>Ga0335395_10000031_pt1 | contig 124402 bp, 117 predicted proteins | sample MAT02_FD_205744 | JGI IMG/M metagenome (GOLD analysis project Ga0335395, IMG submission 205744) | Freshwater microbial communities from Lake Fryxell liftoff mats and glacier meltwater in Antarctica - MAT-02 (spades assembly) (version 2) ...
TGAGAATAGGTAACACTCAAAAAGTAATTACCACTGCTGGGTACAATAAGGCAAATCATGAAATTATAGTTCGTAAATGCACCGAGCCAGAGGAAAAACTAAAAGCCTTACACACCGCTTTAAAAATTAAAAATAGACCATTCACGAAATTAAAATCTGTTTACACAAACCGAAATAAAAAAAACCGAAAATCACTGAATATAAAAGAATTGCATCTGGTTAGTAAGCAATATGGGTTAAATATTGTAGGGCAGCAAAAAAATGACAGCTCCATTGAGTTTCTATTTTCAATCGATAGACTTGGTCGATATTTATCTAAAAGCAGCTTTAATGAGATGAATTATTTGTCCGAAGAAGGGTATTATCAGACAACTGCCAACACATTTGCTGCAATCAACATAGCCAAAATAGATAAAGCGAATAAAATAATTAGTGGCACATTTAGCTTTACAGCAGAAAACAAGGAAAACCCTAATGATATAAGTAACCGATGGTAGATTTGATGTAACCTATAACTAAACCAATTTTATGAAAACTAAACAAAATCTAAGGATTTACGTAATCCAATTTCTATATACGACAAAACTGAAATCTATTTTTGCAATCCTAAAACGCATAAAAAAGGCCTGTTGCAAAATCAGCAACAGGCCTTTATCTAAAATAACTTTAACTATTAATAGTCTGTGTTTTGTACTAAATTTGGATTTACTTTAATCTCGTTAAACGGAATTGGGAAAGCCCAAGCCCTTGAGTTTGCTGCAACAGTGCAAATGCTAGAGTTTGAACCAAGAGCAATACCGCACTCAGATCTGGCAATGATCTTCGAAGTTCTTTTTAAATCGAACCACCGGTGTCCTTCTGATAAAAGCTCAACTCTGCGTAACAACGCAATAGCATCTAAAAGTGACTGACCAACTTCAACTCCGTTAGCAACACCTCTGTTTGTCCTCAATAAATTTAAATCGGCAATGGCCGTTAAATCGCTCGTTCTTTGTTTAGCTTCTGCTCGCATCAACAATATTTCGCCAGCTCTAAAAACTTTAAAACTCCTGATGCCATTGTATTTGAAAGACAAAGTTCTGTTAAAATTACCCGTACCAACACGATTAAATCTGGTTATATTGGTATTTATATAAGCACCCCCAAAACCTAGGATAACATTTGTTAGAGGCTGGGATACTCTGTAGTTTGGGTTTGACCCGTTTGTAGCACCCCCTGGCCTTAAAGTATTATCAGATGGAATAGCCCAAATTACTTCTGATAATGGCGCTGCCTCACCAGCAATGCCAAAAATAGCCACATACCCTGCTTCATTAGTTACTGGATTATTAGCTAAAACAACATTGGCATCACTAACTACATCTGTCCATTGCGCCGCGTAGTAGTTAATCCTAGTGCGCATTGCGTAAACTGTTGTACTATCAATAAAATTTTTAGCAACATTGTTTGTTGTATTACCACCTTTTCTAAACTCTAAGATAGATGCTCTCAAATCTGCATAAATGTTGTCATAAACTTCTTTTACAGTATTTCTTGATGGCAAACTACTAAAGGGATCTAAAGGATCAAACGTTTTTACGTAAGGAACAGCTAAAGCTGTTGAGTTTCTTCCATAATCTGGCGCAAAATATCTCATTAAATCGAAATGTGCGTGTGCCCGTATGGCTAATATTTGAGCTTTTACCGTAGCTGCTCTATTTGCTGTTGCAACATCTGCTTCAAAAGGAGCTAGAGATGCAAGAATATTATTTACTCTCGAAATGATTTCATAAGGCTGGCGGTAAGTATTTAGTACCGCTGGGTTATCAGCAGCGTACGTCATTTCTGATAGTTGCCTCCAATTACCTAAGCTTTCTAAAGCTTCAATAAAATCATCTCCCATTAAATCTGGCAATGCACTAAAAGCACTAGCCGTACCTGAGGCTGCTCTGTTATTGTAATAACTATCACTTTTAAAACCATTATAACAGCCGTTTAATGCGCTATTTACATCTGCAAAATTGTTTAATTGTGTTAATTGTGTTTGCGGTTGTATATCCAAACGTTTCTCGCAAGAAACGATGGTAAACAATCCCAATGAAAACATTGAAAAAGCTAATATTTTATGTCTATTCGTCATGTTGCTTTATTTTAGAAAGTAAGGTTTAAACCGAAAGTGACTCTTTTTAGAGTTGGATATTGAGCACCGGAAACAGCAGCGGCAGAACTAGTATTAGCGTTTCCATCGTTTATACTAGAAACTTCTGGATCCCAGCCTTGAAATTCAGAAGCGGTGAATAAGTTTTGTCCTTGAACAAACAATCTTATTCCTTGAACTTTCATTTTTGCAGTAAGCGATTTTGGGATGCTGTAAGCCAATTGAATGTTTCTTAATCTAAAAAAATCGCCACTTTCTAAAAATCTAGTAGTTTGTGTTTGGGTTGTTTCACTTAATCTAGGGAAATCTGTAATCTGACCTGGTGTGGTCCAAGCATTTAATGCGTTTCTTGCAAAGCCAGAGGTAACATAATCCGACCGTTCCACATTTGCTCTGGCATTATTATAAATATAATTACCAAAAGAATAAACCCCAAAAACAGATAATTCAATTCCCTTATATCCAACGTTTGCCGTAATTCCTGCATTGTGCGGAGCGTCACTGGTACCTAAAACTCGTAGATCATTTGGGTTATAAGTGCTAGTTACTGTACCATCTAATGCTGTATATTGCGAATCTCCGGTTTGTGGATCTACGCCTGCGAAAGGAACTAAGTAAAAACTATTTAATGGTTGGCCAACTTTTAATGCCTGAAAATCATTAAACAATTGCAAATCTTGGTTATCTGGCAATGATTTGACATTACTTAAATTGTATGCATAATTAGCACTAATACCAAACTTAAAATCTTTAGTATCAACAATTTTAACGCCTATTGTTGCTTCAAAACCCTTGTTTTCCAATTCCCCAGCGTTACTTAAAAACGTTCCGTTACCACCACTTGTTCCTGGCACAAATCTGTTAAAAAATAAACCTTTCGTTAGGCTGTTATAGTATTCTAAAGTTGCAGTAAGTTTACTAGTAAAAAACTCTGCATCTAAGCCCACGTTTGCTGTTCTTTTACGCTCCCAAGTAAGTTCAGGGTTTCCTAATCTATTAATTTGCAATGAACCTTGTCCGCCGTAAGTACCCCTAGAATATTGTTGCAGATAAGGAAAATTTCCAATTCCTTCTTGGTTACCAGCAGTACCGTATCCTGCTCTTAACTTTAAATAGGTAATTGATGGTATGGTTTTTAAGAAATCTTCATCACTTATTACCCAGCCACCACTTACAGAGCCATAATTAATAAAACGGCCTTGCTCACTTAATCTAGAAGAACCGTCTCTACGTCCAACCAACGATAAAAAATATCTATTTTTTAAAGCGTAATCTACAGTTCCAAAAAATGAACTGATGGCATTATCTTGTGGAAAACCACCACCAACAATTGGAATAAATCCATTGGCGGCAGTACCAGCAACTAAACCTGCCTCATTTTTAAATGGCAGTAATAAACCAAAACCCTCATAATTAAAGGTTCTTGCTTTTGCTCTAACAATTTCTGTAGCTACTGTTGTACTTAATTTATGGTCTTCTTTGCTGTCTAAAAAAGTTGTGTAGTTTAAACTATTGGTAGCTGTTAAAATGTATCTTCTGTTAGAACCCCTAACCACTGACCCTTCGCCTCTAAATGCCGAGCCAAATGCTGTAGATTGCAGCGCACTTTGGGTTCCTCTATTAATAATATTAAAATCTTCTATTTGAGAATAATCTATACCTGCATTTATTTTATAAGACAAACCTTTTACCCAAGGTAAATTGTAATTTAAGTAAGCACTTGCATTACCTTTTACTTGCGAATTGCTTGCTCTATTTTCTCTTAAATCTTCTACTGGGTTTAACCAAAATGGAAACTGAACAGAGTTGGTGTAAGCTCCTGTAGAAGTAAACGGAGTCTCGTACGGTAAAGCCCAAATAACCGTATTTAAAGGAGACCCAACACTTTGATCACCTTCGTCTGTGCCAACAAACTCTGAAAAACCTGCAGCTATATTGGTTCCTATAGTTACATTTTTTTCTTTGTGGGCTACATTTAATCTGGCGTTGTACTTTTTTAATCCAGTTTCTATTACCACACCGTCTTCATCATAATAGCCAAAAGAACTGTAAAAAGTTGTTTTTTCGTTTCCACCTGATGCCGCCAATTGGTGAGATTGCGTGGGCCCGTCTTGAAAAACAACACCATCCCAGTTTGTATTGATTTTTCTAAAATCTACTACTTGTGCAGGTGTCCAGCCCCATGGGTTTCCAGCTAAATTCATCTCAAAATCGAGTTTTTCTTGCGTGTTCATCAACTTTAACATGTTCTCGGGCAGTTTAGCATTACCAACTTGCATATCATAAGAAAACGTAAGTTTACCTGCTTTACCTTTTTTAGTAGTTACAACAATTACCCCATTTGCACCTCTTGAACCATATATAGCAGTGGATGCAGCATCTTTTAAAATAGTGATAGATTCAAAATCGTTTTGATTCATAGCGCTAAAATCACCAGAGGAAATTTGAACACCATCTAAAATATACAGTGGTTCAACAGAGCCGTTGATAGATCCTCTTCCTCTAATTACCACATCTGCGGCTCTACCAGGCTGTCCAGAACCAGTTTTTACATTTAATCCCGCTGCTTGCCCTTGCAGTAATTGATCAAATGAGCCGTTAACCTGCGACATTGAATTTTCGATAGACACAGTAGAAACGGCGCCTGAATATTCCCTTTTTGTTTTAGGTGCGTAACCTGTAACTACCACTTCGGTAAGTGATTTGTCATCTTGGATTAAAACAATACTTAAATTGTTGTTTTTTGCAGATACCTCTAAATCAGTAAAACCTATGTAAGTAATTACTAAAACTGGGCTAACATCTGTTACTTTAATACTAAATTTACCTTTAGCATCTGTTTGGGTAGTTAGGGTACTTCCCTTTACTTTTATGGTTGCCCCAGGTATGGGCAAGCCATCATCTTTTGCTGTTACCGTTCCCGTAACTGTTCGTTCTTGTGCATATACTAACGTTGTTAGTAGCATAAGCATGAAAAAACTTTGTACAATTTTTTTCATAAAATGAATAATTTAGTTAAGTGTTAAAATTTGTTAATTAATTATAAATATAATGTTACTTATAGGGTATTTGCAAATGTTTTTAAGTATTAATTTTAAAATATTTTTTAACTTGTTGATAAACAGTTTTATAATTTTTTTCCTAACTATATTTTTATTTTAAAAAAAATGCACAAATTTCAATAAAAGCTTAATATTTTACTAAAAAAAACGAAATATATTTCAATAATTGGCAATTTTAAAACATCTTACTACAACTTACCACTGTTTATGTATTTTTAATTAATTTTTTTGGTATAAAAACTAAATACGAACCAGTTTTAATCAAAAAAATTGATAATTATAACTTTTTATTAGCCATTTGTGAATATATGCTTCATTCGTACTTAATATTATAGTAAATTGTACTTTTTTGGGACTAATTTTCAACAAACTAACCATATTATATAAATAGTAGGGAAGTTCGCCTAAAAAAAAAATAATTTAAACCAATTAGTTTATCAATTAACTTTTTGTATGTAAAATGTCGTTTAAAATTTACATTCAATCCTTAATCATGCTTTTAATATTTAAAAATGCTAAATAATTTAAAAAACTATAAGCTTTAAGAACTATAAGTAAACTTTTCTTCCCTTTGGGTAAAACCATCCACCCCCAATCACTGAAAGGGGGAACTGCAAAGAATAAAACGCAAAGTTTACTAAACTGAGCACATAAAAAAATAGGTTGAATTTACAAATTTCAAAATATCATACGGTCATTCTTTTTAGGTTTTTTTACACATTAAATTACTCTTATACTTGGTTGTTAGTTAATTTTAGAATTATGAAAAAACACTCCGGCCAGATTAATTAAATTGAAATCAAAAAATTTCAGATTAAAATTTTACCCAAACCAAATATTAATATATTTACACCTCAAAAAAATAAACAAAATGGCTAAAGCATCAGATATTAAAACAGGTAATATATTAAGGCATAATGGCGAGTTGGTTTCGGTGGAAGAATTAAACCACCGTACGCCAGGCAAAGGTGGCGCATTTTATACTGGCAAAATGCGTAATTTAAAAACAGGTAAAATGGTTGAACTACGTATGCGTACTGATGAAGAAGTTGAAATATGCCGCGTTGAAACCAATGATTACCAATATTTATACGACGATGGAGATTATTTTGTGGTAATGGATAATGTAAGCTTCGAGCAGCATAATATAGCAAAATCTCTGTTTGGCAATACAGCTAGATTTATTAAGGAAGGGATGAATGTTATTATAGCTTTTGAAAGCGATGAACCTATAATGGCACAAGCACCACATTTTGTAGAATTGGAAATTACTTATACCGAACCTGCCGTAAAAGGCGATACATCAACCAATGCTTTAAAATATGCCACTACCGAAACAGGTATTGAAATTAAAGTACCAATGTTTGTAAACCAAGGCGATAAGGTAAAAGTGGATACGGCTACGGGTGCTTATGTAGAGCGAGTGAAATAATTTTTGGTCTTATAATGTAAGGTATACTACGTCCGTCCAAGCAGCGTCTCTCACTGAGGACTCTGTTTGGACACAAGTTAGTAAGTTGTTAATACCTTACAAAAGTTTTAATTTTTGAATTTCAACTTTTTAATTTTCAACCCTATTCATTAAAAGCTTGCATATCTATCAACTTTTTGTACAAGCCGTTTTTGTTTAACAATTCTAAATGATTTCCTTCTTCTATAATTTTGCCATCATCTAGCACAATAATATTATCAGCGTTTTGTATGGTGCTTAATCGGTGAGCAATTACCAATGTGGTGCGGTTTTTCATTAAATTATTTAAAGCTTCTTGTACCAGTTTTTCCGATTCGGTATCTAAAGCCGAGGTAGCTTCGTCTAATAACATAATTGGTGGATTGGCCAATACTGCTCGGGCAATATTTATGCGTTGTTTTTGTCCGCCCGATAGTTTAACGCCTCGGTCGCCAATGTTGGTTTGGTAGCCTTCTTCAGTATTTAAAATAAAAATATGTGCATTGGCAATTTTAGCAGCTGCTTCCACTTCGGCTTGTGTAGCGGTAGGTTTACTAAATGCTATGTTATTAAATATGCTATCGTTAAATAAAATAGATTCTTGATTTACCACACCTAATAACGACCGCAATGAATTAGTTTTTAATAGTTTAATATCGTAGCCATCAATTAATATATTGCCCGATTGGGCTTCAATAAATCTTGGAATTAAGTCCATTAAGGTTGATTTTCCTCCGCCCGACGAGCCAACCAAGGCAATATTTTTGCCTTTTGGAATAATCAAGTTAATGTTTTTAAGTATTTGTTTATCTGCGTAAGCGAAATCTACGTTCTCAAATTTTATTTCTGTTTTAAAATCTTTAACTTCTATGGCATTGGGCGCATCAACAATGGCAGGTTTTTCGTCGATGAGTTGCAAAACCCTTTCGCCGGCGGCAATACCCGAGTGTATATTACTAAAGGAATCGGAGATGGCTTTTGCTGGCCGCATTACCTGCGAAAATAATGCAATGTAAGCTATAAATGATGCGGCATCTAAATCGGACTGTTTAGAAATAATAAGCGACCCACCGTATAAAACAATGGCTGCCACCATGGCCACGCCCATAAACTCGGATACGGGTGAAGCTAATTGTTGCCTTTTGGCCATTGAACGTACAATTTTGGAGTAATAAACGTTTTCGTTATTGAATTTTTGTTTAATAAAATCAACTGCATTAAAAGCTTTAATAATTTTTATGCCCGATAATGCTTCGTCGAGATAACTTATCATATTGCTATACGATTTCTGCGATTCTTGCGCTTGTGCTTTTAAGCGTTTTACAATTCGCGATATTACAAAAGCCGAAATCGGGATAACCAAAATAGAAAAAAGCGTAAGCTTAACTGATATAACAAAAAGCAATATAATGTAAGCTATAAGTTGTAACGGTTCTTTAAAAATTACCTGTAATGTGCCAGTAACCGAAAACTGTACCACTTGTACATCGGCCGATATTTTGGAAATGATATCGCCTTTACGCTCGTTACTAAAAAAACCCAAGTGTAAATCCATTACGTTGTTAAACACAGCTTTTCGTAAGTTCAGAAGAGTATGTATTCTAAGACTTTCCATTACACGTTGAGATAGGTAGCGGAAAATGTTGCCTAACAATACCGATATTACTATGGTTGCACATACAAATTTTAAAGCCCCATAAGCCCCATAAGTCAAATTGGCTTGGTAAGCATAGTAATTAAATACTTTTATTAAATCTAACCAATTTTGTGGTTTCGTAACAGCCTCGCCAGCAGAGCTATTATTAAATAATGTATTTAATAATGGGGCTAGTAATGCAAGGTTTAGTGTATTAAATATTACGCCAAAAATGGTAAATATAATATAAGGTATAGCAAATTTTTCGATAGGTTTTGCAAACAATAATAAGCGAAAATAGGTTTTCATTCAATGGTTATAAAAAAACAAATTTATAAAATATAGGAGGTATAATGTATTAATTGAAATTTTTGACTTAAAATGTTTCTAAATCCCCTTTCCCCAAATCCCCCTTTCCCCCGAAGAGGGTGTAAAACTGGAGATAGGTAAAATGAGATAAATCCTATATAAATTAACCAATTAATGAAATTAAAAAACACTTTTATTAAGGTTAAATGCTGATAAAATAACTTTAATTTATTATCAAAACCGGTATTTTTATTTTATGCCTTACAGCATCCACCGTAGTGCCAAAAATAATATCTTTAAACCCTTTGTGCCCATGTGCACCCATTACCAATAAATCTAGGTTTTCGTGGTTTACTATTTTGGCTATAGCCGATGCTGTGCTACCATAACCAATCTTATAATTACATTGGAAACCTAAAGTAGCTAAGTTTGACGTATATTTTATAATGTTAGTTTCATCTAACTGGGTTTCGCGATCCATTACTTTATTACCATGGTAAGTAGCACCCGCTGTTTCAACAATATGTATAAATGTATATGCTGCATTTTTACCTCCTTGATTTAAGGCGTTATTAATAACCTTTTCATCATTCCCCGAAAAATCGATAGTAATGCCTATATTATGGTAAGTAATTTTTTGTTCGGTATGTATAAATAAGGCTTCGCCATGTGGCAATTGCTTTTTCAGTTGCTGCTTACTTTTTAAAAATGGCTGTATAATTACATACATTAACAAACCTAAGCAAGCTAAAGTTAGCGGTATTACTATTAAATATATTAAAAACTTATACTGCCCTGCTGTGTGTAGCCAATCTTCAATTTCGCCTATTACCAGTTTAATGTTTAAGCTAATAATAATAAGCGCACTTAACCAAGCCAACACTTTTACCCAAGTTTTAATGGCAAAGCCAGCCATAAGTTTTTTATCGGAATTAAAATGAATAAGCGGTATTACAGCAAAGCCCAGTTGTAAACTTAGTACCACTTGCGATAAAATAAGCAAGCTGCCTAAGGCGCTATCGCCGAAATATAAAATGGTACAAAAGGCTGGCACAATAGCAAGTATACGGGTAATTAATCGCCTAAGCCATGGTTCGATGCGTAAGTTAAGATGGCCTTCCATTACTATTTGCCCTGCCAATGTACCTGTAATAGTAGAACTTTGCCCCGAAGCAATTAAAGCAATGGCAAATAAAGTGGGGGCAGTACTTCCAAAAATATTTTCTAACAGTTTATAGGCATCTTGAATTTCGGCAACTTGGTAATGGCCGTTTACATAAAAGGCGGCGGCAGCCAATATAAGTATGGCTGAGTTTACCAAAAAAGCTAGATTAAGTGCTACAGTTGTATCAATAAAATTAAATTTTAGCGCATCTTTTATACCTTGTGGGTTGCGGTTTATTTTACGGGTTTGCACCAGCGATGAGTGTAAATATAAATTATGCGGCATAACCGTTGCACCAATAATACCTATGGCAATATACAAGGCATCGCCGTTAAGGCTAGTAGGTAAAAACCCTTTTAAAACATCGGTGTAAACGGGTTGAACAATAAACATTTCGGCTAAAAATGCTACCCCAATTATAAATACCATAGAAACAATAAAACGTTCCATAGCCCGCATACCTCTTTTTAGTAAAAAAAGTAACAGCAAAGTATCAAACACCGTAATTAAAATTCCCCATATAAGGGGTAAGCCAAAAAGTAATTGTAGCCCTATAGCCATGCCTATAATTTCGGCTAAGTCGCAAGCTATTATGGCAATCTGTGCCAAAATATACAAGGGGATATTTGCCCAATTAGGGTAGGCAGCTTTAGAAGCTTGGGCTAAATCGAGCCCACGAACTATGCCTAGCCTTGCGCTTAAAGATTGCAACAATAAGGCAATAAGGTTCGACATAAGCAAAACCCATATTAATTTATAACCAAACTGCGACCCTCCAGCAATATCGGTAGCCCAATTACCTGGATCCATGTACCCTACGCTTACTAAATAAGCCGGCCCAATAAAAGCAAATATTTTTTTCCAACCTTTTCTTTGGTTGGTTGGCACCGATGCGTGTACCTCGCTTAACGAATTGGTTTGCAAATGTTTCATACCGCTGTTAATATGTTTTTTGCTACATCGCGGCTAATGGTTAGCAGCTTATTTTCGAGCGTTACTATTACCGAGCCATCAAATTCAATAACCTCTTCAACGGTAACTTGCTTACCCAACATTAAACCTGTTTTTTCTAAATAATTTAAAAACAATGCGGTATGTTCTCTTACACCACTAATTATACCCTTTTGGTGGACGTTCATTTTTGAAACTGGTACTAAAATAGGTTCGTTTAATACGCCATTTCTATCGGGAATTGGGTCGCCATGCGGATCTACTTTCGGGAAATTTAAAAACGTCTCTAAACTATCAATAAGCTTAGTTGAGTTTATATGCTCTAAATCTTCGGCCAATTCATGCACTTCATCCCACTTAAAATTTAATTTATCAACTAAAAAAACTTCCCATAAGCGGTGTTTACGGATAATATTTATAGCCGTTTGCTGGCCTTTATCTGTAAGGGTAACACCTTGGTATTTTACATAATTAATTAAGTTTTTTTCGGCTAATTTTTTAAGCATATCTGTTACCGAAGCGGGTTTGGTTTGCAATGCTTCGGCGATAGCGTTGGTGCTTACTGCATTTACCTCTAATGGGCTTAAATGAAAAATGGCTTTAAGGTAATTTTCTTCGGTAAATGAGGTTGAATGCATAATTTATGATTATAAGCAAAGCTAATAATTTATTTAGGCTAATCTAAAAAATATTTCAATAAAAATTTTCAAAATAATTTAAAGCTTTTTGTAAAATATAATTTGGTTTTTGCGTTTAAAAGTTAAATTTGAATAATTATTTAAGCTATGGAAATTGATAAAATAGATCTCAACATTTTAAAAATAATGCAGGAAAACGGAAGAATTACCAATCTTCAGTTATCGCAAAATATAGGCTTATCGCCAGCCCCAACCCTTGAGCGTGTTCGCAAACTAGAACATTTGGGCTATATAAAAAGCTACCATGCTTTGGTTGATGAAGAAAAACTTGGTTTGGGTATCAAAACTTTTATACAAGTTTCTTTGGATTTCCATCAAAATGATACCATAAAAGTTTTTTTAGAAGAAATACAGGCTATAAAAGAAATTACCGAGTGCCACCATGTAACTGGCCAATGCGATTTTATATTAAAAGCTTATGTGAAAGATATTAAAACGTATGAGCAGTTAATTATGCAAAAAATAAGTAAAATATCGGTGGTTAAAACTTTTCAAACTATGATGATTATGAGTACCAATAAAAAAGAACCCATAGTGCCGTTGGAATATTAAAAGGAATTATTTTTAAAAATAATATTTAAGTTTTTTGTTAAAAACTTAATTTACTCTATACCCGATTATTTTGAATTAGCTTAACCTAAGCAGCTAACTAATAAATTTGCTTACTCACTAACAGGCAATATACCATCAAATTAAGTGTAAACTTAACATTGAATTTATTACTTATTTGATGATACGATTTAAGTACATATATTTTTTAAAGTTGTATTATTCAAATTTAAAAAGACTTGACTAATAGCAGTAATTTTCTTACAATATTTAAACCGTGATTGAAATATTGTAATTTTTAGATTGAATATTAAATTAGACATATCTTACTTAAAAATTTATTATAAATAGCTCTTATCACAATTCAAAATAAAATCTCGTAATCACCAAAATAAATTAAGCCCTTCGTAAATCGTATACATTTATAAAAACCTATACCAATAATTTAATCAAATGCTTTACTTTTACATCTTCTTAAATACTGAATTACAGGTTATGAAAGTGCTGTTAAACATTGTCGTAGTTATTTTTAGTGTAGCAAGTATGGAGGCTTTATCGTGGGTTATCCATAAATATTTATTTCATGGCCCTTTGTGGTTTATACATAAAACGCATCATTTCCCACACAAAGATTATTTTGAATTCAATGATATTTTTAGCTTAGGTTTTGGCCTATTGGCAATGGGTTTAATGTGGCATGGGCACCAAAACTTGGGATATACTTTTTGGATAGGTACGGGTATATCTGTTTACGGTGTTATATATTTTGTTTTTCACGATTGTTTTATACATGGCCGTGTAAAGCCATTTAAAAGCCAAAATTTATATTTGTGGGCTATAAAACGAGCGCACAAAATCCATCATAAATCAATACAAAAAAACCCTGCAACTTTTTTTGGCTTGTTATGGGTTAATACAAAAAAGCTAAATTTACCTAAAGTGTAAATGATAAATATTCATAATAACATCTCTCTTAAAAAATACAATAGTTTTGGTATTGAGGCTTTTGCAAAGCATTTTGTAGAAATAAATCAAGAATGTGAACTAACCGAATTATTTAAACATAAAGAAGTTATTAGCCAACCCATTTTAATTCTTGGCGGAGGGAGCAACCTATTATTTAAACAAAATTTTGAAGGCTTACTTATTAAAATAAACATTAAGGGCATAAGCTATACTGTCGAAAAAAATACAGTTTTAATGGTTGCGGGTGCTGGCGAAGTGTGGAACGATGTTGTGAAATATGCAGTATCACACAATTTTGCAGGTTTAGAAAACCTTTCGCTTATACCTGGCTCGGTTGGGGCATCGCCTATTCAAAATATTGGCGCTTATGGTACCGAATTAAAAGATGTGTTTGAAAGTTGTACTGCTTTTGAAATTGGTACAGCCAAAATCAAAACCTTTTATAAAAATGATTGCCACTTTAGTTACCGGGAAAGCATATTTAAACAAGCTTTAAAAGGAAAGTTTATAATTACCTCGGTTACTTTTAAATTGTCGTTAAGCGCAATTGTAAATACACAATATGGTGCCATTTTAAGCGAGTTAGCTTTAAGAAACATACACAACCCAACAATAAAAGATGTTTCGGAGGTGGTTTCACATATTCGGGTTTCTAAACTTCCTAATCCATCTACGATTGGTAATGCGGGTTCTTTTTTTAAAAACCCTATAATATCCGTTACCGAGGCTAACAAACTACTTTTAAATTATCCCGATGCGGTGCACTTTACAGTCGATAATAATTATATAAAATTTGCAGCTGGATGGTTTATCGAACAGTGTGGCTGGAAAGGTAAAGTAGTTGGTAACACGGGAACTTGGAAAAACCAAGCATTGGTTTTGGTAAATTATGGAAACGCAACTGGTAAAGAAATTTATGATTTTTCTACATTAATAATCAACTCAGTAGAAAAAAAGTTTAATATTACTTTAGAAAGAGAGGTTAATATTATTTAACAATATAAAATTTTTTAAAATATTAAATTTATATCATTGGCAATCAGTATTTTAAATTTAAAAATAAATTTTGTTTAATTTATTTACAAAAAAGTTAAACAAAAATTTGTTTACACGGATTTTGTACTTTATATTTGTTTAAGTTTTTTACGAAAAAGTTAAACAAAATGACAAATATAGAATTTAGTACACTCGTAGTTCGCCAAGCATCCTCTTTAAAAATATATGCACTTCGTTTTACGCATGATACAGAAGATGCCAACGATTTGGTTCAAGATACCATTTTAAAAGCCATTACTTATTTCAATAAGTTTAAAGAAGGCACTAATTTAAAAGGTTGGTTATACACTATTATGAAAAATACGTTTATAAACAACTACCGTAGATTTGTTAAAATAAGTTCGTTCGTAACCAAAACAGATGAAATATCGTCGCAACAATTGCATTTTAGTGCTTCCAATAACCAAGGCGAAAATAAATTTGTGATGGACGATATTAAAAAAGCCTTATCTAAATTACAGCAAGAATATAATATGCCTTTTACAATGTATTTTGAAGGGTATAAATACCATGAAATTGCAGATAAGCTAAATATACCAATAGGAACGGTTAAAACCCGCATACATGTAGCCCGTAAAATGTTGAAACAAGATTTAAAAGTATATGATTTTAAAGGTAAAAACAATGAAGAACTAGCTTTAAAATAAAAAGGTTAAAGAAAGTACGTAGCTCCCTTTAACCTTATTAAAACCTAAACTTTAAATAATCGAAAAACTTATTCCATCAAAAGATTATTCTAAATATAGTTTACAAACTTCATACCAAAAACAACATAATTAAAATTAAACCAAATAATAAATTTGTTATTGTAATTAATAACAATAATTTTAAAATAGTTAAAGGTTTTTAATTTATGTTTGTTTACCTTTTTTAAATAGGTTATTACACGATTTGATGCTTAGTATTGATGAAATAAAAAAACCAATTGCTAAAGAAATTGATGCTTTTGAAGCAAAGTTTAAGCTATCAATGCATAGCAAAGTACCTCTTTTAGATCGTATTACGCATTATATAGTAAAACGAAAAGGAAAGCAAATACGGCCAATGTTTGTTTTTTTTGCTGCTAATGTGTGTGGTGGTATAAACGAAGCAACTTACCGTGGTGCAGCTTTAGTCGAACTTTTGCATACTGCTTCATTGGTACATGATGATGTTGTTGATAATTCTTTTCAACGTCGTGGCTTTTTTTCGATAAACGCATTGTGGAAAAATAAAATTGCCGTTCTCGTTGGCGATTATTTGTTGGCCAAAGGCTTGTTACTCTCCATTAATAATGATGATTTCGCATTGCTTAAAATAGTTTCGACAGCAGTACAGCAAATGAGCGAAGGCGAACTTTTGCAAATTGAAAAAGTGAGGCGAATGGACATTAGCGAAAATGTATATTACGAGATAATACGACAAAAAACAGCTTCTTTAATTGCATCATGCTGTGCATGTGGTGCGGCTTCGGCTGGTGCCGATGAAGAAACCATAAAAAAAATGCACCTATTTGGCGAAAAAATTGGTATTGCATTTCAAATTAAAGATGATTTGTTTGATTTTGGTATTGATGATGTAGGCAAGCCGAAAGGAATTGATATTAAAGAGAAAAAAGTTACCCTGCCTTTAATATATGCGCTAAATAATGCGCCTACTTACGATAAAAAAAGAATAATAAACTTGGTAAAAAACCATCAAGATGATACCATAAAAATTAAAACTATCATTGATTTTGTAATTAAAAGCGGTGGCATAAATTACGCCGAAAAACAAATGTTAGCCTATCAAAATGAGGCATTCGAAATATTAGCTACTTTCCCAGATAGCTTATCAAAAACTGGGCTCGAAAACTTGGTTAAGTTTACTATTGAAAGAAAAAAATAAAAGAAATTAAATTTAATTTTTAGGCTTTATTTAATGTTTGATTCTTTTTTAAAATTTACCTATAAATTTTAAACGCTCGGTATAGCTAAACAGCTCTCTTATTAAAATTTATTTGGCATTAAAACGGCCTACTGCTTTCTTCATCTTACTTATTGATAGCGAAGAAATAGGTATCGATGCACCAATTAATGCCGCACCACCAACAATTACAGGTACATTAAAATCCGCCCGACTTAAATAACTATTAAGACCAAAACCTAAGAAAATACCGCCAGTTACGGCAGTTATACGGCTTATAAGTTTTGCATTTTTTGCTTGTTTTAACAATATAGCATTTTGATTATCAATGTTTAACATAGTTCGTACTTTACGAATATCAACATTGGGGGTTCCTTTATAACTGTAAGTTATGCCTTTCCATAAAGTACCATTTACAATAATTGGATTATTTGATGTAATTTTTGCGCTATCAACTTGTGCATTGCAAACCAAAATAGAAGTAACGAATAAACTTAGTAAAATAATTTTTTTCATCAACATAAAGTATAAATAACGTTTTAAACAAATTTTAAATAAGTTTGAAATGTAGTTATTTTTTCGATAAAATATATTATTTATTTAGACGAACCCCAATTCCGATTAATATCGAGAAGAACGACGAGCAATTAAAAGCTAAAATCAAAAAATTTAAAGCCTTATAACCTCTCCCTCAACCTCAATCTCAATCTCTCCCTCAACCTCAACCTCAACCTCTTCCTCAACCTCAACCTCAACCTCAAATCTCCTCCCTTACTACCCCCTTTTTTCTTAACATATAAAATCCTACTATAACCGTTAGACCCATCAAAATGTTAAGGCTATTATCTATGGGTAAATCTATATCACCGCAATTTATTAACTCAAATGGATCTAGCGGGTTAGGGCAAAGACCAGGGTCGGGATCGGCATATAAAGTAGTTACAAAACTTACAGAAACTAAAAATATTAATAATATGACTTTCTTGATTTTTTTAAATTTATTGAACATTAGTAATATTTTATTCTTTGATAAATTTGCCTGTAAATATATTTTGGTTAGTAATATAATCTTTGATTTTAAGTATATAAATACCTGAATTCAAATCTGATACATTTCTAGAAACATCGCTTTGGTTGATATTTTCGTAACTTTTTAATAGTTTGCCACTCAAATCTAAAATTTGGATATTAATAGTTGCTGTTCTTACTGGGCGAATAGAAATATTTAAAATATCTTTAACTGCATTAGGGTAAATGCTAACTAAGCTTGAAGTTTGTAAATCGTAATTAACACTTATTACATCGCTATAAGTATATTGACTTTGGGTATCAACTACCTTTAATCGGTAATAATTTAAACCAATATTTGGATTACCATCTAAGTGAGCATAGTTTGTTGCAATACTGGTATTGCCACTAAGTTTTATATTTTTTAGTGGGGAAAATTTTATACCATCAATTGATTTTTCTATAATACAGCTATCGGCATTTATTTCTTTGGTAGCTGTCCAAGAAATTAGGTTACCTGCATTTTGTTTTTTTACTTTGAAATCGGAGGTAAGCATTGCCCTTTGTTTTAATAACAATACAAACCTGTTATTACCAAAGGTGGCTCGTATAGCTTTATTAATGGCAAAATTGTATTTGTTATTTGCTGTATCTAAACGGGTAAGCGTATTCAAATAGTTATCCTGCAATACCAATTCTTTGGTACTAGTAATATCTTTTATTTCACTAAAATTTAGTTTTAGTATATTGTTACTTTCAATTGCCGATACACTTATTTTAAGTTGTTCAACAGCATCTAATGCCGGCATAAAATTTATACACACATTTTTATTATCGGCAGTTAAAGTGCTAGTACCTAAAACGCTACCACCAAGGTAGGCCGCATCGTAATCTTTATAATTTGCATCATTATTATCACCAAATACAATAGTAGCTTGTTCGTAACTTACGGTATCTTGTATAAAGTAACGTAATACCTTATCTTTGTTTACAGGCAAACTGTTGTTGCTACCCAAACCTACTACACGCTCTCGGGCCTCTAATAACCTTACGGGTGCAGTACCAGCTGCTTTGTGAGTCTCTCTAAACGTTACACTACCTGCTGCATTTATTCTCACATAAAACCCTTGACCTGGCTGTATGTTTCTTAAATCATCGGGTATATTACTTGAGCCAAAAATAGCTAGTGGATTGGTGGTATTATTGTTGTGCCCACCGCTGCGTACTACATAGCCAGTACGGTCTCTTTTAACAACACATATATAATCATCCACTATAGAATTACCCGCCCTAAAGGTGGTAAAATTTAATGTTGAAGGATAAGGATTACCCAAAACATGAAAACCTGCATAAAGATCGCCTCCAGTAGTAGTGCGGGTAAGGCCCCCATAGGTAATATCTCCTTTGTTAATATTTCCAATATAGGTAGCAGTCCAGTCTTCAACAGGTAAAAACACTTCACCTGGTGCATCATTAGTTTTACTTGGTGCTGGACTGGCAGTTGCGCTATTGCTTTTGTTACCTCGGAAAAAAAAGAAGTATCCACGGCCTATGGTTATAGCTTCGTTTATATTGTCGATAGTACCGAACGATAATGCTGGCGTACCTACTTCTACATACCTAATTAATGTAGTGGCAAAGGGTTTTTTTACACCTCCAGCATCAAAACCGTTGGCTACACCGCCTGGCCCGGTTATTACAAACCTATCTCTCATTCTTCTAAAAAAATTATTCGGGAAAGCCACTTCTTGTATAGGGCTAGATATCATACGGGTACCTCTAAAAGTGAGATAAAAACCACCCGTAAAAAAGGACTGTACATTTACATTGCCTGTAATATCTGAAGTACCTGTGGTAATAGGGCCAATACTAGATGAAATTGTGCTGGTAGAAAGCATTACCAAAAACCCACTACCACTATTTAATGTTCCAGCAGTTGGGTTTACGGTATTGGATATTTGTACTTCGTTGCCCAATATAGCCGAACCTCCTGGGCGGTTTATGGTAAGATTGTTTAAGCGATTGGTTGTGCCAATGGTTAGTGGTACAAAATCGGTTGGCCCTGTACCAGAACTTTTACCAGCTGTAGTGTTATCAAAAAATAATGTACCTAGCGCACCCGAACCACCTATAAAAAAGTTGTCAAGTCCACTAGCTCGTATCGAATTAACCGCACTGCCCGAAAATGTACCATTTAATGTCATAAGCTGTGGTGTACCAATAATAAATTTACCATTGGTAAGTGTACAAGCTCCGTTTACTGTAAAAGCCTGTTGGCCAGTTACATTTGCTGCATTTTCTACCGTTAAATTATTAATAGTAAGCGCAGATGGCGTTGTAGTAAATATACCCGTGTTTTGCGCTGCTCCCCCGTTGTAATGTAAGCTACCTCCCGAGTTAAAAGTACGAACTCCCGAACGTATGCTCCCTGTTGCACCTGTAGAGTTTATACCTGCAAGGTTAGCCGTACGAACTGTACCACCTGCATTTAAAGAAAAAGTACCATTAGCCCCACCGCTGGTAATTAAACGGGTAGCATCAAAAACCAATGTCCCACCGTTATCAACTTCAAATGATTCACTACCGTTATTAATTTCGAAATTATTGGTTAATGTACTTACACTTGGCGAAGCTACACGAAAAGCAACCTCGGTGCTGGTACTGCCGGCGGTGCTATTAAATATATTTTGCGTTGCACCATTAAAATTCATCCTACCAAACGAACCCGAAGTACTGGGGTTTGATGATCTAATGGCTCCCCCTGTTTTGGTAAAGTTACCTGCAACATTTAATATTACCGATTGGTTATCTGCAGTGTTTTGATTTGAAAAATCTAAAATACCATCTACAATATTTACAAAGCCATTTATGTTGTGTTCTTGTGTAGCACCTGATGCTAAAGCGAAATTATTTAATACTAACCGCAATCCTGTAGAAGGGTTAATATGTGCCGCAACTGGCAACGTTCCTGGAGGAGCAAAGCCAATGGTTAAACTTCCGGCGTTTATGCGGGCAGGCGCAGCTGGATTGCCATTGAACGTATAAGTACCCCCATTTCCTAAAGAACCATCTGCGGGATTCCAAACATATAATTCCCCCGCATCTAAATTATCAGTAATTGTAGCAGTACCATCATCTTTGTCTAAATTCACAAAACCTAAACTATTTATTTTGCCTATGTTTACATTGCTAACACCACTGACATGTATTCTCGAACCTACCACACCACCCAATTGACCACCACCAGAAGTTGTTAAATTTCTAAATAAATCTAAACGGCAATTATTGTTTACATTAACCCTGCCTGAACCTATAATTTCTAATGGAATTAACAGTCTTGTTTGACTCGGGAATACATCGTTCATATTAATAGTGGCACCATCGGCTACTCTTATAAATTTAGGGTCATTTGTACCGCCAAACATTTGATCTTTCCAAGAGAAACCTAAACCTGAACGGGTTCGGGGATTAGTGGTAAAGTTACGGTATTCCAATATTGTTGTTGCACCGTAAATAGCGTCGCTTATGGGATAGGCATCGCCCTGTACAGACAATATATTTGAAACAGGTACTAGTCCAACTTCTTTATTTCCATTATTTGATAGGGTTAGATTAAAATATGTAAGCCTACTTGAAACTATTCTTTGATTGCCACTGCCCGAAAAAATAAAGGTGGATGTACTGGTAATTAACCCAAAACCTGTACCGTATTCGGAATTACCTGAGCCATCTAAACCATTGTTAAACGGACCAGGATTGTTATTATCATTTAAAGTGAAATTATAAACACCTAAAGGCACACAATTTACATTCACATTTCTGTTTCCCCTAATTTCTACCTTATTGTTAAATATACCTGGTATAAAAGTTTGGGCTGCTGTACTGTTATATTCAACTCTAAAATTGTACGTTATATTGGCTGTAATAGGTGTGGTGCTGGTGGCATTAATTAATAAAATACTCCAATCAGGATTGTTAGATGTTGTTGTAAAATTACCCGTAATTGTTGGCGAAGCACCACCAGCAGGCAATATTAACGTTGCACCACCATTAATGGCTAAGTTTCCATTTATTTGAAAGGTAGATGTAGTGGTAAAAATTGTTTTTTGGCCCCCATTATTAATAATTATATTGCCATATACACCGTTTCTAACCCATTGGTTCCCCCATACACTATAAATAACAGTACTTGTAGCATGTAAAGTACCAAAATTGGGAAAAGTTTCCCTATCCATTTGTAAGGTATGTGTACCCGAAGTAGCCGCAGGAATATTAATTGTGGCTGCATTTATATAACCACCTCCACTTTGTACAGTTAAGTTTATACCAGCAAGGGTTGTTAAACCTATTTGCAACGTTTGGTTCATTAGCCAATTGCTATTTAAAACTTCATCTGAAGTAAGTATAAAAACATCGCCTGCTACAGTAAAACTAGTAGGTGGAGTGCCTGAACCATTCGTATTAATGCCCCAGTTAGCTAAAACTGTTAAATCATTCTGTACAGGTTGAAAATAATAAGTTACCGCGTAACCAAAGTAATATGGGATAACAAATAAAATTAAAAGTAATATTTTTTTCATATTATGTATTTTTAGAATTAATTGGTTAAATAGTTACACCTATATTGGCAATTGTGTAACATTAATGATTCAAACATAGCTATTTTAGAATCAAAGTTTGAACAAATTATTTTGAAAAATCTTAACTTTAAGTTAAATCTCACTTTTAATATATAAGGTGGCACTTTATAATTAAAAAAATTTTTATCCACAAATTGTGGATAACTATATTTGTTATTTTAAAAAATTAAAAATTTAAGTATATGTTTAAATAAAAGTGCATTAATGGGTAAACACATCTATTTTAATAACAATAAATTAATTTTAAAATTAAAGAAAAAAAATTTAAGTATTATTTATACAGCCAGCTTAGTATTTTTTTTCTTTGCGTTACATTTACATAAAAAGTTTTTACCGCAAAGGTTCGCTAAGCTTTACGCAAAGAACCGCAAAGCCAAAACGGTGTTTATTTACGATAATTCCCTCCCCCTTTGGGGGCTAGGGTTTGGGGGAATTCGACTTGGGGTCAATTGTATTAGGGAGGTAAAAATTTATCCCATTTCAAAAACAAAAAACAAAAATTTAGATTTATCTTCACAAAATATGATGGATAAAAAAAATGTACATGTTATAGGTTCGGGTTTTGCAGGTTTAACAGCAGCAGCCTTGCTAGCTAAACAAGGTTATAGTGTTACAATCGTAGAAAAAAATAGTCAACCTGGTGGTAGGGCAGGCGTGTGGGAAAGCAATGGTTTTACATTTGATATGGGGCCAAGCTGGTATTGGATGCCCGATGTTTTCGAAAATTACTTTGCTTTGTTTGGTAAAAAACCTAGCGATTATTACCAATTAAAAAGGCTCGACCCAGCTTACCGCATATATTTTGACGGGGACGAAATAATGGATATTCCTGCCAATATGCAGCAGTTGGAAGCATTGTTCGAAACTTACGAAGCAGGAAGTGCTGTAGCGTTAAGAAAATTTATGGAGCAAGCAGCCTATAAATACAAAACTGCCATGAGCGATTATGTTTTTAGACCATCGCATAACATTACCGAATTTTTAGATATTAAATTAATATTACAAAGCCTAAGGATACACATGTTAAAGCCAATGAGCAAACATGTAAAATCGTATTTTAAAAATCCGAAACTTATAAAATTATTAGAATTTCCGGTATTATTTTTAGGCGCAACTGCCCAAAAAATACCTGCCATGTACAGCCTAATGAATTACGCCGACCTTGCCTTAGGCACTTGGTACCCAATGGGTGGAATGAACCAAATAGTGCAAGCCATGGTAAAAGTAGCCGAAGAAAATGGAGTAAAAATTTTACTAGACACGGAAGTTACAAATATCAAAATAGAGAATAAACAAGCTGTAGAAATTATTACCAATAAGGGAAATTTTAAAACTGATTTTGTGGTGGCTGCCGCCGATTACCAACACGTAGATCAAAACTTATTAGAAAAATCCCACCAAAATTACACAACCGAATACTGGGAAAGCCGTACCATGTCGCCCTCTAGTTTACTGTTTTACATAGGTTTAAATAAAAAGGTTAAAAATATAAAACATCATAATTTATTTTTTGATGAAGATTTAGATGTACATGCCAAAGAAATTTATGACACCCCACAATGGCCTAGCAAACCCTTGTTTTATGTGTGCGCATCTTCCCTTACCGATGCTTCGGCGGCACCACCAAATATGGAAAACCTATTTTTTTTAATACCCTTGGCACCCGGTTTAACCGATACCGACGAATTGAGAGAAAAATATTATCACTTAATGCTGGATAGGTTCGAAGGTATTACAGGCAATATTATCCGTGGCAACGAACTAGTAAAACGTAGCTTTGCGATGAACGATTTTGAAACCGAATATCATTCGTATAAAGGAAATGCTTATGGATTGGCTAACACTTTAACCCAAACAGCTTTTTTTAAACCCAGTATGCGTAGTAAAAAAGTAGCCAACTTATTATTTGCAGGGCAATTAACCGTACCTGGCCCAGGTGTGCCACCAGCTATAATATCGGGTCAAGTAGTAGCTAAAGAGGCGGGTAAATACTTAGAAAAAAACTAGAGTTATTTTAATTTCAATTTTAATTAATTCGTTTTTTTGGATATTAAAATGAACAAAGTATTTTAAAATCTTATAAGTTTTCTATATTCTGCAGATGAATATCGGCTTGCACCAAAATTTTACTGAGTTCAGTTTTATCCATTTTATGAAGTAAATTAAGCATCATAGAAACACGTTGGTTGTTCTTGAGTTTTTCTTGATGTTGATGGTAAAAATTCCAATACAAACTATTGAAAGGGCAAGCATTAGTACCGTATTTTACACTTTTATCGTAAGCACAAGTTTTGCAGTAATCGCTCATTTTATCAATATAATTTGCCGACGATACATAAGGTTTCGAGCCTATAATTCCACCATCGGCATACTGGCTCATCCCTCGGGTGTTGGTAATTTGCACCCATTCGGTAGCATCAGCATAAACCCCTAAATACCAAGCATCTACTTCGTTAGGGTGGCAGCCTGCAAGCAATGCAAAATTACCAATAACCATTAAACGTTGTATATGGTGGGCATAAGCGTTATCTAGCGAATTGTTAATGCAATGGTGCATACAATTCATTTTTACTTCGCCTGTCCAAAACCAATTGGGGAGTTTTCTTGTATTTTCGAAATAATTTAGTTGGGCAAACTCGGGCATTTTAGCCCAATATATTCCCCGCATATATTCTCGCCAGCCTATAACTTGTCTTATAAAACCTTCTACTTGGGCAATAGAAATTAAACTCGGGTTTTGCTGATATTTCGTAAATACAGTTTTTACAACCTCTTGTGGCGAAATCAATTTTAAATTTAAACCAAACGAAATTTTTGAATGAAATAAGGTAACATGATTTTTAACCAGCGCATCTTCATACGTTCCAAATGCGGGTAATAATTCATCACAAAAATAGTTCAATAATTTAAGCATATCCTTACGTGATTGCGGCAGTTCGAATGCCGTAATATTCACTTTGCCAAAGTGTTTAACGCCTTTATCGTCAATGGCATTTAAAATTTCGGTTTCGTCTCTGATAAATTTTAAATGTGGTTTTAGTGGAATTTTACCATCATATTTTTTACGATTTTCGTGATCGAAATTCCATTTACCACCTGTGGGTTCTTTGTCATTATCCATTAATATGTGATGTTTTTTTCGCATATCACGGTAAAAACTCTCCATCAAATATTGCTTTTTGCCCTCAAAAAAATCACTTACATCGTTACGCTGAGTATAAAAATGTTCGGTATCAAACACTTCTACTTTTATGTTCAGGCTTTCGCCGATGCATTTTAACTGCACATCTAAACGGTGCTCATCGGGAAGTTGATAGCAAAATTTATCAATAGTATGGGTTTTAATAATGTGATGAATATTAGCTTCAAAGCTTTGCAAATTAGCAACATCGTCTAGTTCTAAATATATTACCTTATGTCCATTATCCTGTAACTGTTTGGCAAAGTGCCGCATAGCCGAAAAAAAACCCACTATTTTTTGAATGTGGTGCATAACATACGCCTGCTCGGGCAGTATTTCCATTATTAAAAATGTAACAGTAGCATCTTGTGTTTTATACCAACTATGTTGGCTATTTAGCTGGTCGCCAAGTATAAGTTTTAAAGTGTTTTGCATGGTTACTTAACCTTTTAAATAGGTTTATTGTTATAAAATTTTATACGATTTTTAAAGATGTTTAATTGCGTTTTGTTAAACAATAAGTTTTTATTTTTCAGGTAAGATATTTCCTTAAAACTAGGAAAAATGGATTTGTTATATTTGTAAATGGAAGTGAAAATATTTATTTAATAACATTCATTTGCTAATTAATTAACACTTTTATATATACTTTAGAGCGTTAATGATTGCAGCGGTATCCTTTTTCTCCAATCTCCTCCCCTTTGGGGCTGGGGGGATAAAAAATTGGAAAAAGATTTAGCGGAAAGCATTTTAAAACGCCCAAAAATTATTTATCCTAATTGTAAATGAGTTTTAATTAAGCACATTTTACAAAACAAAACAAGCTACCTTTATGCTAGCGATAAATAAATAATTAAAATAACAGTTTTTATAAAATAGGCACATACTATGAACGAAGAATTAAAAGTTAAAAAAGAAATTGTACCAACCCCTTTACACGAGGTAGAAAGTCCTGTTAAAAAAGGCTTAAAATCTAAAGAAGAAATCGTAAAAAATTGGTTACCAAGATATACTGGTAGGCCTTTAAACGAATTTGGACAGTATATTATATTAACAAATTTTTCTAAATATGTGCAGTTATTTTCGGAGTGGAATAACAATGCGCCCATATTTGGGATAGATAAACCCATGCAAAGTGTAACAGCCAAAGGCATTACCATTATTAATTTTGGTATGGGTAGCCCATTAGCTGCCACCATGATGGATTTACTATCGGCTATAAAACCAAAGGCAGTTGTGTTTTTAGGTAAATGTGGGGGACTAAAGAAGAAAAATCAAATTGGCGATTTAATTTTACCCATTGCGGCCATTAGAGGCGAAGGTACATCCAACGATTATTTACCTGCCGAAGTACCTGCTTTACCTGCCTTTGCGCTACAAAAAGCTATATCAACTACCATTAGAGACCACTCTCGCGATTATTGGACGGGTACCGTTTACACCACCAACCGACGGGTTTGGGAACATGACAAAGTGTTTAAAAAATATTTAAAAAGCGTACGGGCAATGGCGGTGGATATGGAAACTGCTACTATTTTTACCACAGGCTTTGCCAATAAAATACCAACAGGCGCAATTCTTTTAGTATCGGACCAACCTATGATACCCGAAGGCGTAAAAACTGCCGAAAGCGATGCCAGCAAAACTTCGGTTGAACATGTAGAATCGCATTTACATATAGGTATAGATTCGCTAATGCAATTAATAAACAAGGGCTTAACGGTTAAGCATCTGCATTTTTAAAAGGTAAATTGTGTTCTTTATTTTTATCTTGGTGGTAAGTTATTTTTTATAAATGAATTTAAAATCATAACATCAATTATTAAAAAATTGCAATTTAATTTTGAGTTTAATTTGGGCGTTTTAACACACTCTACGCTATATCTTTTCCTGTAATCTATCCCCCAGCCCCCAAAGGGGGAGAAAATGCTGGAAAAGGATGCCGCTTCGATTGTTAACGCTCTTGAATGTGTAACAAAAAACTTCTATTAGTAAACTTAATATTGGATATTACTACCATTTGATATAATAATGTAGTTATTATTTCAGCTAAATAAATAGCAAATTTTCCTTAAAATTACAATCTCATCTTAATATTATCTGATAATTTCAGTATACCATCATAAAAATATCGGATAATTGTAGGATGACATCAAAAAAAAAATTATTTCATTAAATCTTCAAATTAAAATTTAATATTCTTTATTTGTAAAAATTATTATATGCACATTAAAACAATTTTTAAAAAGTTAGGCGCTATTTCAAACATTTATTTACATAGTAATAAAAAAATTAATTTAGAATTATACCGATTACAAAACTTACCTCGTTCTAAGATTGGTATTACTAACATTTTAGGAAAACCTTTTAAGTTTCATGACGGAGCATCATTTGTTGTAACTTACAATGAATTATTTAAAGATGGGATTTATGAATTTAAGCCATCTGGCGTTGCCAATAAAATTTTAGACTGTGGCGCAAATATGGGTTTAAGTGTGATTTATTTTGCATTAAAATACCCACACCATCAAATAATTGCATTTGAACCCGAAAAATTAGTTTTCGATATTTTAAAAGAAAATGTTGAAAGTTTTGGTTTAAAAAATGTTGAATTGCACCAAAAAGCGGTTTGGATTAAAAATGACAAGCTAGAATTTTTTACTGATGGCGGTATGGGTGGAAGGGTCAACAACCGATATCCCAACCAAATTCCAACAATTATAGAGGCAGTACCCTTGTTAGATTATTTTAAAGAGGATATTGATTTTTTAAAAATAGATATTGAGGGGGCTGAAGACGAAGTTTTAAAGTATTGCGGCGAAAACTTAAGAAAAGCAAAAAACATTTTTTTTGAGTACCATAATGATGTTACAAAAAAACAGACTTTACACGAATTACTAGCTTTAGTAACAGAGCTTGGATTTCATTATTATATTAAAGAATCTTTTACAAGATCCAAGCCGTTTGTGGATGAAAATCTGATGTGTGAAGAATATGATATGGCTATTAATGTTTTTTGTTATAAGTAAAAAAATAGATTTTAAAGTACTTAGATTTACATTTGATTTATTCCAATATTAACTTTTCGAAAAGTATTTTTATATTTTGCGAAACTAAGTTTGGACTTAATTTTTCTAATACATATTCTGAGTTTTTTTGAATTTGCAACCATTTTATTTCATTTTGATATAGTTCAACTATTTTTTCAGCAAAGTCTATAGCTTCATCGGCAATTAAAACGTCTTTTTTATCCTCAAAATTCATCCCCTCAATACCAATTGAAGTAGATATAATGGGTAAACCATATTCTAAACTTTGACCTATTTTACCTTTCATTCCCGCACCGTATCTTAATGGAGCAACAAAAATTTTTGCTTTTTCAAAATAGCTTGATACATCCGCTAAATATCCAGTTACGGTTATATTAGAATGAGTATTTAAATTTGTTATTTGAGGTGTAGGGTTACTCCCTAAAAGGGTTAAATGTAAATGAGGTAAGGTTTCCCATACAATAGGCATTATATTTTCATATAACCAATTAACAGCGTCAACATTTGGTTGATGATTATAACTCCCAATAAATATTAATCCTTCACGAGTTTGAAAATTTTTAGAATGAGATACATTATTTTCATGGATATTTGGAACAACAAAAGTATTACTAATCCCTTCTTTTATTAATTCTGCTTTTTCAATGTCGGTAATGCATATTGTAACATCTGCTTTTTTAGCTAAGTCAAGTTCTAATTTTTTAAAATAACGAAATTGCTTATTTAATTTAGTATTTTCTTTATAAAGTTTAGCGGCCCTTTCTATTCTTACATAGTGTAAATCAACTGTATCATAAATCCATTTTATATTATTGTTTTTCTCAAAAATTGAATAAAACTTTTTGTTAATATTTGGTCTGCAAACCCATGCTATTTCACATTGTTTAGAGGCTTTTATAATGTCTTTCTTAAAATTTCTTTTTCCTAAGTAGTTTAAGATGATTTCAACGTTATTGTTTATAAGTTCTGAATAATAAGGTTCGGTTTTTTGACCATTATCTGGAACAAAAACCACATGGTAGCCAATTTTTTTAAAAATTGCTATTAATTTAAACAATCTATTTGAGCCAGATTCCTTATCATAACAGGGTAAATAGGAATCCATTACTAAAATTTTTTTCAGGGGTAAAAATTTATTGGCGGCTTTAGTAAATTCTTGAAATTGATGATTAGAAGAAAGAGGAACTGCCCATTTCTTAAAGAATGTTAGTTTGTTTATTTCTTGGTAGGATTTTACATTGTTGCCAATTGCAATCTTCCCTGAGCTTACACCTTCAAAATGTACAACAGTAGATAATGGTTGATAAACCACTTTTTTTCCTAATAAATATCTTATAGAAAAGCAAAAGTCTGTATCCTCATAGTAAGCTGGTACATAAGTAGTATCAAAAAAATTAAGTTTTTCAAAATCACTCTTAAGAGTCATTATACTAGCACCCGAACAATAATCGACTTCTCTCGAAAAATTAAATTTAGAATCCCATATATGCTGATACTTACCATGGTTAATTACTACTCCATTATCGAATACTACTCCACCCGCTTCTTGTAAAAGACCGTAAGGGTAAATGAGTTTTGAACCTACACAGCCTATCGTTTCGTCTCTAATTAATGTTTCAACTAAACTTTCAAGCCAATTTTTTAATACCAACGTATCATTATTTAAAAAACAGACATATTTGCCTCTTGCTTCTTTAGAAGCTTTATTACAAGAATTTAAAAATCCTAAATTTTCTATGTTGTAAATTATATGAATGTTTGGAATTTTTTCTAAAAGTTCTTGGGTAGCATCGGTAGAACAGTCATTTATAATTACTATCTCATAGGAATATTTGTCAGAAACATTTAGGAAAATAGATCTTAAACAATTTAAAGTGAATTTTATTTGATTATGGACAGGAATAATTATAGAAATTAACGGCGTGGGTGAAAATTTAAAAGTGATTTTATCAACATCTGTTTGATTTTCATAAAAGCTACTTTGATATTCAACCTTTGCAAAATAATTTAAGCCCGCGAATACAAATACTAACTCCTTAAACATTTGAACTGAATTTTTCTTAGGATAAGTATTTATTAATACTCTAATGTAAGGGTCATATAATTTATTATTGAATCTAAAAAAATTACAGATGACTATTCCCAGTCTGCATAATAATCTTAAATAAAAGCGAGGTTTTATAATATATAGGTCTTTTTTTCCAGCTTCTACCTTTCTATAATAAGTAGTACAAATTGAAAAACAAATTTTCTCGTTCTGTATGTCAATCCATCGGGTAATCTTATTCTTACTCATTTATCTATTTAATGTGTTATAAAATTATCAATAACATATAATTTAATTCCCTAATTGATTCTTCTATATTTTGTTAATATATCAAACACGAAATCCGAGTTAAATTAGCCGAATTTAATAACCTTGATTATATTTGTGGATTTTCGAAACAAATTTTAAATTTTTTTCTAATTTAAGATTTAATGAACATAAATCTTTTTAGTTTACCTCCCCAAATATTTTTAAAAATAAAATTCATATTACTTATTGTGCTTTTTTTAGAAATATATAAAAGAGAAGTGTAATATTTATATAAAAAAACTATTAATGAAATACAAATCCATGAACTTTCTTTTTCCTCATATAATTTGATAAGTTTATTAATAAAAATGTGTTTTGTGTTTTTATTAAATTCCTGAAACTTTGCTAATTCAATGGCTGCTTGTTTATTTTTCAAAACTTTTATACGCTTTGTTTTTTTGATTTTTAAAATGTTAGTTTCAGAATTTACATGTTGTCTATATTTCACTAATACTTTATTCAGATAAACTACTCCTCCATTATTTGTTGCGGAATACGCTAACCATTGATCGTAGTAAATGTTTTTTGGAAAAGGTAAACAGTATTTGATTAATTCTTTTTTCATCAAAACAGCATGACCAGACACGCAATTGAAAAAAAGAAAAACTTTATAACTTTGTCCTTGATACATATTTTTGATATCAGACATCTTTTTATTCATTGAATTACCATGATCAGTTATAAACTCCGAATCATGGTATATAAGCATATTATCTCCAATACCTTCAACTTGTAATTTAATTTTATCTTCAATCCAAATATCATCTTGGTCACATAATGCAATATAATCGCCTTTGCAGAGTAATAATGCCCTTTCAAAATTTTTAACGTATCCTAAGTTGCTGTTGTTTTTGTAAACTTTTATGAAAGTAAACTTTTGTGCATATTCTTCTAAAATTTCAAAAGTTTTATCTTTGGAGCAATCATCAACTATAATAATTTCAGTATTTGTATAGGTTTGATTTACCAACGAATCTAATTGCTCCCTTAAAAAATTCTCACCATTGTAGGTGCACAATGCAATGGAGACTAATTTTGTATTTCCCATTAAAATAATTTTATTTCCCCTTACCATAAACCACCTCTTGCTCTTTTATCAAATCTTTCATTTTAATTTCAACATCGTTTACACTTATTGTGCTATTGTGTTTACGCATTAATGCTGCCATGTTTAATCTTGAAACTTTAACAGCACTCCAATTATTTAAAAACATAAAAAAACTTTTATAAAAATAAAAATTTAGGAAAAGCCAACTGAACAAAAAATCGGTAAAAATTACTTGTAAAAACCACAAAAATAAATTCCCCCTTGGCAAATGTATGGCATGTACAAACAAACGGTTTCTAAAAAAAATTGCTTTTACCCAGTTTTTTGTTTTTATATTTTTGGTGGTTGATGATTGCTCGTGTAAACAAACACTTTGGGCGTGATAGTAAGATATCCAACCTAAGCGCCAACTGCGTAAACCTAATTCAAAATCTTCGCAATAAAAAGGTGAAAACAATTCATCAAAACCGCCTATTGCTTTTAATTTTTGTGCATCTATTAACGCATTTGCGCCTGAAAGGTATGCCGTAGGTGTCCAAAAATTAGGGTCTTTTGTATGATAAAAATTATTTGCCTGTATTTTTAAACCTTTACGGATAATATACCTAGCAGTATCTTGAACATCTTTATCTTTAAAACCAATAATTTTACCCATTACACCAAAGGTATTTTTATCGTCAAAATACTTTAGCTGCCCATCAAAATAATTAGTTGTAAGTTGGATATCGGTGTTTAACAAAAAAATTAAATCATTTTTAGCTTCAAAAATACCTTTATTACAAGTAGCCGAAAAGCCTTGGTTTTTATCGTTGATAATTATTTTAATATCGGGATAATTGGTTTTAATAAATAACACCGAATTATCTTTTGAGCAGTCATCAACCAATATAATCTCAAAATCAACCGCAATATTTATTAATGCTGTATAAATCGAAGGCAGGTTTTGTTGCAACAAATGCTGGCCATTGTAATTGGGTATAATTACGGATATACTTTTTAACTGCATTTACACAATTTTATAATTTCTGTATTCACTTACACGCCAGCCTGTTAAATCTTCAATTTTTTGTAACACCTTTCGGCGAAAGTTCATTTTATTTTTCAATAAAGTAGGGTCGGTTGTAAAATGCCAATTGTTGGCTTTAATGCGGTTTAGCATTATATTTGGGTGCGTTTCGGTAAATTTTACCAGTCTATCGGCATTGCTATAATCAAACTCGAATGTTTTGGGTAAATGTGCTTCAATCCACTCTTGGGTTTGGTAAAACTGATTAAAATTTAGCAATTTATTTTTTAAGTCTTCGGGTGGTTTTACCCAACCATAATGGTAAATATAGGCATCAATCAATTTTACTTTTATTTTGCGGATACCTAACCTAAAGCCTTGTGCATCTCGGTACGATTGTATGTTAAGGCTTCGTTTTACCACACGTATTTCTCGCCTGTACCATCTGCGAGATTGCCCCACATAATCGTACGAGCCATAAAAATGCAAGTATTTAAACAACAAGCCTTCTATATTTGGGTTAGTGAGTGCCGCCTCCATTTCGGTTTTAATTAAAGGCAAATATTTTTCATGCACACATTCATCACCTTGTATATAAAATGCCCAATCTGTATCTTCTGAAATTGCTGCAAAAGCTTTATCAGTTTCTAAAGCAAAAGTCTTCCCTCCTTCTCGCAAATCATCATCCCAAACGGTATCAATAATTTTTATTTTGGGAGAGTTTATGTTGGCTATTAATTCTCGGGTGTTATCACTACAATTACCCACTGCCACCACGAACTCATCGCAAAGCGGTAAAATAGAAGTTACGGCTTCAACAATGGGATAATCGTTAATTACAGCATTTCTAATAAATGTAAAACCAGCAACTTTCATGGGTAATTATTTACAGTTTTTAAGCAGTTTAACCATGATAAATTTAAAAATAAGGTTTATTTAGTTTGGATAGTTGCCGCCATTTTTAATGCTTCGTACGCATTTACAAGTCCACCAGTTTTTGATAAATCGCTAAACAAAACCATTTTTTCGGTGGACCCAGGTTGTATTACTTGCAAGCCTGGCACTTTTACTGCCGATTGTAAAATAATATTTTTTAACTGTACAGCTGTTAATTTAGGATAGTACGATAATACTAAGGCTGCAACGCCCGCTGTAATAGGTGAAGCAAAGCTAGTGCCGCTGGCAGTCAAAAATTCTTTATTATAATTTATAGACGTAACATTTACACCTGGGGCAAATACATCAACATCTGTTTTACTGTAATTGCTAAAATCGGCTGCAAGGCGATCGTTTTTTTTAGATGATGATGCACCTACATTTATTACATTGTTAGCATCTTTTGCCGAACCATCAATAAAGGTATCGTTAGGGTATTTCACTACACTATCTAAACTTTCGCCTTCGTTACCCGCAGCTTGTACCAACAGTACATTTTTTTTTGCTGCATATTTAAAGGCATCATCGACCCATTTTTTTTGTGGCGATATTTTTTTGCCAAAACTCATATTAATAATTTTTGCACCATTTTTTACAGCATAAATTATGGCGTTGGCTATGTCTTTATCGTATTCGTCGCCATCGGGAACAGCCCGCAAAGACATAATTTTTACATTGTCGGCAATACCTTTTATACCATAATTATTGTTACGGTTAGCGGCTACTAAACCCGATACGCCAGTTCCATGCGATGCGTTTCTCGATTTTAAAGTACTGTTTCCATAATAAGGTGTTTTATTTTGCTCCCAATCGTCGCCCATTATGCGTTTTCTAATTCCTAAATCGGGGTTTACATCTCGCTCCAGTTTTTCTTCATACTCAGTAATTTCTTTAAGTACCGATATAGAGTTTGCACTTGGGTCTCTGCTTAATACACTTACCCAAAAAGCTTTTGCATTTTTAGTAGTATCGTTATATATAGTAGCAGTTTCAATATCTAAAAGTTTAAATCCTTTAGCAGTATCTAATTTTAAATCTCTATATAAAAAAAAACTACTTGCTTTTAAACCAAAAGCAAATGGTTTTAAATTTTCTAATTCTTTTTCGGCTCTATTAAAAGTGGTATCTCTTAATCCTTTTATTTTTAAAAAGTAGGCATATTCTTTAGGATTTGCAGTTTGGTTTGCAATAATGGCGTATTTTTCTTTTAAAATAGGGTACATCCTAACCTCTTCCGAAGTTTCTGTAATAATTTGAGTACCATCTTTAGCACCTAAAAAATTCCAACCGTGTACATCATCAATGTAACCATTTTTATCATCATCGATTCCGTTTCCAGGTTTTTCTTTTGGGTTTACCCACAATATGCCTTTTAAATCTTTTTGGGCAGTATCAATTCCACTATCAATAACGGCAACAATAACGGTGTTTGATTTTTTACCTTTAACCAATTCGTAGGCTTTATCAAGGCTTATACCAAAGTATCCGCTAGTTTGCAAATCTAAAGTGTGCCAATTTTTTGGAGGTTTCGAGGTATCGCTTTGCGCAAAAATAATTCTACCAAATAGTAAGCAAGTAGCAAGTAAAAAGGTGTTTTTAAAGGTCATAAATTTTTAATGTTGTTAATAATTACAATTATACAATAGCAAGGTTTACAAATCAAATTTAATTCCTTGCGCTAAAGGTAACGCTGTAGCGTAATTGATAGTATTGGTTTGTCGGCGCATATATGCTTTCCAAGCATCGGAACCAGCCTCTCTGCCTCCACCTGTTTCTTTTTCTCCGCCAAATGCGCCTCCAATTTCGGCTCCCGATGTGCCTATATTTACATTGGCAATACCACAATCGGAGCCTGTAAGGGCTAAAAAATGTTCGGCTTCTAAAATATTGGTAGTCATAATTGCCGATGATAAACCTTGTGGAACGGCATTCTGCATCGCAATAGCCTCTTCTAAATTTTTATAAGGCATAATATATAAAATTGGGGCAAAAGTTTCGTGTTGTACAATTTTAAAATGGTTTTGTACTTCGGCAATGCAAGGTTTAACGTAACAACCCGATAAATAATCAGCCCCAGCCAAAACACCGCCTTCAACTACAAATTTTCCACCTTCAAGTTTACATTTTTCTATGGAGTTTAGGTAATTATTTACAGCATCGGTATCAATTAATGGGCCAACATGGTTGTTGGTATCTAGTGGGTTACCTATGTTTAGTTGGGCATAAGCTGCTTTTAATTCGTTTTTAAATTTTTGGTAAACACTTTCGTGGATAATTAGCCGGCGGGTACTGGTACAGCGTTGCCCAGCAGTACCTACAGCACCAAAAACAGCTGCCAATAAGCTCATTTTAATATCGGCATGTTGGCTTATAATTATAGCGTTATTGCCACCAAGCTCTAAAATATGCCTACCTAACCTGGCACTTACTGCTGTGCCTACGGCTTTGCCCATAAGGGTTGATCCTGTAGCCGAAATCAGCGGAAGCGAAACATCAGCGGCCATTAATTCTCCAATATTTTTATCTCCAATTATTAAATTAGAAATTCCTTCGGGTAAATGGTTTTGATGCAATACTTTTTGTATTATTTTATGGCATGCAATGGCACATAAAGGTGTTTTTTCGGATGGTTTCCAAATACATACATTGCCACACACAAGGGCAATTGCGGCATTCCAAGCCCATACCGCAACTGGGAAATTAAAAGCAGATATTATACCAACTATTCCTAAAGGATGATATTGTTCGTACATGCGGTGTTGCGGGCGCTCGGAGTGCATGGTAAGCCCGTATAATTGGCGTGAAAGTCCAAGCGCAAAGTCGCAAATATCTATCATTTCTTGTACTTCGCCCCAGCCTTCTTGTAAGCTTTTACCCATTTCGTAGGATACCAACTTGCCTAAATCGTTTTTGTTTTTTCGTAACTCGTCGCCTAATTGCCTAACTATTTCGCCGCGTTTTGGTGCTGGTATAATTCGCCACGAGATAAATGCTTTTTTTGCAGTAGCTACAACTAATTCATAATCAGTTGGTAAAGCCATTTTAACGGTAGCTATTAATTGGCCATCAACTGGGGAATTAATATTTTCGGTAATAGCTTTTGGGTTACTAAAACTATTTCGGCCTGTACTGCAAGCATCGTTTACAGTATCAATACCTAAATTATCTAAAAGCTGTCGCATATCAACTACCATAATATTTCGTATTTTTGTCAAAGTTAATAATTAAAGAAGTAGGTATAAGATTTATAACAATTAACAATTTAAACTATTGTATAAATCAGCAGTTTAAAAGCTATGATGTTATTTGTTGATAAAAAAATATTATTAGTAGTGTAAAAAAAATTATTTTGACACAAATTATTGGTTTATTTTGATAAAACCGTAGAACAGTTTTGCCTTATACGTTTTCTTAAAAAACATTTATGGAAGAAGAATTTGATTTTGACTTTAACGAAGACCCAAAACTTTCGGTTGAACGGTTCGAGGAAATGATAAGAAATAAGGATCAATACTTTTTTGATTCTCAAGCGTTTGAAAACATTGTTGATTTTTATATGGATAAAAACGATCCAGTAAAAGCTTTACAAGTAATAGATTATGCGGTTTCGCAACATCCTTACGCTGCCATATTTTTTGTGAAGCAGGCGCAATTGTACGTTTTTACAAACGAGCTAAGCAAAGCATTTGCAGCTTTAGAAAAAGCAGAATTATTAGAACCCTCCGAAGCCGATATTTTTATGATTAGGGGGAATGTGTACGAAAGCCTTGAGCAACATGAAGATGCGCTGGAAAATTTATTAAAAGCTTTAGAACTAGCCGAATCGCCCGACGAGGTATTAATGCAAATTGCCTACGTTTACGAAAACATGGGAGATTACGATGCTGCAATAACTTACCTAAAACTATGTTTAGAAAAAAATATGGAGAACCAAGATGCCTTGTACGAATTGGCGTTTTGTTATGATATATTGGAAAAACAAGATGAAAGCATTAAATTTTACGAACAATATATAGATACCGAACCTTACTCTTATGCGGCTTGGTATAACTTGGGAAATGCTTACCATAAACTTTGCTTTTTCGAAAAAGCTATTGACGCTTACGACTATGCCATTTTAATAAAAGATAATTTTGCCTCGGCATATTTTAATAAAGGAAATGCCTTGGTACAGTTAGATAAATATAACGAAGCTATTGAGGTTTACAAGCAAACATTTGAGTACGAACAACCTAACGCCGATACTTATTGTGCTGTGGGCGAATGTTACGAAAAGCTCGAAAAAATGGACGAAGCCCGCTCTTATTATAAAAAAGCGGTAAAAATGGATGCTAAAATGGCCGATGCTTGGTACGGTATTGGCGTAACTTTAGATTTTGAAGAGCGCCATTTTGAAGCACTTCACTTTTATAAAAAAGCTTTAAATATTGAAGATGACAATCCAGATTTTTGGTTTGCCATGGCCGATACTTATTATAAACTCGAAAAACTTCCTGAATCAGAAAAAGCGTACGAAAAAGTAGTGGAGCTAAACCCATTAGATATTGAAGGTTGGTTAGATTATTCATCGGTGGTGTTTGAACAAAATAATATAGATACCGCCATTGGTATAATTTCGGAAGGGATAAAAAATAACCCCGAATCAGCCGATTTATATTATCGTATGGTAGCTTACTTATTTGCCGAAGGCCATTACAATGATGCACTTAATAATTTACAAGTAGCCTTACAAACCGACCCCGAAAAACATTTTATGTTATTTGAATACCTGCCACAACTAAAAAATAACCAAGCTATTATTGATATTATAAATAGATTTACAAGTTAAAAAAAAGGAGATACCAAACATTGATAATAAGCAATAGGTGATTTATTGTTTATTAGATATTTAGAACCCAATATGAATTATACATTGAACAACATACCAAAACGTACTTTAAAACCTCGTGATAATGGTTTAACTATGGTGATGGATAAAGGATTAAGTTTACGACAAGTCGAAGATTTTATTGAAGTAGCAGGTACACATACCGATATTGTAAAACTAGGCTGGGCAACCTCGTACGTTACCCCTAATTTAAAAGAGAAATTAAAATTATATAAAGATGCTGGTTTGCCAGTTTATTTTGGTGGCACTTTGTTTGAAGCTTTTATAGTGCGTAATCAGTTTGATGATTACCGTAAAGTTCTAGACCAATTTGGAATGGAGTTTGTAGAAGTTTCGGATGGGTCGATAGAGATTGCACATGAAGTAAAATGTGAATATATTCGAAAATTAAGCTCGCAGGTAACGGTAATTTCAGAAGTTGGTTCTAAGGATGAGAAAAAAGTATTTGCACCTTATAAATGGATACAACTGATGAAAGCCGAAATTGAAGCGGGATCGTGGAAAGTAATTGCCGAAGCAAGAGAGGGCGGCAATGTAGGTATATACCGCGATTCGGGCGAAGTACGCCAAGGTTTGGTTGATGAAATTTTAACACAAATACCTGAAGAAAAAATCATTTGGGAAGCCCCTCAAAAAGCACAACAAGTTTGGTTTATCGAATTAATAGGCGCCAATGTAAACTTAGGCAACATTGCACCAGCAGAAGTTATTCCATTAGAAACCATACGCCTAGGTTTACGTGGAGATACATTTAACCATTTTTTAAATTTATAATTGTCCTACATAAATTGCTGTAAATGAAAAAATTTGGTTTAATAGGTTACCCTTTGGGTCATTCGTTTTCGCAAAAGTATTTTACCGATAAATTCGAAAAAGAGGAAATTAAGGATTGCGAGTATAAAGCATTTCCACTAATAAATATTAACGAATTACCCGAATTAGTAAACAATAACCCAAACTTGTGTGGCTTAAATGTTACTATCCCGTATAAAATAGGTGTCCAATATTATTTAGACAAAATAAGTGAATCTGCCAAAGAAATTGATGCTGTTAATTGCATTAAAATTACTTATCCTAACAGTTTAAGTGGCCTATTTGATGGCGAATTAATACTTACAAATGCCCACAAACCTTTTTTAGAAGGGCATAATACCGATGCTTACGGATTTGAAAATTCCTTAAAACCATTATTAAAAAAACACCATACAAAAGCTTTAATACTAGGTAACGGAGGTGCAACAAGGGCAGTAAAGTATGTGCTTAACAAATTAGAAATTGATTTTAAAATTGTATCGCGGCAGCACCACCACGATATGATAACTTATAATCAAATTACCCAAAAATTACTCGAAAGTTATTCCATTATCATCAATACAACCCCAATAGGAACTTTCCCTAATGTAAACGAATGTCCCGATATACCTTATCAATACCTTGGCAAAAAACATTTATTATTCGATTTAATTTATAATCCCGAGGAAACAACTTTTTTACGAAAAGGAAAAGAACAAGGAGCCAGTATAAAAAACGGTTACGAGATGCTGATTTTGCAAGCCGAAAAATCGTGGGAAATTTGGAATAGCTAATATGAAATATTTAATAGTACTATTTAATTTAGTATTGCTTACAGCTTGTAACAATACAGCCGAATATACACCTAAACCATCAGGCTACAACCGTATAGAGTTTCCTGTAAAAAAATACCAACCATTTAGTAATTCAAGTCCATTTTCGTTCGATTTTCCATTGTATGCTAAAATGTATCCTGATAGCACCAGTAGGTTGAAGCCCAATTGGTACAACCTTACTTTTCCACAGTTTAATGCCCGTTTACATATTAGCTACTACACTATTAAATCAAAGCAAGAATTTGATATGCTTATGGAAGATAGCCGGAAACTTGCCTTTAAACACACGGTAAAGGCTACAAGTATTGATGAAGGCGTTATTAATATACCTGAAAAAAAAGTGTATGGTATTTTTTATACTATTGAAGGAAATACAGCTTCGGCAGCACAATTTTACCTTACCGATAGCAGCAAACATTACCTTCGAGGTGCATTATATTTTAACGAAGCCCCAAAAATAGATTCCATTGCACCCATTATTAATTTTATCAGAATTGATTTAGATAAAATGATAAAAACCTTTAAGTGGAGGTAAAATTTACCCATTTTCTTGGTTTGTATCTGCATTAAATATTAAAACTTATTTTTAATAATGTAGTTTGTAATAGCGCAATGAACTTAAAATCATTATGTTGCTTAGGTAAATGCAACATGGGCAAATAAATTAAAAAAATACAAAACACTAATTGAAATAAATTATTGCCAGAAGCTGTTGAATTTGTTGAAAATCTTGACGAGAAAACTAGAGAGAAAATTTACTATAACATAAAAAAATCTCAAATGGTTAATGATAATGAACTTTTCAAAAAGCAAAATGATTTGATTTGGGAGTTTAGAACTTTGTACAATGGAAAAGTATATAGATTATTTTCGTTTTGGGATAAATTAAATGAAAAAGAAACTTTAGTAATTTCTACACACGGAATACTGAAGAAAACTCAAAAAACACCGAGTAAAGAAATTAAAAAAGCAGAAGAGGTTAGAAAGGAATATTTTGAAAATAAATTAAAAAACAAATAAAATGGCAGACAAATTTAAAACCGTTTCACTTGACACAATGATAGACAAGCACATTGGCAAAATAGGAACGCCAAATCGTGATGCTTTTGAAAATGAGCTAAGAATTGATTTGCTTGGACAAACAATAAAACAAGTAAGGCAAGATCGTAACTTGACACAGGAACAATTAGGAGAATTAGTTGGTGTGAAAAAAGCGCAAATTTCAAAAATAGAAAACAGCCTGACAGATGCAAGGTTCGACACAATCTTGAAAGTGTTTAGAGCATTGAACCCTAAAATAGGTAGTATCCCACTAACTGTGTAATCCGACAAGATCATTTTATTTTCACTCTTCAACATATCCCAAACTGCCTCTAATTTCAATATTTGTGATTCCGAATGTTGTATTATAGAATTTTAAATCTGTTATTAACCAACTTCCCCATTTAGTTTTTGTAATTTAAAATGTGTATCATCCAATTTAACCCCAAATAATCTAATCTTAATATTTAGCAAATCATCCCCGTAAAGGGGAATTTAATATCCTAAAAATACACGCCAATACGTATATTTGCAATTAATGGAATTTAAACTTACATCGATATACCAACCCACTGGCGACCAACCTACGGCTATAAAACAATTGGTAGAAGGTGTAAATAGGAATGATAATTACCAAACTTTGCTTGGTGTTACAGGATCGGGCAAAACGTTTACCATTGCCAATGTTATACAACAAACACAAAAGCCAACATTAATATTAAGCCATAACAAAACACTAGCAGCACAATTATATGGCGAGTTTAAGCAGTTTTTTCCCGATAATGCAGTTAATTATTTTGTTAGTTATTACGATTATTACCAACCCGAAGCCTTTATACCTAGCAGCAATACCTACATTGAAAAGGACTTACAAATAAACGAAGAAATAGAAAAATTGCGTTTGCGTACTACTTCGGCATTAATGAGTGGCAGGCGAGATGTGATTGTGGTATCCTCTATTTCCTGTATTTATGGTATGGGTAACCCCGAGGATTTTTCGAATGCAATATTTAGATTTAGTGTAGGTACACGCATTAGCAGAAACGCTTTTTTACACCGACTAGTCGAGCTTTTTTATTCCCGCACAACTACCGATTTTAAACGTGGTAATTTTAGGGTTAAAGGCGATACTATCGATATTTTTCCAGCATATTTAGATTTTGCTTACCGTATTTCGTTTTTTGGTGATGATATTGAAGAAATAAATGCTACCGACCCTCAAAGTGGCAAAACACTCGAAAAAGAAACCGATGTAGCACTTTTTCCGGCAAATTTATATGTTACCCCAAAAGATAGGTTTACCAGTGTTTTGCACCAAATTGGCGAAGATATGGAAGCCCGAAAAAAACAATTTGTGGGCGACCAGCAATATTTAGAGGCCAAACGCATCGAAGAACGTACCAATTTTGATATGGAAATGATGCGTGAACTAGGCTATTGTAGTGGTATAGAAAATTACTCGCGGTATTTTGATGGGCGAAAACCAGGTGCAAGACCATTTTGCTTGTTAGATTATTTTCCGAAAGATTATTTAATGGTTATAGATGAAAGCCATGCTACCATACCACAAGTTAGGGCAATGTACGGTGGCGATAGATCGCGAAAAATTTCGTTGGTGGAGTACGGTTTTCGATTGCCGGCAGCCATGGATAACCGACCATTAAACTTTAACGAATTTGAAGCATTAGCCCCACAAACCATTTATGTGAGTGCCACGCCTGGCGATTACGAATTAGAAAAAACCGAGGGCGTTGTAGTAGAACAGGTAATAAGACCTACAGGCCTCCTAGACCCGATTATTGAAATACGGCCTGTAATAAATCAAGTTGATGATTTACTAGATGAGATTGATAAAACTATAAAATTAGGCGACCGCATTTTAGTTACCACCTTAACCAAGCGTATGGCCGAAGAACTTGCAAAGTACATGGATAGGTTAAATATAAAAGTTCGTTACATACACTCCGAAGTTAAAACCCTTGAACGTGTAGAAATTTTAAGAGGTTTACGCTTGGGCGAGTTCGATGTTTTAATTGGGATAAACTTATTACGTGAGGGTTTAGATTTACCCGAAGTATCTTTGGTAGCCATTCTAGATGCTGATAAAGAAGGATTTTTACGCTCCGAACGGTCGCTAATACAAACTATTGGCAGGGCAGCCCGAAATGATAGAGGCCGGGTAATTATGTATGCCGATAAAATTACAAAATCGATGCAAATTACCATTGAAGAAACCGACCGCCGTCGTGATAAACAAATAGCTTACAATACATTACACAACATCACACCACTAACCGTTGGGAAAAGTAGGGAAGCCATTATTGAGCAAACATCCGTAGTTGATTTTAAAGGTGGCATACAACGGGCTTATGTTGATAACATGGAAACTACCCTTGCTGCCGACCCTATTGTACAATACATGAGCAAACCACAACTTAAAAAAGCGGTAGAAAATACGCGTAAACAAATGGCTGCAGCGGCCAAAGAAATGGATTTTTTAGCTGCCGCTAGATTAAGAGACGAAATGTTTGCCTTAGAAAAAATGTTGTTGGATTTGTAAGGGAGTTTTTTATAAAAAAAATGTGCGTTTAAAAGCAAATAGAATTTGTATTGCTTTAGCTTATCCATTTCTAATTTTACCCTTAGTATAAAATGCCCGATATATACATTAAATTTTTTCTGGTTATTTTATAAAATAATATTTATTTTATAAGTGCGAATTAAATTCCCTAGCAACGGAGTACTAAAAATTGAAACATGTAAACCGCATTTCTCTATTCCACTTCCACGTTTGTTACCAAAATAGTACCAATGCTTAAATTTGTATTTTTCAAGTTATTAATTTCCATTAGTTTTGCAACACTTAGCCCATCAAATTGGCGAGAAATAGTTAACAATGTATCGCCTTTAATAACCGTGTGAGTATTTTTCAGATAAGAAACTGATTTAATTTTTTCAGCCACTACTGTAGATTTAGTAGGAGGAACTACACTCATCTCAATTTCTTCGCTTACTTTATCCCTATTTTCTAAACTATCAGTATGGTTTAAGGTTTCATAAAAATTAGTGTAATTATTACTTGCAAGCTGAGGAATAATTAGCCTTTGCGGACTAATTTTGCTTGCTTTAATAAAGCCATTTTTGTGGCTTGGGTTTAATAAATGTAATTGCTGCAATGGCAAATTTAGGTTTCCACTTAATGTTTTCAAATATAAATTTTGGCTTACATACACAGTATCAACTTGCGTAATAAAGCCTTTTTTAGCAGCTATTAACGAATGTTTGTGTGGATACTCCATAACGTAACTTGCTGCTATAAAAGCTGGAATATATTTTTGCGCTTGTTTAGATAGGTAAGGTTGAATTTGCCAATAATTTTTAGCTCCACCGGCCTTGGCAATTGCCCGTTTTACCGCACCTGTGCCAGCATTATAAGCCGCCATGGTTAATAGCCAGTCGCCTAATTCGTTGTAAGCATCGCGTAAGTATTTTGCTGCGGCATAACTGGCTTTAATGGGATCTTTGCGTTCATCAATATAATCGTTTACAGCTAATCTATAATGTTTACCTGTTGTGTACATAAATTGCCACAAACCTGTAGCACCCGATGGCGAAACCGCATGTACATTCATAGCCGACTCTATAACAGGTAAATACTTAAATAATGGGGGAATATTGTATGCCTTTAATGCTTTCTCGAAAATAGGAAAATAGTACTGCCCTTGTTCAAGCATATTACACATTTCTTTTTTTCGGTAACCGGTATAAATTCCAATATACTTTTGCACTTGCTTATTATACACCAAGCATATTTCGCTTTGTAACGAATCTAACCTTTGGGTATAAAGGCAACTGTCTTTTTGCCATAAAGTTAGGTTTTGTATAATGTGGGTGGTATCTATTTGTACAACAAAACTATCGGGTTTAACAGTGGTTTGTGCTTGCGCTGATTTTAATGCTAAACCTATAAGTACACAAAATAAAACGCTTAATTTATATCCCATTTTTTACATAATTATATTTACAATCGATTATTTATTAGCATAAAGTATTTAGAAAATGCGAGTAAATGCGCTTCATTAAATTTTTGGCCAATAATTTGGATGCCTATGGGTAAGCCTGAGGAATCGCATCCTGAGGGTAGTGATATGGCGGGTAAGCCAGCTAATGAAGCTTGAACAGTAAAAATATCGGCCAAATACATTTCTAAAGGGTCGGTACTTTGTTCACCAATAGTAAACGCGGTATTGGGTGTGGTAGGTGTGATAATAAAATCGTATGCTTTTAAAATTTGTTCAGTTTTATCTCTAATAAGTCTTCTGGCTTTTTGTGCTTTGGCATAATAGGCATCGTAATAACTGGCACTTAACACAAACGTACCTAACATAATTCGTCGTTTTACCTCGTTACCAAAACCTTCGGAACGAGATTTTTTATACGTACTTGTTAAATCGGTAGCTTGCGCACTTCGGTAACCATAATGTACGCCATCATAACGGGCTAAGTTTGATGATGCTTCGGCAGTAGTAAGTATATAATAAGTAGGCACCACAAAATCCAGTAATTCAAACGAAACAGGCTCAACTACATGCCCGTCGGCCCGCAGTTTTTCTATTTGTGCCAACACATTATTACGAATTTGTGGGTTTAATCCTTCCGAATGCAAGGTTTCTTCAATGTAGGCAATTCTTTTTTTACCCTCTAATTGTAACATTTGAGAGTAGGGTTCAACCGGTAAGTGCGAAACAGTGCTATCTCCATCATCGATACCAGCAATTACTTCGAGTAATAATGCGGTATCTTCCACCGATTGCGCAATAGGCCCTACTTGGTCGAACGATGAAGCGTAAGCCACAACCCCGTATCTTGATACTCTTGAATAGGTTGGCTTTAAACCAATCACGCCACAAAATGCAGAAGGCTGACGAATTGATCCTCCCGTATCGGAACCTAAAGTAGCCAAGCATAAATCTGCTTGAACTGCAACAGCGCAACCACCCGACGAGCCGCCCGAAACTTTACGTTCATCGGCAAAGTTTTTAACAGGGCCAAAGTACGAGGTTTCGTTAGAAGCTCCCATGGCAAACTCATCACAATTTAATCTGCCAATTATCAAAGCATCTTCTGCCAATACTTTTGTAATTACAGTAGCATCATAAATAGAAACATATCCATCTAAAATTTTAGATGATGCCGATAATTTATGCCCTCGGTAAGAAATATTATCTTTAATACCTAAAACCATACCTGCCAGTTTTCCGGCAGTTCCATTATTAATTTTTTGTTGTATAATTTCGGTTTTTTCGGCTAGTTCATTCTCAAACACTTCTAAAAAAGCGTTTAAATGGCTGTAGGTTTTAATCCTATCTAAATAGTAATTTACCAAATCGGCTAGCACCAATTTGTTGTTTTTTAAATCTTGCTGTATGTCTATCAGCTTATTATACGAAAATACCTTTTGTGCAATCATCAATAAAATATAAAAACCTTAAATTTAAAATTGCGTTAAATTATCAATTTTAAATTTAAGGTTACAAGAATGACAAAAATTAAAAAATAAAAAAACGATTAAACTATTTTTTCGTCTTTTTTATCCTCATTTGCTGGTGTGTTAGAAGCGTCTTTAAACTCCTTAACGCCTTTACCTAGGCCACGCATAAGTTCGGGAATTTTTTTTCCGCCAAACAGTAGCAAAATAGCCACAATAATTAAAATAATTTCTGGAGCACCTAAACCCATAATATTTGTTTTTTAAGTTTATTTATTAATTATATTCTCTTTATTATCAATGTTTTCTTCAATATAATTTGAAGGACTAAAATCTTTGTTCCTCTGTTGCTCGGCATCATTTAAAATAGCATCCCTTTCAATATCGGCTATTATTTTATCTTCTTGACTAGGTATTGAGTTGCGCTCTCTCAACATTTTATTTTCCGCATCAAGTAACAAGTCTTCTTTTTTTAATTCTTCTTCGGCAGTGAGCTGATTTATATTTTTATGTATTTCTCTTTTCACGCTATCCGATGCATCTTTAAACTCTCTCATACCCTTTCCTAATCCTCTAGCCAGTTCAGGTAATTTTTTACCGCCAAATAAAAGCAATGCTATGAAACCTATTAAAATTACCTCCTCGGTTCCTAAGTTAAGAAATAGAAATATGCCTAACGTCATTTAAAAAAAATTATAATGGCAAATATAACAAAATAGGTTTAAAAAGTTTAACGCTAAATATTCGGATTAGTTTTAAACCACTAATTATCTTAAATATAAGTTTTTTGTAATTAGATTTATTTCAAAAAAAATTAACTAAAAATTATACATTTTAACCTAGCGTACATTATCTGATAATTGTACTCAGGTTTTGTTATAATACAGTTATTTTTTTTGTTTATATAGATTTTCAATTGTAATACCTATAATTTTCTATCTTTTTATTTTTTTAAATTAATTTTTTAAATGTTTACAGTTGTTCCAAATTTGGAACTTGCAGTTTGAAAATATAAAGTGAAAAAAAATAGTTTAATTTTTTTTTATTTTCTTATTTGTATTTAATCTTAATAAAGTATATTTGAAAAAAATTATAAATGGAAATTCTTTTTAGCAGCGAGGCAGGTTATATAAAAACTAGCACAAAATTTACTGTTTTAGACGGTAGTTTTTGGGGTGTTAATTTTGAGATGCACTATACGGAGTTTTTTTTGTTGAATAATAAACTCAATTCATTCAATTTAAGTACCATGTTATTCGACCTATCGGATAAGCCCGATTGTACTAAAATATTATTACAACAAGGCAAATGTAAAATTACCTGTACACTTCAACAGTTAATAGCACTTAAAAACCTATTTAATGGCGCTATGTTTTATGTACGGATGCAGGACATATTGTACAACCAAGGGATAAAATTTTCGGATATTTGTGAATATAAATTGCATAAAAATGCCTACCTTGTTCAACAGTAAAAAATTAATATTATGGAAACTTCAATAATTAGAAAAAACACATCGCTTAATGAAGAGATTATTAACGTTTTAAATCAGCAAATTGCCATTGAAGCACACTCAAGTTCAGCATATTTAGGAATGTCGGCATGGTGTCACTTAAAAGGTTACATACATGCTGGCGATTTTTTTAGGCATCAGTCGGCTGAAGAAACAGTTCATAAAATGAAATTATTTGATTACATTTTAGATATGGGCGCTCATGCACTTGCACCAGAAGTACATCAAATAAACAATAATTTCGATGATTTAAGGCAAGTATTAGATACTTACCTAGAAATGGAAATTAACATTACCACCCGTTTTAATAAAATTGCTAAAAAATGTTTCGATGTTGCCGATTTCCAAACTTTTAGTTTTATACAATGGTTTTTAGATGAGCAAATAGAAGAAGAAGATACTGCTCGCCGAACCATCGAAATTTATGAACTTATTGGTATTGAATTAGATGGCTTGTTCCAAATAGATAAAGCCATAGGTAAATTAATCTCGCAAGCATAAGTAATATAAGAGGAACAAACTTAAACCTTGTTCCTCTATTTAATAAAATGGAAAATAAACCAGAAAACTTACTACCCAACCAAAAACTAATTTTATTACCCTCGAAGTTAAAATTTGAATGTGTTTTTAAAAGCTGTTGCAAAAAATACAAAAAAAGTAAACGTTGTAAAAATTGTCCGAATAAGTAAATTTGGGGGTATTTATTTGTAAAGTTAAGGTTGTCCTGATGGCTTACTTGGTAATTTAGTATTTATTAGATTTTTCAGTTTACTCTTTTAAATTAAAAAACTGTTTATTATTGAAACATTAAAAATCCTACCCAAAAAAATAGCTAAAATTTTGCTTTAGTTTTAAATTATCTCATTTTAGCTAACAAATGGATTTATATACCAAAACTTGCTTGCAGTGCAGCAAAGTAATTACCAATAGTTACAGCACTTCGTTTAGTGCAGGCATTAAGGCTTTCGATAAAAGTTTAAGATTACCCATATATGCAATATACGCTTATGTACGCTTTGCCGATGAAATAGTTGATACTTTCCACAACAACAACAAACAATCATTAATTGCCCAATTTAAAATTGATACTTTTGAAAGTATTAACCAAAAAATAAGTTTAAATCCTGTATTGCATGGGTTTCAGTCGGTAGTAAATAAATATCAAATACCCCATCATTTAATTAATGCTTTTTTAAAATCTATGGAAATGGATTTAGATAAAACTGCTTATAATAAAGATGGTTACGAAGAATATATCTATGGATCAGCCGAAGTTATAGGCTTAATGTGTTTAAAAATTTTTTGTAATGGCGACGATAATCAATACCAAAAATTACTACCCCAAGCAAAAAGTTTAGGTGCTGCTTTTCAAAAAATAAATTTTTTAAGAGATATTAAATCCGATTTTGAAGATCGTGGACGTACCTATTTTCCAAATGTTGATTTCTCTAATTTTACAAATGCCGATAAATTATTTATCGAAAACGATATTCAAAAAGATTTTAATGATGCCCTGTTGGGTATAAAACAATTGCCTGATGGTAGCAAAAAAGGAGTTTATGTAGCTTACGTATATTATGTAGCCTTATTTAAAAAGGTAAAAAAACTTTCGGCAATTACCATTGCGCAAAAAAGAATAAGAATTAGCAATACACACAAAATTTTTTTAATGATTTGGGCTAGCTTAAAAATTAAATTAAACTATTTATAATAAAACAACGTTAAAGCTATTCGTTAAAAATATTTTATGAAACCTACCGTTTTGCTTTTCTTGATATTACTTTTTGGTAGAATTGCAATGGCTTACGATATTGATAAAATTAGGTTAGATTATATTGCAGCGGTTAACGATAGTAAAAAAGCCGAAGTTTTTTACCAAGAACTTAAAGCAATAGCTAAACCTGATGCGCTTATATTAGCTTACCTTGGCTCAGCGGAAGCCTTAAGAGCTAAACATGCTTTTAATCCCATAAATAAATTATCGTATTTAAAACAGGGGAGCAAAACACTGGCAAAAGCTGTCGATTTATCTCCCAACAATATTGAAGTTCGATTTTTAAGATTTTCTTTAGAACATTATATCCCCTCTTTTTTAGGCTATAACAAAAATTTAGAAGCAGATAGAACTAAAATTATAGAGCTTTTGCAGCACAAAACTAAAGGTATATCTTTACAAGATAATACCAAAATCACAAAAAACATTATAAATTTTTTGATTGAGACCAAGCGATGTACACCATCTGAAACTATATTGTTAAAAAAATTATTAGTGTAAAATATGGATAAACATTATACCTATTTATTGCTTAATTTTTTAACTATCCTATTTCCTTTACTTCTTTCGTTCGATAAAAAAGTAGCTTATTATAAAGAATGGAAGTACATTTTCCCTAGCTTATTTTTAACTGGTATTTTATATTTAGGGTGGGATTATTTGTTTACTGTAAACAATGTATGGAGTTTTAACCCAAACTATATTATAGGAATATATTTTTATGGTTTGCCTTTAGAAGAAATATTGTTTTTTATAACTATACCATTTGCTTGCATTTTTATCTATCAATGCTTGTTAGCTTATATCAAAACTGATTTTTTGCTTAACATAGCACCATTTATCAACTATATATTACTGCTGTTTTCGGCAGTGATGTTAATTATATATGTAGATAAATTGTATAGCTTCATAAATTTTGTCACCTTATTTATGGTATTGTTATTTATGCAATTTAAACCCAAAATTTTGCCTATGGGCAGATTTTATGTCGCATATTTAGTAACGCTTATACCGTTTTATATTGTTAATGGTTTACTTACTAGCATACCCGTTGTAAGTTATAATGATTTAGAAAATATGGGTTTTAGAGTGGGTAGCATTCCTTTCGAAGATCATTTTTATTCCATGTCCCTCTTTCTAATTAATATGTTGCTTTTTAATTATTTTAAAAACAGAGCTAAAATTTTGGCTTAATGGAAGGCTTGCCAACTTATACTAAAAATCAATTGGCTTTACGCAACGGGCATGATAAGCCCCAAATTTGGGTAGCTTATTTAGGCAAAATCTATGATGTTAGCGAAAGCAAACTATGGCGCAATGGTAAACATTACGAACACTGGGCAGGGCAAGATCTTACCGATGAACTTAAAGATGCGCCACATGGTTTTGCAGTGTTTGATAAGTTTAAAATAATTGGAAAGTTATAAAATCATTCACATCCAAATAAAAAAATAAATCTAAATATGTTAAATATAATTTTTTAATAATACTATTAATGCAAATTAATCACATCATCCTTAGCTAATAACAACTCTAGCTTTAACGATTCTACATTTTGTTCTACCTTTTTAAGGATGGTAATAAGGTATCCATTAAACTCTTTAATTTCGCCTTCTTCGGGTATTTTGCCAAAAATTTCGCTTACCAAACCTACCAAAGTATCATAATCTTGATCTTCTGGCAAGTCGTGAGGTAAAAATTCGTTTACATCGTAAACCGTTGCCGAAGCAGTAATTATAAATTCGGTTTCCGATATTATTTCTACAATTGGTTTTTCTTCATCATACTCATCTTGTATTTCACCCACTAGTTCTTCTACAATATCTTCTAAGGTTACCATGCCAGCGGTACCGCCAAACTCATCTAAAACTATCGCAATCTGTATGCGTTTAAGTTTTAATTCGGCCATTAAATCATTTATTTTTTGCGACTCGGGTATAAACAGTGGCTTGCGTAATATATCTTTAAATATAAATGGTTGGTGTCTTACTATAAGCGATAATATATCTTTAGCATGTATAATACCTACTATTTTATCAATTGTGTCTTCGTAAACAGGTATTCGCGAATATCCTTCGACAATAATTTTATCCAATAATTCTTCTTGAGTAGCACTTACATCAATACCCGAAATTTTGGTTCGTGGTACCATAATGTTTTTTACTACACGTTCATTAAAATCGAATACGTTTTTTATCAATTCATGTTCGGCTTTATCAAGCGCACCACTTTCTTTACCTTGGTCTAGTAAATATTGTAATTCTTCGGATGAGTGAACTGCTTCGTGACCACTAGCCGAATTAATGCCCAATAACCTTAAAATAAAATTTGCAAAGCCATTTAATAGCCAAATAAAGGGTTTAAATAAAATATAAAAAAACTGTAAAGGCAAGGCTATGGCAAGTGTGGTATTTACTGGCCGTTGTATGGCATAAGATTTTGGTGCTAATTCGCCAAATACAATATGTAAAACTGTAATAATTGTGAAAGCTAATATATGCCCAATACTTGTGGTTACCGATGGCGAAAGGGAAAGATTAAACATTGCCAAAAAATTTAAAACCGCTGCCGACATAACCGATTCGCCCACCCAACCTAAGCCCAATGAGGCTAAGGTTATACCCAACTGAGTAGCAGCTAAATAACCATCTAAATGTGAGGTCATGTGCTTGGCAATATTAGCAATTTTACCTCCCGATTTTGCAATTATTTCAATTTGCGATCCTCTAACTTTTACCAATGCAAACTCTGCTGCAACAAAAAACCCATTTAGTAATACTAAAAAAAAGGTTAAAAAAATTCTAAAGCCACTTACATCCGAACCGGGGTCCATAATATTATTATTTATTTAAAAATGTAGCATTGTATAACTCAATACTTTCGAGTATAACTTTATCGGCATAGCGCTTACCCATTAAATGTTCAATAGTTACGTTTTTATGCTCCAATATTTTATAATCTTGAAAAAAGCGAACAATTTCTTTCATCGCATGAGGCGGCAATTCGGCTAAATCGTTTATATAATTAACCGACATATCATTTTTAGCAACCGCAATAATTTTATCGTCTTGTTCCCCACCATCAACCATGTGCATAACGCCAATAACTTTGGCTTCAATAATAGTCATCGGATATACATCTACCGAGCATAAAACCAAAATATCTAATGGGTCGTTATCATCACAATAAGTTTGAGGTATAAAACCATAATTAGCTGGGTACATAACCGATGAGAATAAAACTCTATCTAATTTTATCAAACCAGAGTCTTTGTCTATTTCGTACTTTGCTTTTGAGCCTTTTGGTATTTCGATAATTGCATTCACAACATTGGGAGAGTCCTCGCCTGGAGAAATTGAATGCCACGGGTGGGTTTGATTCATTTTTTTTACTATATATTTAAATTGATTTTGATTTAAGGTACGACCAAATTAAAGGGAAAGAGGCTATAACTATAATTCCAATAATAATGTACGATAAATATTCGTTTATTTGTTTCTCAAATTTAATTCCTAAAAAATAGCCCAATAAAGTTAGTGAAGTAATCCATAAAACTGCTCCAATTATATTATAAAATGTGAAGCGTTTTAAGGGTAGTTTTACAACACCAGCAATTATAGGTGCAAATGTACGTACAATAGGCACAAATCTACCCATTATTAAAGCAAAAGAACCTTGTTTATTATAATACTCCTCAGCCATTCTAATATACTTCTTTTTAAAAAAAAAACTATCTTCTTTTTTGAAAAGTAATGGCCCAGTTTTATACCCAAAATAATATCCGACATAGTTACCTGCAATGGCCGCTAAAATTAATCCGATTACCATTGTGGTAATATCAGTATCAATTTTGCCGGTTGCTACAAATAAACCAGCCAAAAATAACAAGTAATCACCTGGCAAAAAAAACCCGAAAAATAAGCCTGTTTCAGCAAAAACAACAAACAAGATAAGATAAAATCCCCCTTGATGAATTATTTGTTGTGCATCAACTAAATTGGTTATAGTTTGCCAAATTTCATTCATAGTATAATAGTATAAAACTACAACTTTTTATCAAATTGGAGAGCAGAAATTAAAAAACATTGTGTGAGTTTTGTAAAGCCTTTTAATTTTAAAAAAAAGATTGTACAAAATAAAAAATACAATTTAATTACTGATTGGTAGGCAAATTAGCCTAAAAAAAATTGTTGGTAAATATTAATAAAAATTAGTTAAAATTTTATTTAAAACAACCCAGCTATTAATGAAGGGTACAAGCCAAATACTACTGTTAATATAGTACTTAAAGCCAGTACAAACTGAAACTGTATGGGTGTAGCTAAAATTATATCTTTGCCTTCCTTAAAATACATAGCTACAATTACTCTAAAGTAGTAGAATATGCCAATAATGGCGTTAATAATGGCTATCACAACTAACCATATTTGGTATTGCGCTACCGCAGATGAAAACATAAAAAACTTGCCTATAAAACCGGCTGTTAAAGGTATGCCAGCTAAAGATAGCATTGCAATAGTTAAAGTAAATGCTACAAAAGGATTCTTTTTTGCTAAGCCGTTGAAGCCTTCGTAATTATCGGTACCGGTTTGTTTTTTTACTAAAATTAATACAGCAAAAGCAATAATAGAGGCGATAGTATAAGCCGTTGCATAAACTAAAACCGCATTAATAGCCGCATTGCCTAATCCTATAATAGCAAAAAGCATATAACCCGCATGTGAAATGCTTGAATAAGCCAACATACGTTTAAAACTACTTTGGTATAGTGCAGTAATGTTGCCAATAAATAAAGTTAAGGTTGTTATTACGATTAGGGTGGGAACCCAAAAATCGGCAAGGGGTGCAAAGCAGGTAATAAACAAACGTAAAAATGCTGCAAAGCCAGCGGTTTTTACCACGGTACTCATAAATGCGGTTATTAAAGTGGGCGAACCTTCATAAACATCGGGAGTCCAGAAATGGAAAGGTGCTGCACCAATTTTAAAACATAAACCTATTAGCATAAGCGATAAGCCGGTGTAAAACATTGGGTTTATACCGCCATTTGCATTGTTTAACACATATTGTTTAATAACTTCTAAATCAAACGAAAGTGTGCTACCATAAATAAGTGTTATGCCAAAAAGCAAAAACCCGGTAGAAAATGCACCCATTAAAAAGTATTTTAAAGCCGCTTCATTAGAAGCAAAATCTCGACGTTTTATACCTGCCAAAATATATAAACTCACGCTCATAATTTCAATACCAATAAAAAGCATAGATAAATTATGGTACGATACCATAACTATTATCCCGGCTAGGGCAAACAAAATAATGGTATAATATTCGGCAACATTTTCGCTAATTTTTTCAAAATAGTTTTTTGATAATAGTAAAATGAGTATAGTACCTAAAATGGTAATTGCCGAAAATGCGATGGCAAAATTATCAAACAACATCATGCCTTTAAAAATGGGTGCAGGGTTTAAATTCCACTCGGCAACAGCCAAACCTAAAGCCAATAATAAACCCATTACCGAAACCGGCAACAAAGCTTTACTTGCTTTAAACAAGCCTAAATAAAGTACTACTATGCCTAAAATTGATATTACTATTAAGGTATTCATAAATTTATATCTATTAAATTATAAAACTTAATGTTTATAATTTTGCATTAACGTTAGCTATTAATTGGGTGATGGCCGCTTCTGAAATTTTTAAAATAGGTTGCGGATATACGCCTATTACAATAATTAATAAAGTGATAATAAATAAAGTAATAATTTCGCTACCCGAAATATCTTTAAAAGATACCGTTAAATTATTGGTATTACCTTGCATTATAGCTTTGTACATACGCAACATATACACCGAACCAAAAATTATGGTTAATCCCGCAACGGCGGCATAATATATACCATATTGATATACGCCGTAAAGCAATAAAAACTCGCCAATAAAGCCGTTGGTTAATGGTAATGCAACTGTACCCAAGGTTATAATTAAAAAGGCAATGGCTAATTTTGGTGCTGGTTTAGCAATGCCTCCTAACAAAGCCAACTCTCGGGTTTGGGTGCGGTTTATTACAATATCGGCTATAAAAAATAAACCTACTACGTTTATACCGTGACTAATCATTTGTATCATAGCACCTTGCAAGCCTTGCACATTCCATACAAAAATACCTGCGGCTATTAAACCTACGTGTGCAATAGACGAATAGGCAATCAATCGTTTCATATCTTTTTGCGTAAACGCAATGATAGATGCATACATAATCCCAATAATGGATAAAATAATGGCTAAATGTCCCCAGGCCTGAAAGCCCAAAGGCATAACTGGAATTAACCAACGTATTACACCGTAAATCCCCATTTTTAACATTATACCTGAAAGTAACATTGTGCCAGCCGTTGGGGCTTCGGTATAGGTATCGGGTTGCCAAGTATGAAAAGGGAAGATGGGCATTTTAATTGCAAAGGCTAAAAAGAAACACCAAAACAACCACGACTGGGTTTGGCTATCTAAAGTTAAGGCGTAAAAATCGGCAATATCGTAACTGTTATTTGGGGTTTGTAAATGCAGGTAAATTATACCTAACAACATAAACAACGAGCCAGCAATGGTGTAAATAAAAAATTTCATATTTACCTGTATGCGGTTTTGCCCTCCCCATAACGAACAAATAAAATATATTGGAATTAATGCTGCTTCCCAACCTATGTAAAATAAAAAGCCATCTAATGCGGTAAAAACCACTAATAAACCACTTTGCATAAATAATACCAAGGCATAAAATGCACCAGAGTTAGTATAGTTGTGTTTAAAAGTTGATAAAATTATAATGGGTAGTAAGCCTGTAGTTAGTAATACCATAAGCATACTTATACCATCTATTCCGGCTTTAAAGTTAATGCCCATTTGCGGAATCCAAGGGTAATTTACCAAGTATTGTGTGCTGGCATCGGGCGTAAAGCCACATAATAAAACTACTGCAATTGCTAGCGTTGTTAGCGACGAAAGCAATGCCGTTTGTTTAGCATAGTTTTTGGCTACCAAACTTAGTAGCGAACCCAATAGGGGGAGAAAAATTAAAATCAATAAGTTCATCTATTTTATTTATCGCTAACCTAAAATTAAAATAAGCTATATATTAACACGCCAATTATACCTACAACCATTGCAAAAATGTAAAAACCTACATTACCGCTTTGTAATAACCTAAATGTTTTGCTTGCCTCTTGCGAGCCTGTACCAAAGCCGTTTACCAAACCATCTATACCCACTTTATCAATAATTTTGTAGAAAAAGTTGGATAAGATATCTAATGGTTTTTGGATAATGGCATTATAAAATTCGTCGAAGTAAAACTTATTGTAGCTAAGGTTGGCTAAGGCCGATTTTGGTTGACTATCTAAAGCTGGTACGTGTGCTTTACCCACATAACGGTAAGTTGCGTAAGCAATGGCAATTAAAACTCCTAATATTGAGGTTGCCATTAACGCATATTCGGTGCTGTGACTTAATGCACCAGTTTCTATTTTGGCATTGCTTGCTTCAAATATTGGAGCTAAATAAGTAGCTAACCAATTATGTCCGCCCAATACTTCGGGCACACCTATAAAACCTCCCACCACAGATAAAATAGCCAAAACAATTAATGGGAAAGTCATCGAGAACGGAGATTCATGTAAATGGTGTTCATGTTCTTTTGTTCCTCTAAAGCTTCCCCAAAAGGTTAAAAACAACATCCTAAACATATAAAATGCTGTACACATTGCACCTAAAACACCTATTGCCCAAAGCAATTTGTTATGCTCGTAAACGTGAGCTAAAATTTCGTCTTTAGAGAAAAATCCTGCAAAAGGAGGTAAACCCGCAATGGCCAACGTACCTAAAAACATGGTAATAAAGGTAATGGGAAGTTTTTTGCGTAGGCCACCCATGTTGCGCATATCTTGTTCGTTACTCATGGCATGTATAACCGAACCGGCACCTAAAAACAATAAGGCTTTGAAAAATGCGTGAGTTAAAACGTGAAAAAATGCACCAGTGTATGCTCCAACTCCTAAACCTAAAAACATATAACCCAATTGCGATACGGTTGAGTAAGCCAAAACTTTTTTAATATCGGTTTGCGTTAACGCAATAATGGCCGCTACAATTGCAGTTGCCAAACCCACCACAGCAATAATGCTTAGCGTTACAGGCGAAAGGGTAAATAAAATATTTGAACGGGCTATCATATAAATACCTGCCGTTACCATAGTGGCGGCGTGTATTAAAGCCGAAACTGGTGTTGGCCCGGCCATTGCATCGGGCAGCCAAGTAAATAATGGCAATTGTGCCGATTTACCAGTTGCACCAATAAATAACAAAATGGTTATTAAGGTTAAGGTAGCATCGCCCGAAACTATGTTTTGTGCCTGCGGAAAAATCTCACTAAAAGTGGCCGAACCAAATGTGGTTACTATTAAAAATACACCAATTAAAAAACCTAAATCGCCAATACGGTTCATTATAAAAGCTTTTTTGGCCGCATCGGCGTAAGCGCCATTGGTATACCAAAAACCTATTAGTAAATAAGAACATAAACCTACGCCCTCCCATCCTATAAACATGATGATGTAGTTTGACCCTAAAACCAACAACAGCATAAAGAAAATAAATAGGTTTAGGTAGGCAAAAAATTTACCATAACCAGCATCGTGGCTCATATAACCCATAGAATAAATGTGTATTAACGAACCTATACCGGTTATTATCAACAACATTAAAATGCTAAGTTGGTCTATTTGAAAAGAGAAAGGAATGTTTAAAGTACCAACTTTTATCCAATCAAAAATGGGAACAATTACAGCTTCGGTACCTGTAAACTCGAAGAAAATACCCACGCTAATAGCAAAAGGTAACATTACAGCCAAAGTGGCTAAGGCACCAATTACAAATTTGGGTAATAGGTTTCTACCTAATCCGTTTATAACAAAACCAAGTAAAGGAAATAGGGGAATTAACCAAGCTAAATTTATCATTGTGCAACAAAAATTACCACTTTAATCTGTTTAAAATATTTATATCTACCGAGCTGGTATTGCGGTAAACCATTACAATTATGGCCAAACCTACGGCTACTTCGGCGGCAGCCAAAGCCATAATAAAAAACACAAAAACCTGACCAGCGGCATCGCCACTATAAGCCGAAAATGCGGTTAATAAAAGATTTACTGCGTTTAACATCAGCTCTACCGACATAAAAATAATTATCGCATTTCTGCGGATTAATACGCCAATAACGCCAATAGTAAAAATTATACTACTTAAAATTAAATAGTGATTAAGCGGTACGATTTGTATGCTACTTACAATATTATCCATTATCTGATTTATCTTTTTTAGCTAATAATACGGCTCCCACCATAGCCAATAATAGTAAGATGGAAGAAAGCTCGAAAGGCAATAAAAAATCGCTAAACAATACTTTACCAAGGTTTTCTACTAGGCCAATTTCGGGTTTATTTACAGTGCTTACACCCATTGCACCCATTTGTTTAAACGAACCAATAAGCGTTACCAACAAACTACCGCCAGCAATTACCGCAATAATTTTTATAAGGTTTGATTTCATGGGTTCGGTTTCTTTGTTTAAATTCATTAACATTAAAACAAATAGAAATAGCACCATTATAGCACCCATATATACAATAAAGTTTACCATCGCCAAAAATTGGGCATTTAGTAAAATGTAATGAACGGTAAACGTAAAAAATGTGGCTATTAAATACAATACACTATAAATAGGATTTTTGGTAAAAATTACCAAAATCGAAAACGTGATTGTTAAAAGCGAGACGATGTAAAATAAAATCATTTAATTATGATAAAAAATATTGCCTAATTTTTGATGGGCAAAGGTAAAATTTTTGCTTAAACATTTATAAATCCAATTTAATTAAGATAAAACACCTTTTTGTGCTTCTAATTCGGTTATAGATATCTCTACTAATTTGTCCTTACCATAAATGAAATCTTTCCGTAAAAATTCCGAAGGTACAATTGGCCCATCTAAATAAATAGCTTCTTTAGGGCAGGCTTCTTCGCAAAGGCCACAAAATATGCAACGTAACATATTAATTTCGTAAACAGATGCATATTTTTCTTCTCTATAAAGGTGTTCTTCGCCTTTTTGCCTTTCGGCGGATATCATCGTTATAGCTTCGGCAGGGCAACTTAACGCACACAAACCGCAAGCGGTACAACGTTCTTTGCCATTTTCATCCCGCTTTAGCGAGTGCATGCCACGCCAGTTTTCCGAAAATTCTCTTTCTTCCTCTGGGTAAAATGTGGTTTCCTTTTTTTTGAACATGTGCATAAAAGTTATGCCCATCCCTTTAAAAATAGCTGGCAAATAAATGCGCTCCCAAAAATTCATGGGTTTTTGTTCTAAAACTTTTTTTCTTCCGCTTAACGATTCCATAAGTATGTTTTTAAAATCCCCCGAAAGGGAAAAATATTTTAAAGCTTATCAAAAATTGTGATTACACAAGCCGTTATTACAATGTTGGCTATTGCAAGTGGGATTAATATTTTCCACCCCAGGTTCATTAATTGGTCGTAACGGAAACGTGGTACAGTCCACCTTACCCACATAAAAAAGAAAATGAAGGCTAATATTTTTGCGAATAAAACTGCAACGCCAATTAAAGGACCCCAAGTTGGCCCTAAAAGCTCGTTTACAAAATCCATTCCTGGATAATTGTAACCACCAAAATATAGGGTTGCCATTACCGCCGACGCTACAAACATATTTATATATTCGGAAAACATATAAGCACCCATTTTAAAGCCAGAATATTCGGTATTGTACCCACCAATTAGCTCGGTTTCGCACTCGGGTAAATCAAATGGGACACGGTTTGTTTCGGCAAAAGAGCACACCAAAAATATTAAAAAACCAAAGGGTTGGTATAAAAAATTCCAATGCCAACCGTGTTGTTGCTCTGCTATGGTTTTAAAACTTAGCGAGTTGGTTACCAGCAATAAAGCAATGATTGATAAGCCCATAGCAATTTCGTAACTGATATTTTGCGATGCGCCACGTACTGCACCCATTAACGAATATTTGTTGTTTGATGCCCAACCGCCAATCATTAAACCGTAAACTCCCAATGATACAACACCAAAAATATAGAGTATACCTACATTAATATCGGCCACTTGTAAGGGTACAATTCTACCAAAAATTTCGATGGGTTGCCCCCAAGGTAAAACTGCACTACCTAAAAAAGAGGTTAACAAAGCCAAAGAAGGCCCTGCAATAAACAACCATTTGTTAGCTCCGTTAGGTGTGGTTTCTTCTTTAAAAAACATTTTACCACCATCGGCCAATGGTTGAAAAACGCCAAAAGGCCCAGCCCTATCAGGGCCTACCCTATCTTGTAAAAAGGCAGCTATTTTACGTTCGGCTAAGGTGCTGTATGCAGCAATGGTAAGTGTTACCACAAATAATATTACCACAACGGCAACTTTTTCTATTAAAAATGCTATTTCCATTAATGTTTTACGGCTTTTTCAAATTCAACTTTATTGGCTGCCATAAGCACCAAATTCTTTTTAATTACAGGTAATGGCTGCATGGTATCGTAATGGTTACTGTTAATTACCGATGTATGGGCAACTTTTGTTGGGCCTTCTATTACCCAATCGGCAGTTGCTTTTTTATCGAAACGGCAGGTATTACAAATAAATTCTTCTACTTCGCCGTAAGTATCTTTACGGCCAGTTACTCTTAAAACCTCTTCGCCTTTGTACCAAAGGGTTACTTTACCGCAACAGGTATCGCATTCGCGGTGCGCTTCCACAGGTTTAGTAAACCATACACGGTTTTTAAAACGGAATGTTTTATCGGTTAGTGCACCAACTGGGCATACATCGATTACGTTACCCGAAAAATCGTTATCAACGGCTTTGCTTATGTAGGTTGAGATTTCTGAATGGTCGCCACGACCTAAAATTCCGTGTAAACGGGTGTTGGTAATTTGGTCGGCAACAAATACACAACGGTAGCATAAAATGCAACGTGTCATGTGTAATTGAATTTTATCGCCAATATCTATTTTATCAAACGTACGGCGGTCGAATTCGTACCGAGTGGCATCGCTACCGTGTTCGTAAGCTAAATCTTGTAAATGGCATTCTCCAGCTTGGTCGCAAATTGGGCAATCTAATGGGTGGTTTATCAGCAACATTTCTACCACACCTTTGCGGGCTTCAAGCACCTCGGGCGATGTAATATTTTGCACTTCCATACCATCCATTACCGTAGTACGGCAACTGGCAATTAGTTTTGGCATAGGCCGAGGATCTTTCTCGGAACCTTTGCTAACTTTTACCAAACAAGTACGGCACTTGCCACCACTACCCTCTAATTTAGAATAATAGCACATTGCTGGCGGCACAATATCGCCACCGATTTGCCTTGCTGCGTTTAAAATGGTTGTACCGGGTTCTACTTCGATACTTATTCCGTCTATGGTTACTTTCATTTTAAATTCAAAAGTGAAAATTCAAAAATCAAAAACTTATTTGATGTTTTAAATCAAAAATTAAATATATTATTTTATTTGGGCGTGTCCCCGAAAAAGGGGGCGGGCTTTCCACTTTTAGTCCTCAAAAAACTTCGTTACACTTCGCTTTTTTCCGGGCTAACCGCTGCAATCCCTCACGCATTTTAATAGTTAAAAAGTTAAAATTAAAAAATTAAAATGCCTGTATGGTATTTTAATTTGTGTTTAATTTTATAAACGATTTATATTGTTTTAGAAAGATTTATAATTATAGAAGCAATTATTTTTGAAAGTTAATCTGCTTCTTTTAATAAATCGTTCAATCTATTTATTTCTATTTGTGTTATTTCTGTATCTCTTATTAAGCAAATCCAATATTTAGTTTCGTTTGCCGACTTTAACGCTATTGTATAAAAGTTTCTAAAATCTTTTTTTAAACTTCCCGATTTTACCCTCTACTACATTTGCACCAATTGATGTGGCGCTTCTGAGTAACTGGTCAAAATTGAAAAATGTATTCTTTCAAACTTGGTTTGAGAAATAAGACTTACCACTTCCTTTGAAAAATGGTAGCATCTGTGTTTGATATCAAACGGCTTCTCGTCCATGTATTTTTATAATTCAAAAGTTAAAATCCTTTGCTGCATTTTAATTTATTAACCAACAAAAAATTAAAACTTGACATAACTCACAAACTTTTAAATTTAAAGATCTGAGCCTTAATTTAACAAACCATACAAGTTTTTTAATTTTAAATTTTAATAAACCCTACAGGTTTTTGAATTTTAACTTTTTAATTTTGAATTTAACTAACCAATTCCGGCAAAGGCAACGCATCCGCATATTTACCAATTCCAAAATTTTGCGTTAATGCTAATTGTGGGTTACTTACATGCCACTCAAACTCTTCTCTAAAATGGCGAATGGCACTGGCAACTGGCCAAGCTGCGGCATCGCCTAACGGACAAATGGTATTTCCTTCTATTTTTTTTGCTACATCAACCAATAAATCCATATCGCTCATTTTGCCGTGTCCATATTCTAAACGGTGTAAAACTTTTTCCATCCAACCGGTTCCTTCGCGACAAGGCGAACACTGTCCGCAACTTTCGTGGTGGTAAAAACGGGCAAAATTCCAAGTGTTTCGCACCATACATTGGTCTTCGTCGTACACTACAAAACCGCCCGAGCCTAACATTGTACCGCTTACAAAGCCACCATCGGCTAAGCTTTCGTAACTCATTAAACGTTTTTCGCCGTTTGCGGTGTTTAAAATTAAGTTGGCTGGCAATACTGGTACCGATGAGCCACCAGCAACTACCGCTTTTAGTTTTTTTCCTTTAGCTATTCCGCCGCAATATTCTTCGCTATAAATAAAATCTTCTACTGTTATGCCTAATTCAATTTCGTAAACACCTGGTTTATTAATATTTCCAGATGCTGAAATTAGTTTTGTACCTGTTGAGCGGCCAATACCCGTTTTTGCATACTCGTCGCCACCATCGTTAATTATGGGAACTACGGCAGCAATAGATTCTACATTGTTCACCACCGTTGGGCAACCGTATAATCCTGCAATAGCTGGGAAAGGTGGTTTTATGCGTGGGTTACCACGTTTACCTTCAAGCGATTCTAACAAGGCAGTTTCTTCACCACAAATGTATGCGCCACCACCAGGTTGTACGTATAACTCTAAATCGTAACCTGTACCTAAAATATTTTTACCCAAATAGCCGGCAGCTTTTGCTTCGGCAATGGCTTTTTCTAAAATTCTAATTTGTGGCATCATTTCGCCACGTACATATATGTAGCTAACGCTTGCACCTAAAGCGTAACTTCCTACAATCATTCCTTCGATTAATGCGTGAGGAATGTGGGTCATTAAATAACGGTCTTTAAAAGTACCAGGTTCGCTTTCGTCGGCGTTACAAACCAAGTAACGGGCTACTCCTTCGGGTTTTGCTAAAAAGCTCCACTTCATCCCGGTAGGAAAACCTGCACCACCACGGCCACGTAAACCCGATTTTTTAACTTCTTCCACAACATCATCGGTCGACATTGTTTTTAATGCTTTTTCTACCGAACGGTAACCGCCTTTTTCTTTGTAAACAGCTAAAGTGTTTATGCCAGGTACGTTTATATGCTCTAATAATAATTTGCGTCCCATAAAATTATGCTTTGCTTGCTAGTGTTAAATCCTCAATCAATTTATCAACGCTTTGTTCGGTAAGATTTTCGTAAAAGGTATATTCGGGGCCAATTTGTAAAACTGGGGCGTAACCACAAGCGGCCAAACATTCTACTCCGCGGTAGCTAAACAAACCATCTGCGGTTACTTCGCCTTCTTTTACGCCTAATTTATCGCCAATATAATCCATTATTTTTTCGGCACCTACTAAGCAACAAGGGCCAGTACGGCAAACTTCTAAAACATATTTGCCCAAAGGCTGCATAAAGTACATACTGTAAAAAGTAGCTACTTCGTAAACTTCTATTGGTTGTATTTCTAAATACTCGGCAATTTTATCCATTGCATCGGCACTTAGCCAACCATTTACGGCTTGCACTTCGTGTAAAATAGGCAACAAAGCCGATTTATGTTTACCCACAGGGTAACGACTTACAATTTCATCAAACTTGCTTATCAACGCTGATGAAAATTCAACAATTTGGGTATCTTCTACTCTAAGCATCTAATTCTCCTGCAATTACGTTCCAACTCGACATATTAATAATAGCATCCGATAGTAACATTCCTTTACTTAAATCGGCGTAAGCTTGGTAATTTATAAAACTTGGTCGGCGAAAATGTAGGCGGTAAGGTGTGCGCCCACCTTCGTTAACCAAATAAAAACCAAGTTCGCCATTACCCCCTTCTACAGCGTGGTAAACCTCGCCAACAGGGGTTTCTACCTCGCCCATTACAATTTTAAAATGGTAAATTAAGGCTTCCATTTTATTGTAAACATCTTCTTTTGGTGGTAAATAAACTTCGGGTACTTCGGTATGAAAAATTCCTTTCGGCTCTTTTTCAATTTTTTCTAAAGCTTGTTCTATAATACGCAAGCTTTGCCACATTTCTTCGTTACGCAAAATAAAACGGTCGTAAACATCGCCTTTTGTACCTACCGGGATTTCGAAATCAAAATCTTGATACGATGAGTAAGGTTCGTTTACCCGCACATCGTAATCAACGCCTGTGGCTCGTAAAATTGGGCCGCTCCAACTGTAACCTAAAGCTACTTCGGGCGTTACGGCACCTACACCTGACGTACGGTCTATAAATATTCTATTTCTGTTAAAAAGGGTTTCGAACTCTTTTAAAATGGGTGGAAATTTCTTTAAAAACTGGCGAGTTTTTGCAAATGCTATGGCATTAAAATCACGCTCAAAACCGCCAACCCTACCAATATTGGTAGTTAAACGGGCTCCGCAAATTTCTTCGAAAATTTCGTAAATGTGTTCTCGCTCTTCCATCAAGTATAAAAAGCCCGAGAAAGCACCTGTATCAACACCTAAAATACCATTACAAATTAAATGGTCGCTGATGCGGCTTAGTTCCATTACTATAACTCGCATATAATCAACACGTTTAGGCATTGTAATGCCCAACATTTTTTCTACCGTCATGTGCCAACCCATATTGTTTATAGGCGACGAACAATAGTTCATTCTATCGGTTAAGGTAGTTATTTGGTAAAAAGGGCGGTGTTCGGCAATTTTTTCGAATGCCCGGTGTATGTAACCAATGGTTGATACGCCGCTTACAATACGCTCGCCATCCATTTGTAAAACGTTTTGGAAAACGCCGTGTGTAGCTGGGTGCGTAGGGCCAAGGTTTAGGGTAAACAACTCCGACTGTGGGTCGTTGTCGTAAAAATTGGGTGCGTTTGGCGTTGTATTTGTTATTATATTGCTCATTTATTTAAACTTAACGGCCAAAAAAACGGTCTTCTTTATCTACTCTGTTTGGGTCTTCTAACGGGAATTCTTTACGCATTGGGAAAGCTTCCATATCATCAACATTTAAAATGCGGACTAAGTTTGGATGCCCTTCGAACAATATCCCAAAAAAATCGAAAGTTTCACGCTCCATCCAATTTGCGCCATTCCATAAAGTAGTTGCGGTAGGTATGGTTGGGTTTGCTACTGGGATAAAAACTTTTACACGAACCCTAACATTATTTACCAAACTGTGTAAATGGTAAATTACACCTAATGCATTTTCTTGCTCGGGATAGTGAATGCCTGTAATATCTGTAAGGTAACCAAAGCTTAAATTTTTATCATTTTTTAAGTAAGATAAAATTTGCATAATATCTTCTCGGCTAGTTTCGAAAGTTAACAAGCCGTAAGGTTCGGATACGTTAGAAAAGTTACCCTCGAAATTGCTGGTAAGCTGCGCTAATACTTGTTGGTTTGTTATTTTACCCATTACTGGATTCCGTATTTATTTAACAATGCTTTGTATTCGGGCGATTCTCGTCTGCGTAACGATTCGTTTCTTACCAATTCTTGGATATTGTTAAACCCGTTGATAATAGCTTCGGGGCGTGGTGGACAACCGGGTACGTAAACATCAACAGGTATTATTTCATCAATGCCTTGAAGTACCGAGTAAGTATCGAAAATACCACCGCTACTGGCGCAAGCACCAACGGCAATAACCCAACGAGGTTCGGCCATTTGAATATAAACTTGCCTTAAAACCGGAGCCATTTTTTTAGCTATGGTGCCCATAACCATTAACAAATCGGCTTGGCGTGGCGAAAACGATGGACGCTCGGACCCAAATCTCGAAAAATCGTAATGAGAACCCATTGTTGCCATAAACTCAATACCACAACAAGAAGTTGCAAAAGGTAAAGGCCACAACGAATGCGAACGGGCTAAACCTATAACTTTATCTAATGAAGTGGCAAAAAAACCCGAACCTTCTACGCCGGCTGGGGCATTTACCATTTTTATATCGCTCATCTATTTGAATGCTTATTCTAAAAAAAAATGAATGTAATTTTATGATTACAGTAACTCTTCAAAGTTATTAACTAAATAATAATGCTTTTGTAATGTATCTAATTTAGAATTGTTCTTAATCCCAGTCAAGTGCTTTCTTTTTAACCACATAAATAAAACCTAAAAGTAGTGTTCCCATAAAAATAAACATCTCTATTAGACCGTTTAAGCCAAATTGCCTGAAATTTACTGCCCAAGGGTACATAAAAATTACTTCCACATCAAACAAAACAAATAAAATAGCGACTACAAAATATTTGATAGAAAATGGCTGGCGGGCATTACCTATTACTTCAATCCCCGATTCGAAAGCGGTAAGCTTAACATCGGTAGTTTTACGTTTAGGGCCAATTAAGTGAGTAAGTATCATTGTAAATGCTACAAAACCCAATGCCACAGCAATTTGGATAATTATCGGAAGGTAATTTATGGGTGTGCTAACAGTTTCCATTTATGTGATTGTGATTGTTTGTGCAAATGTAGTTAATTATTGGGAAATAGGGAATAGGCTTCGGGTAGCGGGCTTCGGGTAGAGGGCTTCGGGCAGCGGGCGGCGGGCTACGGTTGGTAATAAGTTTTCAACTAGCTATGGATTGTTAAAGGCTAAAAAATTATTTAATTTCGATAAACTTTATAATTCGGCATTATTTAATTTGAAACGTAGGGTAACCAAATTATAAAAATAATGTTTGTTAATTTCTTTTTTTATACCTTTAAATAAATTTTAAGCAATTGATTATGAAAATAAAACAAACAAACAAACAAACAAACAAACAAACAAACAAACACATCGTTAGTATTTGTAGCACTTTTATTTTTGGGTTTAATAGTTTATAGTGGTTGCCGAAAACCTAATTTACAGGTAAAAAACCCTATCAATCCTGTTATTTCGCAAAGAGATAGCGTACATACTATTTTAGGGCAAAAATTAGAGAACCCATATACTTTAGGTAATATGCGTAAGGCATTTAGAAAAATAAGAACCCTCAGCGACTCTACCAATAATAGCACAACCTTAACAAATCCCGTAAGGTTAACCCATAAATACATACGTTTTTTACCAAAAGATACACTAGAATACGATAGGTTAGTACGTGATACCGTTTTAAAATTGTACGATACGCCTTTAGATTATGAAATTGCCAAACAAGGCAACTATTACCACGACCCAACTGTAAAATGGAATTTATATACGTGGTTATATGCCAGTGTACCAGCTAACCATGCGCTTATAAAAGGAATACAATATCAATTTTTAGATAGTTTATACATACCCGAAGAAGACCCTTTGTTGAACCAAAGTACATCTAGTGGTGTTACGGTATTTAGTGACAATAGTGTAACTAAAACCAACAAAATTGATATTAACAATTTGCTTAACCAAGCCATGACGCAAACGCATAATTACGATTATGTGAGTAATACGAAAGGTAAATTATCTACACTATCGTACCGACCCCGTGGCAATGTTAGCACATTTGATACCCGTTTAAACAGATTTGTGCCGCTTGAAGGTGTAAGAATGCGCATACGCAGGTGGTTTTCTACAAGCATACAATTTACAGATGCAAATGGAAATTATATCAGCCAGCAAAGATTTAAAGGTCCTGTAAACTATTATTTATTTTTTGAAACACCTAGGTTTGATATCCGTACAGGTTGGTTTGGGCAGGCCAGTATTAACGGACCAAAGAAAAGCGACCCTTGGGATGTTGCCATTGGCCGCGATGATATTAACCGTTTTTATGCCGATGTTTTTAGAGGAGCTTACAGGTATTGGTACGGAGATATTGGGGGGTTGTACAGACCTACTATTCTTGCTGCTATAAAATATGCTGCCCGAGATATTAATGGCAATAACCAAGGCGTTGCCACACCAGGAGCTTCTTTGCTTGGGATTTTCCCGCAAATTTTTATTATGCGAAAAAATTCTACAGAAAGAGTTTACGATAGCGACGAAATTTACAGCACCACAGTACACGAAACAGCACATTATACTCATAATCGTTTACTTCTTAGTGTACGCCTTTTAGATGTAAACAGCATGATAAGAGAAAGTTGGGCAACAGCCGTAGAACTATACCTTACCAAAAAAGAATATCAAGCTAGGGGTATAGCTAATTATGGAAACTTCAATTATACAGAAGTACCCAGGGACTTTTTTCCAACTTATCGTGGTTACCAAGAAGGCAAAGCTAGTGCAAGTTACACGCCTTTATTTATAGATTTGGTTGATAACTATAATCAAAAAGAACAAATTAAACCCAGTTTAGTTCATTATATAAATGACAATATTACAGGTTATACAATGCCCGAATTGGAGAGCTATTTGTCAACGGTACACAACCAAAGCGCTTTGCGTAAAGAACTAAAAAGGAATAAACCAGCTGGTATCACAGATACTCAAATAGATAATTTTCTTGAACAATTTGAATTTTAAATAAGATGAAAAAGATAATATTTATATTAATAACTAGTTGTATTTTTTTGCATTCTTGTTCACCTAGTAGAGGTGATGTTGTGACAGTTACTAGGCTTTATTTTAACAATAGTACTATTCATGTTATTAAACTTGTACCCTATAAAAACGGCATTGTGATTACTGATAGTGTTAAGGTATTTTTACCTAATACGATTACCCTTTTAGAAAGCCAAAAATATAAGATGCTTACCCCCGATTCTGAAACATTTGATTTTAGGTATCAGAGGAATACTGATTCTATTTTAGTTGTGTTTGATGATATTAAAAAAGAAAAACATCGTAATGTACAATCAATACCTATTGAGAGTACTTATTTACCAAATAATGAGCGAAGTATATATTTTAATTATGTTGGTGTTTACCAATCGAAAATAATAGAACAGCGGAAAAACTATATAGAAATTGAGTTTACTTATACATTTACTGAGCAAGATTATTTAGACGCAGAAGTTATAAAGTAAAGACCAAACCTATAAGGTTTTTAAAATCTTATAGGGTTCAAAATAATTTTTAGTTTATGTTAGATTTATTTATGCAAAACATATAATGCAGGCGATATGCGTAAAGAACTAAAAAGGAATAAGCCAACAGGTGTTACGGATGCCCAAATAGATACTTTTCTTGAACAATTTATATTTTAAATAAGATGAAAAAGATAATATTTATATTAATATCTAGTTGTATTTTTTTGCATTCTTGTTCACCTAGTAGAGGTGATGTTGTGACAGTTACTAGGCTTTATTTTAACAATAGCACTATTCATGTTATTAAACTTGTACCCTATAAAAACGGCATTGTGATTACTGATAGTGTTAAGGTATTTTTACCTAATACGATTACCCTTTTAGAAAGCCAAAAATATAAGATGCTTACCCCCGATTCTGAAAGATTTGATTTTAGGTATCAGAGGAATACTGATTCTATTTTAGTTGTGTTTGATGATATTAAAAAAGAAAAACATCGTAATATACAATCAATACCAGTTGAGAGTTTTTATTTACCAAATAATGAGCGCAGTATATATTTAAGTTATATCCGTGTTTACCAATCAAAAATAATTGAACAGCGGAAAAACTATATAGAAGTTGAATTTACTTATACCTTTACCGAGCAAGATTATTTAGACGCAGAAGTTATAAAGTAAAGACCAAACCTATAAGGTTTTTAAAACCTTATAGGTTTAAAGATAATTTTTAGTTTATGTTAGATTTATTTATGCAAAACATATAATGCAGGCGATATGCGTAAAGTACTAAAAAGGAATAAGCCAATGGGTGTTACGGACACCCAAATAGATAATTTTCTTATACAATTTAAATTTTAAATAAGATGAAAAAGATAATTGTATTATTAATTGTATTAGGTTGTTTTGTTTTTAATGCTTGTGTAGGCGTTAAAAAAGATGCTATTATAGTTACAAGAATATATTTTTACAACAACACTAAACATATCATTAAACTACTTCCTTATGAAAAAGGTTTGGTAGTAACTGATAGCATTAAAGTATTTCCACCTAGTACCATAACATGGTTAGAAACCGAAAAAAATAACACGCCTTCACCTGCATCGCCTGCTTTTGATTTTAGATACAGGCGTAATACAGATTCTATACTAGTTACTTTTAATGATGTTAAAAAAGAAAATCATCATTTATTCATGCCCAATTCGTCAAAAATCACATATTTACCCAGTAAAGAAAGATGTTTAATCGTCGAAGATGGTGGTGCATATGAACAAAAAATTATTGAGCAACGTAAAACCTATGTAGAAGTTGAATATACCTATACGTTTACCGAACAAGATTATTTAGACGCAGAAGTTATAAAGTAAAGACCAAACCTATAAGGTTTTAAAAACCTTATAGGTTTCTAGATAATTTTTAGTTTATGTTAGAATTATTGATGCAAAACATATAATGCAGGCAATATGCGTAAAGAACTAAAAAGGAATAAACCAGCTGGTATCACAGATACTCAAATAGATAATTTTCTTGAACAATTTGAATTTTAAATAAGATGAAAAAGATAATATTTATATTAATAACTAGTTGTATTTTTTTGCATTCTTGTTCACCTAGTAGAGGTGATGTTGTGACAGTTACTAGCCTTTATTTTAACAATAACACTATTCATGTTATTAAACTTATACCCTATAAAAACGGCATTGTGATTACTGATAGCGTTAAGGTATTTTTACCTAATACGATTACCCTTTTAGAAAGCCAGAAATATTATATGCTTTCTGCAAATTACATTAGTTTCGATTTTAGATATCAGAGAGTTACTGATTCTATTTTGGTTTATTTTGATAATATCAAAAAAGAAGTTCATCGAAATGCTACAACAAATCCAGTTTTAAGCCCTTATTTACCTAGTAAAGATAGAAGTATATATCACACTTTCTTAGGAACTTATACATCAAAAATAATTGAACAGCGTAAAAATTATATTGAAACTGAATATACCTATACGTTTACTGAGCAAGATTACATAGATGCAGAAGTTATAAAGTAAAGACCAAACCTATAAGTTTTTAAAAACCTTATAGGTTTCTAGATAATTCTTTCTAAATTAATTACCACAATTCCCAATTTGTCCGAGTTCCTCGCTTTGTAGATTGTTACTACGAAAAAAAAAAAAAAAACATGTATTTCGTGAGGACTCACCATGGCATAAAATTAAAAGTTATTTCACTTTTAAGAGCGTTAACGATTGAAGCGGTATCCTTTTTTTACTTCAACTCCCCCTTCGGGGGCTGGGGGGACAAAAAATACAAAAAGATTTAGCGTAAAGCGTGTTTAAACGCCCAAAATCTACCTGATTTAAGCAATCATTTATCTACAAATTTGGGTTATTTCCTAATTACGCTAAAGAATTACAATGGAGATAAATTATTAAAGCTTGTTTAATTACAATATACTTTGGTAGCCGTTTATATAATTACATATTTTCTATAATTTCTTGCTCTAATTCCCCAACAAACCATCAAAAGTTATGGCAGCATAATATAAACCACTCAATGTTGGGCCACCTGCATATTGGATGTAGCGGCGGTTAAAAATATTAGCTGCGCCTACTTTTAAACTTGCTTTTTGCTTGGGTACGCGTAAAGTTACTTGGGCATCAAAAGTATTAAAACTGGGTACAGTGCCCGTTACCAAAGGGCTTTCCCATAAAAATGCTTGTTGCCATTTGTAAACTACGCTAAAGCCCAAATTTTTTACCACTTCTCGGTTTCCGAACGAAATATTGGTTGTCCACTCGGGTGTGTTAAAACCTGTTACAAAAATATCGTTAGTTTGGTTGGTTCTAATTTTATTAAAACTTGCGTTACTCGCTATCGAATATTTTTTGTAAAAACTGTACGTTATACCCACTGCCGAACCAAAATTTCGGTAATCATTTTTAGCATTCGTGTAAACTCGGTAACGCTCCTGCCCTTTGCTTGTACTGTTTACACCAACGGCTGGTTGTGCGTCTCGGTTACTATCCACCATAGAAATTACTGAAGCATCGCTACCCACAGTTTCGCCTATAGGTACAAATACTTGTGCCTGACCTAAAAAACCGCTATATGTATTAGTGTAAGCATCGATATCTAAAATTAATTTATTTTCTAACAACACGCTTTTATACCCAATTTCGAAGGAATTAATTCGTTCTGGTGAAGCTTTGGGTAAGTTAGCAACTTGCAACAAGCCACGGTTAGCTAATGCGGCGGCATCGGTATTTCCAGTGGCACTTACGGCTGCATTAAAATTAATTACAGATGCTTGCGTGTAACTATTTTCTAAATATCCTAAGCCTTCGTTTATAATTGGTAAACTTCCTACACGCTTTACTCGGCCATTATTTACATACGATAACGCTTCGAATAATGCTGGAAAACGGTAGCCTTGTTGGTAAGTAACTCTAAAATTATGGCTTTTATCAACCGTGTAAACTGCTGCCAAGCGTGGGGTAAGTTTAGGGTCAAACTCTGGGTTATAATCAACCCTTAACGACCCAAATAATTTCAATTTTTCTTCAAAAAATGTTTTGGTAATTTGCCCAAATGCACCCACTTTTTTATAGTAAATATTGTTACCAAAACTGCCATTAGCTTGTTGTTTGTTTCTATCGGCAATGGGTAAGCTAAAATCAACAAAGTTATTTCCGTCGGGGGTTACTTCATATAATCGGGCATCGCCACCAATTAATAAATCAAATATTTTTACTTTTTTAGATAAATCCCATTGCGCTTCGGTATGGTACATTTTACTTTTTTGCAGTAATGCTGCCCCACCTGTTGCTGGTGCATCGGGTATTAATGCTGATTTTACATCCCAATTGTTTATCCCAATTATGGTGTTTTTTAATGCGTTAAATTCGGGTGTGCCTGGCACAACACGGCTTGCATCGGCAGCTAAACGGGCATTGGTAGTTGCGGTTGCTAAATCAACACCATTACCTAATTGTGCAGTAAGCGAATTTTTAAATTTTGCAGCCCACACACTATTACTGCCACCGCTTGCTAAATCTAAATTATCGGCAAGGGGTTTTACGTTATACGAGTTACCCGTATTTTCGGTTGATAGGTAAGCTCGCACCACATAATCATTGCCTTTAAGCTCCAATTTATGGTTTTGTACCACCACATTATCTAATTGTATTTTGTTTCCTCGTTGAAAAACACCATCCATTTTACCCACACGGTATTGGTAACTTAACTCGGCTTGGTTGCTAATACGGTAATGTAGGGCGGCATCAAACTTTAAATTATCAACTTTTGGGTTTACTAAATCAATTTCGTAATAACCTGTACGGGCCACACGTAGGGTTTGGTTTTGCTTATCGCCGATGGTTAAACCGTTAATAGAAACTACATTACTACCGGCAAGAGCATCGTCGCCATATTTATTCCAACCATCAAAAGCTACGTTGTTATTGCCGTTTAACTCCGCAAAAGCGGGATTAGCACTGTTTAAATTGTTTGTATTTTGGTCGAGCCGAGTGTTCGATCGCCAATCGGTACCTTGCATATAACTGCCATTAATTTTAAAGGCAAATTTGTTTTTAAATGCTTTGGCATACCTAAAAGCCGACTCGGTTAATACAGATGGAGAATTATCAATACCATCGACATGGTTAAGCCCAGTTTTATGGTAAACACTTAAACCTTGATAATAAAACGGGCTTTTAGTAAGCAAGTTAGCCATACCATTTATGGCATTCATACCATATAATGCCGATGCTGCACCAGGCGTAATTTCTATACTCGAAATATCCAGTTCGGTAGGGCCAATGGCGTTACCCAGCGGTACACCCAAAGTTGCGGCTTGCATATCAACCCCATCAACCAGTTGCATAAACCTAAAATTATTGGGAATGTTAAAACCACGGGTATTGGGTATTTTAAAGGTAAGGCTTGATGTTGTCATTTGTACGCCTTTTACGTTTTCTAAGGCATCGTAAAAACTGGGTGCTGGCGAATCTTTTAAGGTTCTAATATCTAATTTTTGTATTGCTACTGGCGATTTTAAAATATTTTCTTCAACCCTCGAAGCTGTAACTACAACTTCGTTACCTAACAAAGTTTGGGTGCTTAAAGCAATATTTAGTTGTTGCCCAGTTTGATTAACTTCAAATTCTTGAGATTTAAAACCAACGGTACTAAACACTAAAGTAAATGGAAATTTTAATTTGGTTTTTATGTTAAACTTTCCGTTTGCGTTGGTTATTGTACCTGCAACCGTACCTTTTATGTTTACGCTTACGGCTATTATGGGTTCTTTAGTGTCGTTATCAATTACTTGCCCAATAATTTCAATTAGCTGGCCATCTTGGGCGTAGCTTAATTTATGCGTGGCAATAAGTAAAGTTAAAATTAGTGATGCCTTAGCGGCGATGCTTGTAAAATGGCTATAAAGTGTTGTGAAATGTGATTTCATTTTTTTGTTTGAATAAGAATTTTATAAAATAATTTGGAGGCTTGGTTGTTGAATTTTAGCTTCAACAACACATTATTTTATTTTCGTGGAAGAAAGTAATTAGAGATAAAAAGATTGTAAAATTCAAATACATATAAAGTCTATCGATTAAGTAGGCAATGATAAAACATTATTTTTATAGCTGCAAGAAATAAACTCAAAATATTATGGGATAGGTAAAAATTTAATGAAAATTAGATTTTATCGGAGCTTTATTTTGTGAGCCTGTAATTAAAAAAAAAATCAAAAATTAGTATATTTACGCAAACCATAGCAGAAGAGAAACCACCTATAAAAATTAAAACTTAAAAATTAAGCTAATCGTATTTACACCATCCCACCGTTCACATGTATATTGGTACCGTTAATGTACGAAGCCTTATCCGATAACAAAAAGCGTACAGTTTCAGCTACTTCAAGTGCTTTGCCATAACGCTTGGCTGGTATTATTTCTAAATATTTTTGGCGGTAATTTTCGGGTATGGCATCCGTCATTTCGGTTTCAATAAAGCCGGGCGAAATACACAAAACTCTAATTTGGTGTTCGTCGTTAAGCATAGCGGCTTCCTTAGCTAGCGATTTAGAAAAAGCCACAAGCCCCGCCTTAGTAGCTGCATAAACCGATTGAAAAGCATTGCCAGTTTCGCCCACGCTAGAGCTTAGGTTAATAATTACCCCTCGCTTTTTTAGTCCAAATATTTTCATGGCAACTTTAGATATCATAATGGGGGCTTTTAAATTAACCGCTAACATTTTATCAATTTCGGCTTCGGGTTGAAAAATAATAGATTTATCTAAAGCAATTCCAGCATTATTTATTACTGCATATAATGAATCGCCATGTTCATTTTTTAAGCGTTTACAAAAGTTATTTAATTCCTCTTTACTGGATAAATCGGCACACAATACATAATTACCAGCAGTTGCAGCCGGTAAGTTTTCGGGTTTGGAAGCGTGGAGAATAAGGCAATAATCGGCAGCCAATAACTCGGCCATAGCCAAACCTAAACCTTTGCTTGCACCTGTAATTAATACTTTAGGTTTTTCCATTATACTTTATTGATGTTGGATGTATTTGAAGGTAAAATTAAATTATCGAAATTTAAAAAATTACAATTACAATTTTTTTCCTAATCTTTAAACCTATCGGCCGAGTAAGAAATTTGGGTTTTGAAATGAGGCATGGGTTTCCCTTCTTTATCAAGGTTAACAAATACCATTTTATCGATGGTAAGTATTTTTTTGCGGCTAATTTTATTGCGTACTTCGCAGGTTAATGTAATAGAAGTAGTGCCAAAGTGGGTTGCAATTATGCCCATTTCAATAATATCGCCCTGCTTTGCCGAACTTACAAAATTTATTTCGGACAAGTACTTTGTAACTACCAGTTCATTATCTAATTGGCAAATGGCATAAATGGCGGCTTCTTCATCTACCCATTTTAATAAGCTACCACCAAACAAGCCTCCATTCGGGTTTAAATCTTCGGGTTTTATCCATTTACGGGTATGGAAATTCATTTTCATTTTTGAGTATTTTTAGATTTTTTAAACGTAACTGTAATTGAGCGTTATAATATAATCAACAGTAAAAAAATTTTTACAATTTATAAGCATTCGTAACGGCTATAAATTTTCTATTTAAACCAATCCACTACGTTTTCGTAAAAACCACTCAATACTTAGCAAACTTAAAAGTATAAAAAACAACCATTTAAAATTTATTAAACTTTCGTATTGTTCATCCTCGTGTATAATTGTTTTTATTTGAGGGCTGTTTTCGAGCAGTTTAGCTAGTGTGTTTATTTGGTTAGGATAAACCATTTTGGCACCAGTTTCTTCTGATAGGTTATATAATAATTGATGGTTAGCCCCTGTTTGTGCATATTCGGCCATATTGCGTGTTACCACAAATTGGCCTATCGCATTATATTTTTTAGCGCCTAAAGTTGTAAACGCTGTAAAGCTATAATCGCCAACAGGCAAATAACCTGCATCTAATTGGTACTGATTATTGTTACGTGAAAATAAAAAACTGTACTTTTTGTTCGCACCACTTTTAATTTCTATTCTTAAATCGGGTTGGTTTACAAGTTCTAAAGCATCGTTATACAAGCCAGCATCTAGGTTTACGCTTTCGTTTTCGGCAAATTGGGTTTGGCTAGGTGTAGCCCAAAACTTTTTTCGGGTTTGGTTAGCCGTTATAAATCTAACGGTTTTATGTATTAATTCATCAAACCTTAAAAAATTGCCATGTTGTTTAAAATCGTTCATACGCCACCGCCATATTCCTTCACCTAATAAAACAGCCGATTTTGTTTCGGCACTAGTTGCGTAAGTAAGTAATGGTTGTCCGTTTATTCGGTTGGTTAATAAAGTTTGCCCAGCCACATTATTAATTCCATTAATTGGCGATAACAGCACAGGCCATTGCGCTACATCATTTTTAACATTATCGCTTAACGCAAAACCTACAAAAGCAGTATTAATTGCTGCTGGCGAATCTTTTAAGTTGCCCCTGCCGCTTACATTAACTACACTTTGAACATTGTTAAACTTGTTCAAATTACTACTAGCACCAACAATAAACAGTTTAGGAATATTCTCTATTTGTTTAAAAACAACATTATCTAAACCACTATTTGATGGTATTTGATGTAAAATTACCACATCATATTTATCTATTTTGCTTATGTTTTCGCCCTCTAACAAGGTTTTTACTTCGTAGCTTTTATTGCTTTCGAGTGCTTGTTTTAATGCCGCAATATCGGGATGAGCTGCATAAGCATAAATTAATATCCGTTGTTTTTCATCTATTATTTCTACAAATACATTTTTAGAGTTATTAATATTAGATACTTCGTTATTAATGCTTGTTAGCGAAGCACTTATTTTTTGTATCCCTTTTTGGGTGGTGTTGAGGATAAAAGTGTATATTTTGTAAAAATCGTTTTGGTTTATAGCTATACTTTCCGAAAACTTTTGCCCATCGTTGGTTAATATATTTAATTGCGTGGTTTTTCCTTTTGCTTGTTTTGCCGCTACGGCAACTATTATTTGGTGTTGGTTACCCACATACACCATTGGGTTATATTTAATATCGGCAATTAATATATCTTTTTTAGAAACAGTATCGCCAAGGGCGATGGTATAAACAGGGCTTTTAATATTTAAACCACCATCGTTAGGGTTAATGCCTTGGTTTATTATGCCATCGGATGCTATAATAATTGCACCAATATTTTTTGCTTCGTAATTGGTGTTAATAGTTTCAAATAATTTTGAAAAATTTGTTTGTTGGGCAGGGTATTTAAAATCAAAACCATCATTAACTTTATCGCCAAAGTTATACACTTTAACTTCGTAAGTATTTGAAAGACTTAATTGTAACTCTCGTAAAGATTGCTCGTACTGCTTAGTGTCAAAATTTTTTGGGTGGGATAATTGTATCGATTTAGAGTTATCTTGTGCAATAATTATGATGGGTTTTTCGGCACTTTTGTAAATTTGCTTAAATAGTGGATTAAGTAATAAAATACATAAGGTACTAATAAGTAACCATCGTAAACCAAATAAAAATAGCTGGAGTGATTGGTTTTTTATATCCGAAATTTTATATAAAAAAAGTGCATAAACTAAGCCTAGCAGTACACAAGGCAATAACCACCACAAAGGATAGTCTATAAAATTTATGAACAAATAGGTGGGCATATTTTACAACATCCCACCACAAACAGAAATTACCTGCCCGTTTACATACGCACTCATATCCGAAGCTAAAAATACACATACATTTGCCACGTCTTCGGGTTCGCCCGCTCGTTTCAAGGGAATATCTTTTTCCCACCCTTCCACTACCTTGGGGTCTAATACGGCTGTCATTTCGGTACGAATAAATCCCGGAGCTACCACATTGGTGCGTATATTTCGTGAGCCTAATTCTTTAGCTATTGATTTAGAAAAACCAATAATACCTGCCTTTGAAGCTGCATAATTGCTTTGGCCAGCATTGCCTTGTATGCCTACTACCGAACTCATATTTATAAAAACACCTTTGCGGTTTTTCATCATTATTTTTGATGCTGCCTTGGTAGTATTGAAAATAGATTTTAGGTTTACCTGCAACACATCGTCGAAGTTTTCTTCTGTCATGCGCATTAAAAGCCCGTCTTTAGTTATTCCCGCGTTATTTACTACAATGTCTAATGTACCAAAATCGGCAACAATAGCATTAATTAAAGCTTCAGCTTCGCTAGTTTTTGAAGCATCGGATTTATAACCTTTAATTTTAGTATTGTAAACTTTTAACTCGTTTTCTAACGCTTCACCTTGCACTACTGATGATAGATAAGTAAAGGCAACATTAGCTCCTTGTTCTGCAAATTTTTCGGCAATTTTTCTACCTATACCTTTTGATGCGCCAGTTATTAATGCTGTTTTGCCTTCTAATAATTTCATGTTATAAATAATGGTTAAGTGTGTAAAATTAGTAATATTTATGATTTTGGTGGGATGTAATGTGTAGAAACAAAATTTTCATAGAAAATTTGTTTTAGGTATTTTTTAGGGTTTTGACACAAATAATATTTGTAATCATATTTTTCACACATAATCTTAACTTAAAAGATAGGGCTTTTCGTTATATACTTTCAATACAAACTCGCCAAATAAAGTATTGGCCCAAGCAAACCATTTGCGGGTAAACTGTTTTTCATCGTTTTTATGAAAAGCTTCATGCATAAAACCTGTACCCGCATTAGATTTTTGGCTAAAATTTTGAAACCTATTTATTTTATAAAAAAAGCATTAAAATATAAAAATGTTTACTTTAAACAAAAACTTAACCTGTATGTTACTCATATATAACGTTGTATATTAAAGAGTAAACATATATTTATTAAATCAATGTTTATTAATAAAATAAAAAAAATTGCTTTTAAAGATAGCTTGACATCAATTTTTAAATAGCCGAAAATCTCAAGATACTTTGTAAAATATGTTAAAAAAAAACGAATTTTTTTTGTTCACATAATTTATTGTATAACGTATTAAAAATAAAAGCTTTTCGCCAATTTTTGTGTAATTGTTATTAACTTTAAGTTTTATTGTATCTCCCTATCGTTATAATTGTATATAGAAATAACATCTGATACAAAAAAACAAAATAAGCTTTTAAGTTGTAAATTCTTTTAGTTTTGGTTATGCTGCTTTTGGGATAGTAAATTGTATAAAACATATAATTTATATGTACCAAAAGGAAAAATCGCAAATTTTTATACCTCAACTTAAAATTTAATACAAAATAAAAACAAAATATTATTATGAGTGAAGAAACTGAAATACTTTTAAGAGAAAATAAAGACCGTTTTGTTATCCTTCCTATAAATTATCCTGAAATATGGCAACATTATAAACGCCATGTAGCCAGTTTTTGGACTGCCGAGGAAATTGATTTAAGCAGCGATATTAAAGATTGGGAAAACCTAAACGATGGCGAACGTCATTTTATAAGCCATATTTTAGCATTTTTCGCCGCTAGCGATGGTATTGTGAATGAAAACTTGGCTGTAAACTTTATGAGCGAAGTGCAACTGCCCGAAGCAAGGTGTTTTTATGGTTTTCAAATTATGATGGAAAACATACACAGCGAAACTTACGCTTTATTAATTGATACTTACATAAAAAATCCGCAAGAAAAATACAAACTTTTTCACGCTATTGATACAGTGCCTGCGGTTAAGAAAAAAGCCGAATGGGCTTTGCGTTGGATAGATAACGGTAATTTTGCCGAACGTTTGGTTGCCTTTGCAGCAGTTGAAGGTATTTTTTTTAGTGGGAGTTTTTGCTCTATCTTTTGGCTTAAAAAACGCGGTTTAATGCCAGGTTTAACTTTTAGTAACGAGCTAATTAGCCGCGACGAAGGCTTGCATTGCGAGTTTGCTTGCCTAATGTATAAAATGCTAGAAACTAAACTTTCGCAAGAGGAAGTTTATGCCATTATTATGGATGCGGTTGCAATAGAGAAAGAGTTTGTAAGCGAATCGTTACCAGTTGATTTAATTGGGATGAACGCCAAGCTAATGCAACAATACATTGAGTTTGTAGCCGATAGGTGGTTAGCCGAATTGGGTTACAAAACCATTTACAACACCACCAATCCTTTCGATTTTATGGAAATGATTTCGCTGCAAGGCAAAACCAATTTCTTTGAAAAAAGGGTCGGGGATTACCAAAAATCGGGCGTAATGTCGAGCCAAGAAGCGCAGTCATTTTCTTTAGAAGAAGACTTTTAGGATTGCGAATTCCGGATTGGGGATTTTTGATCTGGACTTTTATGTAAATACAAATGATTGATGATTGGGCAATTTTTATTTGGATTTAGTGAGTTTCAAAACATTAAAGTTATTGTAGAAAATTATTAATTCATCACTAAATCCCAAATCCATATTTAGGTAGCACACGAAATAAATCACAAATCCCTACACAGGTAGCACAACAAATAAATCAAAAATCACACATCAAAATCAAAAATCCTAAAAGTAGGTAGCACAACAAATAAATCAAAAATTACACATCAAAAATCACAAATCCTATGAGCTTCGTAATAAAAAGAAACGGCAAAAAAGAATCAGTAAAGTTTGATAAAGTAACTGCCCGAATAGAGAAATTATCTTACGGCTTAAGCCCTATGGTAAATGCCATTAGCGTAGCTAAAAAAACCATCGAAGGTATTTACGAAGGTGTACCTACTACCGAACTGGATAATTTAGCCGCCGAAACTGCAGCATCCTTAACTATCACACACCCCGATTATGCCATACTAGCATCCCGCATGGCGGTAAGTAATTTGCATAAAAACACGGTAAAAAGTTTTTCGGAAACGATGCGTAAACTATACAATTATGTGGATGCAGCATCGGGACATAAACTGCCTTTAATTGCCGATGACGTAATGCAAATTATTGAAGACAATGCCGATTTGTTAGATAGTACAATTATTTACGATCGTGATTTTGCCTTTGATTACTTCGGTTTTAAAACCCTCGAAAAATCGTATTTATTAAAAATAAATGGTAAAATAGTAGAGCGTCCGCAACACATGTATATGCGGGTATCGGTAGGCATACACAAAAACGATATTGATAGCGTAATACAAACCTACAACTTAATGAGCGAACGTTGGTTTACACACGCCACGCCAACGCTGTTTAATGCCGGTACGCCAAAACCACAAATGAGTTCTTGCTTTTTGCTAACCATGAAAGATGATAGCATTGATGGAATTTACGATACCTTAAAACAAACCGCCAAAATATCGCAAAGTGCGGGTGGAATAGGTTTGGCAATACACAATATTAGGGCAACAGGAAGTTATATTGGGGGTACTAATGGCACCAGCAACGGTATAATTCCAATGTTACGAGTGTTTAACGATACCGCTCGCTATGTGGATCAAGGCGGTGGCAAACGTAAAGGTGCTTTTGCCATTTACTTAGAGCCTTGGCATGCCGATATTTTTGAGTTTTTAGATTTACGCAAAAACCATGGTAAAGAAGAAATGCGAGCCCGCGATTTGTTTTTTGCACTTTGGATAAGCGATTTATTTATGAAACGTGTAGAAGCCAACGGCGAGTGGAGTTTGTTTTGCCCTAACGAAGCCCCAGGCCTTAGCGATTGTTTTGGTGCCGAATTTGAATCACTTTACACCAAATACGAAGCCGACGGCAAAGCCCGTAAAACTATTAAAGCGCAAGATCTTTGGTTTAAAATATTGGATTCGCAAATAGAAACTGGCACACCGTACATGCTGTATAAAGATGCGGCAAACGGTAAAAGCAACCAGCAAAACTTAGGTACAATAAAAAGTAGCAACCTTTGTACCGAAATTATGGAATTTACCAGCCCCGATGAAGTGGCCGTGTGCAATCTAGCTTCTTTGGCTTTGCCAAGGTTTGTAATTGATGGTAAATTTGACCATAAAAAACTTTACGAAGTAACCTACCAAGTAACCAAAAACTTAAATTCGGTTATTGATAATAACTATTATCCAGTAGAGGAAGCCCGAACCTCAAATACCAAACACCGCCCCGTAGGCTTAGGCGTACAAGGCTTGGCCGATGTTTTTATTATGCTACGCTTACCTTTCGAGGGTGATTTAGCTAAAATGCTAAACAAAGAAATTTTTGAAACCATTTACTTTGCTGGGATGACAGCCAGTAAAGATTTAGCCAAACTGAATGGCGCATACCAAAGTTACCAAGGTTCGCCTGTATCTAAAGGGATTTTCCAGTTTGATATGTGGGGCGTTACCCCAACCGACCGCTGGAACTGGGCCGATTTAAAAGCCGAAGTACAAACTTATGGAGTACGCAATTCGCTGTTGGTAGCGCCAATGCCTACCGCATCTACATCTCAAATATTTGGTAACAACGAGTGTTTCGAGCCTTATACCTCAAACATTTATACCCGAAGAGTATTAAGCGGCGAGTTTATTATTGTAAATAAACACTTACTTAAAGATTTGGTAAGCATAGGTTTATGGAACAATAATATGAAAAATAAAATTGTTGCAGCCAATGGTTCTATTCAAAACATTGCCGAAATACCAGTCGATATTAAAGAATTGTACAAAACCGTTTGGGAGATAAAACAGCGTAACCTAATAGATATGGCTGCCGATAGGGGCGCATTTATTTGTCAATCGCAATCGTTAAACCTATTTGTAGATAGTCCAACGGCATCAAAACTTACCTCCATGCACTTTTACGCCTGGAAAAAAGGTCTAAAAACAGGTATGTATTACCTTCGTTCGCAAGCTGCCACACAAGCCGTACAGTTTACTGTAGAAAAACAAGGCAGCGAAGAAATTGTACCCGTAATACCGCAAACAGTAGCTATTGATGTAGAAGCAACCCCAACAGATGGCGCATCATGCAGTATGGAAGATGGTTGCATAAGCTGTGGGTCGTAAAGGTTTCCGCTGAGGCGGGAGTTTAAAAGAGGATTTTAGAAGGCATTTCAGTTTTGAAATGCCTTTTTTGTAGGAGTATGACTTGGGCGTTTTAACACGCTATCGTTAACGCTCTAAACGGTAGTCATAGATTCGATTGAAACTAATTTGCTTTAAGAAAGTTAATTATAGAGAGCATACCAGTATTTTTAAAATTATACCCAAATACCCTAAAACCAAATAGTGCTCTTACTGTTAGATAAATTTATCTTACCTAAGTTTAAAAAAAATTTATACATTGGATTTAAGATTTTTTTAGCTTAATATTTAATTATGCCCTTGATACAACTTTCATCTGTATATAAAAATTACCTTAATAATGTACATTCGGGAGTTACCGATATAAATTTAGAGATAGAGCGTGGCCACATTGTAAGTATTATTGGGGAAAGTGGTAGCGGAAAAAGCACTTTGCTAAAGCTTATTTATGGTACGTTACTGCCACAAAGTGGCAAGGTAAAGTACAATGGGAAACTAGTTATGGGTCCTGATGAAAAATTAATTCCTGGCCACGATAAAATGAAAATGGTTACTCAGGATTTAACTTTAAACCTGTACGCTAAAGTTTACGATAATATTGCTTCATTAATTTCGAACATAAATTTGGATGCAAAACGCGAATTAACTTTACAAACCATGGATTTTTTACGTATTAGCCACTTGGCCGATAAGCGCATTGTGGACCTTAGTGGTGGCGAACAACAACGTGTAGCCATTGCCAGAGCGGTAATTGCCGAACCCGAAGTGTTGTTGCTCGACGAACCTTTTTCACAATTGGATGCTATATTAAAAAAACAACTACGCGATGATGTTCACCGACTTTCGAAGTATTTAAATTTTACCGTAATTATTGTTTCACACGATCCCGTTGATGGCTTGTCTATAGCCGATAAAATGGTGGTATTAAAAGAAGGAAAAATTATTTGCCAAGGCAATCCAAAATCTATTTACCAAAATCCTAAATATGAATATGTTGCTAAGTTATTGGGTAAGGCAAATATTTTAAAAAATAGCAATTTAGTCCCCAATAGCCACCAAACTTATGCAGTTTATCCACAACATGTTGTTTTAAACAGAGAAAGTAAAGGAAAGCCAGCAATTGTAAAAAATGTATATTTTGGAGGTAATTTAGATGAAGTTGAGCTTATTTATCAAAATATAAAAATTACGGCGTACGATTATAATTTACTAAATTTTATGCCTAACGAGGCTATTTGGTTTATCATTACTGAATTAATGGAAGTGGATAATTAAGTATTAAAATAATATTTAATTGGTTACATTATATACCCAATAACTAATTTCTACCATCCCTACTCCTTTACCAAATAAACCTATTGCTTTGGCAGCCGATTTAGAAAGATCTAAACTTAACCCTTTACCGAAAGGTCCTCTATCATTAATAACTACCCGTATAAATTTTCCGTTTGCTGGGTTTGTAACCATAACTTGGGTACCAAAAGGTAATGTTTTATGTGCAGCAGTAGCTTTTGCTTGGCGGTAGCGCTGGCCACTTGTAGTTTTACGGCCTTCAAATTTATTTGCATAGTAACAAGCTTTAACGGTTTTAATTACCATTACACTATCGGCAAGTTGTTGTGCCTTAGCAATTCCAAAACAAATTATTAAAAAAAATGATAAAATTAATTTCATGAATTTACATTTCTAATTTAGTCTATTTATAATTTCTTTTTTAAAATAAAAAGTAAATAAATATACAATTAAGTTTGGGAAAAGTTTGGATGTTATTAAGCCAATAATTTATCAATAGCTGATGACATCTTTTTGTCTTTATCTGTTACTATATTGTCAGCATCGTGTGTAGAAAGCCAAATTTCTACCTTGTTATAGGTGTTTTTTATGGTGGGATGATGGTTGCTTTGCTCGGCTAGTAATGCCACTCTTGTTAAAAATGCAAAAGCTTCCGAAAAATCTTTAAAAGTAAATTTTTGATACAGCGTTTCGGGTGTTTGTTGCCACATAATTTAAGCGATTTTATGAAAATGAATAAATTTATCAATAACTTTTAAAATAAAATAGATTTTTTATGAATACTATTTTGACTGATATAATTTTTACTGATATATAAATTTACACTTTTGTTTTTTATTTCTATAGTTTCTATTGAATGTTTAATAAAAAAAAGAACAGGGTTATAGATACGATTTAAGAATAGATAGAATAGAATTTCCAGCACCAACTGTTAAATATGATCAAGAAATTCGTAGCACTTCGTTTAGTAAATTTAAAATCGAAGATGTTGAACTAGAGGAGCGGATTACTGTTGTGTATGAAATTTCAAAATAAAGAGTTAAGACACAAAATATTCACTTACAAATAAATAATATTACTTTCCGTTAAAAGTTCGATTTAAAGTTCATAATTGAGTTTTTGTTATATTTTTTAGGAATTAATAAAAAATCGCACATTAATCAAAAGTGGATTGATTGATTTTTGATTCCCAATTTTTTATAATTCCCAAATAATTCAATCAGAATATGGTAGTTAAAAAAATTAAACTATAACCAAATTTAATAACAAGTGAATGATGGTTAGCGGCTAAAGATAATTTAGGGTTGTCCTTCTCCACCAGCTGAGCCGTAAATCTGCCCATTTGCATAACTTCCACTATTATCAGCAAGCAAAACATATATCCCAGCTAATTCTACTGGTTGTCCTGGTCTTCCTAACGGTGTTTTTGCTCCAAATGTTTTCAAGTTTTCGGGGGTTGCACCACCGCACACTTGTAATGGTGTCCAAATGGGACCAGGAGCAACTCCGTTAACACGAATTCCTTTAGGGCCTAATTGCTTTGCAAGCGATCTTACGTAGCTTGTATTAGCGGCTTTTGTTTGAGCATAGTCAAACAAATCTGCCGATGGATCAGTAGCTTGAACGGATGTTGTAGCTATTATGGACGAACCAGGCTTCAGGTATGGAAGTGCTGCTTTAGTAATCCAAAAAAGTGCATAAATATTGGTCTTCATGGTCCAGTCAAATTCCTCGCTCGATATATCCAATATCGATTCGTTAGCTTGTTGCCTTGCAGCATTATTTACCAATATATCAATGCCCCCGAGAGCTTTTGCTGCATCATTCACTAATTTTATGCAAAAATTTTCATCTCGAAGGTCTCCCGGTAAAGCAATAGCTTTTCGTCCCTCTGCTCTAATTAAAGCGATTACTGCTTTAGCATCTTCCTCTTCGGTAGGGTAATAATTAATAGCTACATCGGCACCTTCTCTGGCATATGCTATTGCTGCTGCCCTACCCATTCCTGAGTCTCCCCCAGTAATTAGTGCCTTTCGCCCCATCAATCTACCCGAACCTTTGTAACTTGTTTCTCCATGGTCGGGTATTGGATTCATTTTACTTACCAAACCTGGCCAAGGTTGTAATTGGTCTTTAAATGGAGGTATTGGGTATTTTGTAGTAGGGTCTTTTAAATCTTCTAACATATTATAAGAATTTACTGATATTGTTTGACCAAATATTGTGGAAGCAGCTCCAAGTGATGCAATGCCCAAGCCAGTAATAGCTTTTCTGCGAGAAATTTGATTTTTTATGCTCATTTCCAAGGTATTTGTAATGAATAATGTTTACAAAAAATGATGCGTTATTACTTAAATTGTAAACTAATAAATTATGCGTTTGTTAATTTGTGATGTAATTGTAAAGTTCCTTTACATATTTTAAAGTTTACCGTGTGTATAATTTTTTGAGTGATGGTAACAAACTTTAATTACTAGTTGTTGATATTTTTAACTGCTAGTTTTGAATATATTCATTGATTTTAAACATTTAGAATTTAATAGATTACTTTACTCATTCAGTTACAAATACATTGCAATAACTATACCATTCAATATTATGTTTCTGATTTTTTGGTTATTTACATCGTTACTACTTTCAAAAAATAATCCATCAACAACGTTATCTTTTTCCATATTTCAACTAAAACATTTTCTATGAGTTTTTAGTCTAAATACGCTCTCTCTCTTTGAAGAGCTTTTGTTATTTCGAAAGGGTTGATATAACAATAAAAAAATTTAACAAATCGAAAAAGCCGACTTTCGACGGCTTTTTGTGGGAGATACTGGGTTCGAACCAGTGACCCTCCCGATTATAAATCGGGATGCACCGAACCAGCTGAACTAAACTCAATCAATTTCTCAATCATTACCCTATTTTTCCAATTTTTAATTTGTTTCTCTCTTTTCAAAGCTTCTTGTTTGGTTGAAAACACTTCATAATATTTTAAAGTCCAATCAGAAACTTTGCCAGTAAATCCGCTATGGTTTGTGTTGTGTTTGCGAAGGCGTTCTATAATATTATTGGTTGAACCAATGTAATATTTGTTTTTTAGTTGGGAGAACAAAATGTATACAAAGTGCATAATCAATTAAAAAAACCTAACAAACCAAAAAAGCCGACTTTCATCGGCTTTTTGTGGGAGATACTGGGTTCGAACCAGTGACCCTCTGCTTGTAAGGCAGATGCTCTGAACCAGCTGAGCTAATCTCCCTTTTATTTAATTTCAACTTTCCAGTAACCCTCCCGATTATAAATCGGGATGCTCTGAACCAGCTGAGCTAATCTCCCATTTATCTAATTTCAACTTTCCAGCGACCCTCCCGATTATAAATCGGGATGCTCTGAACCAGCTGAGCTAATCTCCCGTATTTGGGATTGCAAAACTAATTTTTTAAATCCATTTTCCAAATAAAATTTAACAATTATTAATTTACCCTCGTATATTGGTGGCATAAAAAATATAAAAAATGGTATCAGTAAACATTCCACGACTAAATCTCGAACATTATATCAATGGCAGTGAACTGCAAAGAAAACAATTTTCTGATGCTATAGGCTCAGCTTTTACCGATACAGGCTTTATCACTATCAAAAACCATGGTCTTGATAAAACTTTAATTGATAAATTATACCAACAAGTTAAGCAATTTTTTTCTCTACCCGATAACGTAAAAAACCAGTATGAAAAAGCAGAATTAGCTGGCCAACGTGGTTATACTACCAAAGGAAAAGAGAAAGCTAAAGATGCCAACACCCCCGACTTAAAAGAATTTTGGCAAACTGGGCAATATGTTGAAGACGGCGATACTATAAAAGCCGACTATCCCGACAATATTATGGTTACCGAAGTGCCAGAATTTAATATAGTTACTAAAAAAATTTATCAGCAATTAGAGCAAGCTGGTAAAATATTGTTGCAAGCTATTTCGGTTTATTTGGGTTTGCCCGATGATTATTTTAATAATAAAGTACATAATGGTAATTCCATTTTACGAGCCATTCATTATTTTCCAATATTAAATCCCGAATTACTGCCTCGAGATGCTGTAAGGGCTGGTGCACATGAAGATATTAACTTGATAACCTTACTTATAGGTGCAAGTGCCGATGGGCTTGAAGTGCTTACTAGAGATAACCAATGGTTTGCCATAAAAGCCCAAGGCGATGATATTGTGGTAAACGTAGGCGATATGTTGCAACGCTTAACCAACAATAAATTACGCTCTACCACACACCGTGTAGTAAACCCCCCTATTGAACTAATGAAAAACTCAAGATATTCGGTACCCTTTTTTTTACACCCAAAAATGAACATGCAATTAAATTGCTTGTCCAATTGTGTAGATAAGCAGAACCCATTAGCTTATGCCGATATTACTGCAGGCGAGTATTTAGATGAACGGTTAAGGGAGATTGGGTTGAAATAAATATGATCTCCAAAAAATTATTTCGAATATTCGGTATAAATTTTATATTTCCTTTTGGGGTTAAAAAATTATTTACTAGCCATTTCCTCTTTTATCGCTATATATAATTCGGCAGGTCGCTGTGTACCAATTACATAAATTAAGCCATCACGGTCGGTAAGTTTTACGGCATCTTTACCACCAGCGTAAAAACGTATGCTGCCATTGCGGTGTAAATTATATACTGGGTTATTTAACAAGTAATTGCTGTAAGGAGCTTTTTCTACTAAAATAATACTATTTAAATCTATTTTAACTAAGCGTGTTGTCCACAAGCCATTTAGTAAGATGGCGTTATTTTTTACCGTAGTTTGGTAGTGTAATAAAAACAACATAATTATACTTACAACTAAAATCGCACAACCTACTACCAATAACAAATCGGCATTGGTATCTCTATTATCGGTAAAATAATACGCCATAAAACAAAAAGTTGCAAATACCAAGCGTATGCTAATAAAATTAAAATCGCGGCCTAAATATTGTTTTTCGAAAAATGGATGTTCTATCATGATGGGTTGCATTTGCATTTCGAAGGTAATTATTTTTACAATAATTATTGAATATAATATTTGATGATTTTTAAACACCTGATTTATAAAATTATAATATTATGCTATTGGATTACGTTTTAGGCTAATTAAATTTTTTAAATACACATTTTATTATCTAATTAAGGGTTTATAAAATAGCAGCAAAATATTTATCTAACATAAAATATTTGCCTACCGCTTTAATTTTCCGCAAATTTGTTTTTAGGCATGATAAAAAAAGAAACCATCGACCGTATTATTGAAACCGCTTTGGTTGAAGAAGTTGTAGGCGATTTTGTACAATTAAAAAAACGAGGCACAAGTTTGATTGGGCTTTGCCCTTTCCATAATGAAAAATCACCATCGTTTAATGTTTCTCCTGCCAAAGGTATATTTAAATGTTTTGGTTGTGGCAAAGGGGGCGATAGCATAAGTTTTGTGATGGAACACGAAAAATATTCGTACCCCGAAGCCCTAAAATATCTCGCCAAAAAATATAATATTGCTGTTGAAGAAACGGAGATAACACCTGAATACCAAGCCGAAGTTGATAAACGAGAAAGCCTGTATATTGTAACCAATTACGCTGCCAAGTTTTTCGAAAAAACAATGTGGGAAACCTTAAACGGACAAACCATTGGGCTTAGTTATTTTAAAGAAAGAGGTTTTAGAGACGATATTATTAAAAAATTTGAGTTGGGTTATTCGCCCGATGAGTGGACGGCATTACAAGATAAAGCCATTGCCGATGGTTACCTACCCGAGTTTTTAGAAGAAACGGGATTAACCGTAAAAAACGATAGCGGCAAAGTTTACGATAGATTTAGAGGGAGAGTTATGTTCCCCATACATAATTTTACGGGTCGTGTTATTGGTTTCGGTGGACGTACGCTTAAAACAGATAAAAATATACCCAAATATGTAAACTCACCGGAGAGCGATATTTACCATAAATCCAATGTGCTTTATGGACTTTTTCAGGCTAAAAAAGCAATAAGAGATTTAGGAAATTGTTATTTGGTAGAAGGATATGCCGATGTATTATCGGTATGGCAAGCAGGGGTTGAAAACGTGGTAGCATCATCTGGTACATCCTTAACTGTCGAACAAATAAGATTAATTGGTCGCTTTACTAAAAGTGTTACCATACTTTTTGATGGTGATGCTGCAGGTATAAAAGCATCGTTAAGGGGTTTAGATATGATTTTGGAAGAAGGATTAGATGTTAAAGTGGTACTTTTTCCCGATGGCCACGACCCCGATTCGTATATTCAAAAATTAGGTTCGGCAGCATTTAAAACCCATATCGAACTTAACAAAAAAGATTTTATTTTTTATAAAACCCAAATCCTGCTAAAGGAAGCTGCCAACGACCCTATTAAAAAAGCAGGTGTTATAAGAGATATTATCGAAAGTGTTTCTAAAATACCTGATGCCATAAAAGCTTCGGTTTTTGTACGAGAATGTAGCCAATTATTAAATGTTGAAGAACGCATTTTAATAGCCGAACTCAATAAAATAAAATTATCAAAACTTAAAAAAGATTATAAACCCAAGGTTGAGACTGAAGCAGAGGCTAGCAGCCCGCAGCCCGAAAGCCCGCAGCCCGAGGCTAAAACCCTAGAAACAGATGAAACCCAAGAGCGGGAATTGATACGGGTTTTAATTAGTTACGGCGATGCTTTGGTAAATTGGGATGGGATGACTGATACTTATATTGGCCCTTACATTATTACTAACCTTAGCGATATTAGTTTTAACGATAAACTATGTGAACGTATAGTAACCTTTTACCACGACGAGCTAGATAAGGGAATTATGCCGACCGAAAAAACATTGATACAGCATCCCGATAAGGAAATAAAAAATCTTGCAATTTCCTTAATATCTTCGCCTTATATGTTAAGTGCTAACTGGTACGATATGCACCACATAAACGTACCCGACGAAAAAACTAATCTAAAAGCTACCATAATGGGTGCAATATTTCATTTAAAAAAGAAAAAAATTGCCACTATGCTTTCCGCCAAACAAAAAGAATTACAATTAGAAAATAACGAAGATAGAGAACAACAATTGATGAAAGATTACTTACAATTAAAAGAAGTAGAAAAATATATTTCTAATTATTTGGGTTCGGTAATTATTAAATAATGGCACAGCACAATAATTTAGGCCATAATGGAGAGGCCATTGCTAAAGCTTATTTAGAACGAAAAGGATATGAAATACTAGACGAAAACTGGTGTTACAAAAAAACCGAAGTGGATATTATTGCCTATTTAGATAGCACTATAATTTTTGTTGAAGTAAAAACACGTACTGGCGATTTTTTTGGCGAGCCCGAAGATTTTGTAGATGATAAAAAACAACAATTACTAACCTTAGCGGCCAATGAATACATTTATATAATGAGCCACGAAGGCGAAATAAGGTTCGATATTATTAGCGTTTTATTTACTAACAAAACCGAGTATAATTTAAACCATATTGAAGATGCCTTTTGGAATTATTAATGTTTTACTCACGATATTGTAAACAAAATATGGTTTTATAATTCATTTATAATAATATATTACTTTTACCAATCATTATGAAAAACACACGACCATTTTTTTTTATACTTTTATTTATACTAGCAGCTTGTAAAAGCAATATTAAAACCACGCAAAATACTGCTAATTTTACATCTCCAGAAGCTGGTTTACTCTTAAAGTCAGGAGAAAAAATAAATATTAATCTGTTACTTAGTGATGCTGAAATTGATTCTATACAGTATTTTATTGATACTACAAAAGTAATTACCCAAGCCGACAAGTTGCCAATAAGCTTAAACACCGAAAACCTACCTTTAGGCAGCCGCTTAATAACTGCAAAAATTTTTAGAAAAAGCATAGTGGAAGAAGTGGCAACAAATGTAGTATTAATAGCCTCAAAAACACCCGCAAACTACAGTTACAAAATTGTGCATAAGTTTAATCACGATACGGCATCGTACACCGAAGGGTTAGAATATCAAAATGGTTTTTTGTATGAAAGCGATGGCGAATACGGAGCATCTAGCTTACGTAAAACAACTTTAGATGGTAAAATAATTCAAAAAATAGATTTAGATAAAAAATATTTTGGGGAAGGAATTACTTTAATTGACGATAAAATTATACAGTTAACTTATAAAGAAGGTGTAGGTTTCGAATACGATAAAGCGACTTTTGAGCTCACAAAAACATTCCCTTACAACCATACAATTGAAGGTTGGGGTTTGGCGTATAATGGCGAAACTATTTTTAACACCGATGGTAGCAATAAAATTTACAAACTAAATCCCAAAACCTACCAAAGTACGGGTTTTATAGAAGTTTATGATGACAAAGGACCAGTTACCCAGTTAAACGAACTTGAATGGGTAGAGGGTAAGCTGTATGCAAACATTTACACTTCCGATTTAATTGCAATCATAAATCCAAACTCAGGCGAAGTGGAAGCTTATATAAATTTAATAACCTTACCAAAGGGTAATCTCGACGATGAGAATAATTATGTATTAAACGGAATTGCTTATGATAGTAAAGGCAAACGATTATTTGTAACAGGTAAAAAATGGCCAAACTTGTTTGAAATATCGGTTATAAAGAAATAATAATTGGGATTAAACATAATATGTGTTTATATTATTTCTAAAAATTACAAACAATGTTTTCATAATTATATAAAAATTAAATATATAAGCTTATAAAATTTGAAATTAGATTATACAAATTACAAACACCTTTCTTTTGATTTATGGTTAACATTAATTAAATCGAACCCAGCCTTTAAAAGCAAAAGAAATTTATTATTTAAAGATTATTTTGAAATAGAATGTTCGTTAGAGAAAGTATCGGAAACGGTAAGATATTACGACGTTTTATGTAACCATACAAATGAAAAAACAGGGCTTAATTTTAATACATTCGAAATTTATTATTTAATTTTAAATGCCTTAAATGTTAAAATTGAGGGAATTGAAATAGATAAATTAAATGCTTTTTATAAGGAAACAGAGTTTTTATTTATGAAATTTAAACCAAATTTAATTTATCCAAAAATTCATTTATTATTTAATGAAATAATAAACCAAGAAAAAACAATTAACATATTAAGCAACACAGGTTTTATAAAAGGAGTAACGTTAAAAAAACTAATGATTGATTATCAATTAGAAAAATATTTTTCATTTCAAATATATTCGGATGAAACTGGGTTTTCAAAACCAAGTAATAAAATGTTCCAATTGGTTTTCAACAAAATAAATAAGCATAAAAGCATTCAAAAAAATGAAGTTTTACACATTGGAGATAATAAAATAGCAGATTATAACGGAGCAATAAAGTTTGGTTTTAATGCTTTATTAATAAAAACATAAAACGTGAATAGCAATTACAGTTTACACAAGATTGAGGATGAAACCAAATATCCTTTTGATGCAAATGAATATAGTTGGTTCAAGTTTGGAGATAAACAATATGCAGAAAAATTTGCATCTCAGTTATTTGTTGGATTTTTAGAAAAACATAGTGATGTAATTTTGTCGAATAAAGAAATTATTATTTTACCAAGTCCTTACTTATCCATACCTACAGCTTCCAATTTTTTGTGCTATTATTTTAAAAAGTATTTGAATACTTTTCTTTTTAAAAATAACAAAAAAGCTAGTGTTGAGTCTAAAATTTATAGAAACCAAACCTATGTAACCGATTATGGGAATTTAGATTTTGAAGAAAGGGTAAAATTAATTTCAAATGACACTTATTATATTGATAGAGAATTTATAAACAACAAGTTATGTATATTTGTTGATGATATAAAAATAACTGGAAGCCATGAACATATTGTTAATAAAATATTAAAACAGTACAATGTAAAAGGCGATTTTATGTTTGTTTATTTTGCGGAATTAACTAACAAAGCCATTCATCCCAAAATTGAAAATCATTATAATTATTTTGCAGTAAAAAAAGTTGAAGATATTATCGAACTAATTAACAGAAATCATTTTCAATACAACACCAGAATAGTAAAATTTATACTAAAGCTTAATGAAGATCAATTTAGATTTTTGATAAACAGTATTTCTATTGATAAACGTAACGAATTGTTTCATTTAGCAATTAGTAACAATTACCATCAAATTACCGAATATCAGAGCAATATAGAAGTGATAAAAGTAGGTTAAATCATAAAACATGTAATTTTATAATTGCTTTTATTTTATGATTCGTTTTATCAAAATTGATTCGGATACAAGAATTACAGTCGGCAGTTCAAATGGATGATATTAAAAATCTATAACAGCTAAAAACATTAGATTGGCATTATATAAACGAGTGGATTAAAAAGTTAAACTTAATACCTTTACACTCAAATTGAAATGACAGATACAAATCAAGAAATAAAAAATATCCAACTAAAAATATGGCTAGCAAAATCTCCGATGGAAAGATTACGCCAATTTATGATTGATAACGTAGCATTAATTAAATTTTGGAATGAAGTGAAACTCAAAATAAAACATAAAAAATAATTTTAAACATAATAAACAGTTAAATACTATAAATACAAATAGTTAAATAAATTTAAAATATCTACAACATGGCAATTAACTTACAAAAAGGGCAAAGAGAAAACATCAATGCGCCTAAATTTACAATTGGTTTAGGCTGGGATACCAATACAAGTTCAACAGGTACAGGGTTTGATTTAGATGCGTCTGTATTTATATTAGGCGATAATAAGAAAATTATTTCCGATGCGCACTTTGTTTTTTTTAACAATTTAAAATCACCTGACGAAGCTGTTATCCATACTGGCGATAACCAAACTGGCGATGGCGATGGCGACGACGAGCAAATTAAAATTGATTTAACTAAAATTAATGCGTCGGTTAAAGAAATTTGCATTGTGGTAACTATACACGAAGCCGAAACACGAAGACAAAACTTTGGCCAAGTTCGTAACTCTTTTATCAGAATTGTGGATGATAGCAATAATACCGAATTGGTAAAATATGAATTAGAAGAAGATTTCTCTATTGAAACGGCTGTAGAATTTGGAAGAATTTACAATAAAGATGGTCAGTGGAAATTCGAAGCAATTGGCATGGGACAAAAAGGCGGATTACAAGATTTCTTAAGTAAATACAATTAAAAATATTAAATATTATGGCAATAAATCTTCAAAAAGGACAAAGAATAAACCTCGAAAAAAGTAATGGTAGCAAACTGCAAAACCTTTGTGTAGGCATAAATTGGGGAGCAATTGAGAAAAAAAGCTGGTTTGGCGGTGCATCAAAAGAAGCAGTTGACTTAGATGCATCTTGTGCGTTGTATGATGACAATAAAAACTTATTAGAAATTATTTATTTCGGACAGCTTAAATCTAAAGATGGATCAATTTCGCATAGTGGAGATGACTTAACTGGCGACATGGGTGGCGATGATGGATTAGACAATGAAATTATAACAGTCGATTTTTCGAGATTAAACCCAGCGTGTAGTTACATAGCATTTGTTTTAAATAGTTTTAGAGGTCACGATTTTGGAACTATACCATTTGCCTCTATTAGAATTTATGAAGGAACACCAAAAAGAGTAAACGAAGTTTTTGCAACTTTTGACATTGCTAATGGATCTAATTTTGCTGGACATGTTTCTATGGTAATGGGTGTTTTTTACAAAAAAAATAGCGAATGGAAATTCAATGCTATTGGTGAACCTACAAAAGATAAAAAATTAGAACAAACAGTAAATACTGTAACAATTCAATATTTATAAAATGAGAAGACTACCCGTATATTTATTATTAGATACTTCTGGTTCCATGTCGGGCGAACCAATTGAAGCTGTTAAAAATGGTGTTCAAATAATGATTAGTTCATTACGACAAAATCCACAAGCAATTGAAACTGCTTTTTTAAGCGTAATTACTTTTGATAGCACTGCACAACAAATTATTCCATTAACTGATTTAGCATCATTCCAAATGGTTGATATAAAGGCTACTGGAGTAACTGCACTGGGTGCAGCATTAAAATTAGTAGCCCATAAAATTGATAACGAAGTTAAAAAAACAACAACCGAACAAAAGGGAGATTGGAAACCATTGGTTTTTATTATGACCGATGGAATACCTACTGACGATTGGCAAAGCGGGTTAAATGAATTTAAAAAAAGCAAAGTAGCTTTTACAGTTGCTTGTGCAGCAGGTAGTGGTGCAGATACTAACATTTTAAAACAAATTACAGAAAGTGTGGTAAGTTTAGATACAGCAGATAGTGCTAGTATTGGGAAATTCTTTCAGTGGGTAACTGCATCAATTGGCGTAAGCTCTACGAAAGTAGAAGATTCGGGTAAAGAGGTTTCTGGTTTAAATGAATTGCCACCACCACCATCCGAATTAAATATTGTTGTATAACTGGTGCAAAATTAATCACTATGGAAAACAGTGAATTGAGCCATGCTAATCCAGTAATTTTAGAACAAAAAAGAATAAATGAAATTGCTTTCGTATGTCGAAAGGCTAGAAAAACTAATGGTTATTATAAAGGTTTCATATTTAATGCGTAATAAACTCTAAAAAACAATGGGCAAATTTGGATTCTCGTTTTCATTAAATAGATTTTTAGGAATTACTGCATTAAAACGAAATGTTGCTAAGCAAACGGGTATTCCTACATCTAAAGGAGGCATCGAAAGAAAACTAGGCAATTTTATTATTAAATCATTATTTGGAAAAAAATAATATGAGACGATTACCAGTTTATTTTTTATTAGATACGTCAGGCTCGATGAATGGCGAACCCATACAAGCATTAAACAATGCTTTAAGCGGTATGATAAATACATTACGAACTGATGCGCAAGCACTTGATTCGCTTTGGATAAGTATTATAACTTATGATAGAGAAATTAAAGAAATTGCACCACTAACTGAATTGGTAAGTTTCCAACTTCCAGAAATAACCTGTCCGCAAAGTGGGCCCACAAATACTGGAGCTGGTTTGGAATATGTAATCCAAAAAGTTAAAAATGATGTTATTAAAGGTTCACCTACTCAAAAAGGAGATTGGAAACCTTTGCTGTTTATTTTTACAGATGGGAAACCATCAGACATGAATTTATACAGAGAAAAAATTATTGAAATTAAAAATCTAAACTTTGGTGCTGTGGTAGGTTGTGCAGCTGGCCCTAATGCAGATGATGCAATTTTAAAAGAATTAACAGATAATGTTGTACATCTCGACTCTGCAGATAGCTCTACACTGAAACAATTTTTTAAATGGGTTTCGGAAACTATAGAGCAAGGAAATAAAAGCCAAGGAACAGGAGAAAGTATCACATTGCCACCACCACCAAGCGAAATAACAGTAGTAATATGAGTAAATTAATACCGATTTTAATAAGCCTCCTAATTGTAGGATTATTTTTATATTCAAAATTATTGCCCCATAAAGATAAGTTGAATCCACAGTATAAAAAAGTCTTCGATTTTTTTAATGCGATTTTTTTACCAGTATTTAATTTTTTAAAAAACATTATTAAGCCATTTCAGGTTGGCATTGGCTTATTTGTTGATATGTCTCAAATTATATTGTTGATAATATTTTTAATGCTTTTAAATTTATTTTAGTTTGAGAAGGTTACTTATCTATTTTCCTAACGCCCAAAGACCTTAATGAAATACAAAAATTCAATTACTCAATCAAGTTTTGCGGAATTTGAATTAGATACAAAATGGTGCAGATTAGTTGGCGCATATCAATCAATACTAATTTTAGCAACAAAGTAAATACCAATAAAACAGTTAGCTAATCTATTCGTTCATGTTGTGGCAATCAAATTGCATTTGCTGTTTGCACTTGCGGGAAAATACATTGCATGGGCGAAGAAGAAATAAGTACTTGCCCGTGGTGTGGCAATCAAGGAAAATACGGCAGTGGCGATGGCGGGTTTGATGTTAATAGAACGCAAGTTTAGGTTATGGAAGAAACAAAAAAATATATTCAGGCATTTCTATCTCAAAATAAAATTGAAATTACAGCAAATAAACTTTCACTTTTTGATGAATTTGCCGCTATCGAAAACAATATAAAATTGGTTAAAATAATTCAAGAAAATCAAAAAATTATAATGGATAGTTGGAAATTGAAAACACGAATTGATGATATTATTTCTCAACCAATGTTATTGCCAAATGGTACTGTAAATAAAGAATACGAATCAAAAATTGATTTTATTAAACTAGGATGGAATGATGTTATCTATTCTGAAATTCAAGATTTAGAAAATACAGGTCTTAAATATGATAGGAATGAAGAACTTCTTTCTGGAAATCCAATTGTTAGTGGCGATATTAAAATTAAATTATTATTTAGAATTGAAGGCGAAGCTGACGACTCTATTTTAAATGAAAAAACAATAACTATAATAATAAATCCCGACCCTAAATCGTTGTGGAAAGATATTGAGAGTGATACAAAAGATTTGTTTTGGAAAGAAGACAATGTTGCTATTTCAAGCAATTTCTTAGATAAAAAAATTGTTATTGCATCTAAAAGAGGCCGAAGTCATGCCAATGTTGGTTCTTTTAGAGATGATGATTTTGCATTTAAAAATATAAACGAAACGGGCTGGAATGTGCTAGCTGTATCAGATGGAGCTGGTTCTGCGCCACTATCTAGGCAAGGTTCTAAAATGGCTTGTGAATTAATTGTTTCCTATTTTGAAGAAAATTTCAAAAATGAGTTTTTAAAAGATTTTGATGAAACCTTACTAAATCATCATACCAATCCCGATGAAAATTCATCAAAAAAAATAAGCCATTTTGTTTATAATAATTTATCAAAAGCAGCACATTACACGCATAAAAAAATTGAAGAATTTGCAATAAAAAAAGAAAAAACATTAAAGGATTTTCATTCAACTTTAATTTTCGCTTTGGTTAAAAAATATGAATTTGGTTATGCCATTTTAACCTTCGGTGTTGGCGATTGCCCAATCGGGTTAATTAATAAAGATAAAACAGAAATTAAATTAATGAATTGGTTAGATGTAGGTGAATATGGCGGAGGAACACGATTTATAACCATGCCCGAAATATTTCAAAGCGATAAATTTTACACCCGTTTTGGGTTTAAATTAGTTAAAGATTTTTCCTATTTAATGCTTATGACTGATGGTATTTATGACCCAAAATTTGTTGTAGAAGCCAATTTAGAAAAAATTGAAAAATGGAATGATTTTATAAATGATTTACATGGCAAAAACGATGATAATTGTAAAGTAGATTTTGATACAAAAAATACTAATATTGCAAGCCAGCTTTCAACATGGATGGATTTTTGGAATCCTGGAAATCATGATGATAGAACCCTTGCAATAATTTATTAAGGTATGAAAACAATCACTGTAAAGTCAATTAACGACCCATCAAAAAATTATCAATTTATTGATAATGAAGAACCGATGCGTGGTGGTGTAAAAGATGTTTTTTTTAGTCCTGATAAAAAATATGTGGTTGCTATTTTTAGAGAAAAATTAGACTATAATCAAAAAGACCGATTAAAAAAAATTACAAATCACTATTTACCACAAATTCAAAATAAAGACGCAGGCGATTATTATTTGAATGAGGTTTATAGATGGCCAACAGATGTTATTGAATATAATGGATTAACAGGAATAATTGTTCCAATATACAATTCAAAGTTTTTCTTTAAAAAAGGATATGAAACTAGCGATTTAATTAAGGGTAAAGAAAAAAATGGAAAATGGTTCGCCGGTGCAAAATTTAGAAATCCACTATTTCCTTTAAAAGTTGCAAAATCAGAACTAGGTGATTGGTTAAGCTATTTTCAAGTATGTGTTAATTTAACCCGCGGAGTAAAAAAAATGCATGCCATGGGCTTAGCTCATTCCGATTTGTCGTATAATAATGTTCTTATTGACCCTGTGGAAAAGTCGGCATGTATGATTGATTTAGATGGTTTAGTTGTTCCTGGGATGTTTGCCGCAGAAGTAATTGGTACGGCAGAATTTATTGCTCCAGAAGTATTAGCAACAAAACATTTAAATAAAACCGACCCAAACAGAAAACTTCCTAATAGACTTACAGATTTACACGCTTTACCCATTCTAATTTATATGTTTTTACTGCACCGTCATCCGTTAAAGGGTGGTAAAGTACATGATTTAGATACTGAAAAGGATGATTTGCTATCAATGGGTGAAAAGGCTATGTTTATTGAACATCCCAAAGATGCCATTAACCGACCTAAAATGAATCAAGTTTCAAAGTGGGATTTACCTTGGGCAGATATTAATAAATTACCTTATACCATTACAGGACCATATTTGAAAACCTTGTTTGATAAAGTTTTTATAGATGGCTTGCATAATCCTATGCAACGACCCACAGCCGAAGAATGGGAAATAGGATTGTTGAAAACAACGGATTTAATGCAGAAATGTCAAAATAGCTCATGCGAACAAAAATGGTATGTGTTCGATAATACAAATACACCAAAATGTCCTTTTTGTGGCACTGTCCATAAAGGTACATTACCCATTTTAGACTTATATTATCAGTCTAAACCAACCATTTGGAAACCAGAAAACCATAGGTTAATGGTTTACGATAATCAATATTTGTTTCAATGGCATGTTAATCGTAATGTTATAAGAAATGAAAAATTAACTGCGGAACAAAAAATCCCTGTTGGCTATTTTACATTTCATAATAATAAATGGGTTTTAGTAAATCAAAAATTAGCAGGATTAAAAGATGTAACCGAAAATAAAGAAATTCCTATTAATAGCATGGTAGAATTAACCGATGGCAAAAAACTTTTACTATCCAAAGAAGATGGTGGTAGAGTGGTAGTAATAACAATAATAAATAAAACAAATATTAACTAAATTTAAAATCATCAAATGGATAAAAATATTATCGATTTACATCCTAGTCTTATTGTAGGCTTTGCAGTAGTAATTCTCATTATGTTACTGCTCGATTTAGGAATTTTTAACAAAAAAGCCCACGAGGTAACTTCCAAAGAAGCAACAATTTGGAGTATTATTTGGATATCACTTTCAATGATTTTTTCTGGTGTAGTGTATTGGATGTTTAACCAAGATGCTGGAGGACAAGAAGTTGCAATAGAAAAATTTACCCAGTTTCAAGCTGCCTATTGGATAGAAAAAGCGCTTTCGGTAGATAATCTTTTTGTGTTTATTTTGGTTTTTGGATTCTTTAAAGTCCCCCGAAATTTGCACCATAAAGTGTTATTTTGGGGTATTATTGGCGCATTAATTTTTAGGGCAATATTTATATTTGCTGGCGTAGGTATTATTAACTTAACATATTTGTCAGAATTTATTAAAAATGATAGTATTACCTATTATGTGGTATGGAGTATAATTGGAATTGGTTCTATTGCGTTGGCTTTAAAATATCTTAGAGATGAAACAGTGTTTTTTATTTTAGCCATGCTATTTGGATTGTTTTTAGTTGGTGGAGTAAATGCAAAATATTTCATTGATGTTAACCAAGTATCTTTGCCATCAATAAATATAGTAATGACCTTATTTGGTTTGTTTTTAGTATATGCAGGTATAAAATCTTGGGGCAGCGGCGATGACAATGAAGATGAAGACTTTAGCGAAACTGCGGGAGCAAAACTTGTAAAAAAGTTTTATAAAGTTTCGGATAATTATGATGGAGATAAGTTTTTTACCGTTCAAAATGGCGTTAAAATGGCGACTCCACTATTGGTTGTTGTAGCAGTAATAGAGTTTACCGATGTGTTATTTGCTGTAGATTCTATACCGGCAATTTTTGCCATTTCCAAAGATCCTTTCATCCTATACACCTCTAATATTTTTGCAATCTTGGGTTTAAGATCTTTGTATTTTTTACTTGCAAACTTCATTCACATGTTCAGCAAATTATCCTATGGACTAGCTATAATTTTAAGTTTTATAGGTATAAAAATGCTTATTTCTCCTTGGTATCATATCTCATCTCCCATTTCTTTAGGTATTGTGGGAAGCGTACTTGTTATTTCTGTAATTGTTTCAATAATTTTTCCCAATCCTAAAGAAGCTTAGGTAAATTGATTTTTAAATTAAAAAGACCTCTTATGAAGAGGTCTTTTTAATTTAATCTATGTGAATTTTGTTAAAGTTTATATAACTAAATCCGATTTTGATTTTCTAACTTTTTTATAAAATTGGTAGCTATCATCCTCAGCTCTAAAACCTATTGGTGCAATAACTATTGATGTTAAATTTTTATCTTTTAAACCTAAAATTTCATCAAATTGGGCAGCGTTAAAACCCTCCATTGGGCAGGCATCAATGTTTTCTAAAGCAGCTGTTTGCAGTAAAAATCCTAAAGCAATATAAGCTTGTTTAGTATTCCATATTTGTAATTGATCTTGGGTTAAACTATTTACAGTACCTTTCATTGTATCTACATAGCCTTGTATGTCTGCTGGTTTTAAACCTCTTGTTGTCATTATGTTTTCAGCAAACTCATCAATATGCTCACCAGTAAAATTAATATAGGTGGCAAAAACTAATAAAGCAGCCGCTTCGGTAACTTGTGGCTGACCATAAGCAGCCACTTGTAATTGAGCTCTTATTTCGGGGTTTGTAACTAATACAACTTTAAAAGGTTGTATGCCATACGATGTTGGAGCAAGTTGTATTGCCGATAATAAAATTTCTAACTGTGCAGCACTTATTTTTTTAGTAGAATCAAACTTTTTAGTGGCGTAACGCCAGTTTAGTTGTTGTATAATATTGCTTTCCATTTTTTATATTTATTTAACAATAATACCTGTTTAAACAGGTATTATTTTGTTAGCGTAAAACATTTTACAATTATCGGTTAAATTATAAGGTAATCACATAGTTTTTAGCCTAAAAAAAACTTAACACAATTACATAATTACCCATTATATTTGTAAAATGAGCTTAAAAACTATTTTTAAACTACAATTAGCTACCGACCCTCACTGGGTAAAAAATGTAGTTGAAAGTAATATCGAAGAAATATTAACCGACCATGCCTATTGCGAGCAAAAAGCCGCTACCAATGCCATTACTTTAATTATTCAAAATCCTAATATTTCAGAGTTAGTACAGCAAATGGCGCAATTGGCTAAAGAGGAAATGGAGCATTTTAAGCAGGTACACGAAATTATTTTAAAACGAGGTTTTATATTAGGGCAAGAGCGCAAAGACAATTATGTAAACGAGCTCATAAAATTTTTAAAAAGAGGTGGAGGCGAACAAAAACGTATAGAAAACATGGTGGATAGGCTACTATTAGCCGCTATGATTGAAGCCCGAAGTTGCGAACGTTTTAAAGTGTTGGCACAACATATTAACGATGTAGAATTAGCAACATTTTACAACGAACTAATGATATCGGAGGCAGGCCATTACACCCTTTTTATAGGTTTAGCCCGAAAATACGGCGAAGGTATTGATGTAGAAAAACGGTGGCAAGAGTGGTTAGATTATGAAGGGAGTATAATTAAAGATTATGCAAAAACCGAAGGAATACACGGATAGGGAAAGTTAAAATTCAAAAAGTTAAAATTCAAAAAATGTTACTGGTTACAGGAAATTTTAACTAAATTAAATCTAAAATTCAAAAATCAATTAAAAGAAGTTACAAGAAATCAAAAATCAAGAAATCACAAATCACAAATAAATTAATAGCGGTTACAGGAAATCACAATTCAAAAAATCAAAAATCAAATACTATGGATGCAGCAAACGTAAGTGGATTTTCAGAAATTGCCCAACAAGCTATGCTACGGCCTCAAGAAGCTTTAGAAGAAACTAAAACAAGAAAAAACCAACTCTATATAGGCATACCAAAGGAGACATCGTTTCAAGAAAACCGAATTGCTTTAACCCCACTTTCGGTAGCTTTGCTAATTCAAAATGATCATCGAGTAGTTATCGAATCAGGAGCTGGCTTAGCCGCTAACTTTACAGATAATGATTATAGTGAACAGGGCGCACAAATTGTTTACAATACACCCACAGTTTACGAAGCTGATATTATCATAAAAATTGCCCCTCCTACCGCTGTTGAAGTTGAAATGATGAAACAAGGACAAATTGTTTTTTCGGCTTTGCAAATGGCTACCGTTAAAAAAGAGTTACTGCAAGTAATGATTCAAAAAAAAATAATTGCACTTGCTTTCGAATATTTACGAGACGATGCCGGCGTTTTAAGTGTGGTGCGGGCCATGGGAGAAATTGTAGGCTCAACCTCGGTATTAATAGCTGCCGAATATTTAAGCAATTTATTTGAAGGTAAAGGCCTAATGTTGGGCGGTGTTACGGGTGTACCCCCAACTGATATTGTGATAATTGGCGCCGGTACAGTGGGTGAATATGCTGCCCGAACTGCTTTGGGATTGGGGGCACTAGTAAAAGTATTCGATTCTTCTTTACATAAACTTAGGCGATTACAAAACAACGTTGGTAGCCGTGTTTTTACTTGTGTAATGCAACCTTTGGTACTAAAAAAAGCAGTTACAACCTGCGATGTAGTAATAGGGGCCGTACGAGCCAAAAATGGCAGAAGCCCTTGTTTGGTAAGCGAACAAACGGTAAGCTTAATGAAACCCAATTCGGTAATTATTGATGTAAGTATCGACCAAGGCGGCTGTTTCGAAACTTCGGAAGTAACAAACCATAAAAACCCGATATTTAAAAAGTACGATGTAATTCATTACTGCGTACCAAATATTGCCTCGAGAGTAAGTAGAACTGCCACCTACGCTCTTACCAATATTTTTACACCCATACTTTTAGATATTGGCGAACTTGGCGGTATTATGAACCTTATTTGGGAAAAATCTGGTATTCGAAACGCAGTTTACATGTATCAAGGGCATTTAACCAATAAAGATTTAGCTAACAGATTCGAAATGCCACATAAAGATTTGAACTTATTGGTAGTATCGCAGCGGTAGTTGGTTATTAACAACAAATAACATTTTTATAATTATTTAGAAATAAATTGAGCGTTTTCTGCTTGCCAGTAAAGTAACACGCTTTTAAACATCTAAATAAATGATTATCAGTTTTTTATTAAGTGCATTAAGCTACTCTATCTTAATTAAATATAAACTTATAAATTAAATTGCCATATATTTTATAAAAAAATCGACCTAAAATAATATCTTCGTCTCCAATAAAGAATAATAAGTTAATTCCTAAAATACCACAGGAATTTAACACATAAAAAAATTTATTTTTAAATATTAAAAACCTCAATACATAAATGAGCATTCCTTATACCAAAATACCCGCTATTTTACTTCTAAAAGATGGAACTGTTTTTTACGGAAAGGCAGCTGGAAAAATTGGCACAACAACAGGCGAAATTTGTTTTAATACAGGTATGACTGGTTACCAAGAAGTTTTTACCGACCCTTCTTATTTTGGCCAAATAATGGTAACTACCAACGCACATATTGGTAATTATGGGATTAAAAATGATGAATCAGAATCGGAAAGTATAAAAATTGCTGGCTTAGTTTGTAAAAATTTCAGTATTCCATACAGTCGTAAAGAAGGAGACAGTTCGGTACAAGATTACTTTCAAGACGAAAATATTGTAGGCATTTCGGATATTGATACCCGCGAATTGGTTCGCCATATCCGCGATAAGGGCGCAATGAATGCTATTATATCCTCCGAAATATTAGATATTGATATATTAAAATCCCAATTAGATAAAGTGCCTTCAATGGATGGGTTAGAACTATCATCGCAAGTAAGCACAACCGAACCTTATTACTATGGCAATGCTAATGCGGGTATTAAAATAGCCGTTTTAGATTTAGGCATTAAAAAAAATATACTCCGAAATTTTGATAGCAGAGAGGTTTACGCTAAAATTTTTCCAGCAAAATCTACTTTTGAAGATATGGAAAAATGGGAACCTAAAGGCTATTTTATTTCTAATGGCCCTGGCGACCCTTCGGCTATGCCTTATGCCGTTGATACAGTTAAAAATATACTAGCTAGCAATAAGCCACTTTTTGGAATTTGCCTTGGACACCAATTGTTGGCATTAGCTAATGGAATAGGTACCGTAAAAATGTTTAATGGCCACCGAGGATTAAATCACCCAGTTAAAAATATTATTAAAGATCATTGCGAAGTTACCTCACAAAACCATGGTTTTGGCGTTGTTGCAGCTGATATACATGCTTCAGATAAGGTTGAGATTACCCATATAAATTTGAACGATAAATCTATTGAAGGTATTCGTGTAATAGGGAAAAATGCTTTTTCGGTACAATACCATCCCGAATCGTCGCCTGGCCCACATGATAGCCGTTACTTATTTGATGATTTTATAGGGATGCTTAAAAATTAATTTTTAAGCATCCCCTAAATTTTTACCAACGCAATTGCCCACACATAATCACCATCGTGGCTAATGCTTAAACTTATATCAAACTTATGTGGGTATTGGTGTAAAATTACGCTGGGTTTCCCTGCAATTTTAGTTCTTAAAATTTCTATGTTTTGCCATCCCGCCACAGCGGAACCCAATTGTTTTAGAGCTTTATAAACGGCTTCTTTGGCTGCCCAGGTTGATGCGTAACGTAAAATAGGTTGGCTAAATTGTTGGCAATAATCTAGTTCGTTTTGGGTGTAAACTTTGGCTTTAAATTCGTTGGTAAAAGAGGTTTCAAAGTTTGGCAAATAAACAACATCGTTGCCAATGGCAAAATTTTTATCGATTTTAAAGTCGGTAATTAGTTTGTTTACAGCATTATTCGCCATTGCTACTTACACCCATAATATTAAAACCACCATCAACAAAATGGATATTGCCCGTTACTTTTTTTGATAAATCTGAAAAATAATAGAGTGCGCTATCGGCCACATCGCTGGCATCAACATTACCTAACGGAGCGGTAAATTTCCCTATTTTACGAAGTGAACGAACGCCGTTTACGCCACCTGCCGAGGTTGTCATCACCAACCCTGCTGATATAGCGTTTACCCTAACTTTACTTTTTCTAAAATAGTTGGCTAAATACAGCATAATATTTTCTAAAGCCGCCTTGTTTATAGCCATTCCTGCATAATTTGGAAAAACCTTTTGCGATGCATTGTAGGTTAGCGTTAAAATTGAAGCATTGGGAGCCAATAATGGTTCGGCAACTCGGCAAATACGCAAAAGCGAATAGGCACTAATGTTAAACGAATCCATAAAATCATCAAAGGGAATGTTAATGTACGATGGCGTTTCTTCTGCCATCCCCGGAAGGGAATAACACATAACTTGCTGACTGCCATACGCTACGCCATGTAAAATATAATGAATGGGGCCTTGGGTTTTATAAACACTTTGTAAAAAATGGGTTATTTCAGCCTCGTTGCGTACATCGGCTGGATAAGCTAAGGAAGTATCGAAACCGTGTTTATCTAACAAAAATAAAACCTCTTCTTTGGTATCGTCAACGTAGTTAAAAGCCACTTTACAACCCGATTGTTGTAATTTTATTGCAACGTTAAAAGCTATAGAGCTATCGTTTCGAACGCCAAATACTACGGCTAATTTATGTTTGTTACCTATCATTTTTTGAGTTACGGGCTGCGGGCTGCGGGCTGCGAGCGGCTTGATTTAGAGTTTCACTTTCGGGCAATGGGGTTGAATCCTTTGAAATGGAAATGGCACTATTTGTTCCACCAAAACCATAATTTAAACATACTATGCGGTTAATTTCTTTAGAAAAACTTTGTTGTGGCAATAAATGGCGATAATGCGAAAACGGATTTTTAGGCCCATGCCAATCGGGTTGTAACTGAAAAGGTTCTAACTCGGTATTAAGGTTGTCGGAGTTTAAGCAAGGCAATACTTTTTGTTCTTGTAACATTAACAAAGCGGTAATAAACTCAACCGAGCCTGCTGCACCCAGCATGTGCCCAAATTGAGATTTTGGTGCCGATATATGGTAGCCACTTTCGCCCAGCGTATCTACAACGCTCAATAATTCAATTGCGTCGCCAGCTGGGGTTGATGTGCCGTGTACTTTTACTACATCGGGTTTGGGCAAAGTATTATCGTTTAGTAAACCTTTCCATAGCCTTTGTTGGCCTGCAAATGATGGGTAAAACATATCGCCATCGCCATCGCTATTACTAAAATAATTATCAATAACGGCAATAATATTTGCACCACGGGCTTTGGCCATTTCATATTCTTCAAGCGCAACAATACCGCTTCCAAAAGCGCAAACAAAACCGTTACGGTTAATATCGAATGGACGAGAACTTTGTGCAGCACTAAAGTTTTTGCTTAAAACTTGCATAGCATCAAAACCTACAAAAGTTTCTACCGACGTACCTTCAACGCCGCCAGCAATTACCCTATCTTGCAACCCAAATTTTATTAGGCGGTAAGCATAGCCTATATTTCCTAAACCCGTTGCACATGCCGAGCCTATTGTTTCGGCAACTCCACGATTTTTTATCAAACATGATACGTTGGCTACCTCGCGGTATGGCATCGACCTATCAACGGAATGAGAGCCTATAATGCGATTTTTTTTTCCTAATTCAAAAAAATTATGCCAAGCGTTGCGTAAAATAACATTGCCAGCTGCACCACTACCTATTACAACACCTGTATTTTCTGACTGAGTTTCTTGTGTACTCCAACCCGCCATTTTTATCACATCTTGTGTACCCAACATAGCCCAAATACTACCAATATCGGCAGTAGCCAAATTAATATTGGGTATGCGGTTTTTTTTATCAATATAGGTTTCTGGGTAATTTTCTAGCAAAGTGCTATATACAATTTCCAAGTCCATTTCGGCCTCGGTAATATACCCCGCAACGGTCGACCTGATTTTTTTATCGTAGATAAGCAGGTCGGGCCACTCGCGAATAAGACATTGGTTGGCAAAAATTTTATCTCTAAAATCATTCAAACTTTTACAGGTTGGGAAAGCCCCACCCATACCTACAACCGCTACCTTTCGTCCTGTTTCCATGGTGTTAGCCTTGGGCTTGTTTCTTTAAAATCAAATCTACAATATCTTTAATTTTAGAGCCAAGGTCATCAATTTCTTCATCTTCAAGCTCAATACCAAATTTTTGTTCGGTTTTTGAAGCTATATTTATCATCTCAGTTGATGGGGTATTCAAATCGGCAATAAAATCGGTTTCTTCGGTTATACCAACTAATTTATCTTGGTCGATTGTGCGTACAGTTTGTAGTATTTCTACTATTCCATCCATTACTTCTTGTCGTGTCATGCGTGATTTTGAGGTTATTAATTTATTTTTATGGCTCGACCTGTAATATCAAATAGCTCGGCTACTAAAGTAAAATCCGAACTAATATCATACGCTCTCAACCTATTTTCGTTAAAAGTATTAAAATATTTATCTAAATCTAAACCTTTAGGTATTTTATAAATTCTACCATCGGCCACCATTTGCCTAAATTTATGAAACTTTATCACACCAATGCTAATAAAAGTTTCGCCTTCTTGTAAATAATTAGAAAAATGCACCTGCCCAATGCTAATAAATGCGGGTATAAAGTTTTCTTTAAGTTGTAATGGAGTACAATTTTGTTTTATACATTCTAAAAACGGATTAAGCGAGCCTATGGTACCTTGCGCAAAAGATTCAATTTGATCAACGCCTCTAAAAACGCCAAAATGGTCTTCTACATCTTTTGCATTGGGGGTGTAACTGGCTACAATACCTACTTTTGGGCTGTGCCAATGGTAGTTGTGCACTAATAATTTTGTTGGGCCGTGTAATAATATCTGGCTTGGCGGTATGCCTACTAGGTTGCTCATTTACTATAGATGTTTGGTATTTTGCATAAATTTTTGAACAAAAAAAGCGTTTTAAAATTCACACAATTATAACATTAATGAAGCAAAATCTTACGTTGCAATTCTAGCTTATATTAAGGCTTAGTTCTAAACATATTTTTACCTAAAAACAACGCTACCTGCCTTTAACATTATTTAACCTAAATGATACAACATAAACTTGTATTTGATGTTTTTATGGTATTATTTTTGAACTAAAATAACAATTACAATTAAATCATAAACAATATGAATAATTTAAGAAAAGCAGGTTTTACATTATTAGTTGCATTTATAGGAGGCGCAGTTGCCATAGGTGCATACAAATTTTTTGAAGTAAATAATAATAATTTATCTATTGATGAAAAGCAAAAAGTGTATTTTACCAATAATCCCGAGCGTGATACCCCTATTACACTAAATATCTTAGATTTTACACAAGCTGCAGCCATAGTTTCCCCGGCAGTTGTACATGTACGCACTACCTATAACCATTCAGCATCTACACAAGGACAAGGTATGGATGCGTTTGGCGATATGTTTGAAGATTTTTTTGGCCGCAAAGGAAGGCCTCAACAAGGCAATAGTCAACCAGCTATGGGAAAAGGTTCGGGCGTAATTGTGTCCGACGATGGGTATATTATGACAAATAATCATGTTGTTGAAAATGCAGATAAAATTGAGATTATTTTGACCGATAAAAGAGTATTATCGGCCAAGGTTATTGGAAAAGATAAAAACACCGATTTAGCGCTTTTAAAAGTTGAAGGCAACCGCTTTCCTATTGTTAAACTTGGCAACTCCGACGATGTAAAAGTAGGCGAATGGGTGCTAGCAGTTGGCTATCCGCTAACCTTAGAATCAACCGTTACAGCAGGTATTATAAGTGCTAAATCTAGGCAAATAGGTATTTTAACCCCGCGGGTAAATCCGCATAATTACGACCCAAATAACCCACCTGCCAATACTTCCATCGAGTCGTTTTTACAAACCGATGCCGTAATAAACAGAGGAAATAGTGGCGGTGCATTGGTGAATACGCGTGGCGAATTAGTTGGCATAAACTCGGCCATAGCCTCGCAATCGGGTACTTACGAAGGTTATGGATTTGCAATACCCATAAATTTGGCAAAAAAAGTAATGAACGATTTCTTGAAATATGGCGAGGTAAAACGAGGTTACATAGGTATACAATTTAGCGAGCTTAACGCCGATAATGCCAAAACTTTTGAAACAAAAGAAATTGATGGGCTTTATGTAAATTCAACTGTTGAAGGCGGTGCAGCAGAAGCAGCTGGTATTAAAAAAGGCGACATAATTAAAAAATTAAACGGCGATGAGATAACGTCCTCTGCACAATTGCAAGAAAAAATTGGTACCATGAGCCCCGGCGCAAAAGTTTCTTTAACAGTTTTACGCAACGGCGAATTTAAAAACTTTAACCTAGCCCTAAAAGGTGAAGAAGCCAATAAAATTGCTTCGGCCAAAGCCAACCCAGCAACTGCCGAAATAATGAACAACCTTGGAGCTACTTTTATACCCTTAAACAACGAAACCAAAAAGAAATTTGGCATAACTTCGGGTGTAATTGTGCAAACTGTTTCCCCAGGTAAAATATTTGATAATTACGACTTGCCAAAAGGCACAGTAATTACAACTATTAATGGCAAAGGTGTAAACAATAACGAACAAGTAATTTCGGCTTTAAAGCAAAGCGACCAAGTAATTTCTTTTCAAGGAATAGTGCAAGATGGTAGCCGTTTTAGAATTACCTTACCTTTAAAATAAAAATAATATTACTGTATATCCCGATGAAATGTAACGCTTCATCGGGATTTTTTTTTGGAGCTATTCCCGCTTTACATTACAATAATTTTGCCCTAATTTAATGCTAAAAACAAAAGCTGAGAAAGCAAAATTGATTTTCACTGCAATCGGGGCTAGAAAAATAACAGATAAGAAAAAATAATTAATTACTAAGCCATTTAAAAAAAGCTAAATTTGAAACAATAACTCAACAATATGAAAAACCAAATGATAAAAAACTTTAAAATTGGTGTTGTAACACTTATTTGTGCTATAACGACATCCGCAACTGCTCAAAAAACAATCAACGAAGGCATCATCACTTACGGATTAGAATATAATTTACCCGCCGATAGGCAAGCTATGGCAAGTATGCTACCTAAAGAATATACCATGAAATTTAAAGGCGATTTAAGCCAATTTAAAATGGATATGGGTATGTTTTCGACGGAAATAATATTTAACAACCTTACCAAAGAAACGTTAAGCCTTACCGAAGTGCCCATTCAAGATAAAAAAATTGCTGTTAAAATGAACAAAGCACAAACCGAAAAATTGGCAGAAATGCAAGGCATAAATAAAAAATTTGAGGTTACACCTACTAGCGAAAAAAAAATAATATCATCATACAACTGCACCAAATATTTGTGTAAAGATAAAGAAACAGGAAGGCAAGTTGAAGTGTGGGCCACATCAGATTTAAAAGTTCCATTCAATACATTAACTACTATATTCGAAGGTGTAAAAGGTGTGCCTATGGAATTTAGTACCGATAGCCAAGGCATGAAAGCAAAAGTAACCGTTAAAAACATTATAGACCAAAAAATAGAAGATATAAAAATGGTTATTCCTGCTGAATATGAAATAATGAGTTTCGACGAATTATTAAAACAAATGGGTGGAGAATAAGTAATAAATTTTCATTTTTGCTTCATGGAATAAAAATTGTCCAAAAATATTTCTAGCTAATGACTGTTTTTTGTAGTTTTGGAAAATAAATTACATTGCTCCAAAATATTGAATGAGAATATTTACTGCCATATTTTTAATATTTACGCTCTTAGTTTCAAACTTAGGCATATATTTTATGTATGCTGGTTACCAGCTTAATAAAAATTACATTGTATCATCGCTTTGCGAAAACCGAGAAAAACCCAAATTAGATTGTAACGGTAAATGTTTTTTAATGAAAAAAATAAAACAAGCCGAGGAAAAAGAAAAATCAGAAGAGAAACAATTTAAAAAAAACACATTTAACGATGCTTTTATAAATTTCCAAATAACGTACAATAAACTTTATATAAAATATATTAAACCAGTTTATTACAACCCTACATTTAGTTACCCGCAAAAATCAAATTCTATTTTTCAGCCTCCAAAGGTGTAGCTAAACATTCATCTAACTTTTTTTTATTATTTTTTAACTAATGTACTATTAGCGTATTGTGCGATAATAGTACATTTAAAATATTTTATATTATATGAAATCTATTTCAAAATTTAAAGCTTTAGCTTATGCTATGGTTATAATAACCCTAGCATCTTGCAAAAAAAACAATAACGAAGAACCTGTAACTACTCGTTTGGGTAAAGTAAATATCGAGTTTGAACACAAAGTAGGTAACCAAAACTTAGTGTTAAATACAGGTACTTACACAAATGCAAACGGCGACGATTTTAAAGTTACTTCCTTTAAGTATCGCATAGCTAACCTAACATTTAACAAAGCGGATGGTAACAATGTTACTATACCCGAGAGCTACCTTTTAATTGATGCCGCCGACCAAAAAACAACCTTACAAACCATAGAAAACGTACCTACTGGCGATTATGTAAGTATGGAATTTTTGATTGGGGTAGATTCGTTGCGCAATTTTGCAGGCGCACAAACTGGTGCATTAGACCCAGCAAAAGGCATGTATTGGAACTGGAATACAGGATATATTTTTGTAATGTTTGAAGGTACATCGTCAAAATCGACCCAAGTTGACAAAAAATTATTTTTTCATATAGGCGGTGCAAAAGCACCTAATAATACAATAAGAAAAGTTACACTTCCTTTTCCAGCTGGTGGTCTTAGAATACGTACCAATAGCCAACCTCAAATACATTTAATGGTTGATGCAGCCAGTTTATTTAGTGGTTCGGCAAACATAAATTTTGCAACAACTAGCGGTTTACATGGAGGCCCCAATGCAATTACAATTGCCAATAATTATGCAATGGGTATGTTTAAATTAGACCATATTCATAATTAAAATGAAAAATAATGTTATCGTTTTAAACCTAATATGCTGTTGGTTTATTATCTGCGTTGGCTGTAAAAAAAACGATAAGGAAGAACCACAAATTCCAATTAAATTTGTGGTTCCTTCTAATTTTCCACAGCCCGTTTATAATTTTAGCAACAATGCAGTTTCTAATGCAGGGTTCGACTTAGGGCATCATTTATTTTACGAAAACGCACTTTCAATTGATAATAGCACAAATTGTGGAAGCTGCCACCAACAATTTGCCGCTTTTGCAAATCTTGAACATCCTGTAAGTCATGGGGTAAATAATTGTTTTGGCACACGCAATGCAACTCCACTATTTAATTTAGTATGGCAACCTAATTTTATGTGGGATGGTGGCGTACACCATATTGAGCTATCGGCACTCAACGCATTTGTAAATCCATGCGAAATGGCAAATAGTTTAGATAACATTGTAAAAACGCTTAATAATAAACCTCCTTATTTAAAATTATTTAAAAATGCTTTTGGCAGCGAAGAAATAAATTCGCAACGCATATTTTTAGCCTTAACGCAATTTATGGGTATGATGGTTTCGGCCAATTCAAAATATGATAAATATAGCCGTAAAGAAAAAAATGGGGAGTTTACCAACCACGAGTTAGCTGGTTATGCTTTATTTAAACAAAAATGTAACACCTGCCATACCGAACCTTTATTTACCGATAATAGTTTTAGATCGAACGGATTAGATGAATTTCCGAGTGATGCTGGTCGAGAAATTATCACTTTGGCTTCCGCCGATTTCGGCACTTTTCGCGTACCATCATTGCGAAACATAGCTTTAACTAGCCCATATATGCACAATGGCCGTTTTTCAACCTTAGCCCATGTATTAAGTCATTATAACACTGGCGTAAAAAACCATGTTAATTTAGATACAAAATTAAAACAAAATGGTGTTTTAGGTATTCCACTATCTGCTTTAGAACAGCAGCAAATTATTTCTTTTTTAAACACACTAACCGATAATGAATTTGTACACGACCCTAAATTTGCCGAATTACCACCGCTTTAAATATGTATTTTTTTTGTTAATGTGTGTAAGTACTTTTAGTGCAAAAGCATGTGATATTTGTGGTAGTTTTATGGGCATAACACCCTACGATAACCAAAGTAACATTTCTTTATTACATCGTTATAGATCGTTTAGTGGTTACCAGGGGCAAAAACATCCCATATTTCCATCGGGTGCTAGGTTGTTTAATTACAACCAAAATACCAATGCGCCCATAAGTAACCATAACGGCAACCCCAGCGACTACGAAATTTACCGAGCCACCGAAATTAGAGCAAGGTATTTTTTGAGTAAGCGTATAGAATTAAATGCCATTTTGCCCTACAATAGCAATTCCGAAAAATACAATGGAAACTTAAATACCCTTGCTGGAATAGGCGATGTAAATGTATTTGCAGGCTATCATTTAGTACGCAAGCTAGATAAACCTATCTTAAACCAACGACTAATTGTAGGTTTAGGCGTAAAATTACCAACAGGTAAATACCAAACGGAGAATTTTGAGGGTATAAAATTTGGCACTTTGCATCAACTTGGTACTGGCAGCACCGATGGTTTTTTATATGCAAATTACTTATTGGGGTATAAAAAAGCTGGTGTAAGCTTAAGTGCTACCTATAAAGTAAATGGCCAAAACAGTCAGCTAGAAAGTATTGCCAATAGTACCAGTAGTTTTTTAAATTTATTTTACAATATAAAATTAAACAACACACTAAAAATGGTTCCTTCGGCACAGTTTGCTTACGAATATTCGGGGGGCGAAAAGTACAAGAATATTAAAACTGGCGAACATGTTATGAATAACCTTTCGGGTGGTTTTGGTGTTGATTTATTTATCAAAAACATAACCTTAAATATGGCTTTACAAACCAATGTTTGGGCAGCTAAAGACAATCATCCCATGCCTGCGGGGCGTTTGGTTTTAGGAGTTACCTATAATTTTAACCAATTGTATTATTTGTTGAAGTGACCTTTGCAACTATCGGCAGGGGATAGGGTGTAATTGGTTTAAGTTATAAAATAAAATTATTTGTAGATTAATATATCCTCCTATATTTATAAGTTACAAGCAAGGCTACTCCTGAACTTCGTGAGCAGAAATAATCAAACAGAAAGTAACACATCTTTCAAATTATAAAATTGTAAAGAGTAATTTTTCTACCTTTGAAGAATGTTTTATAGAAGAAAAATCATATTGGGATTATTACAACTTTTCGAAGGACCAATTGATAAAATTAGCATGCAAAAGTTGTTATTTCTATTTACCCAACGACAAAATAAAGCCGAATATGATTTTATTCCATATCGTTTTGGTTGTTATTCATATTCTGCAAACGCTGACTTAACAACAATGGTTAATAAAGAAATGCTATCAGAAACAAAGACCCATTTTTCAAGTAACGAAAAAACAGATTACTTTAAAGCTCTAAAAGAAACCGACAAAAAATTATTGTTGGAAATAAAAACCCATTATGGAAAAATGAATGCTGATGCTTTAATGAAGCACACATACTTAAACTTTCCATATTGGGCAATAAATAGCGTAAAAGCAGGCGAAATTTTATCGACCGAACAACTTGAAAAAGTTGAAAACAGTCGTCCTAAAAACAAAGAAGTAATTTTGTTTACAATAGGTTATGAAGGAATTTCATTGGAAGAGTACCTAAATAGGTTAATCAAAAATGACGTTAAAATATTAGTTGATGTTCGTAGAAATGCTTTAAGTATGAAATATGGATTTAGCAAAAGTCAATTACAACGATATTGTAATAATCTAGGGATTGAATACGTACATTTTCCAGAAGTCGGAATACAATCCGAACAGCGTCAACAACTAAATACACAACTTGATTACGACAATCTATTTTCTATTTATTGTGAAAACAATCTAAAAAAGACTACATCTTCACAAGTGAAAATTTTAGAGCTTTTAGAAAAACATAGTAGAATTGCTTTAACTTGCTTTGAAGCAGATATTTGCCAATGCCATAGAAAACATTTAGCAGAGTCAATCGAAAATTTACCAAATTTTAATTATAAAGTACGACATATTTAAAAATGGCAAAAACAAAAGTATTAATCACCGTAAAAACTTATCCTACAATTTCAGGTAAGTATGACGAATTGGTTTGTACTGCTGGATTTCTTGAGGATGGAACTTGGATTAGAATTTACCCAATTCAATTCAGAAAAAAATCGTTTGGAGAGCAATATAAAAAATATGATTGGATTGAAATTGACCTTATTAAAAACAAAAGTGATTTTAGAAAAGAAAGTTATAGACCTGTTTCTTACGATACTGAAATAAAAATTTTAGACCATTTAGACACAAAAAGCAATTGGTTTTTACGAAAAAAAATCGTATTCAAAAACAAAGTCTACACTGACATTGAAGAATTAAAATTAGAAGCGAAAAATAGAGATATTATGACATCTCTAGCGATATTCAAACCAACAGAAATTTTAAATTTCACGATTGAAGCAGTTGAAAGAGAATGGGATAAAAATAAACTTGAAAAACTGAAACAGGATAGAAGTAGTAATTTGTTTGCTCAAGAAGAGGAAGACTTATTTGAAGTTGTTAGAAAACTACCTTATAAATTTTCTTATGTTTTGCTAGATTGTAATGGTAAGAAAAGTAAAATGATGATAGAAGATTGGGAATTAGGACAACTTTATTGGAATTGCCTTTCTCGTTATGAAGGTAATGAAGCAAAAGCAGTTGAAGATGTAAAGAAAAAATATTTTGACGATTTTGCAAAAACAAAAGACTTGCATCTATTTTTAGGCACTTCACAACTACATCATCTAACAGGAAAAAATCCATTTATGATTATTGGTACTTTTCATCCTATGATAGAAACCCAACAAAAATTATTCTAATACACTAAAAAGCCCAGCCACTAACAGCAAATTTGTTCAAAAATGGCCGACGGTGGTTCAACTCAGGTTTTTCGTTAATTATTTAATTTAGTTCGGTACGACAATGGTTCTGCAAGCAATGCCATTTCTGCACAAATTAGCAAACCGTGGTGTGTCTTGAATCCTACTGTTTTATTTTCTACAGAAAATGAAAGAATAGGAATGCTGTATAGTACATGGAAGACCTTGAATGAAAATTGAAAGAATAGCCTAAGCCGAGCGAACTGGAATAAGATATTCTTCAAATCTTTAATTAGGGGATTGGCCTTCCACCTACGACTGTCAAGAGTAGTGGGTAAACCGCATCATGCTGCATATATATAAACATTATTGTGGTGAACGATGATGTTAAAAACGGGGACAATGATTCCCGAAGGTGGACATGGAAAGAGCTGAATAAATTGAACCTCCTATTAAGCCTCGTAAGCGCAATTGACGATGTCGAAAGCAACCTCTCACGTTTAGGTTGTGAAATAAAGTGTAATAGGTATCTTGATTTCTGATTACATGGCATCCGGGGTAAAGGGGGCAGGAATTTCATGAAGGGTATTATATGGAACAAGAGAAGTCAATATTGTGCTGATAAATTGTGAAAGGAAACAGCCATTTAGGGATAAATGAGATATTGGCGGCAGACCAGCTCGTAGTAGTGATGAAGTTGCTGAAAGGTAATGGAGCAAAGGGGCTGGCTAGTTTAACCAACTAATAGATACAACCGAAAGGGATGATTGATTATTATGAGGTAAAATCACAGCCAACTACAATTGGTTAATCCATGATGTTTAAATACATTCGTGATGAAACTAGAAGAGCCGTATGATGGGAGACTATCACAGCTTGTCCCGATTTTCATCGGGATACGGTTCCGTGGGAACGTAAGGGTGAAACTCCCTTGTGTGACCCGATTAGTGGCAAGCGTAGCGAACAACACAACAACCATCGACAGCAGCACCCACAAGAGAACGCTTAAAAGTCCTCATGCCGTTGTAGCTATCCTGAGTAAAATCAATTCCCTTATCCTTATGTTCCATCCACTGCATAAGAATATCTATCAGTGCCGCAGCACCGCCAACGATTAAAGCACCGTTTACTATTTGTCTGTCTTGTCTTCTCATTTTGTTTTTTGTTTTAATTTTACTGGATGCTCTCCACCACCAAGCCATTCACCTGTTAAGTGCCACACTTCATAATAGTAGAGCCACAAAGATGTCCACGGAATTATTGTATCACATAAAAAATCTGTTTGGCTAAACTCACGGTATTGCGGATGATAAAGGCAAAGGTTTTCATTTGGGTAAAGGTGTGGCGCTTCTTCACCCTTATCATTTTTTATCAACACAGGAGAAACAATCTTTGTTTTCGGACTCTCAGCCAAATTGTATTTCAACACAAACTCATAAGCACCACTTCGTGAAGTTGGTTGTAACACACCCGTTACTTTCATGCTGCTATGTGAAGTAAAGTCAGTTGTAAAGTGAGGATACTTGTACCGCATAGAAGAAACTTGTTCAGCTATTGTTTTATTTCTTGTTCTAAATTTACTTTTCATGTCCGCCAAAAAATGTGTTTGATTTTACAGCAGCGGCAGCAACAGAACTTACAGAAGAAAGTATTCCTGTTTTTCGGGCAGCAGCTAACGATTTACTTTTTCTTAATTCCTCAATCAACATGGACTGACTTGTTTGTGCCTTCGTAAAAATATCATCACCAAACAGCCCTTTCAGAATTACACCTTCATTCAACACACCGGGCTGCATTTTTAGTTTCTGCCATTCGCTATATAAATGGCTTGCAAATTTTTTGAACGCTTCATAGTATTCAGGTTCATCATCCCATTTATCCGTAAAATCTTCTTCCGCATTTACAGGGTTTACAATTTTCAATCTGCCTATTGGTTGGTTTACATGAGTACGAATAGTCGTTATGATATTATTTACAGTATCAAAAATGCTATCCTCACCTTGATAATATTCCCCTGCAATAGTGGTGAGAATGATGCTTGATGTTTTGTAGGTATCATCTTTCTGAAAATAAATATCTCGATACCGTTTTATTAATTGCACAGCCCGTTGAAGCGGTTTTTTATGTTTGAAATTATCGGCAGGAAGTTTTTCGGCTCTCATTGATTTTTCAAGCAAACTTTCTTTTACCAAATTTGCTTTGCCCATAAACCAATCACCGTAGCCCCTTGGATTACTGCTTACCCAATCACCCAATTCACGGTCAGGAACTTTTATTTTGTTTTGATCAAACGGATTTTCCTGAATACTTGGGAGTATGTCCATGTGAAAATCTCCTGCATAATTAAGACGGATACAACGATTCTTAGCATCAATCTTTAGCCCGTGTTTTTTAGCGTATGCTTCCATACACCTTTTCAATTCTGCATAAATCCGTTGCGGTGTATGTGGCGTATTACTTTTCAGGTGAATAGCAATATCCAAATCAAACTCATCCTTATTAATTGGTTTTACGGTAGTAAGTATCCTTACTGAACCATGAGGGTAAACATCGTAGTTGTAAGGCTTGAAAAATACCACATCTTCTTCAATCCAATTCTTTACTGATTCGTAACTTGTTTTCATTCGGTCGTACCTTGTATCACCAAGTTGAACCGCTTCTGCCATTTTATCGAGCAGGTCATCAATTTGCGTTGCTTTGTTTTCTATTGAAATCATTGGTGTAAAATTTTATTGTGAAATATTTTTTTGGTTTGTTCAGCAATCAAGTGATTGCCGTTGCTTTTACCCTGTTTAATTTCCTGTTGGGTAACCCAGATGTATTCAGTGCTATCAATGGAAAGGAGCTTTTTTATTTCTTCCTTTTGCTGATGCGTTACAAATTTTGGAATGAAAATGTCGGCATACTTGAAAGTATCTACATTAAAAAATTTATCACGGTGTATTGGCTCAAAGTGTTGCCCCACTAACTCATAATGTATGTAACCAAATTCTTTTGCAGGGAGAATTCCAGTAGCAACAAGTTCCTCATAAAATTCTCTCCACGGGTCAGATTCTCTTTTCTCCCACTTGAAAAACCATTTTAAGAATGTTCCAATCTTATTTCGGTTCAAAAGGTTTAGTCGTAAATCACATTCGCTTACATCATCATTATCAATTTTGTTGTCAGTAATTGCACCCATACAGTCCAGTTCTTGTTTCGCTTCTGGATTATAATATTTATAGACACCGCCAACGGGCTGATAAGTATTGGCGATTCGGTTACTCTTAACCAGTAAATATTTTCCATTCATTTCAATCCTATACAGATAAGCAATCGTAAGGCGGATTTCCTTTTCAGTCCACGGTTTCCAACAATCCCAATGGAGTTTCAAGAAGGCCCACTCCCGAATCAGGAGGTCAACCATTTCAATCAACAAAACCATTACACCACCAACCACAATGCCATAAAGTTCCGCTTGTACGTTCACCCCTGCAAACCAGTTTGCCCATATAAAAATGGTCGTCAATAGTGAAATTTCAAGTAATATTTTCCTCATGTATAAATTAATTTAAATCGTAGGATTTTTGCCCCTACATATAAGTATGCTAAAAATTCAATTAAATTTGCCATCAATGGCAAATATTTTTCAGAACTTAGCATACTCTAATAGAAAGCAGTAATGACTTTAGAAGAAGCACTCCGTAATAACGACATGAATGAAATCATGGACAGCATGACTACCTATGTGTATGGTCGTATAAAAACAATTGGAGTGAAGGACTTGGAAGGTAAAACCCCCGAAGATTTTGTAGGAGAGGTATTGATGAAGGTTGCAGAAGGTGAAAGAGATTGGTCAAAGGCAAAATGTTCTTTTAAGGTTTTTCTCTTCGGTTGCCTCAAAAGCCATCTGTATAATTTCTTCAAATCGTATGAACAGAAATATGAAGCAGAGTTACCCGATATTGAAAGCGGAGCAGTATCAGAAAACGAATCAGAATTAAAACAAATTGCAATTCAAAAATTGAAAGAGGACGGTGCAGACCAAGATGAAATTGATGTTTTTGAATGTTGGATTGAGGACATGGATAAGCCAGCAGAAATTGCCGAACTATTAGGAAAAAATGTGAAAGAGATTTACAATATCACAAAAAGACTTGAAAGAAAATTACCGAAACTGCAAACCCAAATAATAAAATTCTTATGAGCAGGGAAATTAAAAATAGAATCGATGATGCTTTGTTCAACTTCTATTTAGAAGCCGACAAAGACACAATTAAAGAGTCGCTACAAGAAAACATTAAAAACCTTGTAGAGTATGACAAAAAGAAAAAGAAATTTTTGTTTTTGGCTAAAGCGACAGCCAATAAGAAACACAATGAATCTTTATTGGAATTGGTAAATAAATTTCAAAAGGCATTAATAATGAATATTGAAAAGCCAATTGCGATTTTGAAACAACTTGCTCAAGGCAATCCTTCTTTTGCATTATATAAAAACCTTGATAAAATTTCCAAGGAGAATATAATTGAAATCATTAAGGACAAAAATTTTGTTGAACTTATTGAACAATTAGAAGAAGATGAAAAGAAGCACTAATGCATACATACAAGCAAAAGAACTTTTGGCTAATTGTGGGTTAGATGAAATCACCGATTTGCCAATGGATTTATTTGTTGCAGGTTTAGATGCAATTCTAATTGAAGAAGAACTCAACAATTGTGATGGCAAAATTATTTTCGG
>Ga0335395_10000032_pt1 | contig 119074 bp, 91 predicted proteins | sample MAT02_FD_205744 | JGI IMG/M metagenome (GOLD analysis project Ga0335395, IMG submission 205744) | Freshwater microbial communities from Lake Fryxell liftoff mats and glacier meltwater in Antarctica - MAT-02 (spades assembly) (version 2) ...
GAGAACGCCGCCGGTGCCAAAGCTGATGTGGCCGCCGTTGTGGTTGCCGAAATCCTGGTCCACCCGCAGCACCACGGCGCAGGTCGCCAGATCGCCGGCGCTCAAGACATCGGCCGCCGGGTTGGACGCGGTGTAGCGCAGCAGCATGCTGTCGCCGTTGGCGTCGGTGATGCTGACGAACAGCCGGCCGTTGGCAGCGAACTGCGGATGGAAAGCCACGCTGAGCAGGCCGCGCTCGCCGCCGCTGGTGAAGCCGACCGTGCTTGCCGTGGCGTCGCCGGGATAGCTGCAGGTGGTGTTGGTGGACACGGTCAGGTAGGGCGCGGTCAGCAGCTGGTTGTTGCGCACCACGCGCAGCGCGCCGCCCTGCTGATTGACGAACAGCCGGCCACTGCCGTCGCCGGCGTGAGTGAGCCCAATGGGGCTGTTGAAGCCCCCCAGGAACTGCACGAACTGCGGCGGGCTGGGGGGGCCGCCGGCAGCAACCGCGGTCGCCAACATCAGCGAACCGAATCCGGACAAGACACGGGCAAAACGAAGGTTCACTGGGCAGCTCCTTAGATACGCGGGGGATGCAGCTTACCGACCAGTGGCTTAAGCCATGAAGCCGAGATTGGGGCCGGCGATCGAAAGCGGCGCGCCGGTCATGTACTGCAGGTTGGGGAAGAGGGTGGTGCGGTCGGCGTCGGAAAGACCGTACCACCGCGCCAGCGTGGCTGCGTATTGATCTGCGGACAGCGTCGGAATTACCTGACCCCAGCCGGCGTCATCCGGATTGCTGTTGGAAGCCGCCAGGCTCGGCATGCGCCCATAAATACGTCCGCCGTTGACTGCGCCGCCGAACACCAGATGGTGGCCGCCCCAGCCGTGGTCAGTGCCGTCGCCGTTGATGTTCAGAGTGCGGCCGAACTCCGAGCCGGTGAAGGTCGTCACCTGGCTGCCCAAACCCATCGCCGGATTGTCGAGCACTTGGTAGAACGCCTGCACCGACTGCGAGAGCTGGCGCAGCAGGTCGGGATGGTCCTCGAGCTGGCGATCGTGGGTGTCGAAGCCACCGAGGCCGGCATAGAACAGCTGCCGATTCATCTGCAGGGTGGAGCGCGCACGCATCATCCGCGCGATCATCAGCAGCTGACCGGCCAGCCGCGGCAGAGGCGCCAGATTGGCCGGGTTCCAAGCCAGCCCAAAAGCGTCCCAAAACGGCCGAAACAGCGGATCGTTGACCGGCACGGCGGCCAGCGCCGCGATCACCTGGTCGGTGGTCTGCAGGGTGCGTCGGGTCTTGTCGGCGTAGGCGCGCTCGAAGGCGTGGCCGTGGCTCTGGTTCAACAGCGCGTTGAAGCTCAGGCAGCGGCGGCGCTGCCAGCCTTGGCCGCCGTCGGCGCAGTTGGCGGCACCGGTCTGGATGAAGCTGATCTGCTCCACGCCCTGCGCAGACATGAAGTAGGGCGACACCTCAACACCGGCCTGGAACACGTTGTCGCCGTCCAGCGACACGTTCATCGACAGCACCTGATTGGGGTTGCTGGCGGCGAAGATGTCGGCCAGCCGGCCGCCCCAGCCGATGCGGTTGTCGGCGTCGGCGCGCGGGGTCTGCCACAGCACGGTCTGGTCTGAATGCGAGAACAGCTGCGCCGGCAGTCGAGTGCCGGGCTGCTGGTAGCTGGCTTTGTTAACCGGCCGAACCAGCGGGCCGACGTTGGCGACGATCGCCGCGCGGCCGGCGTTGAACATTTGCCGGGTGCCGGTCATCACCGGATGCAGGCCGAACTCGCCGCCGCCGATCGGCGCCACGCTGGGGTTGAGCGCCAGCAGCTGCGCCTGCGGCACCGCCAGCCCACCGCGCCGGGCGCTGTACGGGCCGTAGCCGCCGTCGCGCGGCACCAGCATGTTGAAGCAGTCGTTGCCGCCGTGCAGGTAGATGCAGACCAGCGCACGGTAGTCATTGCCCAGCAGCTGCGGGGCGGCGGCCTGGGCCAGTTCAAGCTTGCCGAGCAGGCCGCCGAACGCGGCGGTGGCGGCCGTGGCCTTCAGGCAGCGCTGCAGAAATTCACGACGATGCAGGCTGCTCATATCACTTCTCCACCACGTATTCGGGCGAGGTCAGGATCAGCCACAGCGCGTCTTGGACGCGCTGTCGCCGCTCGCCGATGTTGTTCGCGGGCATACCGTTCAGGTGATTGACCAGCACGGTGCGCATCTGGGTGCTCATGCGCCCGCCCATGAACAGCAGGTTGTAGCGGTCGACCAGGGCGTTGGCGTCGTTGGCGATGCCGATGTCGCGGGCCAGATCGACCTGCACCGGATCCCAGCTGCCCAGGTTGTTGCCGCGCCAGGCCCAGAACACCTTGGCGCCGATCTCGTTGGTGAGGCGGGTGATGTAGGTGTCGTTGGTGATCTGAAACTCGGGCGAGTACAGGCCAAGGCTCGCGATCTCACCCGGCAGCTGATAGTTGGGCAGGTAGTAGTTGAACACCGTCGGTGAGCTCAGCACTGACTGGGCGCCGTACTGGTCCGGCCAATCGCGGACCGCGCCATCGCTGGAGCGCGCATCGAGCGCGCGCCACAGCGAGGTCACCCGCAGCAGCGGTTCGCGCAGCTTGCCGGCGTTCGCCGGCGCCTGCGCCGGGTTGCGCGCTTCCGGATCCATCAGGATCGCGCGCAGCACCGAGCCCAGATCGCCGCGCACCCCGCTGCCGTTGTTGTCGAAGGCCGCCGCCACCCGGCCGACATAGGCCGGCGACGGATTGCTGGTGGTGAAGCGCTGGATCAACAGCCGGCCGAAGAACGGGCCGAGGTTGGGATGGTTGAAGACGTTGTCCAGCGCGGCCGCCATGTTCGAACGCGCCAGCCCGCCGGCCGCCAGCACGCCGCTGGGCAGGGCCACACCAGGGTAGTTGAGCAGCTGCTTGCTGCCGCTGGCCGCGTGATAAATAGCGCCGAAACTGGTGCCCTCGCCCCAGGGCTTGAGCGGCTGCCGCCAGCCCGGGGCCAGACGCCAATCGACACCCTCCGGCCCGGGCTGGCAGTACGTCCACTGCCACCAGTTGAAGTTGCCGGCGGTTTCAGCCGCTACCGGCGGGACGCAGGTTGACCAGCTCCAGCCGGTGAACACATTCGCGAAACCGCGGATGGTGTCCTGGGTGTACGTCGGGATGGGCTGGATGCCGGCCATAGGGAGGTTGCCGTCGACCACCGTGCCGTTGGCGTTCAAACGCACCAGGCCGATGCTGAACAGCTGCATGATCTCGCGGGCGTAATTTTCGTCGGGGCGGATGTTGCCGGCGTCGTCCGGCTTGCGGTTCTTGAACATCGACAGGTAGTGGCCCATCACCGGATGCAGGGTGACGTTTTCCAGCAGCGTGCGGTAGTTGCCGAAGGCATTCTGGCTGAGCATGTCGTGGTAGTGGGCCAGCGCATGCGGGTTGCCCTCCACCGATCCGTTCTGGTCCGACACCACCAGAATTTGCGACAGCGCGAAGGCCATGCGCTGACGCAGCTGATCGTCGCCGCTCAGCACGTTGCGAAACCAGATGTCGTTGCGCTTGTCCTGCCAGACCACGCTGGGGTTGACCGTCATCAGCTGATCGAGAAACGGCAGCTGAAGCGAGGCCGGGCGGCCCAGCTGCTGGGTAAACCAGGCGCTGTAGCCCAGGCTGCGCAGGCGCGTAATCTCCGTCAGGGTCGAGCCGAAGGTCGCCTGGCTGAGAAAGCGCGAGGCTTCAGCGTCGGACGCTGGGCCTTCGGGAAAGCCTTCAAAACCGTCGGAGTACAGAGGCGAAGCCGTTGCCGCCGCGCCGCAGACAAGGGCGACTGCGGCAAGAAACGGGGCGAAAAAGCGCGAAGACGCCATCAGTTGTTCCAAGGGTGGCAGTGCATTGCAAACAATCGCAAACTAGTGCCTGCTGCATCCGTGCGCGGGATCACGGAAAGCCGAACCGTTCGTCGGCGCAATCAAGAGAGGCCGCTTACGGCAGGGCTCCGCGTTCGCAGCGCGTCGTTTTCCCCTTTCACATCCATGAGATGACGCCGGCCCGCATGCATCAATCCGCGCTTCCGCTGTTGACTCGACTGCTCGGCCTGCTGGCCCTGCTTCCCACTGCGGCCGCCGGTTTCTCTCAGGGCTCACCGATTTGCGAAGTCAACACTCTGCCGTTGACGGCGATGAGCCCAACTCTGGCCGACCCGGCGCCGCAGGGCTGGTCGCTGCAGCTGCCCGATAAACACGCCCCGGGTCGCGCCGTGCAGATTCGCGTGATTAACGGCGATCCCACGCGTCGCGCTCGCGGCGTGCTGCTGTGGGTCAAGTCCGGGCCGGCTGCCGGTGCAGGCAGCTTCTCGATCCCCGGCAACGGACTCTGGCAATACGTTCCACCCCCGGTTCAGTGCGGCACCTGGGCGATCGCGCACACCGACGGCAGCGCGAAAACCCAAGACCAGCTGGTGTTTGAATGGACCAGCAGCGAAGCGATCAGCGTGATCGTTCGCGCCTTCGTGATCGAGGACTGCACACAGCAGGGCGGCTGCCGCGATCAGCAGGCGCTGACGCCGATCGGCCACATCGCGCCGGCGCTGTTCTTCGACGGCTTCGAGCCGCCGCTCCCCTTTGCCGCCGACAGCAGCAAGCCAGCGGTACCGATGCGGCCTGACGTGTCGAAGGAGCGTCCTGCAGCGCCCCGGTAGCCGCAGCTTTGGCGAAGGCTCAGTAGCGCAGCACCGCATGCACGTCGAGCTCGGCGCAGCGCTGGCGGCCCTTCAGCTCCGCGAGTTCGATCAGCACGCTCGCGCCGACCAGCTGGGCGCCGCCACGTTCGAGCAGGCGCGCGGCCGCGGCCAGAGTGCCGCCGGTCGCCAGCACATCGTCGACGATCACCACCCGCTGCCCCGCCTCGATCGCATCGGCTTGCAGCTCCAGGCTGTCGCTGCCGTACTCCAGGCTGTAGCTCTCGCGCAGCAGCGGCCCGGGCAGCTTTCCCGGCTTGCGAATGGGCGCGAAACCGCAGCCCAGCGCGTGCGCCATCGCCGCCGCAAAGATAAAGCCGCGCGACTCGATCCCGCAGAACAGCGCCGGCGGTGCGGCCCGCCACGGCGCCAGCAAGGCGTCCAGCGCCGCTGCAAAGCCGACGGGATCGGCGAGCAGCGGGCCAATATCGCGAAACAGCACGCCGGTTTTCGGGAAATCCGGCACCGCTCGTATCAGCGCGGCGTGCATCGAGGACAGCCCAGGCGCACCGCTCATGCTTTCGCTGCTGCCGCAGCGGGCGCCCGGCCGCGGTGGCTGCCGATAAATATTCCGAAGGCCGAAAGCAGCAGCCCGGCCCAGTCCAGCCCGTCGGTGGCGCGGCCGAACAGCAGCACGTCGACCACGAAGGCCAGCACCGGCTGCAGCAGCAGCAACAGCCCGACCATCGAAGCATCCAGACGCGGCAGGGCGTAGGAGATCAGCAGCCAGCCGAGCACTTGACCGAACAGGGCCAAGCCCAGCAGTGCGCCCCAGGTTTTAGCGTTGGGAATGGCGAACTCGCGGCCTTCAGCGAGGCCGGCGCCGCCCAGCAGCAGGGCGCACAGCAGCGAGCACCAGCACAGCAGGTACATCGAACTGGCCGCCGGCACGCGCTGCTGAATGCGTCGAAAACTCAGCATGTAGAAAGCGTAGGCCAGCGCGGTGAAGACTCCCAGCCAGACGCCCCACTGATAGTCCGCGGCCACCGCCGACCAATTGCGGCCGACCAGCAGCCACAGGCCGACGAACGCCAGCAGCACGCCGACGATGAACTGCGGGCGCAGGCGCTCGCGAAACAGCAGCACACCGGCGAGCGCCATGAAAAACACCTGCAGATTGCCGATCAAGGTGGCGAGGCCCGGCCCGATCGCGTGGATGCTGCGGTGCCAGGCCATCAGATCCAGCGCGAACGCCAGTGCCGGAATCGACAGCGCCAGCAGCAGCAGCGGGCGCGGCCGCCACGGCGCGTTCACCGCGCGCAGCAGGAACAGCAGCATCAGGCCGCCGAACAGCATCCGATAGAACGCCGAAATTGTCGGCGCCACCTCGGCCACCCGCACGAACGCGCTGGTGCTGCTGATCAACACCGCGCCGGCCAGCATGGCCAGGGTCGGACTGCGCTCGCGCGCGCCGAGCGCGGCCGCGGCCAGCGCCTCGGGCGAAGGTGGGCTCACTTCAGCGCTTCGTACTTGGCCAAGCGAACCTGTTCGGCCTGGCCTGCAGCGATCCACGCCTGCATCGCCGGCAGCACGAGCATCGCGTCGGCGTACGCGCGACAGATCGGATCGAGCTCGACCCCGTAGCCGCGGAAGCGGATCACCACCGGCGCGAACATCGCATCGACGATGCCGAACTCTCCGCACAGGAACGCGCCCTCGCCCGCCGCCGCGCGCAGCTGCCGCCACAGCGCCTGCACCCGCTCGATATCGGCCTGGGCGTCGGCGGGCCAGCGATAGCCGTCGGGCTGGCGCGCGCAGTTCATCGGCAGGTGCTGGCGCAGCGCCGGGAAGCCGGAATGCATCTCACAGGCGGCGGACCGCGCCAGCGCGCGAGCATCGGGGTCCTGCGGCCAGCCGCGCCCCTCTATCAGGGTGTCGTTGAGGTACTCGCAGATCGCCAGCGAATCCCAGACCACCCGGCCCGCGTGATGCAGAACCGGCACCCGCTTGCTCGGCGAAACCTTGGCCACCTCGGCCGCGAACTCGGGCGTATCCAGCCACAGCACGCGCTCGTCGAACTCGACCTCGAAGTAGGACAGCAGCAGCCAGGGCCGCAGCGACCACGAGCTGTAGTTCTTGTTGCCGAGGAAAAGCACGGGGGCGGTACTCATAACGTCACCTGTGGGAGGGGCGGAAGCGGCCGCGTATATTCGCCCATCCATATCCATGCGGGAGTGCCATTCGATGCTGCGACCCAAAGTGTTGATTCTTGCCTTCATCGCCGGTTTCCTGGCCACGCTCATCTTCCACCAGGGCCTGCTTGGTCTGCTCCACCTCGCCGGCCGCGTCAGCGTGGCGCCGTGGAACATGACCCCGGTGCCGCCGCTCGGCGTACCGCAGGTGATCTCGCTGGCGTTTTGGGGCGGGCTTTGGGGCATCGCGCTGTGGGCTTTGATCCGCGGCCGACGCGGCGCCGCCTACTGGGGCCTGGCCATCGCGCTGGGCGCGCTGCTGCCGAGCCTGGTGGCCTGGTTCGTGGTGTTTCCGATCAAGGGCATTGAGGTGAACTCGATGATCGTCTTCGGCGCGCTGCTGTTGAACGGCGCCTGGGGTCTGGGCGTGGCGCTGTACATGCGGCTGTTTCGGGTGCGCTGAAGCGACTTGAGTGGGGATTGGGGATTGGGGATTCGGGATTGGGGATTCAGAGCGCGTCGCGCACGTTCAGCGCGCGCGGCGCTTCCGGAGCGCTCAAGCCTGAACGCTGCATCCGGTTGATCTTCGGCGATCTGCAATCCCCAATCCCGAATGCCCGATCCCGAATCCCCAATCTCGCTTCACCTGAATACGTATGCATGGGATTGTTATGCGGCGCAGCACCTGACTACGCTGCGGACCGCAGTGAGTTGAGCGATCCATGCGGCTACAGAACCCTCACACACAGGGTCGCCGGCCGCCCCGTTCGATTCACTGCCACCGCCTGAGCTTGACAGCGCGCAGCAGACGCGTGGCTTGGTCGCGGTGACAGGCCGGATCCGCGCAGCGCGGACACGGCGGCAGATCGTCATCCGGGGAGGGAATCAGCATGAACCGTCAAACGATGGACGCGAACTCGCGTCCGCATCAGCGAAGCTTCGCCCAAGATCTGGTCCAGTCGGGACGCACGCGAATCCGCCGACTCGGAGCCCGCATCGGCCGTCTGCTGAAACTGCGGGGCGCGGGCACGGTTTCAGCGCTGGCTCTAGCCGCCGGGCTGGCAGGCACTGCAACCCCGGCCCACGCTGACGTGATCCTGCACGCCTTCAACTGGCGCTACGACACGGTTGAGGCGCGCGCCGCGGAAATCCAAAGCCTCGGCTACAGGGCCGTGCTGGTGGCGCCGCCGCTGAAGTCCTCAGGCAGCGCCTGGTGGGCGCGCTACCAGCCGCAGGACTTCCGCACAATCGACCATCCTCTGGGCAACAAGCAGTCGTTCATCCGCATGTCCAACGCGCTGCGCGCGCGGGGTATCCGCGTCTACGCCGACATCATCCTCAACCACATGGCGAACGAGTCGTTCCAGCGCCCGGACCTCAACTATCCCGGCCAGACGGTGCTCACTCAATACGCCGGAAATATCGGCTACTGGAACAACCAGAAGCTGTTCGGCAACCTCGCCAACAACTTTCTGTCGAGCTGGGATTTCGGCTCAGCCAACTGCATCAACAACTACAACGATGTCTGGCAGGTGCAGAACTGGCGGCTGTGCGGCGGCCCCGGCGATGCCGGCCTGCCGGACCTGCTCGGCAGCAGCTACGTGGTTGGCCAGCAGCGCAGCTATCTGCAGGCGCTGAAGGGCCTCGGCGTCACCGGCTTTCGCATTGATGCCGCAAAACACATGCCGCTGTCGCATATCAACAGCGTGCTGACTTCGGATATCAAGGCCGGGGTGCACGTGTTCGGCGAAGTCATCACCAACGGCGGAGCCGGCGACAGCGAGTTCAGCGGATTCCTGCAGCCCTACTTGAACGGCACTGACCACGCTGCCTACGACTTCCCGCTGTTCGGCAGCATTCGCAGTGCCTTCAGCTTCAGCGGAAGCATGAGCAGCCTGGTCAATCCGGGCGCGGTCGGCCAAGCCCTGCCGAACAGCCGCGCGGTCACTTTCACCGTGACCCACGACATCCCCAACAACGGCGGGTTTCGCTACCTGATTCTTGATCCGACCGACGAGACGTTGGCCTACGCCTACGTGCTGGGCCGCGACGGCGGCAGCCCGCTGCTGTATTCGGACAACAACGAAAGCGGCGACAACCGCTGGGTCAACGCCTACAGGCGCAACGATCTCAAGCAGATGATCGGCTTCCACAACGCCAACCAGGGTAGCGATATGCAGGTGCTGTCGCACAGCAGCTGCCATCTGCTTTTTCGGCGCGGCAATCGCGGCATCGTCGGCATCAACAAGTGCGGCAGCACCGTCAACAGCACGATCAACATGAACAACAGCGTGCTCTGGTGGTACGCCAACTACGCCGATGTGCTGGGCTCGGGCAGCGTCGTCAACATCCAGACCAGCAGCTACACCTTCAGCATTCCCGCGCGCGGCGTGCGCATGTGGCAGCGCTGATCGACATCCGATGAGAAAGCGCCGCCCCGGCCCTGCGCCGGGGCGGCCGTGTCGCGGCAACAGGAGTAGCACGATGGTCACTGCATCCACTCGCCCGCTGCAGGGCGCTGCGCGCTGCGCGTTCACCGCCAGCGCTGTCCTGCTGTTCGCTTTGGTAAGCACACCGCCGGCCAACGCAGAGGCCATCCAGCCCGACCGCGTCAGCGTGGTCGGCAGCCTGCAGCAGGCGATCGGCTGCAGCGAGAACTGGTCGCCGCCCTGCGCAGCCTCACAGCTCGCATTCGACGCGGAAGACGGCGTCTGGCAGCAGAGCTTCGAGCTGCCCGCCGGCGCTTACGAATATAAAGTCGCGATCAACGGCAGCTGGGACGAAAACTACGGCGCGGGTGCGATCAGCGGCGGCGGCAATCTCGCGCTGAACCTGGATGCAGCCGGGCCGGTGAAGTTCTACTTCCGTCGCGGCAGCAACTGGATCGCCGACGACAGCACGCAGCTGATTCCGGTGGCAGTCGGCAACTTTCAGCGCGCGCTCGGCTGCGCCAACGACTGGGACCCGAGCTGCCTGCGCGGCTGGATGGAAGACCCCGACGGCGATGGTCGCTACCAGGCCACCGCGGCCTTGCCGGCCGGGCAGTTCGAAGCCAAGGTGGCAATGAACGAACGCTGGGATCTGAACTACGGCGCCGGCGGCGTGCAGAACGGCCCCAACCTGCCGTTCGACGTCGCCACCGCCTGCGCGCTCACCGAATTCCGTTTCGACGGCTTGAGCAACGCGCTGCAGGTCGCGCCGGCCGCCGCCGCGGCACAGCCGCAGAGCGTCACGATTGCCGGAAGCCTGCAGCAGGCCTTGGGCTGCGCGGAGAATTGGAACCCCGCCTGTGCCAGCACGCGCCTGCTGTTTCAGGAGCAGGCAGACCTTTGGCGCGGCGAGTTCAGCCTGCCGGCCGGCAGCTACGAATACAAAGCCGCATTGAACGACAGCTGGGATGAAAACTATGGCGCCGGCGGTGCAGCCGGCGGCGCCAACATCGCGCTTGAGCAGCCCAGCGCTGGCCCCGTGCGCTTCTATTTTTCCAACGCCAGCAAGCTCGTCAGCGACAGCCGCAACGCGCCGATTGCGGTGGCGGCAGGCAGCTTTCAGAGCGAGCTCGGCTGCGCCAGCGACTGGGACCCCGCGTGTCTGGCCGGCTGGCTGCAGGATGCCGACGACGATGGCTTCGCGACCTTCAGCGCCCGGCTACCGGCCGGCAGCTATGAGGCCAAGGTCGCAGTGAACGAAAGCTGGGACGAAAACTACGGCGCCGGCGGCGCGCCCGGCGGCGCCAACATCGCCTTTGACGTGGCGGAGGGCTGCAGCCTCACCTACTTCAGCTTTGACCGCGCCAGCAAGCTGCTGAGCATTGCCGGCAGCGCGGTGGCGCCGCGCGGCAGCTTGGCCGAATCGCGTGCGCATTTCATCGATGCGCGCACGCTCGCCTGGAACAGCGGCAGCGAGGACGGTCGCTTCGCTCTGCACTTCGATGCGGACGCGAGCCTGCGCCTGACCGGCGAGGGTATCGCGGGCGGCAGCCGTATCGAGCTGAGCCTCCTCAGCGGCGGCCTAAACGCCGCGCAGCGGGCGAAATTTCCGCACCTCGCCGGCTACCGCGCGCTGCGGCTGCCGGAGCTTCCGCGCACCCAGCTGGCGGAGATCCTGCGCGGCCAAGTCGCTGTGGCCGCGCGCAGCAGCAGCGACCAGTCCGTCGATGCCAGCGCCGTGCAGATCCCCGGCGTGCTGGACGCCCTCTACACCACCGAGCGCCCGCTCGGCCCGCAGGTTGGCAGCAGCAGCGTCAGCCTGCACCTCTGGGCACCCACGGCGAAGAGCGTCAGCCTGCTGCTGTTTGCCGACAGCAATCCCGCCACCGCAGGCACCCGCCAGCCGATGCGGTTCGATGCCGTCAGCGGCGTGTGGAGTGCGACCGGCCCGCGCGACTGGAACCGCCGCTACTACCTGTTCGAGGTCGAGGTGTACGCACCCAGCACGCGCCGCATCGAAACCAATCGGGTCACCGACCCCTACAGCCTGAGCTTGGCCGCCGACAGCACCCGCTCGCAGATCATCGATATGGCCGACGGCAGCCTGATGCCGCCGCTGTTCCGCTATACGCCCAAGCCCGCGCTGGCCGCGCATGAGGACAGCGCGATCTACGAGCTGCACGTGCGCGACTTCAGCCTGCAGGACAGCACCGTGCCGGCCGCCGAGCGCGGCACCTTCGCGGCGTTCGAGCGCCGGACATCCAACGGCATGCGCCACCTGCGCAGGCTGGCAAAGGCCGGTTTTACTCATGTGCATCTGCTGCCGGCGTTTGATCAGGCGAATATCTTGGAGCGTCGCGCCGACCAGCAGGCGCTGCCGTTCGCGACGCTTGAGACACTGCCGCCGGACTCCGCCCAGCAGCAGGCGCTGAACGACGCAATCAAGGACGCCGATGGCTTCAACTGGGGCTACGACCCCTGGCACTACACGGTGCCCGAGGGCAGCTACGCCACCGACCCCGACGGCCCAACGCGAGTGCGCGAGTTCCGCGCAATGGTGCAGGCGCTGAACATTTCCGGCCTGCGCGTGGTGATGGACGTGGTCTACAACCACACCAATGCCGCCGGCCAGAACGCCAAGTCAGTGCTGGACCGCGTCGTGCCCGGCTACTACCACCGCCTGAACAACGCTGGCTTTGTCGAACAGAGCAGCTGCTGCCCGAACACCGCCAGCGAGCACGCGATGATGGAGCGGCTGATGATTGACTCGGTGCTGACCTGGGCCAGGGACTACCGCGTCGACGGCTTTCGCTTCGATCTGATGGGCCACCACTCGCGCGACAATCTCCTCAAACTCCGCGCCGCACTCGACCGCCTGACCCTGCGCGAGGACGGCATCGATGGTCGCAGCATCCTGCTGTACGGCGAAGGCTGGAACTTCGGCGAGGTCGCCAACGATGCCCGCTTCGTGCAGGCCACCCAGGCCAACCTGGCCGGCACCGGCATCGGCACGTTCTCCGATCGCTCGCGCGATGCCATCCGCGGCGGCAACCCCTTTGGCGATGTCCGCGAGCAGGGCTTCATCTCCGGCCTGGCCCTGGCGCCGAACGGGTTCCAAGGCGGCGGCGCGGGCGAGCTTGCGCAGCTGCGCCAGCTCAGCGACTGGGTGCGGATCGGCCTGGCCGGCGACCTGCGCGATTTCGAACTGGTCAACGCACAGGGCGCCCTGGTGCGCGCCGATCAGATCGACTACTTCGGCCAGCGCGCCGGCTACACCGGCGACCCGGCCGAACGGATCGCCTACGTTGAAGCGCACGACAACGAGACTCTGTTCGACGTGCTGCAGATCAAGCTGGCCGGCAGCACCTCCTTGGTCGACCGCGTGCGCGCGCACAACCTCGGCACCAGCCTGATGCTGCTCGGCCAGGGCATTCCGTTCTTCCACGCCGGACAGGAGATCCTGCGCTCGAAGTCCGGCGACCGCGACAGCTACAACAGCGGCGACTGGTTCAACGCCATCGACTGGACGCTGAGCCGCAGCGGCTGGGGCCGCGGGCTGCCGCCCGCTGAGAAAAACGAAAGCGTCTGGCCGCTGCTGAGACCTCTGCTGGCCAACCTGAGCCTGCGCCCGCAGCGCGCGCAGATGCAGGCAGCGCTGGATCACACGGTGGAAATGGCCGAGGTGCGCGGCAGCTCCAAGCTGTTCCGCCTGCGCAGCGCTGACGAGGTCAAGCGCCATCTGAATTTTTACAACAGCGGGCCGCAGCAGACGCCCGGCCTGATCGTGATGGAGCTGAAAGACCCAGACGGCGCAGTGGAGCGTCGCTACACGCGCCTCGTCGGGCTGGTAAACGCTCGACCGGACGCCGTCAGCTACAGCCTGCCCGCGCTGGCCGGACGCGAGCTGCGCTTGCATCCCGCGCTTCGAAACTCCGCCGATGCCGCGACGCGCACCAGCCGGTTCACGCCAGCCTCGGCCCGTTTTGACGTGGCCGCTCGCACCACTGCCGTGTTCGTCGAGGCCCGTCCGCCCGGCGAGCAACTGCAGATGCTGCTGGCCGATGTGCAAGCCGCACGCGACAGCGGCCAGATCCGCGCCTCGCGAGCGACCACCCTGCTGTCGCTGCTCAGCAGCGCAGGCCGCCACATCGACGCCGGGCGCAGCCTGCAGGCCCTGCTCTCGCTGACCGCGTTCAGCACGCTGACGCTCGCCAGCGCCGCCGTGGGCGACATCGAAACAGGCACGGCGCGCGCGCTGGTTGAGTACGCCAGCGTGCTGGCGCAGTCGCTTTAGCGCAGGCCGGGTCCAACGCACCCTGGCGCGGCCAGCGCCGGCCGACGCCCCCACGTGGCGTCCGCGTGCCCTGACTGGATCAGGCGTTCGAATGCTTCGCCCGCGCGGGCTCGGCCGTGCGCGGCTCAATGGATCAGCGTTTACCCAAGGACCCATCCAGCCGCAGCGCGAGCCGTGCAGCGAGCGCTGCCGCTGGATCCCGTCGATCGCGTCGGCGGGCCCGGTTCGCTGATGTGGGGATCGAACTGCGGCCCACTGTTGGCGTTTGACGGAGCGACATCATCGGCAAAGCGCGGCGCGGGGTGCTTGCCCACAAGGGCAAGCGTCGCCGCCTGCTTCAGCGGTAGCGAGGAAGCCCGAACCTACGAGCTCAGCGCCACCGCTGCTCGCCATCTGCACCGAGCCGACTCAACGCAGGCATGCCCGCTGCCCACTCGATCAGCCACCCGCGCGCTGCCCAGCGCATCCACGGCCAGCGACAGCGTCCGATCCCTGAACCCTTCCAAGGTCGGGCCTGCAATCCCGTTGCCCTCGTCAGGGCAGCGCCGCTCACTGCTGCTGTCGATCAGCAGCCAGCGACAGGGGGCCAATCCCCGGTCGGACCGAGCGTAAGTGCCCTGCAGCTGCCATGCGGCTCCGATAGAGCTTCGGGCTCATCCATCAATCCAGAAGCGACGCAGCGTTGCCTCGAGCGTGGAGCGGCTCACCGGCTCGCCTTCAGCCTCCTGCTTGGCCAGCGCAAAGCTCGCCGCATAGCGCGGCGTTCCATCGAGATCGCCGGCCAGATGCAGGCCCTGCGGCCTGGACAGCGCCTCGGCATAAAGGGCGCGCACCTGTGCCCAGTAGGTCGCGGTGCGCCGCCAGTATTCGCGGCCCGCGCTGAAATCGAAATCGGCGATGCGCGTGTAGGTGTTGCTGCCCAGCTCTCGCACCAGCGGCAGGGCGCGGCCCTCGCCGTCGAGCGTCAGCTTGGTATTTATTTGTTCATGCGCCCAACCGTCCGGGGTGAGCAGATGGCGATTGATCGCGCCCATCACCTGATAGTCGTCGCGCGTGGTGTGTTCTCGGCGCGGCAGCGGGCGCCAGCTGTAGTCGGACTCCCAGACGATCTCGCCGTCGGCATGCCGCCAGCGGCCGACTCCGCCATAGCGCGGCGCATCGTCCACCTCGTACACGGTCTGCGACCAAGCGCCCAGACGAGCGGATGCTCGCACCGCCTCGGGCCGCCAGCGCTGATCGCCGAGATAGCGCAGCACCTGCGCGGGCTCGAACTGCCAGTCCTGGCGCCAATGCTTGATCACCCGTTTGTCGACACCGTCGCCCATCACCAGAATGTGCTGAAGGGAGATGAAATCGCCGCGGTCTGCGATCACCTCCACAAACTCGGTCGCCCCCGAGCGCTTGGTTTCGCGCAGCGCATAGCCGGCGCTCAAAGGCAGGGTTTCCTCAAACTCGAAGCGCACCCGGAACTCACCCGCCATCGCCAGGATGGCGGCGCGGTCAGCTGCGGGTGCAGCGGCCGAGCGCGCTGTCGCGACGCTGGGGCCGGCGGTGCTGGCGCAGCCAGAAAGCAGCAGCAGGAGCAGGAGCAGGAGCATGAGCAGGAGCAGCGGCGGAAGCACGACTGTGCGTGCTGAGAATGAGCGCAGTGAACGCATGGAAGAAGTCCTCGAAGTCGCACGCCGTCGGTGCGGCGGGGTGGGTTTAGCTCGCCGTCATCGCGGCGGCGTTTGGAAACAAGCCGACAAGACGCTCGCCGGAAGAAAAATCGTCTCGGGCAGGGCAAGCGCGTCCATGAAGCCACTGCACTTAGGACACATCGCCGCAGGCACCGGCCGGCGCGTCTGGGCTCAGCCGCGCACCAGCCCGCTGCAGCAGCGCGCGCTCCAGGCCTGAGCGCTGCGCTGGCCGCTCGCTGACATCGACGCGATCTGCTCGAACTGCAGGCCCGCACCCGAAGCGCAAAACCGTCCCGCGCTCGCCTGCCAGCGCAGCCAAGCGCTCCAACGCGGTCGGCAGGGCTCACCGCGGCGGCTGCAGTCGGCGAGCGACTGGATCAGGCGCTCCCAAGCCAGGAAATCGGTGTCAGGCAGCAGGCAGACCTGCACGACCACGGTCCCGCCCGGGCGAGAAAAACACAGCGCTTCGCGCGGACCATCGCGGTCGATCTCCGCGACGGCCTGAGCCTGCACTCCAGACAGCAGCGACGAGGCGTCCAGGCGCAGGCGTTCGGCGTGCTCTCGGCGATACAGGCAAAGCACGGGACCGAGCGCGACGAGCCGATCAAGCACGCTCTCGATCGCCCTCCACGTCGGCGAGTGCGGGTTCGCTGCAGGGCTTTGCGCATGGACATCACTTGCATCGAACATCGCGATTCTCCTCGGGATGCAGTTGGGACGTGGCAGGGGACGCGAGCCGGCCGGAGATGCCCTCGCAACGCGGCATCGGAGAGAGCAGAAACCTGTCTAGAAGCGCACTTCGAGCTGCGCGCTGAGGTAGCGCCCGGGTGCGCTGTAGCGGTCCAGCACCGGGCTGGCTGCGGCGACCTGCGGCACCGCTGCCCACTCCCAGTAGTGCCTGTCCGCCAGGTTGAACACGCCGAAATTCAGCCGTGCCCTGCCGCTGAACTGCAGTTCGTACAGCAGATCCAGCACGCCATAGCCCGGCGCCGAAAAGGCGGGCTCGGCGCCACTCACGGTGGGCACCGGCGCAAGCCGATCCTTGGCCTGGGCGCCGCGCAGCACCAGCTCGGCGCTGCTGCCGCGGTGAGTAAAGCGCACGCCCAGCACGCCGTTTGCGGGGTCGGTGGACTCCAGCGGCAGGCCGCTGCTGCGGTCGCTGCCGCGCGCGGTGGCCGCGGCGAAGCGAAGCTCAAACGCCTCCAGGGCCGGCGTCAGGCTGCCCAGCGCCCAGCCGCCCTGCACTTCGACGCCGTGGATCTGCGCGCGCGAGACGTTCTGCGACTGAAACACCAGAAGCCCTGTCTGCGGGTCCACACCCAGGCTGCGCAGAGATTCAATAAAGTCGCGATAGCGCGTCAGATAGCCGGACAGCGACCACCACAGATCGCTGTCGCTGCGGCGAACGCCGAACTCCAGCCCGTCGCTGCGCTCAGGCCGAAGCTCCGGGTTGGGCCGCGCGGTGTAGCCGAACTGCAGATTGGTGAACCCGACGTTGACATCGCTGTAGGGCGGCGAGCGAAAACCGCGCGCATAGCCGCCGAATACGCTGTAGCGCTCGCCGAGCTGACGCACTGCACCGAACTTCGGCGCGAAGCTGGTCTCGCGAACGCCGAGTGGAACGATGCCCGGATTGTCCGCCGCGAAGATCGGGTCGAGCTCCGGCCGCAGCGCGAAGCGGTCCACGCGCAGCCCGGGAATCAGACGCCAGCGCGCATCCTCGGTCTCGATCTCGTCCTGCAGGTAGATCGCGGCAGTGTCGATCCGGCTGATCGGGAAGTCCCGCACCGGAAACACGTCGGGCAGGATGACCGGGCTGACGGCGCCGCTGTCCAGGTTGATCGCCCGGCCATCGCGTTTGGCCCGAACTTCCGCGCGGCTCGCCTCCAGCCCCCAGGTGAAGAGATGGCGAAAGCCCCCCGTGCGCAGCGAACTATTCGCGGTCAGCTCAGCGCCGTACAGACGCTGATCGAAATTGAACTCGCGCTGCCGCCGGGTGGGATTGACCGGTCCACCGGCGGAGACGCTGACGCGCTCTTCAAGAGTGCGCTGGGTGGTCTCGCTGTGCTGTCGGTACAGCTGCCAGCGCAGGCCTTTCAGCCCGCTGGCACTGCCCGTCTCCCACCGATGCTGAAGGCTGATCCGCGCGCGGCTTTGACGGTCGTCGCCGTCCAGGCTGAGGACGTCCACCGGCAGGCCGAAGCCAGCGCTGCGCCCTTGCGCGCTGAGCACGTCGGTGAGCGCCCGTGCCTGGTTGCCCTCAAGGCCCAGCAGCCAGTGCTGGCCGGCCTCCGGCGCAAACCCGAGCTTGGCCAGAACGCTGCTTTGCGCGGTGTCCTGCGGATTCGGCCGCGTGCGCGCTGCACCCTCGCTGGCGTCTCGGCCCTGGTTTCGAGGCGCTTGGCCCTCACGCTGATTGACGACCAGCAACCCGCTGAGCCGCCCTCTTTCGAAGGCCGCGCTGGCACCCGCCTGCAGCGCCGAATCCTCGCCCGACGCGCCCAGTCGCAGGGCGAGGCTTTGCGTCTCGCCGGGCCCGAGCAGATCCCGAGGCTGGAGCGTGCGCAGGGCCACGACACCGCCCAGCGCGTCCGATCCATAGAGTGAGGAGCCGGGCCCACGCACGATCTCGATCGACTTCAGGGTCGCCGGATCAAGGCTGATGCGCCCGGCGCTGGAGAAACTGCCGATGGAAAACGCATCGGACACGGCGATGCCGTCGGTTTCGATCAGTACGCGATTGCCCTGCAGGCCTCGAATGCGAAAATCGCTTAAGCCAAAGCGTCCGAAACTGGATCGGACGGACACGCCGGGCTCGTAGCGGACCGCGTCGCGAAGGTTGAACGCGAGTTCGCGATCGAGCTGCTCGCGATCAATTCCGCTCACGACGCTTGGCAGCGCAGCGATCGCGGTTTCGGTAAAGGTGGCCGCCACCACGATGCGATCGAGTCGGTCGAAGCGGGCATCCGGCTCAGCAGCAGCGGGCTCCGCGGTGACGTCGTCTGCGTCCGTTCGAGCGTGCCCAGGCAAGGGGCAGATCGCCGCAAGCAGCGCGGCGGAAAGTAGCAGCCAGCGCCCGTAAGGGGCACACAGGGTTGCCATCAAGGTCTCCAGAGAAAGGCGCTGGAGCGTGCTGGCGCGGGGCTGGCTGGCTCGGTAAGGATGTCGTCGAAAAACCGTCTGCCGGCAACTCGGCAGCTCAATCGATGTGCGGCGGGTGGGAATGGGCGTCCGCCTACGAACTGGCCGGCGGCGTAAGCGGCGGGTTAGCTCGGAGACGGCAGCGCGGCTGGGTTTAAAGGGCTACCTGACCAAGTGATCACTTCGTCAGGATCACTTGGTCAAGATCAGCTTGTCGTTCTGGGTAAGACGCAGCCGGTATTCCTGGTCGCCGTGACGGATTAGCAGCTCGCGCTGACCGAACAGGAGATCCTGGCTGCGTATGCAGAGGCGTTGGCCGCGGTGGCGGCTCGCGAAGGCGTCTGCGGATTCGGGCTCAAACGTTGAATCGGTGGAGACAGTTGTCAGGCTCATGGCGGCTCGAGACCTATGGCTGCGGGCGAGATCAGATGATAATGATTCGCGTTTACAAGTCAAGGGTGAATGGCGAGGGCCGCCCTTTTTGGCTTGACTCACGCCCAGCGAGGCCATAAATCGGCCCGATGGCGCGGTGCTGCATCGGTTGCGGGTTCACAGCGGCGTGCGTGGCAGTTATCCTCCGCCCTCTTCCATCGCGATAGAGCGATATACATGCCTGCCCTGCCCCAGCTGTCCTTCGAATTCTTTCCGCCCAAGACCGACGAGCAGCGCACGCAGCTCGACCGCACCGCCGAGAAACTCAAGGCCTTCGCCCCGCGCTTCGTCTCGGTCACCTTCGGCGCCGGCGGCTCCACGCTGTCGTATACGCCCGACGCCGTCAGCGGCCTGAAGGCGATGCACGGGCTGGACGCTGCGCCGCACCTGTCGTGCATGGGCGGGACGCGGGCCGAGATCCGCGAGCTGCTGGCGCGCTATCGCGACCTTGGCTGCCGTCGCCTGGTGGCGCTGCGCGGCGATCTGCCCTCCGGCATGGCGCGGCCGGGCGACTTCCGCTATGCCTCGGAGCTGGTGGAGTTCATTCGCGCGGAAACCGGCGAGCACTTTCATATCGAAGTTGCGGCCTACCCTGAGACACATCCGCAGGCCGACGATGCGCAGGCCGACCTGCGGCACTTCTGCGGCAAGGTGCGCGCCGGTGCCAACTCGGCGATCACTCAATACTTCTACAACGCCGACGCCTATTTCGCGTTTCTGGAGGCGGTGCGCCGTGAGGGCATAGAGGTGCCGATTGTTCCCGGCATCATGCCGATCTCGAACTACAGCCAGCTACGCCGCTTCTCCGAAATGTGCGGCGCCGAGATCCCGCGCTGGCTGGCCAAACGGCTGCAGGCGTTCGGCGACGACGCCGACAGCCTGCGCGAGTTTGCCGCCGATGCCGTCGCTGCGCTCTGCCGCCGACTGATCGACGGCGGCGCGCCCGAGCTGCACTTCTACACCTTGAACCTGGCCAAGCCGACGCTCTCTGTGCTGCAGCGGCTGAGCTGACCGATCACGCCCGCCTTCGCGCGCCCGCCGCACGGCGCTTTTGCATCCTGCTGCGCCAACCGAACCCGCGGGAAAACACCTGCCGGACTGGCTGCACAGCGCCCTGATCAACACGTGGGACATCACCCGGCTGATCCACATGATCTTTGCGGGTGCCTGGTGTTTGAGCTGCTGTTTCCGGCGCAGCGCGGGCAGCCGTGGAGGCCTATCGGTTTCAACTTTCCCTACACGCCGCTGTCTTTTTCGCTGACCTTTCTCGCCCTGCCCCCGCTGTCGGCGGTCACCGCGCCTTGGGTGCAGTCTCTCGGCGGCTGGATGCCGATCCGCCTGCCGGACTCTGCCTGGGGGCTGGTGCTGCTGGCGCTGCCGCCAGCGCCATCAGCGGCGCCAGCAGGTAGAACCATTCGTCCCCCGCCAGGCTCCAGGCTTCGCCGAAGAAATTGAGGTGAGCGCTGACCAGATTTTGCGAAAACAAAAACTAAAGCGGCCACGATTCCGGCGCCGGACGGGCCACCAGCGCGATGAAACCGAAGTTCAGCAGCAGCACCAGGTAGTCGTTGGGCAGGGTGCGCAGCCAGCGCCGGCTCCAAAAGTGCAGCACCCATGCCCGCCCGGGCAGCGCGCAATTGGCCGCCAGCTCGTCAAGCAGAAGGCCACCGACCAGGAAACCGCTGAGCACGCTGCCGTGAGCCACCAGCACCATCAGCACGGCGATGGCCCACAGCAGAGCGAGACCGAAGCGCCGGCCCGAGGTCAGGCTTATTCAGCAGAGCGCTGCCGCAGGGCCTCGAACAGGGTGATACCGGCGGCCACCGAGACGTTCAGGCTTTCCATGCCTGCGGCCATCGGGATCTTGACCAGGTAGTCGCAGTGCTCACGCGACAGGCGACGCAGGCCCTCGCCCTCACCGCCCACGGCGATCGCCATCGGCCCCTTGAAATCGATCGAATACAGGCTGGCCTCGGCGTCACCTGCAAGCCCGACGATCCACACGCCGGCGTCCTGCAGGGTCTTCATGGTGCGCGCGAGGTTGGTCACCCGCACCAGCGGCACCCGCTCCGCGCCGCCGGCAGCGACCTTGCGCGCGGTGGGTGTGAGCGAGGCCGCACGGTCCTTGGGAATGATCACCGCGGTGGCGCCGGCGGCGGCGGCCGAACGCAGGCAGGCGCCCAGGTTGTGCGGGTCCTGCACACCGTCGAGGATCAGCAGCAGCGGCTTCTCGGCCGACTCCAACAAGCCTTCCAGATCGTGCTCGTCATAGCTGCGGGTGGACTGCACCCGCGCCATCACGCCCTGGTGGCGCGCGCCGCCGCCCTGACGATCGAGCACGTCCAGCGGCACCATGCGCAGGGTCACACCGGCGGCTTTCGCCGCGCTGCCAATTTCCGCAAGCCGCGGGTTCTTGGCCTTGCCGTCGATCAGCACTTCGGCGAGATCTGCGCCCGCTTCCAGCGACGCCGCCACCGCGTTGATGCCGGCGATCCAGTCTGCACTCATCGATGCGCCCCGCTCATTTACTGATACCCACCTTTTTCGACTTCTTGCTTCCGTCGACCAGACGGAAATCGATCTTGCGGTCCTCGATCGAGGCGCGCAGTACCAGCACCCGCACCTTGTCGCCGAGCTGATGCACCGCCCCGTGGCGCTCGCCGCGCAGCAGCCGCTTGCCGGGATCGAAATGGTAGTAGTCGTTGGGCAGCTGGGTCACATGCACCAGGCCGCTGATCTTCGACTCGTCGAGCTCGACGAACAGGCCAAAGCTCGTGACGCCGGCGACGGTGCCGTCAAACTCGGCGCCGACGTGGCGCTCCATGAACGCGCAGCGGTAGCGCTCGTCGACCTCGCGTTCGGCCTCTTCGGCCCGACGGCTGCGCTCAGAGCACTGCAGACTCAAGGCCGCCATGTCGTGCGGGGCGTACTGATAGCTGGTGGGGCGGCCACCGACCAGGGCGAACTTGATGGCCCGGTGCACCAGCAGGTCGGGGTAGCGGCGAATCGGCGAGGTGAAGTGCGCGTACGCCTCCAGCGCCAGACCGAAATGGCCGATGTTCTCGGGCTGATACACCGCCAGCGCCTGCGAACGCAGCAGCACCGTCTCTAGCAGCTGGGCATCCTCGCGCTTGCGGATCTTGCGCAGCAGCGCGGTGTAGTCCGAAGGCGTGACCTTGGACCACTCCGGCAGCTTCAGACCGAAGCCTTTCAGGAACTCCAGCAGGTCGGCGTACTTCGACTCCGGCGGGCGGTCATGCACCCGGTAGGGCGCGGGAATCTTCTTCTCCAGCAGGTACATCGCGGCCTCGACGTTGGCCGCGATCATGCATTCCTCAATCAGCTTGTGAGCATCGTTGCGGTCCTGCTGCGCGGCCTGCACCACTTCACCGGCCGGCCCCAGCCGGAATTCCACCTCGGTGCTCTCGAACTCGATCGCGCCGCGGCGTTTCCGCTGTGCGGCCAGCACGTGATAGAGCGCATACAGGCTCTCGACGTGCGGCAGCACCGCGCCAAGCTGATCGCGTGCGCCGGGGTCCTGCTCGCCCACCGCGTCCCAGACCTGGGTGTAGGTCAGTCGCGCGTGCGAGCGCATCACCGCCTCATAGAACTGCGACTCGGTGATCTCGCCTTCGGCATCGATGCGCATGTCGCAGACGAAGCACATGCGGTCGACCTTGGGGTTCAGCGAGCAGATGCCGTTGGACAAAGTCTCCGGCAGCATCGGCACCACATAGCCGGGGAAGTAGACCGAGGTGGCGCGCTTCTGCGCCTCATCGTCCAGATCGGTGCCCGGCCGCACGTAGTGCGAGACGTCGGCGATCGCCACTACCAGACGGTAGCCGGAGCGAGTGGTTTCGCAGTAGACCGCGTCGTCGAAGTCGCGCGCGGTCTCGCCGTCGATGGTGACCAAGGGCATGCTGCGAAGATCCACCCGGCCCTCCAGCTCGTGTTCGCTCACCTCCAGCGGCACCGCAGTCGCTTGGTCGAGCACGGCCGGCGGCCATTCATTGGGAATACCGTGGCCATGGATGGCCATTTCGATCGCCAGCGTCGGAGTCAGCGCCTCGCCCAGGGTCGTCAGCACGCGGCCCATCGGCAGTCGATGGCTGGTCGGCGGCTGAGTGATCTCGCAGACCACGATCTGGCCGGCCCGCGCCTCGCCGCGTCCCGCCGGCGGAATCAGGATCTCCTGGTGCATGCGGCGGTCATCCGGCACCACGCTGGCGATGCCGTTGTTTTCGGCAAAGCGGCCCACCAGTCGCTGGGTGCGTCGCTCCAGCACCTCGACGATCGCGCCTTCCGGGCGGCCGCGGCGGTCCAGCCCGGTGATGCTGGCCAACACGCGATCGCCGTGCATCACCTGCCGCATCTGTGCCGGCGGCAGAAAGATATCGTCGCCACCGGTGTCCGACCGCAGGAAGCCGAAACCGTCCGCGTTCGCCAGCACCACGCCTGCCGTCAGATCGAGCTTGCGCGCCACCGCGTAGCCGCCGCGGCGGTTCATAAGCAGCTGCCCGTCGCGCAGCATCGCGCCCAGGCGCTTGCCGAGGGCGTCGAATCGGTCCGACGCGGTCAGCTGCAGGTCGGCCGCCAGATCCTCGGCCGACACCGGCTCACCCTTGGCTTCCAGATGGGCAAGGATGGCTTCGCGGCTGGGAATCGGCAGCGCGTAACGGCTCGCTTCGCGCTCGGCGTAGGGATCGTCCAAGGCCGGCGTCGGCAGTCGCCCGCGCGATCGCGGCGAGGAGTCGTCTGATTTGGCCTTACCGGCGGGCGGCTTCAGTGCAGCCGGTGCGTCCGGCAGCCAGGGCGCGGGCTTGCCGCCGGGCTTGCGGGCGCCACCGGCGGGATTGGCTGGACCGCTGCCGCGGCGGGGGGACTTGCTGGGGGGTCGTTTAGTCATCCGCGCATGGTACACGCGGACGCAAATTTCCCGCGCGCAGCCCGTTGACAGCCGCGGCAGCGATCCGTAACCTTCGCGGCTCGCCTGAGCTTATGTGCTCTGCGAGACACCTGCCCAGGTGGCGGAATTGGTAGACGCACTAGTTTCAGGTACTAGCGCCGTAAGGCGTGGAGGTTCGAGTCCTCTCTTGGGCACCAGACTTAAGACAGAAGGCCCGCTCAGTGAGCGGGCCTTCTGCGTTTTGAGAGTTGGGCTAGGGATTGGGCTAGGGATTGGGATTGGGATTGGGCTAGGGATTGGGATTGGGATTGGGATTGGGGTGGGGTTGGGAGTGGCTTGAGCACACGCGCTTGAACAGTCGCGTCCACGCCGTGCAGCGAGGAGCACCGGGCTGCGAGCATTCGCCCTCCAAGCGGTTGACGTTTCGGTCGAATCAACCCCACCACCTGCCGCGGGTCGACTAACGCCGCGGGCGATTGCGCCGGAAACAGCGGACACCGGCCGCGGCATTCGCCCAGAGCCCGCGGGGTGGCCATCTGCTTAGCATCGATGCGCAGGCGCTGCGGGGGATTCGGGCGCGAGGAAGTGCGCGGCGAGGGACGGCGGTTGAATGCGGCAGTCTCAGCCGCAAAAGGCGGCTGGATCAGGTGAATGCCCTCTTTCGAAGCGCCTTCGCCCAGTTTCTGGCGTGCGATGTCGCGGAACGGGTCGCGCTGCGAGCGCCGGCGCACGACGGGTGGAACGGTCGGAGGACTTTTACTGCGGGAGGCTGGCAGGCTTGGCGAGGGTTGAGCCTGCGCTTGCCTCGGCCCCTCATCCCGCGCTTCGCGCCACCTTCTCCCGCGGGGAGAAGGGAAAAGGCCGAGCGCGCTTGGGGTTGGCGGCGGGCTGAATCTTGAATCTTGAATCTCGAATCTCGAATCTCGAATCTCGAATCTCGAATCTCGAACGGCAAACGGCAAACGGCAAACGGCGAATATCGAGCTCGCATCGCACAGCCGCAGCCGCAGCCGCACCGTCCTGCTGCGGCTGCGGCTGCGGCTGCGGCTGCGGCTGCGGCTAAAGCCAGGTCAGCGCTGCACGCCGCCTTCGCCGTGGACGTGGCCGTGAGCGAGTTCTTCCGCGGTCGCCTCGCGAACTTCGACGATCTCGATATCGAACGACAGCTGCTTGCCGGCCATCGGGTGGTTCAGGTCGACGTCGACCACGCTCATACCGACCTTCTGGATGGTGATCGGGCGCGGCCCGCCTTGCGTCTGCATCATCACGGTCTGGCCGACTTTCAGCGGCATGCCCTTGAAATGCTTCTTGGGAACGCGCTGGGCCAGTTCCTCGCGGCGCGGGCCGTAGCCTTCCTCGGGGCTCACTTCCGTCTGCACGGTGTCGCCGACGGCCTTGCCGGCCAGAGCTTTCTCGACGCCGGGGATCAGGCCGCCTTTGCCGAACAGCACGGCCAGCGGTTCACCGCCCCTGCGCGAGCTCTCGACTTCGCGGCCGGCTTCGGACACGGTGTAGTGGAAACGGACGACGCGGTTTTCTTCGACTTTCATGGCTCGGGTCTTCAGGTGGGAAGGGGATGAACGCAGCGGGAAAGGATAGCGGCCGAGGCCGGATACGTCACGGCGCAATGCGCGCTGCGCTGGTGCTGGGCATGCTGCTGTTGGCCGCATGCGCGAGCTCGCCCGGGGAGCGGACAAGCGTCGGCCCTCCCGAATCGAGCCGCGCTGGCCGGGGCGGCGTCCAAGGAAATCTCGCGCATGACGTGCTGTTCCTCGCGATTTCTTTGGTCGGCACGCCCTACCGCTACGGCGGCAACACCCCCGACTCGGGTTTCGACTGCAGCGGCCTGATCGGTTTCGTGTTCCGCCAGGCCGCCAACCTGAGCCTGCCGCGCACCACCCGCGACCTGCGCGCGCTGCGCGCCAGTGACATCCGGCGGGAACGCTTGGCCTCAGGTGACCTGGTGTTCTTCGGCAACCGCGGCCGAGTCGATCACGCCGGCATCTACGTGGGCGAAGGTCGCTTCGTGCACGCACCCAGCAGCGGCGGCACGGTGCGCCTGGACGCCGTCGATGGCCCGTACTGGAAAGACCGCTTCCTCGGCGGCAAGCGGCTGCTCTAGGGCAGGTCTGCACGACGCCATGCTGGCTCTATGTCCGCGGGCCGCGCGCGATCAATGTGGCCCCGGGGCGCGCGAGAAGTGAATTCGGGCGTGCCCGAACGGATCAGGCGTTCAGTCGACTGCTCGGCCGCTTCCTCATCAGTCACGCGGCGCACGCGAACCTCACGCTCCGCTGCGAGGCTCCCCAGAGCGATCCACCTCGAGCCTCCCCAGACGCGGCTGAACCACGGCCGCGCTGACTCGTGACCGCAGCGGTCGCTTGCTGTACTCTTGCGACCGCTCTGACGCGCCGTGTGCGCTCTCCCCAGGGCCTTGTCCTCCCGCCTGCCGGCCATCAGTCGCCGCCTCGCCCGAGGGCCCAGGGTCCAGCCGCCGCTCTTCATATGCGTCGGAGCAGCACAACATGCGATCCGCGCATGCCGTGCCACCCGGGCGAATCCTCGCCCACGCAACACCACCTGCAGCGCGGTTATCGGGAGCGCTCGGGTCACCAGATGGAACTCTTCATGTCCTTTGACACCCTCGGGCTGTCCAGCCCGCTGCTGCGCGCGCTGGCCGATCTCGGCTACACCTCCCCCACCGAAATCCAGCAGCTGGCGATCCCGCACGTGCTGCAGGGCCGCGACGTGCTGGCCGGCGCTCAGACCGGCACCGGCAAGACCGCCGCGTTCGCCCTGCCCCTGCTGCAGCGGCTGGCCAACGGCACCCCCGCCGGCCCCAAGCGCCCGCGCGCTCTGGTGCTGACCCCCACTCGTGAGCTGGCGGCCCAGGTGCACGAGAGCGTGCGCGACTACGGGCGCCATCTGCGTCTGCGCTCAGCCGCTGTCTTCGGCGGCGTCGGCATGAGCCCACAGATCGACGCGCTGCGTCGCGGCGTCGACGTGCTGGTAGCCACGCCGGGTCGCCTGATCGATCACATCGGCCAGGGCACCATTGATCTGTCGCACGTGGAAGTGCTGGTGCTCGACGAAGCCGACCGCATGCTCGACATGGGCTTCCTGCCGGCGATCCGCCGCATCCTCGCCAAGATCAACTCGCGTCGCCAGACCCTGCTGTTTTCGGCCACCTTCGCCGAGCCCATCCGCGAGCTGGCCCAGCAGTTCCTGAATAACCCGGCGGAGATTCAGGTCGCACCGCGCAACAGCACCGTGGCGATGATTGAGCACGTGGTCTATCCGGTAGACACCGCCCGAAAGCGCGATCTGCTGCTGCACGTGCTGAGCGAAGACAGCCGCCGCCAGACTCTGGTGTTCAGCCGCACCAAGCACGGCGCCGACCGTCTGGTGAAGCAGCTCGAAGCCTGTGGCCTGCGCGCCGCCGCAATTCACGGCAACAAAAGCCAGGGCGCGCGCACCAAGGCGCTGGCCGACTTCAAGAGCGGCCGCGTCACCACCCTGGTGGCCACCGATATCGCCGCCCGCGGAATCGACATTGACCAGCTGCCGACGGTGATCAACTTCGACCTGCCTATGGTGGCTGAGGACTACGTGCACCGGATCGGCCGCACCGGCCGCAACGGCAGCACCGGCCATGCGATCTCGCTGGTCTGTCAGGAAGAAGCCGGCCAGCTGCGCGAAATCCAGAAGCTGATCGGGCGTGAGATTCCGCAGCAGAACGTCGACGGCTTCCATCCGAGCCAGCCGCTGCGCCTGACCGGCTCGATGCCGCGACCGGCCGGCGCACCGAAACCGCAAAACCGCCTCGGCGGCAGCGGACGTCGCGGCCCCGGTGGCGGTAGCGGCACAGGCCGCAGCGCGGGCGCCGGCAGCGGCAGCGGCAGCGGCCAGCCTGCCCCGAACCGGGGCAGCACGCCGGGCCCCCGTCGGGCCAGCAGCGGCGGCGAAGGTCGCCGCTAGTCGCCCGGCCCGCAGCGCGGGCCGTGCGCAGGGTTGAAGGCTGAACTGCTCCCCCGTCCCGGCTTGATGCCGAGACGGGGGACATCCATGCTGGGGCTCAAGCCCGCTATCGGAATCCCGCATGCTCCGTTTCCTGCCTGACTTTCTGCTGCGTCGCCTGCAGCGTTTACGCTTTCCCTATCTGGCACTGATCACCGGGTTGATCTTCTTGACCACGCTGGTGGTGCCGGACCCGCTGCCCTTCGTCGACGAGATCCTGCTGGGTCTTGGCACCCTGCTGCTGGCCAGCTGGAAACAGCGGCGCAGCGAGTCGAACTCGTCTAAAAGCGGACGCGCCGACGGTGCTGCCGAGCGGATCGAGCCTCGCTGAGCGAGCCGCGAGGGCACGATGGAACTGGTCGACAGCCACTGCCACCTGGATGCGCCGGAATTCGACGCGGATCGCAGCGCGGTATTGGCGCGAGCTCAGCATGCCTGCGTGAACCTGCAGGTGCTGCCGGCGGTCACCGCTGCCAGCTGGCCCAAGCTGCGCGCGCTGTGCGCCAGTGAGCCGAGCCTGTTCCCGGCCTATGGGCTGCATCCGATGTTCCTGTCCGAACATCGACACGAGCATCTCGATCAGCTGAAGAACTGGCTCAGGGCCGAACAACCCGTGGCCGTGGGCGAGTTCGGACTCGACTTCCACGTTGCGACGCTGGACCCGGACCAGCAGCGGTATTACTTCGAGCAGCAGCTTGCGCTGGCCGTGGAGTTCAAGCTGCCGGTGATCCTGCACGCGCGCCGCGCAGTGGAAGCCACCCTGCTGGCCCTGCGTCCCTATCGCGGTCGCGTGCGCGGCGTCATCCACAGCTATGGCGGCAGCCCCGAGCAGGCACACCGGCTGTTTGAGCTCGGCTTCCTGCTGGGCATCGGCGGGCCGGTCACCTACCCCCGTGCGCAGCGGCTTCGGGCTCTGGTCGCCGCCATGCCGCTGGAGTTCCTGCTGCTGGAATCCGACGCGCCCGACCAGCCTCTCTGCGCGTGGCGCGGCCAGCGCAACGAGCCCGCTCGCGTGCGTCAGGTGGCCGAGTGCATCGCCGCCCTGCGCTGCGTCCCGTTGGAAGATATCGCCGCAGCAACGACTGCCAACGCGCGGACACTCTTCCACCTCTGAACGGGTTGTGCCGGATCCACTTGGCCCTGTGGGAGCGGCGACAGCCCCTCCTTGAAGACACGGGTCGTGCGGTCCTTTGCTCGCGCGCACCCCGACCTGGCGAATCCCGGCTCCCAATGTCGGCACGCTGGGCGCGGTGCGCATCGCCCTGCTGGGCTGAAATCCAACGCCTGGGCTTCGCAATCGACACGCCTCACCGTCCTGCAGCGAGTGGCCGCATGCAGACAGCCTCCAGGCCTTAGGCGGGGCGAGCGGCCAGCAGACGTTCGATCAGTCGCCCGACCGCGGCAAACGCGAAGCTGGCAGTCACGTGGGTGGCGGCGCCAAGACCGCCACCGCCGCAGTCGAGGCCCATGCTGCCCTCGCCCGCCGGCCGCAGGCCGCAGACGCTGCCGTCGGCCTGCGGGTAGCGCACGTTCTCGCGTGAGAACACCGCCGGCACGCCGAAATAGCGATCGCGATTCTTCGGAAACCCGAACTCGCCGCGCAGCTTCTTGCGAACCAGCGACAGCAGCGCGTCGTGCTCGGTGCGCGACAGATCGCGCACTTCGATCTGAGTCGAATCGGCGCGGCCGCCAGCTGAACCGCTGACTACAATCGGAATCTTGCGGCGCCGGCAGAAGGCGATCATCTCCACCTTCACGCGGAACGCGTCGCAGGCGTCCAGCACCGCGTCGAAACCGCCCAGCAGCAGCGGATCGAGCGTCGACGGCGTCAGGAACTGCGCGCGAGGATGCACCGTCAAGCCCGGGTTGATGCGCGTCAGGCGCTCGGCCAGCACCTCCACCTTGAGCCGACCAAACTCGCCGTCGAGCGCGTGCAGCTGGCGATTGACGTTGCTGACGCAGACGTCATCGGCATCAATCAGAGTGAGCGCGCCGAGGCCGCTCCGCGCCAGCGCTTCGGCAGCCCAGGAACCAACCCCACCGACGCCGACAATGCAGACGTGGGCCGCAGCCAGCCGCTCCACGCTGCCGGCCCCGTACAGGCGCTCGATTCCGGCGAAGCGTTCGAGGGAGGCGGTGCTCATGGGAGAGGGGTCGGCAGCGTGCGGGCGCCGATGATACGCGCGCCTTGCCGTCGTCTGCACGGCTGCACAGGCCGCCTCGGATATCCTTGTCGACCGTTCCGCCGGACCCGAAATCCGCATGCGCGCTCTGATCCTGCTGCTTGTTGGCCTCGTCGCTGGAGCCATGCTGACCGCCACCGCCATCAACCTGCTGCGAATCGGCGAGGGGCCGCGCACCCATGCCGCACTGATGAGCACCCTGCAGCACCAGCTGGGCAATGCGCGCGAGGCGATCGAGACCGGCTGCGCAGAGGGCCGCGGCGAGCGCCAGTTTTTGGTCATGCGCGCGCTTGCCGACGATCTCGAGCCCCTGTTCCTTCCGCGCGGCTATGAACCCGAACTGTTCGAGCGCCATAGCCGCCAGTTTCGCGCCCGACTCGACCAAGCCGTTGCGCTGCCGGCGGAGGCCAGCTGCGCGGCGCGCGAGCAGGCGCTGGAACCCGTGCACGCCAGCTGTCAGAGCTGCCACAGCGATTTCGGCAAGCGCTGAAGGCACCCTTAGACGCCCTCTACACAGAGCTGAACGCGACGCCCGCGGGCTCCGCCTCCGTTCAGCTCATCACGGGCATCGTCGGTGCCAGTCATGCCCTGTCGCCCTCCCATCGCCTGGGCTGCTTGAACCACACGCCAGTGCATTTGCACGCGCCAGTCCGTTTGTTTTGAAGGAGACCCGCCATGAGCTACTCACGCCCGTCGATCCGCTTTGTACTGCTTGCACTTGCGTCTCTGCTGCTCGCTGCCTGCGCCAGCGGCGGCAACCGCTCGTATGGCCCCAGCGATGGCTACGCCCGCTGCTATGACTGCGGCGAGGTGGAACGCATTGAGCGCGCCTATGGCCAGCGTGAATCAACCGGCGCCGGCGCGATTCTGGGCGGCATTGTCGGTGGCGTGCTCGGCAACCAAGTCGGTGGCGGCGACGGCCGCAAGTTGGCGACCGTAGCGGGCGCCGTCGCCGGTGGCGTCGCCGGCAACTCCATCGAGAAGGACACCCGCAGCGCGCCGCGCTACGAGCTGTTTGTCCGCATGGATGACGGTCGCCGTATCGTTGTCACCCAGCCGGATCTCAACGGCATCCGACAGGGCAGCTATGTGCGGGTCAGCGGCAATCGCGCGCGCCTGATGTAGCTCCTGTCGGAGCATCGTTTAGGCAGAAGCCGCAGCGCCTCGCGCTGCGGCTTTTTCGTATGGGCACAGACAGCGCCGCCGGGCTTGCTTTTCAGGGGCCGCCGGCTACAGTGCGTGCACGCTTTGAATCCGGCCTGTGTGCGAGCCCAGCGCTTCCAGAATGAGTGCAGGATGATGCAGGGTGCTGATTAGCAACCGGCCGGCCCTTCGATGCCGGCGCTGCCAAGAATTCGCCGTGCTGGACGCGCGTTCTCCCAGCGCATCTAGCGCCTGCGCGCGATCCGTGCCCAACAGCCAACCGCGCTGGAGCCTCGCCGCATGAGCGCCTCCGCTGCGCTCGACACCCGGCTTGAGGTCGAGACACCCGAAGGTATCCGCCTGCACCTGCTTCCGGCCGGCGTGGTGCCGCGCGCGTTGGCGTGGAGCATCGACCTCTTGATCCGCCTGCTGGTGCTGTGGATCGCCGCCATGGCGCTGGCTTTTGGCGGCGAAGCCGGGCACGGCATTTATTTCGTCGTGCTGTTCGCGGTGCTGTGGCTGTACCCGGTGCTGTTCGAGCTGTTCTGGCAGGGCCAGACCCCCGGCAAACGGGCGTTGAGCCTGCGCGTGCTGAATACCGACGGCACACCGGTCGGCTGGGTCGCCTCGATGACCCGCAACCTGCTGCGCACCGTCGACATGCTGCCGTTCGCGTACGGCATCGGCAGCGTCTGCAGCCTGTTCGATAGCCGCAGCCGACGGCTGGGTGATCTGGCGGCCGGCACGCTGGTGGTGCACGACTCAACAGCAGCGCGCGCACCGATGCAGGCGCCGCCGCGGCTGGCCGTCGCCAGCGTGGAGCCACCGCCCGGGCTGTTGCGCAGCGAGCGCGAGGCCCTGGTCGAGTTCGCCGAGCGCCACGCCCAGCTCAGCGAGGAGCGGCAGATCGAGCTGGCCAACCTGCTGCAGCCGATGTCCGGCACGCGGGGCGAAGCCGGCGTCACGCATCTGCTGGGCGTCGCCAACAGTCTGCTCGGCCAGCAGATCGGCAGCGCGGCGCCGCGCGCATGAAACAGGCGCTGTTCGAAGCCCGCCACGCCGAGGAATGGACCCGTATTGAGCGCTGGCTGGTCGGCGCCAAGCCGCCGAAGCCGTCCGGCAGCAGGGCGCTAGGCCGGGCGCAAAACCGCCCGGCCGCCGAGTGCGCCGACCCGCCGCATCCGCAGGCGCCGCCACTCTCTGCGGTGGACTATCCGGCTGCCTACCGGCGCCTGTGCCAGCAGCTGGCGCTGGCCGAGCGACGCAGCTACAGCCTGGCGCTGATCGAGCGCCTGCGCCGTTTGGTTGAGCGTGGTCATCTGCAGATGTATCGGCCGCCGCGCGCGCGCTGGCGCTGGATTCTGGATTTTTTCGCGCGCGAATTTCCGCAGCGGGTGCGCGCCCTGCGCGGGCCGATGCTGGCCTCGGCCCTGCTGTTCTTTGGTCCGCTGATCGCATGCTTCGTGCTGCTACAGTACCAGCCGGAATGGGTCTCGCTGGTGCTCCCGGCGGATCAGCGGGCGACCATGGAATCAATGTACGACCCCGCCGCCGCACATACCCAGCTGGGCCGCGACAGCGGCTCGGACGTGCAGATGTTCGGCCACTACGTGCTCAACAACGTCAGTATCGGTTTCCGCACCTTCGCATTGGGCCTGATCGCCGGGATCGGCTCGGTGCTGGTGCTGGTGTTCAACGGAGTGATGATCGGCACGGTGGCCGGGCATCTGACCGCGATCGGCTACGGCGATCCCTTCTGGCGATTCGTGGCCGGTCACTCGGCGCCCGAACTGCTGGCAATCGTGCTGACCGGCGGCGCCGGGCTGCAGCTCGGCCTGGCCCTGCTGGCGCCGGGCCGGCGCACGCGCCTGCAGGCGTTCAAGCAGGCCGGCATCAGCGGCGCGCGAATCGCGCTCGGCGCCTTCGCCATGCTGGTGTTTGCGGCCTTTGTTGAGGCCTTCTGGTCGTCGATCGGCTGGCTGCCGGCAACGGTCAAGTACACCGTCGGCATCGCCATGTGGCTGCTGTTCATCGCCTGGCTGCTGCTGGCCGGACGCGGCCGCGGAGCGGTCGATGCGCATTGAGAACCTCTCGGTTGCGCTGCGCCCGCGCGGCGGCTGGGAAGCCGTCGAACTGGGCTTCGCCCTGACCCGTCGGCATGCGCGCGTGATCTACCCGGCGTGGCTGCTGTGCAGCCTGCCGTTGTTCGTCGTGCTGCATGCGCTGGCCTGGCCGCTCGACCTGCTGTGGCTGCCGCCGCTGCTGATGTGGTGGCTGAAGCCGGTGTTCGAGCGCATTCCGCTGTACGTGATCTCGCGCGGCGTGTTCGGACAGGCCCCTGGCCTGCGCGAGACCCTCGCCGCCCAGCGTACGTTCGGCGCAGGCAGTCTGCTGCCCTGGCTGCTGTGGCGGCGGCTGTCGCCGACCCGCAGCCTGCTCTACCCGGTCGATGCGCTCGAGGGCGTGCGCGGGCCGCTGCGGCGCGCGCGGCGCAGCGCGCTGGCGCGGCAGGCTTCCGGCCACGCGGCGCTGCTGCTGCTGGTCTGCCTGCACCTGGAGGCGATCCTGATGCTCTCGGCGCTCGGCCTGCTGCTGATGCTGGTGCCGATCGACTTCATGGGCGACGCCGCCCGGGCGATCTGGGAAACGCTGTTCCAAACGCCGCCGCCGTGGGCCTTGCTGGTGATGAACCTGCTGTACTGGCTGGCGGTCAGCGCGATCGCGCCGTTCTATGTCGGCGCCGGCTTCGGGCTGTACCTCAACCGGCGCACGCAGATTGAAGCCTGGGATATCGAACTCGGCTTTCGCCAGCTGGCACGGCGCCTGGCGCAGGGCACGCGGCCGCTGTCGGTACTGTTCGCCCTGCTGGCTCTGAGCGGCGCGCTCTCACCGCAGGCCCTCGCGCGCGCCAACGACACGCCGGGCGCTTATCCAGCCGACGCGTTCGACGACCGCGCCGGCCCGCCGGGGCGCAAGAAGAACGCTGCGGCACAGGGCGATCGGTTTCGCGAGGTGTTCGCGCATGCGTACGCGGACGGGGGCGAGGCCTTTGTCGATGCCAGCGCAGAGGTGTTCTCCGCGCCTGAGCTCAACCCGATCGGAGTGCGCCAGATCTGGGTACCGCGCAATCCCGATCGCACAGAGCGCGAACTCGAGTTCGGCGATTCCCCGGCCTGGGCGCGCGGGCTTTTCAAGGGCATCGCCCTGCTGTTCGAGAACCTGCTGTGGCTGCTGGCGGCGGCGCTGCTGATCGCGGTGATCGCCACCCACCGCGCCTGGATGCCGCGGCTCGGCGCTGAGCGACTGACGCGCCGCGCCGAATCCATCCGCATCGAGGCCGAGACGCCGCCGCCGCAGCCGCTGCCGGCGGATCTGGCCGCGGCTGCGCGTTCGCTGTGGCGGCAAGGCGCACAGCGAGCGGCGCTGGCCCTGCTGTATGCCGGCGCCGTGCAGCGGCTGGCCGAGCGCAGCGGACGACCGCTGCCGCCGGGCAGCACCGAGGCGGACTGCCTGCGGCGCGCGCGTGCGCTCAGCCCGGATGCCTTTACCGCATGGCTGCCGCGCGCGGTTCGCAGCTGGCAGGCCGCCGCCTATGCGCAGCGGCTTCCGCTTGAGGCGGAGTTCGAGGCCCTGCTGAGCGGCTACCAAGACAGCGCCGAGGCGCAGGCGACCGCCGCCGCGCCGGCGCAGTCGGCATGACTCGCAGCACGCTCATCAGCGCGGTCGCGCTGCTGCTGTTGGCGCTGCTCGGACTGTGGTGGCACCGAACATTCGAGCTGCGCGACGTGCAGCAGCGGCTGCCGCTGCAGGGCGAGGCCCGGCGCAATCCCCTGTTCGGCCTGCAGCAGGTGCTGCGCGCGCAGGGGCACGCGGTGGACTCGCAGGCGCAGCTGCGGCCGCAGGCGCTGCCCGAACCCACCTCCACCCTGATGGTGCTGGATGCGGACCTGCGCGCGGTTTCCGGAGACGCCAGCCGCGCGCTGCTGGCCTGGGTGCACGATGGAGGCCATGCCCTGATTGGTTTGCCGCCCGAGTCTGACGGACGCCTGCCCGAGCTGCTGCAGCAGCTGGGCCTGCACCTGCACGAAGCACCGAGCTGCATCGACTGGAAGTACCAGCCGCCCCCGGCTGCGCAAAAGCGGATCAAGCAATCGCGCAGCACGCTGCAGACGCCGCCCGGGCTGGAGCAACTCCTCGATCCATTCAGCGCCGCGGCTGAAAGCGGCCGCTTCTGCACGCCGCTGCGGCTGCACCCTGACCGTGACCGCGTCGATGACGGCGTGGACTCGCGCCTGCTGTGGTCCTGGGGCAACGAGGAAAACGGCTACGTCATGGCCCGGCTGCGCCACGGCGACGGCCAGCTGCTGGTCAGCGCTCAGCTCACATTCCTGCGCACCGCAGCCCTGCGCGAGCCCGCCAATGCCGCGCTGACCTGGCAGCTGCTTGGCCCCTCGCTGGCCTCAGGCCGCGAGGTCATGCTGGTGTACGCCGCGGATTTGCCGCCGCTGCACGTGCTGCTGGTGCACCACGGCTGGCCGATCCTGCTGCCGCTGCTGCTGGCCCTGCTGGCCTGGCTGTGGCTGCGCAGCCAGCGCTTCGGGCCGCTGCTGGATTCGCCGGAGACACCGCGGCGCGCGCTCGGCGAGCACCTGCGCGCGGCCGCCGAGCTCGCACTCAGGCATCGTCAGGGCAGCGCGCTGCTGGGTCCGCTGCGACGCCGTCTGCTGCAGCGGCTGGCGCTGCGTGAGCCCGGCCTCACCGCGCTGCCGGCGCGAGAGCTTTGCCTTGCGCTGGCCCGCCGCTACCCGCTGACTCTGCAGGCCATCGAAACGGCCCTGTTCGAGCCGCATCTTCGCCGCCCTGCCGCGCTGGCCGAGGCGGTTCGCACACTCCATCGACTGAGCCAAGACCCATGAACATCCCGCCCACACCGCCCGCCCTGCCCCGCTCAGCGCCCGATGCGCCTGCCTCACCCGGCGCGGAAGCGCACGCGAGCGCAGAGCGCCCTGCCTCATCGTCGGCATTGGCTTCGGCTCGAGCTTCGGCAACGGCATCAGCGCGAACAGCGGCCGCCGCAAGCCCGCCCGAGATCGAGGCCGCCGCGCGCACCGTCGACGCTATCCGCCAGCAGATCGGCGCCGCTTTCTATGGCCAAGAGCGCGTGCTGGACGAACTGCTGGTGGCGCTGATGGCCGGCGGCCACGTGCTGCTGGAGGGCGTGCCGGGCCTCGGCAAGACCCTGCTGGTGCGCGCACTGGCGGCCTCGGTGCAGTGCAATTTTGCGCGCATCCAGTTCACCCCGGACCTGATGCCCAGCGACGTCAGCGGCCACGCCTTCTACGACCCGAAGTCGGAGAGCTTCAAGATCCGCCGCGGGCCGGTGTTTACCCACCTGCTGCTGGCCGACGAGATCAACCGCGCGCCGGCCAAGACCCAGGCCGCCCTGCTGGAAGTGATGCAGGAAGGCCAGGTCACCATCGAATCGCGCAGCTTCGCGCTGTCGCCGCCGTTCATGACCATCGCCACCCAGAACCCGGTCGAACAGGAGGGCACCTACCCGTTGCCAGAAGCCCAGCTCGACCGCTTTCTGGTGAAGATCCTGATGAACTATCCCGATCACGCGGACGAGGTGCGCATGGTCGAGGCCGTCAGCAGCGGGCGCATTGCGAATGACTTCGACCTGAGCCGAGTCAAGTCGGTGGCCTCGCCGGAAAGCCTGCTCGCCCTGCAGCAGGCCTGCGCGCAGGTGCGTATCGACCCTGTGGTGCTCGACTACGCGGTGCGCATCTGTCGCGCCACCCGCGAGTGGCCGGGCCTGTCGATGGGCGCCGGCCCGCGCGGCAGCCTGGCCCTGGTGCGCGCCGGTCGCGCGCAGGCGCTGCTGTCCGGCCGCGATTTCGTGACCCCCGACGACCTGCGCGCGATCGCCAAGCCGGGCCTGCGGCACCGCCTCAGCCTGTCGCCGGAGCTGCAGATCGAAGGCCGCCGCATCGACGAAGTGCTCGACGCCCTGCTGCAAAAAGTGGACGCCCCGCGCACGTGAGACCGGCGCCGCTGCTGATCGCCCTGCTGGCCGCGCTGGCCTTGCCCGGCGGGCTGCTGGCGTTCGGGTTGATCGGGCCCGGCCCGCTGCTCGGCGCGTCGCTGCTGCTGCTGGCGCTGGCCGCCACCGATGCCCTGCGGCTGGGTCGAGCGCCGTCGCCGCAGCTGCAGCGGCAGGTGCCGCGGATCGTCGCGGTCGGGCATGCGCTGGAGGTCGAACTCAGCCTCGCCGGCAGCCGTCAGCGGCTCGATCTGTTCGATCTGCATCCGCCGCAGTGGGCCGTTGAGAACCTGCCGATGCGCCTGCAGCTGCCGGCGAGCGGACGCCTGCACGCCCGCTATCGGCTGCAGCCGAACCGTCGCGGCATCGCCCACTTCCGCGGCTGCGCGCTGCGCCTGCACTCGCGCTGGCGGCTGTGGACGCAGGCCCGGGTGATCGACTGCCCCGCTGAAGTGCGGGTGTATCCGGACTTCGCCCGGGTCAGCCATCTCGCTTTGGTCGGCACCGATCGGGCCAGCCGGGTCATCGGCGCGCATCAGCACCGTCGGCGCGGCGAAGGCACCGAGTTCCACCAGCTGCGCGAGTACCGCACCGGCGACAGCCTGCGCCAGATCGACTGGAAGGCCAGCCGCCGCGCGCACAAGCTGATCTCGCGCGATTACCAGGACGAACGCAATCAGCAGGTGGTGCTGCTGCTCGACACCGGCCGCCGCATGCTCGCCCACGACGGCGACTTGAGCCATTTCGACCACGCCTTGAATGCCAGCCTGCTGGTCGCCTTCATCGCCCTGCGTCAGGGCGATTCGGTTGGGCTGATGGCCAGCGGCGGCGACTCGCGCTGGATGCCGCCGGTGCGCGGCCTCGGCGCCATTGAGCGCATGCTCGACACGGTGTTCGATCTGCACGCGCAGCCGGTCGCCACCGACTACATCGACGCAGCCCTCCAGCTAGGCCTGCGCCAACCGCGGCGGGCGCTCGTGCTGATCGTCACCAACGCCCGCGACGAGGACATCGAGGATCTGCTGGCCGGCGTGCGCCAGCTGCAGCGCCGGCATCTGGTGTGCGTCGCCAGCCTGCGCGAGTCGCTGCTGGATCGCCTGCTGCAGGATCCGCCGGCGAGCGCTGATCAAGCGCTGCAGGCCAGTGCCGCCGCCCACTACCTTGAGCGCCGCCAGCAGATCCACGCCGCGCTGCGCACCCAGGGCGCCAGCGTGCTCGACGTCACCCCCGCCCAACTGCCCGGCGCGCTGGTGGATCACTACCTTTCGATCAAGCGCGCGGGCCGGCTGTAGCGGCGGCCGGCGATAGCGACGTTCGCATTCCGAGACGCTGCGAAGCCGGCCGTCAGCGCCCTCAGCCCCACTCGGGGTCCGGCAGCTCGGTGAACAGCCGCTTCAGGCCCTCGCCCCACTGCTCATGGATATGCATCAGATAGGGGTCGTTGGCTTCGACCCGTTTGCGCAGGGTGATTTCCTCGCGCTCGCTGGAAAAAACCAGCACGTCCAGCGGCGGACCCACCGAAATATTGGAGCGCATGGTCGAATCGAACGACACCATCGCGCACTTGACCGCGTCTTCCAGATCGGTGGACGGCGTCAGCACGCGGTCGAGAATCGGCTTGCCGTACTTGGTCTCGCCGATCTGGAAGAACGGCGTGTCCTGCGAGGACTCGATGAAATTGCCCTCCGCGTACACCAGAAACAGGCGCGCCGGCTCGCCGAAAATCTGCCCGCCCAGAACGAAACTGGCCGAGCAATCGATGTGGTTGCGGCGCATGTGCTCGCCGTCGCGCTGCTGCACCTCGCGCATCGCCTCGCCAATCTGGCAGGCCACTTCGTACATCGTCTTCGCCAGCAGCACGCTGTCGGCGCCGCCCGCGCGGGCGCGCTGGTCGATCAGGCTGAGCACGCTTTGGGTCACCGACAGGTTGCCGGCGGACAGGGTCACCAGCATGCGGTCGCCGGGCTTTGAGAACACCCGCATCTTCTCGAACTTGCCGACGTTGTCGACACCGGCATGAGTGCGCGAATCCGACATGAACACCATTCCGGCGTCCAGCTTCATGCCCAGGCAGTACGTCATGGTTGCTCAGCGGAAAATGCGGCCCCGGAGTTTAGCGCCCCGGGGCCGTCGAGAACGGAGATCGACTGCTCAGGAAGCCACGATGTCCGTGGGCTCGATGAAGTGCTCGGTGATGCCGTCGGAGATCGCATGCAGCCGCGACATCACCGACTTCAGGAAGCTGCTGGTGCCGCTGGCGAGCAGCGATTCCATGTCGCCGTAGCGCAGCTCCGAGGCCAGCGCCCCGCACTGTCGCACCAGCTCCGGCGCCTTGCCGTGGGCCAGGCCCTCGACGCTTTTGTAGATCGCCGTGGTGCAGGCCGCGAGCGACCGCGGCACATCCGATCGAAGCACCAGCATTTCCGCCACGCGCGCTGGCGATACGGTGTCGCGGTAGATCTTGCGGTAGGTCTCGAACGCCGATATCGCCTGCAGCAGCGCGCTCAGGCGGTAGTACTCGGCGACGCTGTCGGCCTCGGCGGAAGGCTGGGTGCCGGTTTCCCCGAAATACATGTCGAGCAGGCGCAGGGTGTAGTCGGCGCGCTCGATGAAGGTGCCGATCTGCAGGAACACGTAGGCGTCGTCGCGCACCAGAGTTCCCAGGGTGATGCCGCGGAAGGCGGCGGCGCGGCGCTTCACCCAGTCCAGGAACTGCGGCAAACCCTCAGCGTTCAGACCGTCCCAGTCCATATCGCGCACGCGCAGCCACGATGAGTTGATGTCCTGGTACATGTCGGCGCTGATCGCACCGCGCTGGGCGCGGCCGGATTCGCGCGCCGCATACAGGCAGGACCAGATCGAGGCGGGGTTGGCCTGATCGAAAATCAGGTACTGCAGAAAGGACTTCTCGTCGAGATTCCTGTACTTGTCGAGGAAGCTCTGCTCGACGCCAAGCGCCTGCAGCGCGCCGCTCCAGGACTGTGCCAGCACGCGGTTCTTGCCCGAGCGTTCGGGCAGCAGGGCGACGTGATGCGCGTAGTCGATCAGCCGCGCGGCATTGTCGACGCGCTCGATATGGCGCGCCATCCACAGCAGTTCACTCGCTGTCCGGCAAAGCATCAGTCGGCCTCCAGAATCCAGGTGTCCTTGGTGCCGCCGCCCTGCGACGAATTCACCACCAGCGAGCCCGCCGTCAAGGCCACCCGCGTCAGCCCACCGGGCACGATCCGCACTTCCTTGCCGGCCAGCACATAGGGCCGCAGGTCGATGTGGCGCGGCGCGAGGCCGGATTCCACGAAGGTCGGGCACGTTGAAAGAGCCAATGTCGGCTGCGCGATATAGCCCGCCGGGTTAGCCAAAATGCGTGCGCGGAATTCCTCGATCTGCGCCTTGGTCGAGGCCGGCCCCACCAGCATGCCGTAGCCGCCTGCGCCCTGGGTCTCCTTGACGACCAGCTCGGGCAGGTGCTCCAGCGTGTACTTCAGGTCATCCGCATTGCGCAGCCGATACGTTGGCACGTTGTGCAGGATCGGCGATTCATCCAGATAGAACCGCACCATCTCCGGCACATAGGGATAGATCGATTTGTCGTCGGCCACGCCGGTACCAATCGCATTGGCAAGGTTGACCCGTCCCGCGCGGTAGGCGCGCATCAGGCCGGGCACGCCGAGCATTGAATCCTTGCGGAACACTTCAGGGTCGAGGAAGTCGTCGTCGACGCGGCGGTAGATCACGTGGATGCGTTTCAAGCCGCGCGTTGTGCGCATGTAGACGGTGTCATCAACGACGGTCAGATCCTGACCCTCGACCAGCTCCACGCCCATTTGCTGGGCTAGAAACGCGTGCTCGTAGTAGGCCGAGTTGTAGGCGCCGGGAGTCAGCAGCGCCACCGTTGGTTTCTCGATGCCCGCCGGCGCCACCGAATGCAGGGTGTCGAGCAGGGCGTCCGGGTAGTCGTCGACCGGCGCGATCGCCTGTCGAGCGAATAACTCGGGGAACAGCCGCATCATCATCTTGCGGTTCTCAAGCATGTAGGAAACGCCGGAGGGCACCCGCAGATTGTCTTCCAGCACGTAGTAGTCGCCGTCGCCTGCACGCACTACATCGACACCGGAGATATGCGAATAAATATCCTCGGGCAGTTTGATGCCACACATTTCCTTGCGGTACTGGGTGTTGCCCAGCACCAGATCGGGCGGGATCAGGCCCGACTTGAGGATGCGCTGCTCGCCGTAGACGTCCTTCAGGAACGCGTTGAGCGTTTGCACGCGCTGGCGAAGGCCGCGTTCAAGCATCGACCACTCGCCCGCCGGGATGACCCGCGGCACCACGTCGAACGGAATCAGTCGCTCGGTGCCGGATTTCTCACCGTAAACGGTAAAGGTGATGCCGACCCGATGAAAGGCGAGGTCGGCTTCATGGCGCTTGCGCTCAAGCCGCGCCGCCGAAGTTTCGCCCAGCCAGTTAGCAAACTCGCGGTAGTGCGGACGCACGGTGTTCTCGTCCGCATGCATTTCGTCATAGAACAAATGAAAGCCCTCCCGTGGCCCGCCACCGAACAGCCGGAACGGCTACTCCACCGCGCAGAAAACGCGCCTGTGGCAGTCGATGGTGCAGGACTCACTAATACACAGCGGGGCCCTGAACTCAAGCCCACGCCTCGAATCCGGAATCAGACTGCTGTCGTCACGCATCGCGTCCGAGCTGCTGAAACGCGCGCTGCTGGCGGGGCCCTGTGCGCCCTGCAGGCGCCGATGCGGCAGACTTCTCGCTTACGACTCGCAAGGAGCTCCGCGTGGACTACGCCGCACTGTTGCCCTACCTGCTGCACACGCTCGCCGTACTGCTGATCCTCGCGGGCCTGGCCGGAACGATTCTGCCCGCCCTGCCCGGCGTGCCGATGATGCTGGCCGGCATGCTGCTCTCGGCCTGGGCGGGGGATTTCGCGCACGTCGGCTGGCCGATGCTGACCGGGCTGGCGGTGTTGACCGGCTTGTCTATCCTCGCCGACCTGGTCGCCGGCCTGCTGGGCGCGAAGCGGGTCGGCGCCAGCCCCTGGGCGCTGGTCGGCGCCGCCGTCGGCACCGTGGCCGGGCTGTTCTTTGGCCTGCTCGGCCTGCTGCTGGGTCCGTTCTTCGGCGCGCTGGTGGGCGAACTGGTGGCCGGCGGCACGCTGCGCCGTGCGGCCCATGTCGGCGTCGGGGCGTGGCTCGGGTTTCTGATCGGCGCCGTGCTGAAAGTGGCGATTGCCTTCACCATGATTGGACTGTTCGTGTTTGCGCTGATCTTCTGAAGCCGAGGCAAGGTCTGTTTCCGGCGCCCGCCCGTCATCCCACTGAAGCGATCCCCCCTCATGTCCGACAGCTTCCTCTGGTTCGATCTCGAAACCTTCGGCCGCAGCCCTCGCAGCAGCCGCGTCGCGCAGTTCGCCGGCCTGCGAACCAATGCCGAGCTGGAGGTCATTGATGAACCGCTGATGCTGTACTGCCAGCCGGCGCTGGACCTGCTGCCTTCGCCCGAAGCCACCCTGATCACCGGCATCACTCCACAGCGCGCGCTCAGCGACGGCCTGCCGGAGCCGCAGTTCCTTGCCCGCGTGCATGCGGCGATGGCCCGGCCAGGCACCTGCAGCGTCGGCTACAACAGCCTGCGCTTCGATGACGAGTTCATCCGCTACAGCCTGTATCGAAATTTCTTCGACCCCTACCAGCGCGAGTACGCCCGCGGCAATTCGCGCTGGGACCTGCTCGACCTCGCCCGGCTGCTGTATGCGCTGCGCCCGCAGGGCATCGAGTGGCCGCTGCGCGAGGACGGCCTGCCCAGCTTCAAGCTCGAACACCTGGCCGCGGCCAACGGGGTCGGCCACAGCCGGGCGCACGATGCGCTGTCCGACGTCGAGGCGCTGATCGGCCTGGCCCGCCGATTCCGCAGCGCGCAGCCGAAGATGTTCGAGTACTACTTCGGTTTCCGCCGCAAGCAGCGCGCAGCCGGCCTGCTCAACGTGGCGCAGATGCAGCCGGTGCTGCACGTGTCGGGCATGTTCAGCGCCGCCCACGGCTGCGCGGCGATCGTGGCGCCGATTGCCGAGCATCCAGTCGTTCCCGGAAGGGTGATCTGCTTCGACCTGGGCACGGATATCCAGCCGCTGCTCAAGCTCGACGCCGACGACATCGCCGACCGCCTGTATGTCGCCCAGGCCGACCTGCCCGAGGGCGAGCAGCGGATGGCGCTGAAGGAAATCCACAGCAATCGCTGTCCGGCCCTGGTCGAACTGCGACACGTCACCGACCCCGAACTCGAACGACTCCAGCTCGACCGCGCTGCCGCTGCACGTCGCCAGGCCGAGCTGCTGGCCGCACCGGGGCTGGCGGAAAAGGTGCGCCAGGTGTTTGCACGGCCGCGCGATTTCGGCAGTGACGACGCCGATCAGGCCCTCTACGCGGGATTTCTGCCGGACGCCGATCGCGCGCTGTTCGAGCCGCTGCGCGCCTGCGCACCCGCGCACCTGGGCGAGTTCGCCGGTCGGCTGCGCGATCCTCGGCTCAAGGAGCTGCTGTTCCGCTACCGCGCGCGCAATCATCCGGGGACTCTGTCGCTGCAGGAACACGAACGCTGGCGGACCTACCTGGTACAGCGGCTGGCGCCCGAGAGCGGCCTCTCGGAATACAGCCTGGACAGCCACGCGGAGCGCGTCGAGTCGCTGCGCGCCGCACTGCCGCCGCAGGCGCAGGCGCGCGAATGGCTGCAGGCGCTGGACGATTGGCGCAAGGACGTCCAACTCGGCCTGTAGCCCTCGGCCGCCTCGGGCTCGAGCTTTGGTGAGAGCGCCGGCCCGTTGGCACCGGACCTTGCGCGCCGACGGCGCCCGCCGCCGCAGGGCGCTGCGAACGAGTGGGTTACCCTGATTTCCTTCCGCACAGGCAGACGTTGTATGGCGATTCAAGTTGCGCTGTCGCACATCACCCACTATCGCTACGACCGGCCGGTGGTGCTCGGGCCGCAGATCATCCGCCTGCGGCCGGCCCCGCACAGCCGCACACGGGTGCTGTCCTACTCGCAGCGCATTGCGCCTGATCCGCACTTCGTCAACTGGCAGCAGGACCCGTTCGCCAACTATCAGGCGCGGGTGGTGTTTCCGGAGCCGACCCGGGAGTTCAAGGTCACCATCGATCTGATTGCCGAAATGGCGGTCTACAACCCGTTCGATTTCTTTCTAGAACCCTCGGCCGAGACGTTCCCTTTCAGCTACGGCAGTGAACAAAGCGCCGAACTGCAGCCCTATCTGGCGCCGGAGCCGGCCACACCGCTGCTGAAGGCGTTTGTCGAAGCAACAGACCGCACGCCTACGCCGACCATCGATTTTCTGGTCGCGATCAACCAGCGCGTGCAGGCCGCAATCGGCTATGTGATCCGCATGGAGCCCGGCGTGCAGACGCCCGAGCACACCCTGCAGATGAAGCTGGGCTCCTGCCGCGACTCCAGCTGGCTGCTGGTGCAGGTGCTGCGGCATCTCGGCCTCGCCGCGCGTTTCGCATCCGGCTACCTGATCCAGCTCAAAGCCGACACCAAGGCGCTGGACGGCCCCAGCGGCACCGATCACGACTTCACCGATCTGCACGCCTGGTGCGAGGTGTTTCTGCCCGGCGCCGGCTGGATCGGCCTTGACCCTACCTCCGGCCTGATGGCGGGCGAAGGCCATATCCCGCTGGCCTGCACCCCGCAGCCTTCGAGCGCCGCGCCAATCGAGGGCGCGGTCGGCCGCAGCGAGGTCGAGTTCAGCCATTCGATGAAAGTGACGCGGGTGCTGGAAACCGCACGCGTCACCCAGCCCTACGACGACAGCCAGTGGCAGGCGATCAAGGCGCTCGGCGACGCCGTGGACACCCGCCTGACCCAGGGTGACGTGCGCCTGACGATGGGCGGTGAGCCGACCTTCGTGGCCACCTCGGACCGCGATGCGCCCGAGTGGAATACCGATGCCGTCGGCCCCACCAAGCGCGGCTATGCGCTGCAGCTGCTGCATCGTCTGCGCGCGCAGTACGGCGCCGGCGGCCTGCTGCATCTCGGCCAGGGCAAGTGGTATCCGGGCGAACAATTGCCGCGCTGGGCGCTGTCGCTGTTCTGGCGCGCCGACGGTCAGCCGGTGTGGCGCAAGCCTGAGCGTTTCGCTGACGAATCGCTGCCGGCCAGCTGCGGCCCGGAAGATGCCGAGCGGCTGACCCAGGCGCTCGCGCGGCAGCTGGGGCTGGACAGCGCGCACATCCGCGCCGGCTTCGAGGACGCGTTCTACTACCAGTGGCGCGAGCGCCGGCTGCCGGTCAACGTCGAAACCAGCGAAGGCAGGCTGGTCGACGCACTTGAGCAGGCTCGGCTCAAGCGCGTGTTCAAACAGGGCCTGGAAACGCCGGTCGGCTACGCGCTGCCGCTGCAGGTGGAGGACGGCCGCTGGTGGAGCAGCCCGTGGTTTTTTCGCGAGGCGCGCATGCTGCTGGCGCCCGGCGACTCGCCGATGGGCTACCGGCTGCCGCTGGACTCGCTGCCTTGGGTGAACGCGACCGACTTCCCGTATCACATTGAGCGCGACCCCAACGAAGTGCGCGCGCCGCTGCCGGACGCGACGGTGTTGAACACCGCCAAGCCGCTGATCGCTTCGGCGCGCTCGACGGTGACCCAGATCCAGGCCGGCTCGCGCACGGGCACGAGCACGGGCACGGGCACGAGCGCATCGAAGAACGCAGCGCCCTGCGACGCAGGCGACCGCAGCCGCGCGCCGGCGGCCGGCGAATCCGCCGGCTGGCTAACCCGCACCGCCGTCTGCGTTGAAGCGCGCGATTCGCGCCGGGCCAGCGGCCCCAAGCTCGAGAACGCCGGCCCGCGTCATCAGCATCTGTACGTGTTCCTGCCGCCGCTGACCCGCCTGGAGGATTACCTCACCCTGGTGGCCTGCGTTGAAAACGCCGCCGAGGAGCTGGGCCTGAAGGTCGTGCTGGAGGGCTACCCGCCGCCGCGCGATCCGCGCCTGAAGATGTTGCAGGTGACTCCGGACCCGGGCGTGATCGAGGTCAATATTCATCCGGCCCACAGCTGGAAGGAGGTGGTCGACCACACCGAGTTCGTCTACGAGGCCGCTACCCAAACGCGGCTGTGCGCCGAGAAGTTCATGACTGACGGCCGCCATACCGGCACCGGCGGCGGCAATCACGTCGTCATGGGCGGCGCTACGCCGGCCGACAGCCCGTTCCTGCGGCGGCCCGAGCTGCTCGCCAGCCTGCTCGCCTACTGGCACAACCATCCGTCCTTGAGCTACCTGTTCAGCGGACTGTTCATCGGCCCGACCAGCCAGGCGCCGCGGCTGGACGAAGTGCGCAACGACCAGCTGTTCGAGCTGGAGATCGCCCTGCAGGAAATCGCAGTCCACTGCGAAAAACACGGCTCGGAAATGCCGCCCTGGCTGGTTGACCGAAGCCTGCGCAACATCCTGATCGACGTCACCGGCAACACCCATCGCAGCGAGTTCTGCATCGACAAGCTGTACTCGCCGGATTCAGCCACCGGCCGGCTCGGCCTGCTGGAGCTGCGCGCCTTCGAGATGCCGCCGCATGCGCGGATGAGCGTGGCGCAGCAGCTGCTGCTGCGCGCACTGGTGGCCAAATTCTGGGAGCAGCCCTGGCGCGGGCGCTTGAGCCGCTGGGGCACCGGCCTGCACGACCGCTTCATGCTGTCGACCTTCGTGCGCCTGGATTTCGAAGACGTGCTGCGCGATCTGCGCGACTCCGGCTTCGATTTCGATCCAGCCTGGTTCGAGCCGCATTTCGAGTTTCGTTTCCCGCACGTCGGCGAACTGGCCGTGCGCGGCATCCGGATCGACCTGCGCGGCGCGCTGGAGCCCTGGCATGTGATGGGCGAGGAGGGCGGCGCCGGCAGCACCGTGCGCTATGTCGATTCCTCGCTGGAGCGGCTGGAGGTACGGGTGAGCGGCTACGACGACCGTCGCTACCAGATCACCTGCAATGGCCGGGCGCTGCCGCTGCAGCCGACCGGCATCAGCGGCGAATTCGTCGCCGGCGTCCGCTTCAAGGCATGGAACCCGCCTTCGGCGCTGCATCCCTCGATTGAGGCGCACGGGCCGCTCACTTTTGATGTGGTCGATACCTGGTCGCAGCGCTCGCTGGGCGGCTGCCAGTACCACGTGGTGCATCCGGGCGGGCGCAGCTACGACAGCCTGCCGGTGAACTCCTACGAGGCCGAAAGCCGACGACTGACGCGTTTCTCAACCCTGGGCCACACCCCCGGAACGATCGAAGTGGCGCCGACACGGATCAATCCGGAATACCCGCACACGCTGGATCTGCGCCACCGCTGAACGATCGGGTCGGTGCTTGGTGCTTGGTGCTCGGTGCGTTCGCCGTTCAAGCGCGGGCGCATCCGAAGGGGCTTGAGTGCGGCCGCCGCGGGCGCGCTGGCAGCGGCGCCAGCGGGCGTCTTTGCCCTTGCCTTCCAGGGTCAGCTTACCCTCGGCCCTCAGCGAATCCAGCGCGCGCTTGATACGGGCGGCGGGCAGCTGCGGGAACTGCGCGCGCAGCAACGGCCACCGGAAACCCGTCCGGCAGCTCCTGCGTGGCGGCGATGCGGATGCAGGTGTCCAGGCCACCGTCAGCGGCAGCGCTGCGGTAGTGGCCGGTGGCCTCTGCCACCTGCCGCAAACGCGGCTGCCGCAGCGCGCCGTGCGCCGCGGCAAACCAGCGCTGGGTCCAGACGTTGGCCAGCTTGCGATTGCCGGCAAATACGCACTGCACGTTCGGGAACAGCACCGGCAGCTCGGCCAGCACCCGCAGCAGGTAGGCTGCCGGCCAGCGCCCGGCCTTCGCGGTGTCGCCGAAATCAGCGCACTGCGCCTCGATCAGCAGCGCTGCGTGCGGGTAGCTGGCGAGCTCGGCCAACTGCTGATGCAGGCCTTTGAGCTCACCCAGGTCCGACAGCAGGTTCTCCCTCGTCTTGCGCTCAACCACCGCGACGATGCGCTGCTCGAACACAGGGCGTAGTCGCCGACCGGCAGTTGACGGCGCAGCTCGCGCGCACCGGGAAAGCGCCAGCTGTAGCGCTTCTGGGTGTCGATCACCACTTAAAAGCCGACGCTGAGCAGCAGCTCAGCGTTCTTGGCGTTCTTGTGCGCGCGGGTCGCCGCCTCGGTGCGGAAAAACACCTGCTCGTAGACACCGCTGCCGTCCGACAGAGGCTTTTCGAGGATCAAGAACTCGCAGCGCTTGCGCTGGGCACGGTCCAGCGTCACCGAAATCTTGCGTCCCAGCCGCACCAGATGCGCCACCGTGGCGGTGTCCTCATGCTCAAAGACTTCGTCCTGCGGCGGTTCTTTCTCGCGCAGGCAAAACACCTGGGTGCCGGCGCCGGGCCACGCCGCCTTGGCGCGGAACGCGAACAGCGTACGCCCGGCCTGCTCGATGCTGATGCGAAACGGAAACCGCGGGTCGGCACTGCGCTGGACGATCCACTGCGCGGCCATCAGCTGTCCGCGGGCAGCAGGCGCTGCGCGTGCGCGGCCGACTTCTTCAGCGAGCGCAGCCAGTCGGCATTCAAATCACGGGCGTGCCTGGGCATCCGCTGCGCCAGCTTCAGGGATTCCGCGGTCAGGCGCGCGGCCTCGGCGAACTCGCTCCATTCGACCAGCAGTTCGGCGTACCGGGCCCGCGCCTGCAACCCGGCAAAACCCGGGATCAGCGCCTCGAACTCCTCGCGAGCCCGCGCCCGCTCGCCGCTGGCCGCGACCGCCTGCGCAAACACCAGATGCCCGCTCGGCGAACGGAAATCCGGCCGCCGCTGGATCAGCGCCTGCAGCAGATCGCGCGCCGCCTCCGCCTGCCCTGCATCCAGCAGCGCATGCGCATGCCGCACCTCGATCTCGGGATCGTCGGCCTGCACGCCTTCGCGGGCTTTTGCGTAGTGCTCGACCGCTTCAGCCGCCTTTCCGTCCGCCAGCAGCGCATCGGCCAGCCGCAGATGGTTGCCGCTGCTGGGCGTGGCCTCCAAAGCCTGCTGCGCCTCGCGCAGCTCGCGCCCGGGGTTGAGTAGCGCCAGCGCCGAGCGCTGCACGCGCCGCCCCACTCGGGTTCCGCGCGCCGCCGGCAGCCACACCACCACGGCATAGACCAGGCTGCCCAGCAGCGGAAACGCGAACAGCACGAACAGCCAGTACATTTCGCGCCCGGTGCGCAAGGCGTGGATGGCGAAGAACGTCGCGATCAGAACGTGCAGACCAATGCCGAAAATGTGCATGGGAACGGAGTCATCCACGGGAATATCAGCGCGCGAGTCTTCCACGGTCAGCACTGTTCGCGCCAGTCGTGATCGGTGCGGCGCTCAGTCGATCAACCGCTACACGCCGATCAGCCGCTACACACAAATCAGCCGCTTAACGCGATCAACCGCTACGCGCCGATCAACCGCTGCGTTCCGACCAGCCGCTTCACCCGATCAACCGCTGCGTGCCGACCAGCCGCTCTACCACCGGCCCCGGCTGCTTGAGCCAGCCGAAATGGTCGGCGCGGCGCGGGGCGAAGGCATCGTCATGCAGCGTTTCGATCCGCCACTGCGCCTGCGGCGTCTTGGCGGCCAAGGCTTCCAGTGCGGGCTTGGGGCACAGCCAGTCCGAGGCCATATGCAGGGCCTGAACCGTGCCGCGGTAGCGCGTCAGCGCGGCCTCGATATCCACACCCTCATCGCGCAGGCGATAGCGTCCGCTGCGGCCGCTGCGCGCCCAGTCGCGCATCAGGCCGCGGGCCTCGCGGCCGGCGAAGCCCATACGCTCACCGGGATAGTGGCCGAACAGCATCGCCGCGGCCGGAATGACATGCAGGGCCGCCCAGATGCCCAGCCCGTGCAGGCGCGGATAGGTTCGCCAATCGGGCATTCCCGAAGCCAGCACCTGCACCTGGCTGAACTGCTCCGGCTGCAGTGCGGCGCTGATCAGCGCCAGCTGGCCGCCGAGGCTGTGTCCGCCGATCGCCCATTCAAGACCCGGCAGCGCCGAGCGCGCCACGGCCAGGCCCGCCGGAACATCGCGTTCAAGCAGCTCGCGATAGCCCCAGCTGCAGCTCCGCGAAGCGCGCAGGCTGCTGCCGCCAAGGCCTCGCCACTCGTGAACGGCCACGGCGACGCCGCGCGCCGCGAGCGCCGCGGCGAAGGTCTCGTTGGGGCGGATGCCCACGCCCAGCGCCGGCAGGAAATACAGCGCGCTGCGCGGCTGTTCAGGCACGATCAGACGCAGGTCGAACTCGGCACCGTCGGCCGCGCGCGCGCGGAGCACGCTGAACTCAAGCAACGCATTGGGCATGGTCATGACGCACTTATTGAACCGGCGGGTATGCTAACTCGCCCTTGCCGACCGTGTGCGACACTCCGCGCCGGTTGCGCTCGCTGTAGCCCGGAACGACAGAATGGACAAGCACACCGCCACCCCCATGCACCGCGAGGAACTGCTGAACGCCTTCACCCACGGCGTCGGCGCCCTCGGGTTTGCCGTCGCAGGGGCGGTACTCATTACCCTCGCCGCACTGTGGGGTGACGGCTGGCAGCTCGGCACTGCGATCGTATTCGTGGTGACTCTGAGCCTGCTTTACATCGCCTCGACCCTGTACCACGCCGCCCGCCACGAGCGTTTGAAAGCCAAACTCAAGGTCCTCGACCACTGCGCGATCTTTCTGCTGATCGCCGGCACCTACACGCCGTTCGCCCTGCTCGGCATGCGCGACAACTGGGGCTGGACGATGTTCGCCTTGATCTGGACCCTGGCGGTGCTGGGGGTGGTGTTCAAGCTGTTCTACACCGGCCGCTTTCCACGGCTGTCCACGCTGATGTACGTGGCCATGGGCTGGCTGGTGGTGATCGCGTTCGAACCGATGCGCCAGGAGCTCTCCACCAGCACCATCGCCTGGCTGATCTCCGGCGGCATCGCTTACACCGTCGGCACCCTGTTCTACCATCGCGATTCGCTGCCCTACGCGCACGCGATCTGGCACCTTTTCGTGATCGCTGGCAGCGCGCTCCACTTCGTCGCGGTCAGCACCCAGGTGCTGGCCTCCAGCTACTGATGCGCGGGCTGCCGCGGGTGCTGCTGGCCGGCTTCGAGCCGTTCGGCGGCGAAGCGATCAACCCCGCCCAGGACGTGCTCCATGAGCTTTCCGGCGAGCGCATTGCCGGCCACCGAATCGAGCCCGCTACGCTGCCGGTGTGCTTCGAACACGCTCCGCGCGCGTTGATCGAGGCCATCGTTCGGGTCCAGCCCAGCCTGGTGATCTGCGTCGGCCAGGCCGGCGGGCGAGCGCGCATTTCGATCGAGCGCGTGGCGCTGAACCTCATCGACGCCCGGATCGCCGACAACAGCGGTCAGCAGCCGATTGATACCGAGGTCGTCAAGGGTGCCCCTACGGCCTACCTGTCCACCCTGCCGGTGAAAGCTCTCACCGCCAGCCTGAACCAGCACGGCGTGCCGGCCGAGCTGTCGCTGTCGGCCGGCACCTACGTGTGCAATGCGGTGTTCTTCCAGCTGATGCATCACCTCGCCCTGCAGCACCCGGGCGTGCGCGGCGGCTTCATTCATATCCCCTACCTGCCGGCCCAGGCCGCGCGGCATCCGGGCGCGCCCAGCATGGCGCTTGAGACCTTGAGCAAAGGCCTGGGCATCGCCATCGGCACGGCGCTGGAAACCGCTGCCGACCTGCACCTGCCCGGCGGCGTGGAGTGCTGAGGCGCCAGGTTTTGAGGCGCCAGGGTTTTTAGGCGCCAGCGTTCTTAGCAGCTCGACGGTCCGCAGCGCACGCAGCGGACCGTCACGCTGAAGCCGAGCAATTCAGAGGTTCCCAACAGCAACGGCGACGGTTCGGCAATCGGCCCGCCTCAATACTTCGGCTTGCGCGGCGGTGTTATGTTCGCCGCCATGCCCGATGCCCAACCCGCCCCCGCCCGCATCGACCGCGACGACCGCGGCCTGCGGCTGTCCGGCGAGTGGACACTGCCACACGCGCGCGCGCTGGCCGCGAAAGAAGCGCAGCTGGGCCGCATCGATCCAGCGCTGCCGATCGACGCCTCCGGACTGACTCGGCTCGACACCTGCGGCGCGCTGGTGCTGCTGCGGCTGCTGGCGCGCGAGCAGTCCGACCTGCAGCTCGACCGCATCGCCGGCCTGCGCGAACAGGACACCGCGCTGCTCAAGCTGCTGATCGAACGACGCGGCAGCAGCGCGCCGCCTGTAGAGCGCGAGCACGGCCTGATCGCCCTGCTGGCCCGCATCGGCAAGGCCCTCGCCAGCTTCTGGAGAGACAGCCGCGAGCTGCTGGGCTTTATCGGCCTGACCCTGGTCACCCTCGCGCGCACCCTGACCGGCCGACGCCGGCTACGGATCACCCCGACCGTCTTCCACATGGAACAAGCCGGCCTGGATGCGGTGCCGATCGTCGCCCTGCTGAGCTTTCTGGTCGGCGCGGTGGTGGCCTTTCTCGGCGCCACCGTGCTGAGCGATTTCGGCGCCTCGATCTTTACCGTGGAGCTGGTGGCGTATTCCTTTTTGCGCGAATTCGGCGTGCTGCTGACGGCGATCCTGCTGGCCGGTCGCTCCGGCAGCGCGTTCACCGCGCAGATCGGCTCGATGAAGAGCCGCGAGGAGCTGGACGCGATCCGCGCGCTGGGGCTCGACGTGGTCGAGCTGCTGGTGCTGCCGCGGCTGATCGCGCTGCTGCTGATGCTGCCGCTGCTGGCCTTCATCGGCATGATCAGCGGCCTGGTCGGAGGCGCCCTGGTCGGCGCCGCAGCGCTCGACATCAGCACCGGCATGTTCATCAGCCGGCTGTACGAGATGACCGAGGTGCGTCACTTCTGGGTCGGCATGGTCAAGGCGCCGGTGTTCGCCTTTCTGATCGCCGTGGTCGGCTGCCTGGAGGGGCTCAAAGTCGCCGGCAGCGCCGAAAGCGTTGGCCGCCACACGACTTCTTCCGTCGTGCAGTCGATCTTCCTGGTGATCGTGTTCGACGCGCTGTTTGCGATCTTTTTCATGGAGCTGGGCGTATGAACTCCGCCCCGCACGGTGCCCAAGAAGCCGCGCCTGACGTCGAGCCCGACGGCGCCCGCGAAGCGGTGATCGAAGTCCGCGGCCTGCGCTCGGTGTTCGGCAGCCAGGTGGTGCACGACGGCCTCGACCTCGATCTGTATCGCGGCGAAGTGCTGGGCGTGATCGGCGGCTCCGGCGCCGGCAAGTCGGTGCTGCTGCGCTCCATCGTCGGCCTGAAAGACCCCGACGGCGGCCAGGTAAAACTGTTCGGCGAAGACACCACCCATCTGGATGAGGAAGCCCGTCGGCCCTATGAGCGGCGCTTCGGCCTGCTGTTCCAGGACGGCGCGCTGTTCTCCTCGCTGACCGTGCTGGAAAACGTCAAGGTGCCGCTGCTGGAATATTTCGACCTGCCGCTGGATCTGCTCGACGAACTGGCGCTGACCAAGATCCTGCTGACCGGCCTGCCGGCCGAGGCGGCCAACAAATACCCGAGCCAGCTCTCCGGCGGCATGCGCAAGCGCGCAGGATTGGCGCGCGCGCTGGCGCTGGACCCGGAGATCCTGTTTCTGGACGAGCCAACCTCGGGCCTTGACCCGATCGGCGCCGCCGCCTTCGACGCACTGATTCGCACCTTGAGCAATTCGCTGGGCTTCAGCGTGTTTCTGGTCACCCATGACCTCGACAGCCTGTACGCCATCTGCGACCGGGTCGCCGTGCTGGCCGACCGCAAGGTGCAGGTGGTCGACACCGTGGAAATCGTGGAGGCCCACCCGCACCCGTGGATCCGCGAGTGCTTCACCGGCCCGCGCGGGCGCAGCGCCCGCGCCCAAGCCGAACTCAGCCAGCCGGCGAGCGCCAATGAGCGCCCTGTGCGGTCGCCTGAGCCGGCGCCTGAGCCGGCGCCCTCCCCCACCCCTTCCACCCGGAGCTGAGCCATGGAAACCCGCGCCAGCTATGTCCTGATCGGCAGCTTCGCCGTCGCCGTTCTCGGGCTCGCCTTTCTGTTCGTACTGTGGCTCGGCAAGGTCGCGCTGGATCGCGAATGGGCCTACTACGACGTGGTGTTCGCCGAAGCCGTCACCGGGCTGACGGTCGGCTCGGCGGTGCAGTACAGCGGCATCCAGGTCGGCGAAGTGCGCCGTCTGCAGCTGGCCCCCGACGACCCCAGCGAGGTGTGGGCCTACGTGCGGGTGTCCGGCGACACTCCGGTCAAGACCGACACCACCGCCAAGCTGACCTTCACCGGTCTGACCGGCGTGGCGATCATCCAGCTCGGCGGCGGCAGCGCGAACGCCCCGCCGCTGGTGGGCAAGGCAGGCGAAGTGCCGCAGATCGTGGCCGAGGCCTCGGCGCTGGCCAAGCTGATGTCCGAAGGCGAGGACATCGCGCTCAACGTCAACCAGCTGCTGCGCCGGGCCAGCCTGCTGCTGAGCGAGGACAACGTCAGCAAGGTCACCGCGACGGTGGCGCATATCGAACAGGTCAGCAGCAGGCTCGCCGAGAACAGCGACGGCATCGATCGCGCGCTGGAGGACCTCGCCGCCGCCGGCAAATCGCTGCGCGAGGCGCTGGCGCAGACCGAGCAGCTGATGCAGCGCCTGGATTCCATCGCCAGCCGCACCGACCGCCTGCTGTCCGGCGATGCCCAGGCGCTGATTGAAAGCGCGCGTCAAAGCCTGGAGGCCGCGCGCCGGCTGGCCGACAGCTCCAGCAGCCTGGTCGACGGCAATCGCGACGCGATTGAACGTTTCAGCCAGCAGAGCCTGGCCCAGATGGGCCCGGCCATGACCGAACTTCGACAAACCCTGGCCCAGCTGCGTGAGCTCAGCGAGCGGCTGGAGGCCGACCCCACCCAATTCCTGCTCGGCCAGGACCAGCCGAAGGAGTACGACCCGCAATGAAGACCTCGGCGTCCCGCCCAAGCCCTTGCCTCGCACCTTCGGCTGCACGCCGTCCGTGGATCTCCGCGCTGCGGGCGATCGCGCTGCTCAGCCTCGCCTTCAGCCTGGTCGCCTGCGCCCTGCCCCGCGCCCGCGAGGGCGAGGCCCGCATTCACGGCCTGTCGGTCGAGGTCGCCGCAAGCGCGTCGCCGCGCCTATCGCGGCAGCTGCTGGTGGAGCTGCCGGTCGCGGCTGCACCGATCGACAGCCGTCGCGTCGCCATTCGCATCGGCAGCGCTGAATACGGCGTGCTGCGCGAATTGCGCTGGAGCGAGCCCGCGCCGCAGCTGTGGCAAAGCCTGCTGGTACGCGCCATCGAAGACGACGGCCGGCTGGCCGCCGGCCGCGCCAGCGACAGCCTGTTCGGCGACGAGCGCCTGCTCGGCGAACTGCGCGCTTTCGAGTACCGCCGCGACAGCAGCAGCGTGGTTATCGAATTCCACGCCAAGCGGGTGGGCTTGGCCCAGCGAGTAGTCGCCAGCCGCAGTTTCCAGGCCGAAGTGCCGGTGGCCGACAGCACCCCGGAGGCGGTCATCGAGGGCTTCCAGCGCGCCGCCGCCCAGCTGCTGCCGCCGCTGCTGGACTGGCTGGCCGCCGACTGACGCGCCTATGAATCGGCCGTGCTCCTCGGCTGCCGGTGCGTCGATGGACCCGTGCCCTTGGCGCGTCGGTCACCCGCAACCCCGACGCGCTGAGGTGCGCTCGCGACGGAACGCTGGGGCTCCGCACGGCGCGCTGCTGCGAGACGCCCGTCGCGCAACGTCGCCTCGGCCCTTGGCGCGCACGCCGTCGCCCACTCGCTTCAGGGCTGCTGCGCTGACCGCGCGGGCGTGACGCGCAGCGCGCGGCCACGCGCGCCTCGACGGCACCGCTGCGGCTCGGGCAAGCGCTTTGTGGACGCGATCGCCGCAGAACATATCCTTTCATCGCGATTGATGTGTAGACTTTGCCGCCAGCTGCGAAGGAGCGCTGTCGGCACACATCGCGGCTAGCGCTGTCTACCCGCCACACCCCGCACTGTCGAAGGAATCCGTCCGCATGATCGCCCCGTCTTTTTCGAGTGCCGCTAGCGCGCGCCAGCGCGTGGATCTGGTGCTCATCGGCGCCCGCGGCCGCGTCGGCAGCGCCCTGCGCCAGCGCCTGGCCGACCGCCAAGGCGCGCTCGACGCCCTGCTGGGGTTGGAGCTCCGTCTGCGTGCCGCGCTTGATCGTCGCGGCCTGGCCGAATGCGAAGAAGGCCTCGATCCGCTGCGCCTCGACGGCCAGCTGGGCGCGCGCAGCGAGGGCGATCTGGAGCGACTGTGCAGCCGTCTGCGGCCAGCGACCGTGCTGATCGACTGCACCGCCTGCGACGAGATTGCCGGCCACTATCCCGCCTGGCTGGCGCAGGGCTTTGCCATTGCCGGCGCCAACAAACACGCCGGCGCCCGCCCGCTGGCCTTCTACCGCAGGCTGCAGCAGCAGGCGGGGCGCCGCAGCTGGCACTACGAAACAACGGTTGGCGCGGCCATTCCGGTGCTCGGCCCACTTCGAGACCTGCGCCTGCGCGGCGAGCAGGTGCTCGGCATCCGCGGCCTGCTGTCGGGTTCGCTGTCTTTTGTGACGGCGCGGCTGCACGAGGGCGCAGCTTTCTCTGAGGCCGTGCTGGAGGCCCGCGCGCTGGGCTACACCGAGCCCAACCCGCTGGACGACCTCAGCGGCCAGGACATCGCCCGCAAGCTGCTGATACTGGGCCGTGAAGCCGGCTTCGAGCTGGAGCCCGAACACATCGACGTTGCGCCACTGACCGGGCTGCCGCACCGCATCGGCGAGCAGGACACTGCAGCCCTCGCCCAAGCCCTGTGCAGCGAAGACGCCGCCTGGGCACAGCGGCTGCACGCGGCCCGCGCGGAAGGCCTGCGTCTGGTGGTGGTCGGAGAAGTCGGCCCGCACGGCGGCCGGGTGAGCCTGCAGGCGCTGCCCGCAGACGATTTGCTGGCCAGCGCGCGGCCTCGCGAGAACGTGGTCGAAATCCACACCGAACTGCAGCAGCAGCCGCCCCTGACCCTGCGCGGCCCCGGCGCCGGCGCTGAGATCACCGCAGCCGGCGTGTTCAGCGACGTGCTGGCGGCGGCGCGTTCGCTCACCCGCTGACACGCCAGCGCGGCGTGCCGGGATACCGCCGCAAACGGGGCATCCGCGTACGGCAAGCCCAAAGCGTGTCGCGGGTTTGCAGTCTGCGACGTTGGGCTTCGCCTTCGGCTCAGCGCCAACCTACCTGCACACAGCGCCAACCTATCTGTGCAGCGCGCCAACCTACCTGCGCAGCCCGCCAATTTCGCAAATCAGCGCTCAGCGACGCGAAGCCGCAGCGCCGCGCTTCCGCAGCCTGGCGAGGAGCCGCAGGTGAAGCCCAACGCCGCAACCTGCCACCTGCACGCGCACACGCACCTGCACCCGCACCCGCACCTGCAGAGCCGCGGTGCAGCCGCAACCCGCTTCCGTAGGTTGGCGCTGAGCGCAGCGAAGCCCAACGTCGCAACCTGTACCTGCACCTGAACATGCAGATGCACCGCCGCGCAGCAGCCGTAGCCGCAGCGGCAACCCGCTTCTGTAGGTTGGCGCTGAGCGCAGCGAAGCCCAACGCCGCGGCACCCGGGCTCGCCGCAACACACAACGCGCGCCGATCTGGCCGCGCACGCTCTCTCGGCGGTCGGCTTCCCCTTCGCCCCTTCGCCCCCTCGCAGTCTCGCCACGACACCACCGCCCAGGCGGCGGCCCGAGCTGGCGCAACGCACCGGCCCGACAGGCATCACATACCCACCTCGCGCACCACCGAAGCCGATAACGATCCCATCACAGTTCCAGCCCGGCACAACCTCAGCGACGCTGTGCAGGCCAACGCCGATGGCTACACTCGGGCGTCCGCCACCGCGACCGGATCCGCCATGCTGAAGCCGACCTACCCGCACTACATCGCCGGCTGCGCCGAAACGCCGAACACCGACTTGGCCGTGCTCGACAAGTTCAGCGGCGAAACCGCCACTCGGGTTCCGATGGGCAGCAGCGACGACATCGAGCGCGCGATTGCCGCTGCCGCAGCCGCAACCGCTGCGATGGCCGCCTTCGCCCCATATCGCCGCCAGGCTGTTCTTGACCACTGCGTCAAACGCTTCCGCGAGCGCAGTGACGAACTCGCCCTGGCCCTGTGCATCGAGGCCGGCAAGCCGATCAAGGATTCGCGCGGCGAAGTCACCCGGCTGATCGACACCTTCCGCATCGCCGCCGAGGAGTCAGTGCGCATCGGCGGCGAAACTCTCAATCTCGAAATCAGCGAGCGCGGCAGCGGCTACCGCGGCATGACCCGCAAAGTGCCGATCGGCCCCTGCAGCTTCATCACCCCCTTCAACTTTCCGCTGAATCTGGTGGCCCACAAAGTGGCGCCGGCCATCGCCGCCGGCTGCCCCTTCGTGCTCAAGCCCTCGCAGCACACGCCCATCGGCGCGCTGATCATGGCTGAAATCCTGGCCGAAACCGATCTGCCCAGCGGCGCTTTTTCAGTGCTCAACTGCAGCAACGAGGACGCCACGCCGCTAATTGAAGACGAGCGCATCAAGCTGCTGTCCTTTACCGGGGGCCTGATCGGTTGGGAGTTCAAGGCCCGCGCCGGCCGCAAAAAAGTCACCCTCGAGCTGGGCGGCAACGCCAGCTGCATCGTCGACAGAGACCCCGGCGCGCCGTTGGAGCACGTGGTCGAGCGACTGGTGTTCGGCGCCTACTACCAGAGCGGCCAGAGCTGCATTGGCGTACAGCGCATCCTGGTGCACGAAAGCCAGTACGCCGCCCTGCGCGAAAAACTCATCACCCGCATTGAAGCGCTGAAGATGGGCGACCCCAAACACAAGGACACCTTCATCGGCCCGATGATCGACAGCGCCGCCGCCGAGCGCATCGAGGCCTGGATCAACGAGGCCAAGGCCGGCGGCGCCCGGGTGCTGGCCGGCGGCGAGCGCCGCGGCGCCATGCACACCGCCACTCTTCTGCAGAACGTTCCGGCGGATTGCAAACTCGCCACCGATGAAGCCTTCGGCCCGGTCGCCTACCTGGAACCCTTCAGCGATTTCGACGATGCGCTCGCGCGCGTCAACACCTCGCAGTTCGGCCTGCAGGCCGGCGTATTCACCCGCGACATCGGCCGCGCCATGCGCGCCTGGGACCAGCTCGACGTCGGCGGCGTCATCGTCGGCGACGTGCCCAGCTTCCGCATGGACAACATGCCCTACGGCGGCGTCAAAGCCTCCGGCTTGGGCCGCGAAGGCATTCGCTGGGCGATTGAGGACATGAGCGAAACGCGCCTGCTGGTAATCAAGAGCTGAAACCGCAGAGCACACCCACGCGGCCGCTTCACAGCTCTCAATCGAGCGCAGGTTCAGCGGGAGAAGACAACCACCCCGTCAGTTTTGGGCGGCGAAGGCTGAGGCGCTTCAAACCGTTGTGGAGGCCTGCGGCTCTGCTAACCCGTGGGCCAGATGATTGCAGCCTGTTAGGCACGGTGCGCTGTTCCTCAGGCCAATGAGGTTTCGCACGCGATCCGACACCTGGACGCCCACGAACACCGCGCCCTCTGGCGGGCCCCACCACCGCCCTCCGACCCTACAGCGTGAAACCTGCACGTGTTGCAATACCCCCCCGCGCCGGCCGCTGTCGCCGCGCTCTCGACAGGATGTCCCGCATGCGCGTTTCCGCCCTTCCCCGCCCCGCTTCGCTGCTGGCGGCGCTGTGCTTCGCTTGTGCGGCCCTTCCCGCCGTTGCCAGCGAGACGGTCGAGCTGAAGCTCGCTTCCGAAGCGGCCCTGCCGGATCGGCAGCAGGCCAGCGCTGCGGTGCTGGCGCCGAACGATGCGGTGATCGCGGCGGAGATCGCGGCCATCGTCGCGGCGGTGGAGGTGGACGCCGGCCGCAGCGTCGCCAAGGGCGACGTGCTGGTGCGGCTGGACGAGCGCGATGCGCGGCTGGCGCTGGCGCAGGCAGACGCGCAGCGGCAGGCGGCGCAGGCGCGGCTGACGCTGGCCACGCAGCGCGCCGAGCGCGGGCGCGAGCTGCGCGGCAACGCGTATATCAGCGAGGACGAACTGCTGGCGCTGGAAACCGGGCGAGACGCCGCGCGCGCAGAGCTGGCGCTGGCCCGCGCCGGTCGCGATGCCGCCGCACGCCAGCTCGACAAATGCCTGGTGCGCGCGCCGTTTGAGGGCGTGGTGCTGGAGCGCATGGCCCAAGTCGGCGCGCTGGCGATGACCGGCACGCCGCTGCTGCGGCTGGTGTCGGTGCAGGCGCCGGAGGCCGAAGCGCAGGTCGCGCAGGAGGCCGCTGCAGATCTCGCCCTGGCGCGCGAGATCGTTTTCCAATCGCAGGGCAAGCGCTATCCGCTCACGCTGGCGGCGCTGTCGCCGGTGCTGGAGCGCAGCACCCGCACCCAGCTCGCGCGCTTCACCTTCAGCGCCGAAGCTGCGCCGGCCGGCAGCATCGGCCAGGTGAGCTGGGTCGGCCCGCGCCTGCTGCTGCCGGCCGAGCTGATGGTCAAGCGCGGCGGCCGCCTCGGCGTGTTCGTGGACGAAGCCGGCCGCGCGCGCTTTGTGCCGGCGAGCGATGCGCAGGAGGGCCGGCCGTTTCGCGTCGAGCTTTCGCCCTCGGTGCGGGTGGTCAGCCGCGGCCAGCAGGGCCTGAATGAAGGCGATGCCCTCAATTTCGCCGACAGCGCCGAGCTTGAATCCGCGCCGACCCGGGCCGAACCCGCGGACGCGCGTCGATGAGCTTCATCCGCCGCCTGATCACCCACCACCCGCTCGCCAACATCGCCTTCGCGGTGGTGCTGGTGATGGGCGCGCTGGCCTACCTGGGCATGCCGCGCGAGCAGGATCCGGAGATCAATTTCAACTGGCTGAACATCAGCACCGCGCTGCCGGGCGCTTCGGCCGAGGACGTTGAGGCCAAGATCACCAACCCGCTGGAGGACTCACTGCGCAACGTGCAGGACGTGCGCTGGGTGATCAGCTCCTCGCGCGAGGGGGTCAGCAATGTGCTGGTGCGTTTTCGCGAGATCGATGAGCGCACCTTCGACAAGCGCGTCAACGACGTGCGCCGCGAGGTGCAGAACAAGGCCAACGCCGAGCTGCCCGCCGAGGCGCTGGATCCGGACATCCTTGAACTGACTTCCGCCAATGGTTTTCCTTCCGCCATGGTGCTGCTGCGCGGGCAGGCTGATGACGAGCAGCTGCGCAGTGCCGCACGCACCGTGCGCGAGGATATCGAGCGCATCGGCGGTGTGGATCGGGTGCTGGCGCTGGGCTTTCGCGACCCCGAGCTGCGGGTGGAGTTCGACCCTCAGGCGCTGGCCGGGCGCGGGCTGAACGCGGTGCAGCTGGCGGACGCGCTGCGCGGCTGGTTTCGCGATGTGTTCGCCGGCAAGCAGGATGCCGGCGATGCCGAATGGCTGGTGCGGGTCTCCGGCGCAGTGCCGGACGTAGAGCGCCTCGCCGGCTTCGAGCTGCCGCTGAGCGACGGCACCGCGGTGCGGCTGGACACGCTGGCCGACGTGCGGCGCATCAGCCAGCGGCCGCGTCAGCTGGTGGGCACCGACGGCAAGCCGGCGGTGCTGCTGTCGGTGACCAAGGTCGGCGGCAGCAATACGCTGGATCTGGTCGACCGCCTGCGCGAGTACGTGGAGCGCAAGAACGCCGTGCTGGCCGGCAGCGGGCTGTCGCTGGTGCTGAGCGATGACCAGTCCATCCCCACTCGCGATGCGCTGTCGATCATGCAGAACAACGCGCTGGTCGGGCTGATCCTGGTGATGGCGGTGTGCTGGGTGTTCCTCGGCACGCGCATCGCCAGCGTGGTGGCGCTGGGGGTGGTGTTCTCGATCGCCGGCACCTTCGTGCTGCTGCAGGCCTGGGGCAGCACGCTGAACGTATCGGTGCTGCTCGGCATCGTGATCGTGCTCGGCATGCTGGTGGACGACGCCGTGGTGGTGGTCGAGGCCATGTACTACCGCATGCAGCGCGGCATGGAAGGCGTCGATGCCGCCATCGACAGCCTGCGCGAAGTCGGCCTGCCGGTGCTGGCGGCGGTGTGCACCACCATGGCCGCGTTCCTGCCGCTGATGCTGCTGCCGGGCATCCTCGGCAAGTTCATGTTCGTTATCCCGTTCGTGGTGACGGTCGGCCTTGCGGTGAGCCTGATCGAGGCCTTCTGGATGCTGCCCGCCCACGTCAGCGCAATGGGCGACAGGGCGCTCAGCCGCTCGCGCAGCCAGGCTTGGCGCGAGCGCTGGACCCACCAGCTGCGGGTCAAATACACCCGCGCGCTGATCCACGTGATGCGGCGGCCGGTGCGCTACCTCGGCGCCGCCTTCGCGCTGTTTCTCGCGACCCTGCTGCTGATCGTGCTCGGTGCGGTGTTCAACACCGGGCCGGTGCGCTTCAACTTCTTCAGCTTCGATCCGATCCGGCTGTTCTACGTCAACGTCGACCTGCCGCCGACCACGCCGATTGAGGAGAGCCTCCAGCACACCATGACCGTCGAGCAGATCGTGCGCGGCCACCTGCGCGAGGGCGAGGCGCGTTCGGTGGTGTCGATGGCCGGCATCAAGTTCACCGACGTCGAGCCGGTCTACGGCGACCGCTACGGACAGATCGCGGTTTCGCTGAACCCCGCGGTCGACGACGCGCGGCTGATCGACGAGATCATCGAAGCCATGCGCGAGGACATCGAATCGGCGCCGGTGCCGGCCGAGATGTCCTTCTTCAAGCTGAGCGGCGGCCCGCCCACCGGCAAGGCGATCAGCGTCAAGGTGCGCGCGGATGACCCCGTTGAGCTCGCCGCAGCCGCTGCCGAGGTCAAACGCATCGTCGCCGGCATCGAGGGCGCGCGCGACGTCAGCGACGACGCCAGCCCCGGCCGCAACGAACTGTCGCTTCAAGTTGATATCGCCGCCGCGCGCGAAGCCGGGCTGGACCCGGCCACGGTGGCGCGGCTGGTGCGCCTGCAGGTGGACGGCGAAGTGGTGGCGGACCTGCGCGACCGCGGCGAAAAGGTCGAGCTGCGCGTGCAGGCGCAGCCGCAGCGGGTGCCGCAGATCGAGACCCTGCTGAACCAGCCGGTGGCCCTGCCGAATGGCGGCACGACGCTGCTCGGCTCGCTGGTGACGGCAGAGACCCGCATCAGCGCCGACCTGATCAAACACTGGAATTTCCGCCGCGCGATCACGGTGGAGGCCGATCTCGATCTAAATGTGAACAATGCTGTGGTGGCCGCCAGCAGCCTGCGCGTTGAGTGGGAACAGGTGCGTGCGGCCTACCCCAATACCGACCTCGACTTCTCCGGGCAGCTCGACGACATCAACGAATCGCTGGCGGCAATGGGGCCGCTGGCCCTGCTCGGCGTCGGCCTGATCTACCTGATTCTGGCGGCGCAGTTCCGCAGCTACTGGCAGCCCCTGCTGATCCTGGTCACGGTGCCGCTGGCCTTGGTCGGCGTCACGCTCGGGGTGACGGTGTCGGGCAATCCAGTCTCGCTGTACACCCTGTACGGCGCGGTGGCCTTGATCGGTATTGCGGTGAACGGTGCGATCGTACTGATCGATGCCGCCAACCAGCGCCGCGCCGCCGGCATGCGCACCCTGCACGCCAGCATCTACGCCGCGCGCCGCAGGGTGATCGCCATCGCCATGACCACCGGCACCACAATTGCGGGATTGTTCTCGCTGGCGATGGGCTTTGCCGGCGAATCCCTGCTGTGGGGGCCGGTGGCCTCAACCATCGTCTGGGGCCTGGCGTTTTCCAGCGTGCTGACCCTGTTCGTGGTGCCGGTGCTGTATCGGCAGTTCATGAAAGCGCCGAGAGACCGCAAAGCCGCTCGCTCAAACGCGCGCCGGGCAGGTTGGCGCTGAGCGCAGCGAAGCCGAACAACCAGGCGCCGCACCCAAGTGCCGCAGTCTTCAGGAAGCAATTTCTACTCGGCAAACCGTTATCCAACAAAACGCCTTGTGTGCCGTCGAGGCCAGCGCCAAGACCCTGCGCTGGCGCTACACGGCCCTGTTCGAAGACGCAGCAAACTCGCCTTGGGCTTGACGCAAGCGCGCGTTGGCGCAAATCCTACCCAGCGCTCACGCCCGGCGCTGACGCTCGCGTCAGCCGAGCCCGACCACCCACGCAACAGGAGAACTCCATGGGCATCTTTTCCGGCCTGCTAGGCCACGCCTCCAAGATCGACCCTGCCCAGGTGCAGGCGGAGTACACACGCATCCTCGCCCCCGGCGAGCAGATCGAGCACGCCTACAAGCTCATCCGCGATCTGTTCCTGTTCACCGAGCGCCGGCTGGTGCTGGTCGACCGCCAGGGGATTACCGGCAGCAAGGTCGCCTATCACTCGATCCCCTACCGCAGCATCACCCAGTTCAGCGTGGAGAGCGCCGGCACCTTCGACTTGGAGGCCGAGCTCAAGATCTGGATCTCAAGCCAAGCGGAGCCGCTGAAGAAGACCTTCAACAAGAGCCTGGACATCTACGAGGTGCAGGCGGTGCTGGCGGCGTACGTCGGGCGCTGAGCCGCGCGGCCTATGCGGCCCGTCCGAAGCAGGCCATCAGTCACCCCCACCAAGCGCACTGCAAAAGCAAACCCTTTGCGCCTGAAATGCATCCCTATCTTTTCATTTCACTTCCCCCGCTGAGCCCCATGACTTTTGACACACGGATCGTGCTTTTCCTACTCGCGGCGGCGCTGCTGTTGTTGGCTCCGCCGGCATCTGTCGCCCAAACCGAACCCGCTGCCTCGACGCTGCCGATCCAAACCCAGCCAGTCCCGACGCTGGCAGTCCCGACGCAGCCCGTCCCGAACCTGCCGGTGGATGTCCCGCTGATCGCTGAAGCGCTCACGCTTGACGGACGCTTGGACGAGCCGTTCTGGCAGCGCGCCGCGATCCGCGAACTGGGCTACGAGATCAGCCCCGGCGAAAACACCCCAGCGCCCGTGCGCACCCGCGCCTACCTGATTGATTCCGGCCGCAGCCTGCGCATCGCGTTCCGCGCTGAAGACCCCGATCCCTCAAAGATTGTTGCGGTGCTGCGCGATCGCGACAGCGCGGCTCAGGACGATTTCGTGGGCCTGCGTCTGGATACCTTCGACACCCAGCAGCTGGCCTATGAGTTCTTCGTCTCGGCCGCCGGCGTGCAGATGGACCTCACCTACAACGGCGCCAACGGCAATGAGGACGAGGCTTGGGACACGCTGTGGGAGTCCGCAGTCAGCGTGGATGAAGGCGGCTACACGGTGGAGCTGGAGATTCCCTATGCCAGCCTGCGCTTTCCGCACTCGGAGGCGAGCAAGCAGTGGAACGTGCAGTTTTTGCGCATCCGCCCGCGCGAAAGCCGCTTCGTCTACGCCAGTAACGCTGAAGACCGCAACATCAGCTGCGTGCTGTGCCAGCAGACCAAACTGGTGGGCTTCGAAAGCGCCGACCCCGGCCGCAATCTGCTGCTGAACCCGACCCTGACCGCCGGCAGCGCGCAGTCGCGTTCCGGCCCGGGTGAGTCGCGCCAGAGCGCCGGCAGCAAGGTCGAATTCGGGATGGACGCCACCTGGTCGCCCACGCCGAACAATGTGCTTGGCGCCACCTTCAACCCGGATTTCTCGCAGATCGAAATCGACGGCGCCCAGCTCGACGTCAACAACAGCTTCGCCCTGTTCTTCCCTGAGCGGCGTCCGTTTTTTCTCGACAGCGCGGATTTCTTCAGCACGCCCTCGGAGCTGGTCTACACCCGCAACGTGGCCGACCCCGACTACGGCGCGCGATTCACCGGGCGCAGCGGCCAGCACACCTACGGATTCTTCGGCGCCAGCGACGAGCAGACCAATGTGCTGCGGCCCGGCGCCTTCGCCTCGCGCCTGGGCCAGATCGAGGGCGACTCCACCGATTTCGTGGGCACCTATCGCTACGCGCTGGACGCCTCATCCAACCTCGGCGGGCTGATCACCCAGCGCAGCGCCGACGGCTACGACAACACCCTGGTCAATGTTGATGGCAAGTGGCAGCGCGGCGGCCACACCCTGCTGACGCAGTTCATGCGCTCGGAAACCGAAGATGCGGAGGGCTACCGCAGCCAGCCCTTCGGCGGCAACGCGCATCTGCTGAACTACGAGTATCGAGACCGCAAAAAGACCTTCAGCATCGGCAAGCGGCGCCATGATCCCGGCTTCCGCGCCGACATGGGCTTCATCGGGCAGGTCGATTTCGATCGCTGGGTGGTCGGCGGCAGCTACCGCTGGTATCCGCAGGACCATTTCTTCAACGAGGTGCGCATCAACGGCGACTGGGACCGCACCGTCCAGCTCAGCGCCGAGCGCCGCATCGAGCGCGAAGTCGAGGCCTACCTCAGCGCCGACGGACGCATGCAGAGCTACCTGCAGATCGGCGGCGGCAAGCGCATGCGGTTCTGGAATGGCGTCGACTACCCGGAAACCTTCTACACCTTTTACGGCGAAGTGCGCCCGCTGAAGAACTGGCAGTTCTCGATGTTCTACCGCGGCGGCGACCAGATCGATTTCCGCAACAGCGCGCTCGGCCGCATCCGGGCCTTTGAACCCAGCGCCACGGTGAACCTGTTCGCGCGCGCCAGCCTGCAGCTCAGCTACATCGACCAGAGCCTGCAGCGCGATGGCGGCCAGGTGTTTCACGCGCGTCTCGCCGATGCGCGGCTGTCCTGGCAGTTCAACCTGCGCCAGCGCCTGCGGCTGGCGGTGCAGGCCGGGCGCACCGATTTCGATCCGCTGCTGAACCAAGGCCCCGGCCAAGCGCTGGGGCCGGCGCAAGTCTCAGACACCGGCACCCAGCTGGTCTACTCCTACAAGTTCAACCCGCGCACGGTGTTCTACGCCGGCTACAGCGACAGCTACATCGGCTCGGACAGCGTGGAGAACTACCAGACCGGGCGTTCGCTGTTTCTGAAGTTCGGCTATGGGTGGCAGCCGTAGATCGAACCCGATTCCCTATGCGATGTGCGCGGTCGGAGGTGGACACTGCCGGCGCATCGGCCGGCGGCGGAGCCTACAGTCCGATTCCGGCGAGCGCGAGCGACGCGCACGGGGCAGGCTTAGCGCGTCATACCGCTGCTCAAACTGAGTGTTCGCGGGCCCGCCTGACTGAAGCGAAGTCTTCAGCGGGGTCCGCACTGCGCTGGCGCGGCTGCTGCGAAAGCAATCAAATCGAAGCGCCCGCACCCGCGGCCCGAACGCAAATGCCGCTGCGGGCAAAGCACATCCTTCAACGAGCCCACTCCATGCCCAGCCCCAACCTGAGCCGCGCCCTGCCGATACCTGGCGACACCCGCGAACCCGCCGGCTGGCTGACGCCGCTGGAGCTGGGCCTGCTGGGCGCGATCTGGGGCGCATCGTTCCTGTTTATGCGGGTGGCGGCGCCGGAGTTTGGTGCGTTCGCGCTGGTGGAGATCCGGCTGGCGGCGGGCGCTGTCGTGCTGCTGCCTTTCCTGTGGCGAGCGCGGGCGCATTTTCCGCTGTCGCTGTGGCCGATGCTCGCGCTGATTGCGGCGATCAACTCGGCGGTGCCGTTCACCCTGTTCGCCTGGGCGGCGGAGCGGGCGCCGGCCGGCATTGGCGCGATCACCAATGCGATGACGGTGCCGTTCACCGCGCTGGTCGGCTTTTTGTTCTTCTCCGAAAAGATCGGGCCGCGCCGGGCCGCGGCGCTGACGGCCGGCTTTGTCGGCGTGGCGGTGCTGGCCAGCAGCAAGACGGCGGGCGCAAGCGTCGGGTGGGCCGCCTTGGCCGGCACCGCGGCGGCGTTCTGCTACGGCGTCGGCATCAATCTGGTGCGGCGCCATTTGAGCCATCTTCCGGCCGCAGCGGTAGCCGCCGCCAACTTGAGCTGCGCCGCTTTGATGCTGGCGCCGCTGGCCGCGCTGTACTGGCCGGCCACGTCGCCCTCACTGCTGTCGTGGAGCGCAGCGCTGGCGCTGGGAGTGCTCTGCACCGGCGTGGCGATGGTCATGTACTACCGGTTGATCGCCCGGGTTGGCGCCAACCGCACCTCGACCGTGACCTATCTGATCCCGCTGTTCGCGGTGAGCTGGGCCTGGTGGCTGCTGGACGAGCCGGTGACGCTGTCGATGGCCTTGGCCGGCGCCCTGATCCTCGGCAGCGTGGCGGTAAGCCAGCGCACACGCCGCTAGGGAACTTGCGACCTCTCTAAGCTTCGCGCGCGCCATTCGCACTGCAGGTGCGCGCGCAATCACTCTCCATGCGTGCTTGCGCAATTGCTCTCGATGCGTGCTCGCGCATTCGCAGTGAGTGTGATCTGCGCGAGCGCAGACCCGAATTCACTCCGGGATCGGATCGAGCTGCCAGAGCGACGAGGGCCTTGGTCTAACCATCCCCAGCCGCTGCGCGCAGCGCTTACCGCTACTGGAAGCCGGGCTGGCCGAGCTGCTCGCGGCTTTGCGGCACGCGCTTCAGGTCAGCCGGGTCGTAGCCGAACTTGCGCAGGCGCTGCAGCAGGCCGTCGTAAACCATCGGCGCCATCATCGGATCACGCGCGAACACCCAGGCCAGGCTGCGCTTGGGGTTGCCGATCAAGGCCCACTCGTATCCGGGATCGACTTCCAGCACCTGCACGTCGACGCTCAGGATCCAGAAGAAGCGCTGCTTCCAGTGCGCGCCGCCGCTGCCCGGAATGGGCTTGGCGCTGGCGTTCATGGTGCGCTCTTCGGTTTCATCGAAGGACTTGCGATAGGCGTAGACCACATCGATGCCGCCGTCCTCGCGCAGGCTGTAGCTGTCTGATGAGGCCAGCTTTCCCTTTTCGGCAAAGTAGGGAATGTTGGCGATCACCCACCAGCGGCCCATGAAGCTCGGCAGGTCAACTTCGGCAAGCGGCGGATTCGACATGATGTACTCCTTGGGGGAGGTGCTGCATCCAGCCACCAGGGCCAGCAGCAGCGGCAGCAGGATCAAGCGCGCGGATCGCGAGGACAGCATCGGATTCTCCTTGTGGCGGCATCGGGTTAACTACCAAGAGCAGCGCGCGTCAGGGCCTGACGGCGTGCCCGCGACCGGGCTATCGAACATGCGAACGCGCGGCCCGCTTCGCGCTCTCAGGTAGCGGTGTATTCGCTGCCCGGCCGCAGCCGGCAGCCTTGGTGCACACCTGCCAAGTCGCGCTTCAGCGCGCCTGTGGCTGAGATTCAGCGGCCGCCTTCCGGCTTACCCCAGAGCTCCTCCAGCCGCGCATCGCGACCGCAGCGGCTGCGGTAGTAGCTGTAGCGGATCGGATTCTTCTGATAGTAGTCCTGGTGGTAGTCCTCAGCCGGCCAGAACATCTCAAGGCTGAGCACCTCGGTCGCAATCGGCTGACTGAAGCTCTTCTGCAGCTCGGCCACACTGGCCACGGCCAACGCGCGCTGCGCCTCGTCAGCCGCAAAGATCACGCTGCGATACTGCGGTCCACCGTCGCAAAACTGGCGATTGACCGCCAGCGGGTCCACGTTGCGCCAAAAGATGTTCAGCAGCTGTGCGTAATTGACCCTGCTGGGGTCATAACGCACTTCTACCACTTCGACGTGGCCGCTGCGGCCTGATGAAACCTGCTCATAGGTCGGGCTCTGCCCGCTGCCGCCGGTGTAGCCGGACGTGGTCGACAGCACCCCTGGGGTCTGGTCGTAGGGTTTCTCCATGCACCAGAAACAGCCGCCACCGAACACCGCCACGGCCACCTCGGCCGGCCCCGCTGCCGGCGCCGTAGTCTCGGCTTCGGGCGCTGCCGGCGCCGCAGATTCGGATTTGGGCGCTGTCGGCGAACCCAGCTGAACCTCGACGACGCTGTTCTGCGCCAGCACGGTAACCGCAGCGAGCAGCGCCGCAAACGCCGAACCGATCAACCCCACACGCCGGCTCATACGCGCAGCGCCGGCATGTCGACGCCTTCGGGAACGAACATCAGCGCGACGCCGTTGTTGCACCAGCGCTCGCCGGTCGGTTGCGGGCCGTCATCGAACACGTGCCCCTGATGGCCGCCGCAGCGGACGCAGTGGTATTCGGTCCGCGGCAAGATCAGCTTCCAGTCGCGCTTGGTGCCCATCGCGTCCGGCAGATGAGTGAAGAAGCTCGGCCAACCGGTGCCGCTGTCGAACTTGTGGCTGGCATCAAACAGCGGCAGCTGGCAGGCCGCGCAGATATACGTGCCGGGTCGCTTTTCATCGTTGAGGATCGAAGTGCCGGCGCGCTCGGTGGCTTCCTCGAACAGCACGCTGTAGGCCGCCGGGCTGAGCAGCTGCTTCCACTCGGCGTTGGATTTGACCAAGCGGCCGACGGTCGGCGCGGCGGCGGCGGCGGCGGCGGGAGTGTCTGAGTTCACGGCGCGCGCTCCAAAGTAGAACCCGGGCGCGACAGTCAGTGCGCCCAGGCCGATCAGCAGGTTTCGACGATTCATTGCGGCTCTCCCATGTCTGCACCCGCGTCAGCGCACGGGCGTTACCGTCACAACGGTCGGCAACAGGAGGTCGCAGGGCCGTGAATGGTTGCCGCGTACGTTCAGGCTTCAGCGGCAGTTGGGGCGTTTGCCTGCGCTGCGCGCCGCCTGATAGACACCGCTGAGCTCAGGCGCTGCCGCCGCCAGCGCGCGGATTCGGCCTTCCGGATCAGGATGGGTGGACAACAGCTTCGGCGGGCGGCCGTCGCTGCCGGTAGCGGCCAGCATGCCCTGCCACAGTTCGACCGCAGCGGCGGGGTCAAAGCCGGCCTGCGCCATCAGCCGCTGCCCGTACACATCGGCCTCGCTCTCGTGCTTGCGAGAGAACGGCAGCAGCACGCCGACCTGGGCGCCGGCACCGAGTGCGGCCATCAGCTGGTTGACCTGTTCGGGCGAGCTGTTGCGGCCGGCATAAGCGCCCGCCAAGGCCATGCCGGTCTGCGTCAGCTGCTGCTGGCTCACCCGCTCTCCGGCGTGGCGATAGACCACGTGGCCGATCTCGTGGCCGAGCACGGCAGCGAGCGTGTCCTGGGTGTCGGCGACGCGCAGCAGGCCGGTGTTGATGCCGACCTTGCCGCCCGGCAGGGCGAACGCGTTCGGCTCGGCGATGGCGAACGCCTGCGCTTCCCACGGCAGCCGCCTCCACTCCGTCGGCAGCTCGGCCACCAGCGCATCAACGATGCACTGCGCATAGGAGGTCTTGGCCGGAACGGTGGTGGTCTTGTCGTTCGCCTTCATCTGATCGAAGGCGGCGCTGCCCATCTGATTCATCTGGCCGTCGGACACGATCATTACTTGGCTGCGGCCGTCGGGCGTGGTGGCGCAGCCCGCCAGCGCGAACAGCAGTGCAGCGGCGAACGGCAGAGTGACGCTACGCATGGTGGGGCTCCTTAGCTTGTGGCATTGACGATGGCTGCGAAGTTCTGCAGTGCTGGCGGCAAGCGCAGCGGAGCCTGAAATCGGCTGCAGCGCAGCAAACCCCCAGCAGCCTGCAGGAGCCGCTGAGGCAGGCTCCCAACGCAGCGCGCTGCGCTGTGCGCCTGGGCAACGTGCCGCAGAAGAACAGACTCAACATGGTGCAACTCGCTCAGGCTTCTGGCCGCAGCTTGATCTGCAGGGCCGCGGCGACCTCCCGGGCGCGCTGCCGCGCGACGTCGACATCAGCACCCCGCGCCAGCGCCACGCCGACCCGACGCCTGCCGGCTACCCGCGGCTTGCCGAACAGGCGCAGTGCGGTCTGCGGCTCGGCCAAGGCGCGTTCGATACCGCTGAACTCGGGCACGCCCTCGCCCTCCGCCAGTAGCGCGACCGAGGCCGCAGGGCCAAGCGCATCGATCGCCGGGATGGGCAGACCGAGGATGGCGCGGGCATGCAGGGCGAATTCGCTCTGCTCCTGCGAGATGAGAGTCACCATGCCGGTGTCGTGCGGGCGCGGCGACACTTCGGAAAACCACACCTCGTCACCACGCACGAACAGTTCTACCCCGAACAGTCCAAGCCCGCCCAAGGCCTCGGTGACCGCCCGCGCGATGGCCTGCGAGCGCTCCAGCGCGCGCGCCGACATCGGCTGCGGCTGCCAGCTCTCGCGGTAGTCGCCGTCGATCTGCAGATGGCCGATCGGCGCGCAGAAACTCGTGCCGTCGCGGTGGCGAACGGTCAGCAGAGTGATCTCGTACTCGAAATCGATGAAGCCCTCGACGATGCAGCGGCCGGCGCCGGCGCGGCCGCCCTCCTGCGCATAGGCCCAGGCCGGGCCGAGGTCTGCCTCGCTGCGCAGGGTGCTCTGGCCCTTGCCGGACGACGACATCAGCGGTTTCAGCACGCAGGGCAGCCCGACCTCGGCAACGGCGGTGCGGAAGGCGGCCTCGTCGTCGACGAAACGATAGGGCGAGGTCGGCAGGCCGAGCTCCTCGGCCGCGAGGCGACGGATACCCTCGCGGTCCATGGTCAGCCAGGCGGCGCGCGCGGTCGGGATCACCTTGAGGCCCTCGGCCTCCATCTGCATCAGGGTGCGGGTATGGATAGCCTCGATCTCCGGCACCACCAGGTGCGGGCGCTCGCGTTCGATCAGCGAACGCAGGGCGGCGGGATCGAGCATATCCAGCACGTGATGGCGATGCGCGACCTGCATCGCCGGGGCATCGGCGTAGCGATCCGCGGCGATGACTTCCACGCCCAGACGCTGCAGCTCGATCACCAACTCCTTGCCGAGCTCACCCGAGCCCAGCAGCAGCACGCGGGTCGCCCCCGCGCTTAGAGGGGTGCCAAGGCGGACGGACGTAGGCATGCGGAAACTCCGGAGGGACGTTGAGGACTGATGCACAGGCGCCACAGTGTAGCCAGCCGCGGCTCTGGCACACTTCGCCGATGGATACGGATCGTCCTGCCCGCCGCCGAAGGATCAGTGCTCGACTGCAGCGGCTGAGAGCCCGCCTGCAGGTGGCGCTGCCGCAGGCGCAGCGCAGGGCGAGCGCATCTGCGCTCGGGCTGATGCTCAGCGCCACGGCGCTGGCGCAGGCGCCTATCCCAGCGCCCGAACTGCTCGCCCTGATCCGCGATCGCAGCCTGCCCGAGATCAGCGGCCTCGCCGCCTCGCGCCAGCATCCCGGGCTGCTGTGGGTCCACAACGACAGCGGCTACGGGCCGCGCATCCACGCGATGGATCGCCGCGGCCGCAGGCTGGCCAGCATCGATGTCGACGGCGTGGCCGGCATCGACATCGAAGACCTGGCGGCTTTCGAGCGCGACGGCAAGCACCTGCTGCTGCTGGCCGACACCGGCGACAACGGCGGCCGACGCAGCGAACTCGAACTGATCGTGGTCGAAGAGCCTGAGCGGATCACCGACGGCCGACTCAAGCCCGCCTGGGTGCAGCGCTTTCGCTGGCCCGACGGCGCGCGCGATGTCGAGGCGGTGGCGGTGGATGCGGTCGCCGGCGAGGTGCTGCTGATCTCGAAGAAAAGAGTTCCGGCAGAACTGTTCCGGCTTGCGTTGGGGCCCGCGCTGCCGCGGCAGACCGCGCAGCGAATCGGTCTGCTGGCCGGCATCGAGCAGCCGCAGCCGGCGGAGCTTCTGGGCAATCCGCGCTTCGGCAGCTACCGCGCGCAGGTGACCGGCGCCGACCTCTCACCCGACGGCCTGCAGCTGGCGGTGCTCAACTATCGGCGTGCGCACCTGTATCGGCGACAGCCCGGCGAAGCCTGGGCGACGGCGGTCGCGCGGCCGCCGCAGGAGCTTGTCTTCGGCTGGGCCGCGCAGGCGGAGGCGATTGCTTTCGACGCCGACGGCAGTGCGCTGCTGATCAGCGGAGAGCGCCTGCCGGCACCGCTGATCCGGCTGCCGCTGCGGTGATCGCCGGCCTCGCCAGCTAAAGGCACGGTCTGAGCGCAGGCCCGGTTTTTTGCAAAAGCACGCGCTCATTGCACGCCCGCGCTGCAGACACGCACCCGCTGATCACGTACACGCCAGCGCCCGGCCACAGCGGCGGCTTCATCGAAGCTCGCGTTTGCGCGAGAATGCGCGCCCTACTCACCCGCCACTCCAGCGAGCGCTCCCCATGAAGGCCAACGAAGTCCGCAAGGGCACCGTCATTGAACACAACGGCACCGTCTACCAGGTGCGCGACATCGAGCGCAGTACGCCCACCGCCCGCGGCGGCAACGTCACCTTCCGCTTCACCGTGTACAGCATCCCCGGCGCCGCCAAGCTCGACCTCAGCCTGCGCGCTGACGACGACTTGAAGGAGCTGGATCTGGAGCGTCGCAAGGCGACGTTCTCCTACAAAGACGGCGAGGCCTTCGTGTTTCTCGACTCCGAGGACTACACCAGCTACATGCTCGACGCCGACGTGGTCGGCGACGCCGCCGGCTACATCACCGATGGCCTGGAGGGCTGCTTCGTCAAAGTCATCGACGAGCAGCCGGTGGCGCTGCAGCTTCCGCCCAGCGTCGTGCTTGAGGTGGTCGACACCGCGCCGGAAATGAAGGGCGCGACCGCCACCAAACGCCCCAAGCCTGCGCGCCTGTCCACCGGCATCGAGATCCAGGTGCCGGAATACATCAGCAACGGCGAGCGCGTCATCGTCAGCACCAGCACCGGTGAGTTCTCCGGGCGCGCTGACTGATGCGCCTGCGGTGCGGGCGGCGATCGGTCGCCTGCATCACAGCTCAGTGCGGAAGCTGCCTGGGCTTGAACCGGGCCAACACGCCGTCCAGCGGGCCCTGCTGGGCGTCCTCATGGAGCTGGACTTCGAGCAGCACCTTGCCCTGGTCGAGTTCGTCCTGAAACTCCCGACGCAGGGGCTCGGGCACCGAGGCGCCCACCAGCCCCGATGAAAATGCGCCAAAGCTGGCGCCCGCCGCAGCCCCCATCAGCACTGCGCCTCCGCCCAGCACCACACCCGCCGGTGGAAAGCTGACCGCAAGCAGCCCGCCGACCAGGCCCAGAGTGCCGCCGACAGCAAGCCCGCGGTTCATCGCCGGGCCGGCATCGTTGGTTTCCTTGACCACCTCATCAGACACCTGCTCAAGCGACGCCTCGCCCGGAGCGACCAGCCAGAGCTGCTCATCCTCAAAGCCAACCTGACGCAGCGCCAGCACCATCTGCTGGGCGGCGTGCGTGTCGTCGAGCACGAAAACGCGCGATCCCATGATTCTTCTCCTTTGGCGGAAGTGAACTTCACCCTACGGGCCGCGCCCCGTACCGGACCGTGAAGCGGACCCAGGCAGAGCGTGAAAACAGACGCTGAGCGCAGCCATGGGCAGCACCGCCAGCGCGTGCCTCGGCGAACGAATCAACGAGACTGCAGCGCCGCGCCGCTTCTGCAGGATGTTGCCGAGTCGCGCTCGCAGGTTGCCGCTGAAGCGGGCCGCTTTGGATCTGCCGGTGGCAGGTCCAGGCCCGGGGAGCCGGAGCGAAGCGAAGCGAAGATAGAACATCCGCCCCAGCCGCAAGACCCGACCCTTGCGACGTTGGGCTTCGCCTTCGGCTCAGCGCCAGCCTACGAGAGCGGAGCGGCGCGCGAGGCCCCGCATCTCAACGCGAAGGTCGGCGCTGGGCATAAGCAGCGATGCGGGTCGCTTTCGAACTGCCGGTGGCAGCTCTAAGGCCGAAGCACCCGAGCGAAACGAAAGAGCCATCGCACAACTCAACTTCCGCGACTTCGGGCTTCGCTGCGCGCATTCTCCATCTGCACTTGCTGGCCTGATCATCGCCGGACGGCAGCGACGGCAGCAGCGGTTGCACTGGCCGACTTCGACACGCTTGGCCCCAGCGGCTGCGCGGGACGAAAGACTCCCGTATGCCTGCCGCAGCGGGCACACTTCGACGCATGCACGCGAACGCACCAGCTCTGCCTCCTGCCCGCCGTCTGGTGCTGGACACCAACGTTTGGCTCGATCTGCTGCTGTTCGAAGATCCGCGCTGCGCGGGCCTTACTCACGCCCTGCAAAGCGGTCGGGCGGTGGCTCTATGCGATGCCGCCTGCCGCGAGGAATGGCGGCGAGTACTGGCATATCCGGCGCTGCGGCTTTCGGCGCAGCAGCAGACTTCGCTCAACGCGCGCTTCGACGCGCTGGCTCAGCTGCAGTTCACTGCAGCCGCCCTCCCCTCCGCCCCACTGCCTCGCTGCCGCGACCCCGACGACCAGAAGTTTCTTGAGCTCGCCCTGCACGCGAAAGCCGACGGCCTAGTCAGCCGCGATGACGCCCTGCTTGAGCTCGCGGCGCGCGCGCGACGGGCCGGACTGTTCGACATTTACCGCCCCGAGCAGGCACTGCCTTGAGTACCGCGGACTCGGAGATCGCAGCTCAGCATCGCAGGGGCAGGGTTGATTCAAACAGGAACGCATGAAACGGCGCTGCTGCAACCTGAAACGCCTGCAGCCGAGACCCGCAAGGGCCCGGCCGCAGGCGAACTTCAGCGCAAAGGCTCGGCCGCAGGCTTACCTGGGAGCAGACAACAGGCGCGCCTGGCTCAGCTGCTCCGCACTCAGGCCGTCGGTGGAAACCACCTGCAGCGTGCCCTCGACGGTCCCGCCCATGCGGTTGTTCTCGGTGAGGCTTGCGGTGACCGATTCGGGCAGGGAATACATCGCACCGGTCACCGGGTCGACCGCCAGCATGCCGATCAGACCACCCAGCAGGATGTTGCCGAAGTACCAACCGCTGGTGCTGCCGGTAATGGTCAGTTCGTGGCTGTCGAAGCCGGGCTTGGTGAACACCAGCGTGTACACCTCGGATTTGAAGTAACCGGCGCCACGCTTAAGGGTCAGGGTGACCGGGGTTTCACCGGCATGAACGCGCTGGCCGGCACGGTTGCTGACCGATACCTGGGCGCCTTCGGGCGCGCTGCTGATGGTCACCGCCTGTGACTTGCCGTTGAAAATCGTGGCGCAGCCGGACAGCGCGGTGACGAGGGCCGCGGCGAGAAGAAATCGTTTCATGGAAATGTAGTCTCGAAAAGAACGCTGGATCAGCGGCTGCCCAGACACCCCGGGCGGCGGCGAAAGAATAGCCAAACTCGCTGTCTCCAGATAGAGGGCACGCGAGCAACAGTCGGTGCGACGCTGCGATCGATATGGACGACCTCGGCAGCGCAAGGGCGCCAACGAGACGCACAGACGTGGTCTCGGCGAAGGCCGCCCAGTGAAAACTCGGATAGCCTCCCTGGCAGTGGTCGCTGGTCGTGCAGACCGCATTCGGACCAGACCAAAGCGAGCGGGTCTGCGCGTGGTTCCCGGACAAAACCCTGCGCTTGAACTGGGTGCCACGCATCGCTGCAGGCTGCGCCGCATTGCGCGCACCTCGGAACCTCACAGTCCCGAGGCTCGAAGCGCTCTGAAGCTTGGACCCACGGGATTGGCCTTCAGCGCTACTGTCAAGGTCCGGGGTTGGTCAGGTGCGCATCAGGCCGGCCTGTGATCAGGGCATCACTGCGGTGCGGTTCACCGTCAACCGAAATGCTCTTCGTTGTCGACGACTTCAAGCACCATTCCCAACTCGCGGGCGCAGGTCAACGCGGTGTCCAGCGCATGGCGTGAAGCGCTCTCATCTTCCGCATGCACCACGACCAGGTGCGTACCCGGACCGGCGTTGTCAATGAGCCCGGCAGAGCTGGAATCAGGATCATCCATGTGCGGCATCAGGTCGGCGATTTCCTCGACCGATTCGATGCCGCGCAGCGATGAGATGCGGTTAATCAGCTGCATTGTGCTGTCTTCATTGGCGGTGAGTCGCACGCGAAACTGAGCCATGGCGGTTTCCCTTTTTTACTTCAATAGTGTGGTGATTGGCGCCGGTTTCTAAAAAGACCCGGCCGTGCCTGTATCGGCCTCTAGCCGTGCAATCGACTCGGGTCACTGGCCTGACACTAGTCAGCCGGCGCCCGAGCCGATATCCCTACAAAAGCGTAGGCCAAGGGTCAGTCCTTGGCGCGCTGCAACTTGTCATCCTGGGCGTACTGCGAATCTGCATCGTGTCCGATCGAATCATCGTAGTCGTCGGCAACGCCGTTGCCGCGCTTGTCGCGAAGGTGATCATGGACCTTGGAACCGCGTGAGGCCAAGTCAACGTTTTTGAGCTTGTCCTCAATGCGCTTGTCGTCTGAGGGCTGGTGCAGGCCGGTCTTCTTGCCGCTGGCCGTGCCCGATGATTGCGCGGCCGAAGCGGCCGGTGTGCTGGAAGAATCGCTCATGAACTCTCTCCTGTTTGGGGTGCGGCCACGGCCCGACGAATTTGACAAATGCAGTGGAAAACGGGACCGAAGCACTGTCTCAGGTTAGCGCTGGGAAGCTGAATGACTCCAAAAACAGCTGATCTCAGCCATTGTTTTTCAATGACTCACAGCATTACTCCTTCCCTCTGGATATTCAGGTCTCGCAGCTATCGCGATCCGTCAGGCTGATTTTGTCAGGCTTAAAATTCTGGGCTCGATGCCGCTCAGGCACCCTGCACATTTTCTCGACCCGCCAGTTTGAGCTGCCAAGAATGCAACGGTCTTCTCGGGGGCCTCGAATGGACTTTCGGAGTTCCCGGCAGGAAACCGTCGGGCGGCTTGGGTGATGGCCCTCGATCAGCGCTTCACCCATCGGGCAATGCGTAGGCAACCAACGCGTCGCTGATTGGGGTTTCCATGAAGTGGTGACCACCTGCCATTACGACAACGTATCGCCGCCCGTCGGCCTGATAGGTCATGACGTTGGCTTGCCCGCCACCGGGCAGCACATCGGTCCAGACTGTTTCACCGGTCTCAGCATTTATTGCGCGAATCAGATTGTCGCTTGCAGCCGCTATAAAAATTAGTCCACCGGCGGTAACGACTGCGCCGCCGTTGTTGGGCGTGCCGATTCTAAACGGAATTCCGAACGCTAGCCCCCAAGGCCCGTTTGCACGAGCAGTGCCGAAGGGTCGGTCCCAAAGCGTTTGACCCGTGGCGAGCGAGATGGCGCGAATGCCGCCATAGGGCGGTTTTTTGCACAACAGCTTGGTCAACGGCAGCCGCCATCCGGCATTGACATCAATCGCGTAAGGGGTTCCGGCTTGGGCACTCCCCTCTCCCTCTGCACCGCCTTTGCCGGTGTTGCCTTCGGGGCCGCGCGCCTGCCAGCCTTTACGATCGGCAACTTCGCGCGGGATTAGCCGATTGTAATTGGGCATGTCGTTGTAATTTGCATAGATGACGCCACGCGCGGTATCGATCGCAAGCGAACCCCAGTCCGAGCCACCGTTGTAGCCCGGATACTGGACCCAAGGTCGGTCCACGGTGGGGGGCGTGTAAATCCCGTCATAGGCTGCCTGCCGAAACTGGATACGACAGATCATCTGGTCAATCGGGGACATACCCCACATGTCGCGTTCGGCAAGGTCGGGTTTTCTCAACGTGGCAAAACCACTGAAAGGCTGTGTCGCACTGCGCTGCTCTGGCTCAACTCCGCCCTGCGGCACGGGACGCTCGGCAACCGGATGGAGCGGGACTCCGCTGCGGCGATCCAGCACGTAGATATCGCCCTGCTTGGAGGACAGCACGATGGCTGGCGTCGCGTCTGGCAGATCAACCAGGCTTGCCTGACTGCCGAGGTCGTAATCCCACACATCTTTGTACACGGTCTGGAATCGCCACACGGGTCGCCCGGTGGTTGCATCCAGTGCCACCAGGGCGGTCGAAAATTCGTTCTCCTGCGGGCTGCGGTCGGCGCTGTAGTAATCCACCGCGCTGTTGCCCATAGGCAGATAGACCAGCCCCAGCACCTCATCAGCCGATGCGGTGGTCCACATGTTGGGCGTGCCGCGAGTGAATTCCTGACCCGGATCCGGCCAACCGGTTTGGCCGGGCCGACCCAGATCCCAGGCCCAACGACGCGCTCCCGTCTCCGCATCGAACGCCTGAATCACCCCGGATGGGGCGCTGTTCGTTTGTCCGTCCAAAACCTGCTGACCGGTAATGACCACGCCCCGCACGATGACCGGCGGCGCCGTGATCGACACCATGCCCGGGTAGACCTGCCCCATCCCCTGTTTGATGTCGACCTGCCCGTTGACGCCAAAATCGGTACAGGGCTGGCCCGATGCCGCGTCGACGGCGATCAGGCGGCCATCAAGCGTGCCTGAGATGATCCGCAAGCTGCACGCTGTGTCACTCGCGGCAACCGCGGCGACATCTTTAGCAGGGACATCCCGGACGGCTTCCGATCCGGAGTTCGGCAGCGGGTCAACCGCCGCCGGGCTTGCCTTTCGATAGGCGGCAACCCCTCGACAGGTGGCCGAGTAGGGGATCCAGCGCGTCGAAACTTCGGGATCGAAGCGCCAGAGTTCCTGCCCCGTCCGCGCGTCGAGCGCGATCAGGATGTTCATCGCCGAACACAAGTAAAGGCGATCGCCGATCTTCAGCGGAGTCGTTTCAGGCGCGTACATTCCATCGCCACCGTCAGAGGGCAGATCCCCGGTGTGGGCTACCCAGGCGCGCTGAAGTCTGCCGACATTGTCGGGCGTGATCTGCTCCGAGCGGGAGAAGCGGCGACCCTCATGGGTCCCGCCCCAGGCGGGCCAGTCGCTGTCCGTAGCCTGCTCGAGTCCGGCGACGCGTTTTTCAGGATGGGACGCGCGGACAGCTTCGGGGCCGGATATCGCAGCGCCGAACAGCACCAGAGCCAGGACCGCAAACGCGCCCACCGCACCCCCGAGCGCCAGCGGCCAGCGTGTCCGCCGAACGAGAAAAGGGGTCATCAGCAGAACCAGAGCGAGCAAAACCGTGTGCGCGACCAGCCGCGGAACCAAAGCCCACGGATCAGCGCCCGTCTCCCACAGTGCCCAGGGGATGGTGAGCGCGACGATCGCGGCAAACAGCCATGCACCCAAGCTGCTGCGGCGAAAGATGAGCACGCCTGAAATGACAGCGGCGCCGCCGTTCAAAACGTAATAGAACGACCCGCCAATCAACGCAAGCCAGCAGCCGCCGAAGAGCTGGATCGCGCCGAACGTGACCAGCACTGCCCCCAGTAGGGATGTGAAGATGGTGCGCCGTACTTCCGCGGAGATTGCCGGGTCCCGTTCACGATCGCTTTCAGCGTTTCTCGATGGAGTCATTGCGCTCTCCTTGTTGACCAAAGCGAGCGACCAAGCCAGAAGCGAGCATCCGCTTTACGTGTTCTGGTTCCGACCAAGGTGCGGCCCAGGAAGGATTAGCTGCCATTTCAACCTCCGATTCCCGACGGACTGCAGAACGTGCATCACGCTATTTCGCGCGTGTGCGCTTGAGCTTCGCGTCTGGCGCTGCTTGGCCGGCGCGCAGGCGTCGCACCTGCTCGACGACGGCGCGCGCCGCGTTCCGCGTTTCCTCGAACATGGCTAGGTCTGCGTCCAGCGCGTCGTGGCTGGTTGCGTAGGGTTCGTAATAGCCGATATAGCGGTCGAGTTGTGCAGCGGACCCCGCGTCCACCAGCCCCATTCCGTGCAGCCAGTCGACGAGGCAGCGGCGCAGGGTCTGCGTCCCTTCAGTGTCGCCGTGCACCACGACTCCAAACGCTCGACCGGCAAGATGCTGCGGGTAGTCCCAGTCGGCCAGCTCAAGTGACTTCGCCTGCGCAGGCGTCTTGCCGTGCGTGGAAGTCGGATCAGGGTTGCCACCGTCAGCGCAGACCAGCCGATCAATCATCAGCTTCAGCACGGACGGGGCCTGGTTCCAATGCACGGGCGTGATGATCAACACGCCGTGCGCGGCGGCCCAGAGCGGGTAGATGTCAGCCATCCAGTCCTGGGTTTGTCCTAGGCCGTGGTTGGGATAGCACGAGCACGGCCAATGGCACAGGGGCATTGCGGTCGAAACGCAGCCCTTGCAGGGATGGATATTTCGTCCGTACTCGGCAGTCACGCGGCTCAATTCAAGGGTGTCGCACTCACAGCCGCTGCCGGTGATCACGGCGCGAGCTGCCTCAAGCAGACGAAAACTTTTGGACATTTCGCCCGGGCAGGTGTGCTCACTGCGCGGCGACGCGCTGATCAGCAGGATCCGGTTGGGCGTGCAGGCGTCGCGTTGGCGCGCCTGCGCAGCGTCGATCGCCGCGCGCGCCTGCAGCCACTCCAGAGACAGCTCGTGATCCGGATCGGCATAGCCGTCGCCCGCCCTGCGCGTCAGCGGTGCCTTCCGACCCTGCAGGTACGCAGCCCATGCGATCTCGACCAGACGTTCAAGCGCAGTGTCTTCTGCAGCAAAAGCAGGATCCGAAAAGGCCGTGCGGTAGCGCTCGGCAAATGCGTCGCGACTGAGCTGGACATCGGGCTGCCCGCGTCGGATCGAAGGCGCCTGCTCGGGGGTCATGGCCATGCTCTTTCTCCGTCGTGTTCGGCGTTGAGCGCTGCGGTGAAGCGCCTACACCGGTGGAAAAAACTGCAGCCTCGCGCGGTCGCCTTAATCGATTAGCAAAGGCAACAACGAGCCGAGGTCGTCGTTTGGCTTCAGCACGCGCGGCCACCGAAGCGGCAACTCGTGCACGGCGCTTGGAAAACCTGCGCCTGAATTTTCCTAAAGGCGCCAGACCGCGATTTCAACCGCATTGATGACCGCGAGCCATCTCAGCCCGCCCGACTAAATGCGGCTGATTGTTTCGGTGCAGGTCTACTCCTGCGCACGGAGCGTCGAAAACGGAGCACTCCTCACCTGCAACGCGCACGTCTCGCACAGCCCATGGGCGCTGACGATCTGAGTAAGTCTGATGTTCTTCAGTGCGAGGCCCAGTGCCGACTCGATCCCCAAGGACGTCTGAAGGTCCGATCCGACTTCTGATCGGATTTCTGATCCGAATAGGCCGGAGGCCGGCGCAGGACGTGCCGCTGCCCGAATACAACCGGCGGCGACGATCGACGAAGTTCCCAAGCAAAACATGCAGCACTCCAGTTTCGACTCGTGATCGCATGCGCTTGGCCGCCAACTGCGAAGTGCGCGTTGACTAAAGTTTGGGGCGGCAACGATCGGCGAAAGCTGATGCTGTGCTTGGCGCAGGCTGCTGTCTGTGCGTTGTCGAACGTTCGGCCTGACGAGTGATGTCCCTCGGCGTGCGAACCTCCACGCCTATAGCAAGGGCCGCCGGGGGCAGAGCTTTCCGGCAATCAAGGCGATTGCAGGCTACAAGAGGCTGCAGCGGCCTAATTTGGGCGATTTCTGGCCTCGGCAGGCCAGAAAAGTAGCTCCGCTGGACGGGCGAAAGAGGCGTCGGCTGCAGCTTGCGCCGGTGCGCGCAGGGCAGGATCGAGCGCAATCAGCTCGATGTCGGCACCGGCAGACCGGCTTCATCGACGATGAGGCGCAAACGATGCCGCGGCCCCTGTGCTTCACGGCCGCGCGCGCCGCGGCGATCAGGATCTTTCGCCAGAATCTCCCGCATCGCCCTGCCAGCGCGACAGAAGTCCCGGTGGCAAGGGTCGATGCTGGCCTATCACAGTCGGCCCGCGACAGTGGGGGACTACGGACCGGGAGTGGGGATGATGGGCGCGAGGGTGTTGCTGGTCGAGGACGACGCACAAATGGCAGAGCTACTGTGTCTGCTGCTGCACACCGCCGCGCCGGGCGTCGAAGTGGACGTGTTCTACGACGTCAATTCAGCCATTCAGTCGCTGCGCCCGAATCGCTACACGCTGGCCATCTGCGACTGGAACCTGCCCGGCAAGCCCGGCCTGGCGCTGCTTCCGGAAATGGCCAAGCTTCAGCCGCGAGTTCCGGTGCTGATGATCACCGGCCGCTGCGATCGCGCCAGCGTGATCGCGGCGCGTGCGCAAGGCGCCGATGGGTTCATCGCCAAGCCATTCCAGCCGCAGGCTCTGCTTGAGCGACTGCGGCCGCTGTTGAGCTCCACCCATGCGGAGCCCGGCGCCGCCCAGCTTGCCGAAACGGTTGAGGACTATCTGCAAGCCCTGCAGGGCGATGATCTGGAGCTGCCGGTCATGGCCGGCGCGCGCGATCTGATGCAGATGAATGCGGCTGAAGACGAGGCCTCGGCGAAAGAGATGTCCGACGCGTGGAAGCGGCAGCCGGCACTTTCCACGCGGATTATTGCGGTCGCCAACAGCAGCGCGTTCAATACGATGGGCACGCTCTGCCTCACCCTGCTGGACGCGATCAATCGGATCGGCACCCGAAGCAGTCTGGATATCGCCACCGTGCTGGCGCTGCGCTATGGGGCCCTCTGGCACGACCCACGGCTTGAGCCCCTGGCCGCTGCGGAGATGGACATCGCGGAGCAGCTTGCCGAGCAGGTGACCGCCGCCTGCATCGAAGCCGGGCTGGACCCTGGCCCCTGCCATACCGGCGCCCTGCTGCATCGCATGGGCGAGATGATCGCGATTTTTCATTTGGACCACTGGCAGCGTGAGCGCGGCTTGATCGCCGATGAGTCGCAGCTTCTCGCCTGCGTCAGGCGTTTTGGCCGGCCCTTGGCCGACCGACTGAAAACCCTTTGGCGCTATCCCATACCGCTGCGCGAGATGATCGGGGCGATCTACGCGCTGCCGCCGGGAACAGTCAAGCGTGAGCACTATCTGCTGCGCCTGATGGGCGGCAGCAGCATGGGCGATCTCGACGCCGAACAGACGGATCGGCTGCAGCGCTTGGTCCGCAGCGGCAACTAAGCCTTCGTTCTGGCGGCGAACATCGTGCTCAGCTGCGCTCCTGCTTGCCGAGCGCACACCCCACGCCCGTTCGCTGGCGGCGCTCTCAGTCGCCCTGAACGGTGAACTTGGACGCCGGCGGCGGCGGAAATGCCTCCACTGCGCCGCGCGCCATGAGCTGCACCAGCATCGCCCCCAGCAGCGGCATGCTGGTCGCAAGGCCCAGCTGCGCCGCGCGCTACCCGCCGGTGTAGGCCGAAGAGTGGCACACCGCCCAGCCCGCCCAGATCACCAGAGCGCTCTGGACCAATACGAAAACGAAGATCAGCAGCGTGGTGGCGGACCTCGGGCAGCCTACGGGGGACGAGTGGACGGAAGGAGCGCTAGGCTACTCACGCTCGCTCAATAGATTCCGTGCGGCTGCGGATCGCCCGCTTGCGAAATGCTGCAGGCCTTGTCCAAGGCGGCGGATTCGACGCGGAGCGAGCGCCTCGCGAGGCGGTTGCTCCGCGTCGTCGCGCAAACCCGCACACTTCACGGCGAGGCGGAGGCTCGCCCGGCGCTGTTGTGTCGCTCTGACGTTTCGCTCTGACGTGCCGCCCCGCCCTGCCGCTGGCAGCCGCGCCCGACGTGCACACAGCGCGGACCTCACCAACGCCCTCATTGGACCGAAGCCCATGCCCTCGCCTCTGCTTTTCCAGCCCCTGCAGATCGGAGCGCTGAACCTCGCCAACCGCATCGTCATCGCCCCGATGTGCCAGTACTCCGCCGTCGACGGCTGCATGACCGACTGGCACCTGATCCACCTCGGCCAGCTGGCGCTGTCCGGTGCTGGGCTGCTGACCGTCGAAGCCACTGCCGTGCTGCCCCAGGGCCGCATCAGCTACGCCGATGTCGGGCTGTGGAACGATGCAACCGAGGCGGCAATGGCGCGCACGCTGGATAGCATCCGCCGCTGGTCGGAGATGCCGATCGCGATCCAGCTCGCGCACGCGGGGCGCAAAGCGTCCACCGACCTGCCCTGGCGCGGCGGCGCGCAGATTCCCATCGATCACGCCGACGGCTGGGCCACGGTCGCGCCGTCGGCCCTGCCCTTCCACGCGGGCAACCCGCCGCCGTCGGCGCTGGACCACGCAGGCATCCGGGCAGTGCGCGAGGCCTTCGCCAGCGCCGCACGCCGAAGCGCGCGGCTGGGCGTCGACGCGCTGCAGATCCACGCCGCACACGGCTACCTGCTGCACCAGTTTCTGTCGCCGCTGTCGAACCGCCGCAGCGATGACTACGGCGGCAGCTTAAAAAACCGCATGCGCTTTCCGCTGGAGGTCTTCGATGCGGTGCGCGAGGCCTTCCCTGCCGAGCGCCCGATCAGCGTCCGTCTGTCCGGCACCGACTGGGTCGACGGCGGCTGGGATATTGCGCAGACCGTGGCGTTCTCACAGGCGCTGGAGCAGCGCGGCTGCAGCGCGATTCATGTCTCCAGCGGCGGTCTCGATACCGCACAGAACATTCCGATCGGACCCGGCTACCAAGTGCCGCTTGCGCGCGCAGTCAAAGCCGCGGTGAAGATCCCAGTGGTGGCGGTCGGGATGATCACCGAGTTCGAACACGCCGAAGCCATTCTGCAGAACGGCGACGCCGACCTCATCGCCCTGGCCCGCGCGATGCTCTACAACCCGCGCTGGCCCTGGCATGCGGCGGCGCACCTGGGGGCGACGGTCAAAGCCGCCCCGCAGTACCTGCGCTGCCAGCCGACGCAGTATCGAAACCTGTTCGAGAACGCTCAGCGCTAGTCACCTGCGTTACTTGGGGGTGAAGCTCAGCCTCCCGACCCGGTGCTGAAGCTATGCCGGATCTGCCCTCGCCCCGGCCGCGCCTACCGAATTGACTCACGCACCGATACGCGGCTGGCCGCGTGTCCATAGCCAAGCGCCCGCTGCGCAGCATGGAAGCAGCCACAGCGCGGCGAGCGAGTGCCACCTACCCAACGCGGCCTTGATGTGGGTGCCGTCGGGTAGGACGACAAACGCAGTCGTCCGGCTGAGAGCCCAGAGCGCAACAAACACTCCGAGCCCCAGCGCCCGCTCTATCGCCTTTCTGGCCTGCAGCAGGAACCCCCGCAGCCACCCCATCGCGGCCCAGACGATGCTGTCGCACAGCCACGCGAGAATCTCGCCAGTGGCGACCTCGCCTACGACCGCCGTACAGGTGCCGACGCTCCAGAGGACGCCGCGAAAGGACAGCCCAGCCCAGCCACCCAGATGGATCTATGCATAACAAAGCGCAAGAAACAGCAGCGCAGAGCGGAGATCGGCACCAGATGCCGTGGAATTCAGGTCTCGGTGATGCATTTACTGGTGATCAGGACGCCGATGCAGGCCGCCGACTCATCACCCACCCCGCAATCACAATGGCCGTGGTGACGAACAGAATGATCAGCGTCGCCAGCGCATTGATCTCCGGGGTGATGCCGAACTTGACCTTGGAATACACCACCATCGGCAGGGTGCTGCTGCCGGGGCCGGAGACGAAGCTGGCGATGACCAGGTCATCGATCGACAGAGTGAAGGCGAGCAGCCAGCCGGCGATCAGCGCCGGGAAGATTTGCGGCAGGGTGATCAGGAAGAACACCTTCCAGGGCCGCGCGCCGAGGTCCATCGCGGCTTCCTCAAGAGTCTCGTCCATCTGCGTGAGGCGCGACTGCACCACCACGGTGACGTAGGCGGTGCAGAAGGTGATGTGGGCAATCGCAATCGTCGAAAAACCGCGCTGCGCCGGCCAGCCGGTGAGCTGCTGCAGGGCGACGAACAGCAGCAGCGCGGACAGACCGAGCATGACCTCGGGCATGACCAGCGGCGCGCTGGTCATGATCGACAGCAGCGGGCGCGAGCGGAAGCGGCCCAGCCGGGTGAGCGCGGTGCCGGCGAAGGTGCCAATGACCACCGCAAAGGTCGCGGCGGTCGCGGCGATCATCAGGCTGCGGCCGGCGGCCTCCAGGATCTGATCGTTCTCGAACAGGCGGCCGTACCACTTGGTCGAGAACCCGCCCCACACGGTGACCAGGCGCGAGCTGTTGAAGCTGTAGACGATCACCGAGAGGATCGGCAGATAGAGGAAGGCGTAGCCGAAGGCCATCGCGGTGAACAGCAGAAAGGGTTTGCGGTTCATGGGGTGCGCGCTTTGCGCGGGTCTTGCCGCGGTTGCGGCAAGACGGGATTGGGGAGTGGGGATTGGGGATGGCCGACGCTAGGCAAGCCGACGCGAATCTGCAGCGCGGGACTTGACCCGCCGCCGTAGACGCGCGCCGAGGCACGCGCACCACGATGCGTGCGGCGACGATGCCGGCCGCGACGTAGAGTGGCCGCAGCACCGGCATCAGCCGCAGCCGCCGCGCCCTGAATTCCCAATCCCGAATCCCCAACCGCGAGCGTCACTTCTTCGCCTCCAGCTGCGCGCGCCGGCTCTGCAGGTGCTCGAAAATAAGCACTGGAATCACGATCAGCATCAGCATCGCCATGGCGACCGCAGAGGCCACCGGCCAGTTGCGGTTGTGGAAGAACTCGGTCCACAGCACCTTGCCGATCATCAGCGCGTCCGAGCCACCCAGCAGATCGGGGATGACGAATTCACCCACTGCCGGAATGAACACCAGCAGACAGCCGGCGATAACCCCGGGGATCGACTGCGGAAAGGTGATGCGCCAGAACGCCATGAACGGCCGGCAGCCCAAATCAAACGCCGCCTCCAGCAGGCGGCGGTCGAGCTTCATCAGGTTGGCGGCCAGCGGCAGCACCATGAACGGAAGGTAGGAATAGACGATGCCGATGTAGATGGCGAAGTCGGTATTGAGCAGGCGCAGCGGTTCGTCGATGACCCCGAGCCAGAGCAGCAGCTGATTGATCAATCCGTTGGTACGCAGCAGGCCTATCCAGGCGTAGATGCGAATCAGAAAACTGGTCCAGAACGGCAGGATCACCAGCATCAGCAGCAGCAGCCGCCAGCGCGGCGTGGCGCGGGCGATGCCGTAGGCCATCGGGTAGCCAACCAGTAAAGCGAAAAAAGTCGAGATCGCCGCGATTTTCAGGGAATTGACGTAGGCCGCCAGGTACAGCGAATCCTCCGCCAGCTGCAGGTAGTTAGCGAAATTGAGCGTCAGCTGCAGGCGCAGGTTGTCGCCCCAGCTGAGCAGGTCGCCATAGGGCGGACGGCCACCGGGAATGGAGTCAGTAAAGCTGATCTTCCCCAGGATCAGGAAAGGTACGACGAAGAACAGGCCCATCCACAGCATCGGCACGCCGACCACCAGCAGGCGACCGCGGCGCTGGCGCAGCTGCCGGGTGAACTGGCCCAGGTTCTGGAACAGGCCGTGGATGAAGTTATTCCACAGCGCCAGCCAGCTGAAGCCGCCTGGGCTCTTTGGCGAGGGACTGCTCACCGGCTGCACCGAGCGAGGGCGACCGGATTGGCGGCGAGCGAGCGCGGGCCACACGCGCCGACGCGGCTCGCACGCGCACGGTGGCTTCGAACATCGCTCGGTTCGTTGCGCTGTGTCCAAGCGCAGCGGCCGCGCAGGCCTGCGGGTATCGGCGTGCTCATATCAGCTGGTCAACACCACGCCATCATCGGGATCCCAGCTCAAGTACAGCTCGTCGTCCCAGCTGTAGTGCGGGCGCACGTGGCGGGCCTCGTGGGTGATCTGCACGCGCAGGGTCTGGCCTTGATCGGTGGCCACGTGATAGACCGAGACATCGCCCTGGTAAGCGATCTCCACCACCCGACCGCGCACCCAGTTGCGGCGATCGGTCGGCGGTTCCTCGTGCACGCTGAGTTTCTCCGGCCGCACCGCCACCGCCACCGGCGTGCCGATCGGCAGCGGGTCGGAGTGCCACATCAGGTATTCGCCGCCTAATTTGGGGCAGGCGAATTCGAGCTCTTCCTCGCGCTGGGCCGAAACTCTGCCTTCAAAAATATTCACCGCGCCGATGAACTCGGCCACCAGTCGATTGGCCGGAAACTCGTAAAGCTGGGCCGGCGTGGCCACCTGCACGATGCGGCCGGCATCCATCACCGCGACCCGCGAGGACATGGTCATCGCCTCTTCCTGATCGTGGGTGACGGTGATGAAGGTGATGCCGACGCGCTCCTGGATGCCCACCAGCTCGAACTGGGTGCGCTCTCTGAGCTTGCGATCCAGTGCGCCCAGCGGCTCGTCCAGCAGCAGCAGCTTGGGCTGCTTGGCCAGCGCGCGCGCCAGCGCCACGCGCTGACGCTGGCCGCCGGAGAGCTGATCCGGCTTGCGCTTGTCCAGACCCTGCAGCTGAACCAGCTCGATCATCTCGGCGACGCGGTCGCGGATCTCACCGCGCGGCATCCGATCCTGCTGCAGGCCGAAGGCGATGTTCTGCGCCACCGTCATGTGCGGAAACAGCGCGTAGTTCTGGAACATCATGTTGACCGGGCGCTCATAGGGCGGCAGGTCGGTGATGTCGCGGTCGCCCAGCCACACCCGCCCCTTGTCGGCGGTCTCAAGGCCCGCAAGGATCCGCAGCAGCGTCGACTTGCCGCAGCCCGAGCCGCCCAGCAGCGAGAAAAATTCGCCGGGGTAGATGTCGAGGCTGACATCGTCCACCGCATAGACCTTGCCGAAGGTTTTGGTGACCGCCTCGATCCGCAGGAAGGGCTTGGCGTCGGCCGCCTGCCAGGGTTCGATCGGCACCTGCTTGCGTCCGGGTTGGGTCATGCGCGCGGGGCTCGCCAGTGGGTGATTATGCAAGCCTCCGCCGGCAGCCGGCGGAGGCTTGAAAGCGGCGCAATCAGCGGCCGGATTTGATCCGCGTCCAGGCACGCACGCGCTGCTGCTGGGCGTCGGCCGGCAGGCGCTTGGGGTCGATCAGCTTGGCCATCACCTCGGCCGGCGGATAGATGCCGGGATTGTTCAGCACCTCGTCGTCGAGCATCGAGCGGCTGGCCGGGTTGGGGTTGGCGTACGCCACGTAGTTGCTGATGTCGGCGATCACCTGCGGTTCCAGCAGGTAGTTGATGAAGGCGTGCGCGCTGTCGGCGTGCGGGGCGTCGGAGGGGATCGCCATCACCTCAACCCAGCGCGCCGCCCCCTCTTTCGGGATCACGTACTGGATATCGAGCCCGGTGCCGGCCTCTTCCGCGCGCGCTGCGGCCTGCGCCACGTCGCCGGAATAGCCCATCGCCAGGCAGGTTTCGCCGGTGGCAAGGTCGTTGATGTACTGCGAATTGTTGAAGGTGCGGATGTGCGGGCGAATCGCCGCAAAGGCCTGCTGCACCGCTTCGATCTCGTCGCCGTCGGTGCGGTTGGGGTCGCGGCCGGCGAAAATAAGCGCCGCTGAAAATGCCTCCTGCTCGTCATCCAGCACGCTGATGCCGCAGCTCGCCAGCTTTTCGGCATTGGCCGGGTCAAACAGCAGCGCCCAGGAATCCAACGGCGCGTCCTCACCCAGCAGCTCGCGCACTTTGCCGACGTTGATACCCAACCCGGTGGTGCCCCACATGTACGGCACCAGATGCGCATTGCCGGGATCAGCATCGACCATGCCGGCCAACAGAACGGTATCGAGATTCGTGTAATTGGTCAGCTTGGCCTTGTCGACCGGCTGGTAGATGCCCTGCGCCACCTGGCGCTCGGCAAACGGCCGCAGCGAGGGGAACACCAGGTCGTAGCCGGAGCGGCCGGCGGACAGCTTGGCTTCCAGAGTCTCGTTTTCGCTGTAGACGTCGTAGATCACCTTGATCCCGGTGCGCTGCTCGAAATTGTCGATGGTGTCTTCGGCAACGTAGTCCGACCAGTTGTACACGTGCAGAACTTTATCGCCCGCGGGCGCAGAGCTCTTGGCCGAATCGCTGCTGGCCTCGGCGCCAGCCTCTGCCGCAGGCGCTGACTCCTGCGGCGACCCGCCGCAGGCACTGAGGGCGAAGACGGTGGCTGCAGCAAGCAGGCTGATGCGAAGGCTCATGGACGGCTCCGTTACTTAAGGGCCCGCGCATGGTGGAAGCGGAGGCCGGGAGTGTCAACGCAGGTCGTCGCAGGCTGGATGCTCAGGCAGGCGCTGCGGCCGTCACCACGATTTCGATCTTCCAGCCGGGGTCCGCGAGGGCCGCCTGAACGGTTGCCCGAGCGGGCGTGTGGCCGGGCACCACCCACTGCTGCCAGACCTCGTTCATCGCCGCGAAATCGGTCAGGTCAGTGAGGAAAATCTGCGCGCGCAGGATCTGCGATTTGTCGCTGCCGGCGCGGGCCAGCAGCGCGTCGATCTGAGCCAGCACCTGTGCGGTCTGGCCGCTGATGTCGGCGCTGGCATTGTCAGCCACCTGCCCGGCCAGATAGGCGACGCCGCCGTGGACGGTCATCTCGGACATGCGCGGACCGGTGTCGAAGCGCTGGATCATTGGAGGCCTATGGGAGTGGGGAGTGGGAAGTGGGGATTCAGAGCCGGCGCGGTGGAGCGTGCGTCTGTAGGTCGGGTTGAGCCGCAGGCGAAGCCCAACGACGCAAGATGTGCGCGCGCCGCGAGATCCGATGCCGCGACGTTGGGCTTCGCCTGCGTCTCAGCGCCAACCTACCAGAGCGGCTGCGGCGCTTTGGTTCCGGTGACGCAATCTGCGGGCTCGCCGCGAGGCCTCGATGTCGCGGCAATGGGGAATGGGGATTGGGGATTCAGAGCCGGCGCGGTGGAGCGTGCGTCTGTAGGTTGTGTTGAGCCGCAAGAGAAGCCCATCGACGCAACCAGTGCGCGCGCCGCGAGATCCGATGCCGCGACGTTGGGCTTCGCCTGCGGCTCAGCGCCAACCTACCAGAGCGGCTGCGGCGCTTTGCTTCCGATGCCGCGACGTTGGGCTTCGCCTGCGGCTCAGCGCCAACCTACCGGAGCGGCTGCTGAGCTTTGTCCCGAATCCCCGATCCCCAATCCGCGATTCCCAACCCGGGCCCCAACTCAGGCGCCCGGGATCTGCAGGCGCTCACCGACGCGCACCACGTCGCCGCGCAGGCGGTTGGCGTTGCGCAGGCTGGTCAGGCTGACGCGGTGGCGCACCGCGATGCCGCTCAAGGTTTCGCCGCGGCTGACAGTGTGTTCGCGGGCGCGGGCGGTGGTGTTGGAAGCCACCCAGGTGCCCGGCGGCGGCTGCAGGCTGAAGTAGTCGCGGATGCCGTCGACAATCGCAGTAGAAAGGCGCTGGCGGTGGCCGGCGTCGTTGAGCTTGCGCTCTTCGTCCGGGTTGCTGATGAAAGCCGCCTCGACCAGCATCGAGGGCACGTCGGGCGAGCGCAGCACGACGAAGTTGGCGCGCTCCACCGCGGGCTTGTGCGCCTTGCCGACGCGTTTGAGCGCCACCAGCACCTGATTGGCGGCGTCGTCGGAGGCCTTCATCGTCGCGCTCTGGGCAAGGTCCAGCAGCACCGCAGCCAGGGTGTTGTCCTTGTCGACGAGCTTGACCCCGCCGACCAGATCGGACGCGTTCTCGCGGTCGGCCAGCCAGCGCGTTGCCTCGTTGGTGGCGCCGCGCGTGGACAGCACGTACACCGACGAGCCCGACGCCGAAGCGCGCGGCGCGGCGTCGGCGTGGATAGATACAAACAGGTCAGCCTGCGCCTCGCGAGCGCGACGATAGCGATCCTGCAGGGCGATGAACTGGTCACCCTCGCGCGTGAGCACCGCGCTGAAGCCGCGGGTTGCGTTGAGCTGCCGGGCCAGCTCACGCGAGATCGCCAGGGTGATGTTTTTTTCGTAGGTGCCGCCCGGGCCGATGGCGCCGGGATCCTGGCCGCCGTGACCGGCGTCGATAGCGATCACGATGTCGCGATCCGTCGCCGGCAGCGCGGTCTGCACGGTGCGCGGCGGTGCCTGCGCAGCGCCGTTCCCTGCCGGCAGGTCGATCACCAGTCGATGGCCATGGCCCGCGCTGGGCGGCTGCAGGAAGCTGCGGGGGCGAACGCTTTGGGCCAGATCCAGCACCAGCCGCAGGTCGGTCTTGTTCTGCACGCCGGTGCGCACGCGCTGCAGCAGCCCCGGCGTGAAGGCCGGCAGGCTGAACCCCGAGCCCAAACCGGCCACCTTGAAGTCGAGGACGATGCGGTCGGGGTTCTGCAGCTCAAACAGTCGATAGTTGATCGGCGCCGACAGATCCAGCACCAGACGGGTGCGCTCAGCGCTGGCCGATATCCGCAGCCCGCGCACTTCCGCTGCCTCGGCCGCAAGAGCGACGAAGATGAGCAGCAGCGCGAACGCAAGCTGGAGGAAGCCTCTGGACATGCCGCACATTCAAGCCCAAGCCGGCGAGTTTCGCAAGCAAAATGTGTTTGAAATCCGCTAGATGCAGGGTCTTTCTAAAAAGACTCTGAACTCGGAGCCGGAGCCTGTAGCCGAACCGAAGCGCCCCTGCTGCGCGCGGCTTGCGCCCAAAATCCTGCACAGGCAGTTGATTTTTATGGACTTTTATTAAACTGCTGGATCCAGTCGCGGCCGACTGGCGACTGCGCCTTCAGCTCAACCCCGCGCCCTTCGCCCTCAACCACCAGCGCGATCCGCAGGTCTGGCGCAGGCAGGACGCCCGCGCCCTGCTGCGGCCATTCGACCAGCCACAGCCGCGCGCTGTCGCTCAATTCATCCAGGCCCAGGAATTCCAGCTCCTCGGGATCGGCAATCCGGTACAGGTCGAGATGGGCGACTTCGCCGCCCTCCAGCGGATAGCGCTCGACCAGGGTATAGGTCGGGCTCTTGATCGCTCCGGCGACGCCGAGGGCTCGCAGCAGCGCGCGCGCCAGCGTGGTCTTGCCGGCACCGAGATCACCGTGCAGATGCACCACCGCACGCGGCGGCAGGGTCCGCGCTAGGCGCTGGCCGAGCGCGACGGTGGCCGCCTCGTCCGGCAGCAGGATCGCGATGTCCGCAGCCTGCGTGGCCTCGGCGGGCAGCGCGAGAGTCGAACCCGACAGGACTGCTGCGCTCGGCTCGTCTGGGCTCGGCTGGTCTGGGCTCGGCTCGTCTGAGCTTGGCTCATCCTGGCTTGGCTGGTCTGGGCTTGACTCATTCGGGCTTAGCTCATTCGGGCTGGGCCCATTTGCGCTGCACTGATCCGGGCTGACTTCGTTCGGCTTGGAGATCATCGCGCGCGCTCCTTAATCTGCGCATCGACGCGTGCTTGCGCATTGACGAAACGGCGCAGCTGCGGCAGCAGGTCGGACGGCAGCAGCCCGCGCTCGCCGTCTGCGGCCGCAGCGTCACCGGCGCAGGCGTGCAGCAGCGCGCCGCCCCAAGCCGCCTCGAACGGCGGCAGGCCCTGAGCGAGCAGCGCGGCGATGACGCCCGTCAGTAGATCGCCCATGCCGCCCACCGCCATGCCGGGGTTGCCAGCATCGATCAACCGCGGCACCTCACCCGGCGCGCCGACCAGGCTGCCGGCGCCCTTCAGCACCACCGCGCAGTCGAAGCGCGCCACCAGCAGGGCCAGCGCATGGAAGCGATCGGCCTCGATCTCGGCGTTGCCGCAGCCAAGCAGGCGAGCAGCCTCGACCGCATGCGGGGTGAGCACCGCACCGGGCAGCGGCCGCGGCGACTTCGCCAGCAGGTTGAGCGCATCGGCATCCAGCACGCGCGGGCGGGCATCGTCAGCGAGCCGCGCGAACAGCGCGCTGCCCCACTCGCCTTGGCCAAGCCCGGGGCCGATCGCCAGCACGCTGGCGCGCGCTAGCAGCGGATCAAGTTCGTCGGCGGATTCGACCGCACGCACCATGCATTCGGGCTGGGCCGCGACCAGCGCCGCCGCATGCGAGGCGCGGGTCGCCAAGCTGACCAAGCCGGCGCCGGCGCGCAGTGCGGCGCGCGCGCACAGCAGGGCCGCGCCGGCCATCCCGTGCTCACCGCCCAGCACCAGTACGTGGCCGCTGTCGCCCTTGTGCGCATTGATACGACGCGACGGCAGCAGCGAGATCAGCATCTCCACGCCCAGCGCCCGCGCGGCCGGCGCGATGGCGTCGATATCAGCTGAACTGTCCCGCCGCTCGGCGCCTTCGCGCAGGTCGGCCAACACTCGCTCGGCGCTCAAGGCGCGGCCCACTCCGGTGTACGCACCGCGCTTGGCCGCAACGAAGCTCACGCAAAGGTCCGCCTGCACGGCCGTGCCGGGCGCCTGGCCGCTGTCGCCGCTCAAGCCGGAAGGCAGATCCAGCGCCAGCACCGGCCGACCGCTGCAGTTGATGGCGTCGATCAGCGCCGCATGCGGGCCTTGCGGCGCGCGCGACAGGCCAATCCCGAACAGCGCATCGACCACCACCTCGGCCAGCGCCATCGACTCGACGGCCGCTTGCGAGTCGTCTTCGAAGACGAGACGGCGACCGCGGAACTGCTCGCGGGCGCGGCGTGCTTCCGGGCTGCCGCGGTCGGCGTCGGCGGCTGCATGGATCACCCAGGCATCAAAACCGGCATCCTCGGCCTGGCGCGCCAGCACCCAGCCGTCGCCGCCGTTATTGCCGGGCCCGCAGACCACCGCCATAGTGCGCGCCCGCGGCCAGCACTGGCGCACGGCATCCAGTGCGGCCCAGCCGGCGCGCTGCATCAGCGTGTAGGGATCGCCGCCGCAGGCCGCGATCAGCGCGGCGTCAATCGCCCGCACCTGGGCTTCGGTAAACAGCGGCAGGCCGCCGCTGGGCTCGGAACTCGGGTCGAGGATGGGTCTGTGCATGCAGGCCAGTGTACGGCTGCGGTCGCCGCCGCTCGCAGCGAGAGCGCTGCGATCAAGGGTGTGCGGAACTCTTGCCCATGGACCGGACGCGGCGATCTAGATAACATCGATTCTCATTCCCAAATGACTCGGTCCCCGCCATGCGCAGCCTCGTCGTCTCGCTTTGCCTCGCCACCGCCGCGCTCGCCGCCCAGGCCACCCTGGCCGCTGACCTGGTGGTCTACACCGCCCGCAACGAGCAGTTGGTGAAGCCGCTGTTCGACCGCTACGAGGCCGAAACCGGCCTCAAAATCGACTACCTCACCGACAAAGAAGCGCCGCTGATGGCGCGCCTGCAGGCCGAAGGTGCACGCACTGAGGCCGACCTGTTCATCACCGTCGACGCCGGCAACCTGTGGCAAGCCGCCAACCTCGGCCTGCTGCGCGAGCTGGATTCGCCGGCACTGGCGCAGGCCATCCCGGCCCATTTGCGCGACCCGCAGAACCGCTGGTTCGGGCTGTCGGTGCGCGCCCGCACTCTCGTCTACAACACGGACAGCGTGCAGCCCAGCGAACTCAGCACCTACGAGGCGCTGGCCGAGCCGCAGTGGAAAGGCCGGCTGTGCCTGCGCACCTCCAAGAAGGTCTACAACCAGTCGCTGGTGGCCTCGTTGATCCAGGCGCACGGCGCGGAAGGCGCCGAAACTCTCGTCGCCGGCTGGGTCGAGAATCTGGCCGCGCAGCCCTTTGCCAGCGATGACGAAGTGGTCTTGGCGGTGGCCTCCGGCCGCTGCGGTGTCGGCATCGTCAACACCTACTATTTCGGCCGCCTCAAGCGCGACACGCCAGCGATGCCGGTGGCGATCTTCTGGCCGAATCAGGGCGCCAACCAGCGCGGTGTGCACGTCAACGTCTCCGGCGCCGGCGTAACCGCCCACGCCAAGCGCCCGCAAGCCGCGCAGCGCTTTCTGGAGTGGCTGGCCGCCGGCGAAGCGCAGGCGCTGTTCGCCGGCATGAATCTGGAGTACCCGGCCAATCCGACGGTCGAACTCGACCCGGCAGTCAAGGCCTGGGGCGAGTTTCGCCAGGACCTGATAAACGTCTCCCGCGCCGGCGCCCTGCAGGTCGAGGCGACCCAGCTGATGGACCGTGTCGGCTACCGCTGAAACCTTCGCGGCACCCGGCAGACGCGGCGTCGGCGGGCTGACCCTGCTGGCGCTGGCGCTGTGCCTGCCCAGCCTGATCCCGCTGCTCTCGGCCACCGTCGCGCTGTTCAATCCGGACCCGGCGACCTTAAGCCACCTGTGGCAGTTCACCCTGCCGCGGGTGGCCGGCAACACTTTCTGGCTGCTGCTCGGCGTCGGCTTCTGCACGGCCGTGCTCGGCACCGCGCTGGCCGCACTGGTGGCGCTTACCGAGTTCCCCGGCCGGGCTTTGCTGCGCTGGGCGCTGGTGCTGCCGCTGGCCCTGCCCGGCTACGTGCTGGCGGTGGCCTTCATCGGCCTGTTCGACTACAGCGGCAGCTTCGCCACCGGCCTGCGCGAGCTCGGACTGGCACTGCCGGAGATCCGCTCGCGCGGCGGGGTGATCGCGGTGCTCAGCCTGGCCCTGTATCCGTACGTGTATCTGGTGGCGCTGGACGCCTTCGGCAGCCAGGGCGCGCGTGCGCTGGAAGCTGCGCGCGCGCTGGGCATGTCGCCGCGGCGGGCGTTTCTGCGCGCCAGCCTGCCGCTGGCCCGGCCGTTCATCGCCGGCGGCGTGCTGCTGGTGCTGATGGAAACTCTGGCCGATTTCGGCACGGTCGCCGCCTTCAACTACGACACCTTTACCAGCGCGATCTACAGCGCCTGGTTCGCGATGTTCTCCCCCGATACCGCGCTGCAGATCGCTGCGGTGATGCTGCTCGCCGTCGCGTTACTGGTTGGGCTGGAGGCGCGCTCGCGGCGCCGGCAGTCGTTCGCCCGGCTGGGTGCGCCGGTGCAGCAGCGGCTGCCGCTGGGCCGCGGCCGCTGGCTGGCCACGGCCTTCTGCGGCGGCGTGCTTGGGCTGGCCTTCCTGCTGCCGGTCGCGCGGCTGCTGTACGTCGCCAGCAGCCACCTGGACGAGCTCGACGCGCGCTACTTCGAGTTCATCGGCAACGGCTTTGCGCTGTCGGCGATGGCGGCAGCGCTCACCGTGGCCGCAGCGCTGGTGCTGGCGCTGGCGGCGCGCGAGCAGCCGGGGTTTCTGAGTCGGCTGGCGCAGCGCCTGGGCACCCTCGGCTACGGCCTGCCGGGCGCGCTGCTGGCGATCGGCCTGTACGTGCCGCTGACCCGCGCCACCGGCTGGCTGCTCGATCGCCTGCAGATCGAGATGGCGCTGTCCGGCGGCTTGGCGCTGCTGCTGCTGGCCTACGGCGTGCGCTTCACCGCAGTTGCGCATGCGCCGGTGGCCGGCGCGCTGATGCGCATCCGCGAGAGCCAGCTGGAAGCCGCCGCCCTGCTCGGCGTGCGCGGCCTGCGCCGGCTGCAGCAGCTGCACTGGCCGCTGCTGCGCGGCGGGCTGGCCACCGCCGCTCTGCTGGTGTTTGTCGACGTGATGAAAGAAATGCCCATCACCCTGATGATGCGGCCGTTTGGCTGGAACACCCTGGCCACGCGCGTGTTCGAGCTGACAAACGAGGGCGAGTGGCGTCGCGCCGCCCTGCCCGCTTTGAGCATCGTCGCGGTCGGCCTGATCCCGGTGCTGCTGCTGCTGAGACGAGGACGCGATGCGACTTGAACTGATCGACTGCGCGGTGGGCTTTGATGGCCGCGCCGTGCTGCAGGGTCTCAGCCTTGCGCTGCAGAGCGGCGAGATCGGCGCCCTGCTTGGGCCTTCCGGCGCCGGCAAGACCACCCTGCTGCGCGCCATCGCTGGCTTCGTGCCGCTGTACCGGGGCAGCATCCGCAGCGCCGATGGCGAGGTCGAGCGCGTGCTCTCCGGCGCCGGCGTGATGCTGCCGCCAGAGGCCCGCGGCATCGGCATGGTGTTCCAGGATCACGCCCTGCTGCCGCATTTGAATGCGCTGGACAACGTGCGCTTCGGCCTGTTCCGGCTGCCGCGCGCCGGGGCAATCCGGCGCGCCCGCGACTGCCTCGCCCTGGTCGGGCTGGCGGACTTCGCCAGCCGTTATCCGCATGAACTGTCCGGCGGCCAGCAGCAGCGCGTCGCGCTGGCCCGTGCGCTGGCGCCAAAGCCGCAGTGCGTGTTGCTGGACGAACCGTTCTCCAGCCTCGATCCCGACCTGCGCGAACGGCTGGCGCTGGAGGTACGCGCAGCGCTCAAGGCCGAAGGCGTGGGCGCGCTGCTGATCACCCATTCGCAGACCGAAGCCTTCGCCATGGCCGACCGCGTCGGCGTGCTGGCCGAAGGCGCGCTGCAGCAGTGGGACAGCGCCTATGCCCTGTACCACCGCCCGGTCAATGAGGTGGTCGCGCGCTTCATCGGCGAGGGCGCCTTCATCACCGCCGAGACGCTGGGTGAGCACCGACTGCGTACGCCGCTCGGCGATGCGCCCTGTGCGCGCCCGGGCCTGCGCGCCGGCCAGCGCTTCAACCTGCTGCTGCGCCCGGATGACGTGATCCACGACGACGACAGCCGACTGCAGGCCGAAGTGGTGGCGCGGGCCTTCCGCGGCGCGGATTTTCTCTACACCCTGAAGCTCGACAGCGGCGAGCGCGTGCTGTCGCTGGTGCCCAGCCATCACGACCACGCGATCGGCCAGCGCATCGGCCTGCGCCTGGATCTCGAGCACGTGGTGCTGTTCGAACATGCGCCCGCCGCTGGCGGCGTGTTTCAGGGCGCAGATACCGCGGCGGCGGCCGACGCCACGATGGTTTCGGCCGCCCGCTGAGCCCGCCGCGAACACGGCCTGGAAACGCGCGCTCCGCCAGCGCCCTGCTCCACTCGCTCGCTCGCTCGCTCGCTCGCTCTCCGCAGCGCAGCCCTTTCGGGCAAACCTCAGAGCAGGCGCTGCGGACGCCTCTGGCGGAGCGCCGGCGTCGATCAGCCCTCGGCCTTGAACTCAGCGCCGAGGTGCGGGGCTGAGCTGGGCTGGGCTGGGCTCGGCTGGGCGCAGCGTTCGTGAGAATTCAAACCGCCGAAGCACGGAGTTCGTCAGGCGTTTGCGGCAAAGCGGTGCGTGGCGCAGCGCGACATGCGGAATCAAGGGAACTTGATGAGCCCAATGCCCGCGGCACTCGCTTGAGCGCTGCCGCCACGGGCGTGCAGGGTCAGCCGCAGCCGCAGCAGCCGTTTGATCAGGCGCTCAGATGCGGTCAGTCGCAGGCTCGCCGCGACGACTCACTCCGCGCGGTCCGGCTGCAGCCCCAGCGCCTGCGCCAGACGCTCCGCCGCAGCGCGGTTTAGTTCGCTCGGCAGCACCGCCTCGCGCAGCACCGGCAGCGCCTGCTGCAGCAGCGCACGCGCAGCCTCGCGCTCGCCTGCGAGCGCATGCACCGCGGCTCGCTCGGCCTGCATCACCGCGATGTCCAGCGGCACGCCGGCATGGGCTTTGAGCTGGCGCAGACCTGAGTCGAGCTGATCAGCGGCCGCGGCCTGCTCGCCCTGCATCGCCAGAAACGCGCCGCGCAGGCGATGCGCGTAAGCGAACAGCGGGTGCTCGGCCGGCAGCAGCGGCTGCATCCGCGCGACGGCGCGCTGCAGCGCATTCAAACCGGGCCCCGGCCGGGCCGCGGCGCGCAGCAGCACGGCCTGCTGCCAGGCGGTCATGGCGGGCTCGAAGGCGTCGGCGCCGTCGAGCTTGAGGGCAAGCGCCTCCAGCGCGGCGAGGTCTTCCAGGGCGCCGTCGATGGCGCCGCCCAAACCCACAGCCCGGGCGCGCGAGCGTCGCGCCTGCCGCAGCCGCAGGCTGTCGGGGTCGGCCTCGGCGGCGGCCAGCCGCGGCAGCGCCTGGTCAAACAGCTGCACCGCTTGCGCATAGTCGCCGGCGGATTCGGTCACTGCAGCCAGGTTGAGCAGGCTCATAGCGTCTTCGCTGTCGACACCCTGCAGTTCCCGGCTCATCTGGCGTGAGCTCTCGAAGGCCTGCATGGCCTCGCGGAAGCGGCCCTGCTCGTTCATCACCAGCCCCAGCGAATTCAGCAGGTAGGCCATGCGCACGCTGCGCTCGCCGACGGCGCCAGTCTGGATATCCATCGCCCGCCGCAGCAGGGCCTCGGCTTCATTGACGCGGCCCAGCTGCACCAGCGCCTCAATGCGGACGCGCATCGAGGACACGCGCTCGGGCGACTGTGTATCGACACGGCCCCGCATCAGCGCGTCGCCGGCGTCCAGCAGAGTCAACGCCTCGGCCGAGCGGCTCAGGTTGCCGAGCAGGCCGGCCAGCGCCTGATGCGCGTTGTCCAACACGCTCAGCGGCAGCGCGGGCAGCGCGCCGCCCTGCTCGATCACCTCGCGCCACAGCGCTTCGGCCTGCTCCAGATCGCCGTCGCGGTAGTGGGCATAGGCCAGCGCGTGGCGGCTGCGCAGGCGTTCGACCGCATCCTCGGGCGCGAATTGCTGGCGCAGCGCGGCGGCCCGTTCTGCCGCAGCCAGGCTTTCAGCGCTGCGCTCCAGCAGGCCCAGCGTGCCGGAGTACTCGTCGAGGTCGGCCGCCAACGCCAGGGCCTCGCCGCGCTGGCGCGGCTCAGCGCCCTCAAGCCCCGCCTCGAACAGCCGCACCGCTTCGGCCGGCTCACTCAAAGCGGCGTACAGATGCCCGAGCAGACGCATCACCTCGCGCTGCACCCGCGGTCGCGCGCCCAGCCGCGCGGCCAGCCCGTCGCGAGCGGAATCCAGCAGCGCGCGCACGCTGATCTCGCTCGACAGCGTCGCCTCCGGCGACATCGACAGCAGGGTGCCGGAGAGGAAATCCAGCGCCGCCCGCGCGTTGGCGGCCTCGTCCTCAGCGGCGAGCTGCGCGACCGTAGCGCGCGCCTCGGCGTCCAGCGCACGATCGCGCTCGACGCCCAGCCGCCACACGAAGGCCAGCGCCAGCATCAGCAGGCCGGCGGCAATCGCCACCCCGCCGCGATGGCGGCGCACGAACTTGCGCAGGCGATAGCGGGCGCTGTCCGGCGCCACCCGCACGGTGCGGCCGTCTCGCCAGCGCGTCAGGTCATCGCGCAGGGCCTCGACCGTGGGATAACGCTGGGCCGGGTCTTCGGCGCCGGCGGCCTCAAGTATTCCGCGCAGCTCGGCGTCGAGCTTCAGCCCGATGAAGCCCGCCGGCAGCGGATTGGCCTGGCCCAGCTGGCGCTCGCCGGTGAGCATCTCGCGCAGCAGCACCGACAGCCCGTAGACATCGCTGGCGGTGGTGATCAAGCCGCCGCTGCGCTGCTCCGGGCTGGCGTAGCCGGGCGTCCACACCCGCGTGGATGTCTGTCGGCTGTCGGCGCCCTGGCTCACATCCACCAGCTTCGCGACGCCGAAATCCAGCAGCCGCGGCTCGCCGTCGCCGCGCACCATCACGTTGCTGGGCTTCAGGTCACGATGGATCACCAGCCGCTCGTGCGCGTGCTGCACGGCGTCGGCGATGCGGTCGAACAGCGCCAGCCGCTGGCGCAGATCCAGCGCGTGCTGGGCGACGTGCTCCAGCAGCGGCAGACCGTCGACAAACTCCATCACCACGTAGGGCTGGCCGTCGGTGGTTTCGCCGCCGTCGAGCAGCCGCGCGATGTTGGGGTGATCGAGCTGGGCCAGGATGCGTCGCTCAAAGCGCAGCCGCCGACGCTCGTCCTCGGTAGGAAAGCCGCGGATCAGCTTGATCGCCACCTGCTGCACGAAGTCCTCGCCGACCCGCTCGGCCAGCAGCACCGTGCCCATCCCGCCTGAACCCAGCTCGCGCAGCACCCGATACGGGCCGATTGAGGCGCCCGGCGGCGGCGCTGCAGAGGGCCGCACGGCCTCTGCCAAGGCCTGCGCCAGCGCATCGCTGCCCGGCGGCGGCTGCCGCGTACTGCCGACATCCAGCGCCAGCAGGCGTTCCAGCGATTCGCGCAGGTCAGGCTCCAGCGCCGCCAGCCGCTGCGCGCGCTCAAACGCCGGCAGTTCGACCAGTTGGTCGAACAATGCAGCGAGGTGCCAGACCTGTTCAGCCGGGGATGCACTGCTTGTTTCGTTACTGCGACTCATGCTCAGCCTCCGCGCCAGGACCGCAGCATACGATTCGCCCGCGAGCCTCGCGAAATCCGCCGTCGGATGCGGGCTGCCGCGCGTTGCGGCAGACTCATGCCGCCGCACCCCGCGGCACTCGGAGCTCGCCCATGGATGCGCAGGCACGCGGCTGGCGATGGACCTTTGGCGAGGTGGTGCTCGACGAGTCTGCGCTCGAGCTCACCGTCGCGGGCGAAGTGGTGGCGCTCGAACCCAAAGCGCTGGAACTGCTGCGCGTGCTGGTGCGCCGCCCGGGCGAAGTGGTCACCAAGGACGAGCTGCTGGAGGCAGTCTGGCCGGGGCGCGTGGTCACCGAAGGTGTGCTCGGCAAGGCGGTGGCCAAGCTGCGCGCCGCGCTCGGCGACGACGACGGCCAACGAGTGCGCACCGCTTACGGCTACGGCTATCGGCTGGTGGCCGAGGTCCGCGCCGAGCCGCTGGAGCGCACCGCCGAACCCAGTCCGCTGGCGCTGGAGGCGGGGCAGTCGATGGGTGGCCGCCGCAACTGGCTGCTGCAGCGCCAGCTCGGTGCGGGCGGACACGGCGAGGTCTGGCTGGTAGAGCACGCCAAGACGCACGAACGGCGCGTTTTCAAGTTCGCCCGCGACAGCGGCGGGCTGAGTGCGCTGAAGCGCGAGGTGACTCTGTTCCGGCTATTTCAAGACGCACTCGGCGAACGCCCCGACCTGGCATCTGTGCTCGACTGGAACTTCGAGGACGCGCCGTACTTCATCGAGTCGCCCTTCGCACCGCAGGGCAGCCTGCTCGACTACGCCGATAGTCTCGGCGGCATCGACCAGCTGACGCTTTCCACGCGGCTGGAGCTGGCAGCGCAGATCGCCGATGCACTTGCTGCCGCCCATTCGGTCGGCGTGCTGCACAAAGATTTGAAGCCCGGCAACGTGTTGATCCACGCCGAAGTCGAGGCCGCTGCACCGCGCGCGCAGCTGACTGATTTTGGCAGCGCACGCCTGCTCGATCCGGGCCAGCTTGAAGCGCTCGGCATCACCCGTCTCGGCTACACCCGAACCCAGGACCGCATCGACGGCGACTCCACTTCGGGCACCCCGCTCTACTTAGCGCCCGAACTGCTGGCCGGGCACGCGCCGACGCTACGCAGCGACGTGTATGCGTTAGGCATCCTGCTGTGGCAGCTGGTAGTGGGCGACCTGCGCCGGCCGCTCGCGCCCGGCTGGGAGCGCGAGGTCGTCGACATCGTGTTGCGCGCCGACATCGCCGACTGCATCGATGGCGAACCGACGCGGCGGCTCGACAGCGCCAGTACGCTTGCGCTGCGTTTGCGCGGCCTTGATGAGCGCCGCCGGCAGCACGAACAGTCTCTGCAGCGCGAAGCGGCGGCGACCGAACTGTCGGGGCGGATGGCGCGCGCGCGCGGACGACGACGCTGGCAGCTCGCGCTCAGCGCGGCGCTGGGTTTGGGACTCGCGATCAGCGGCGTCATGTACGCCCGCCTGCTGCAGTCGCAGGCGCAGGCGATTGCCGCTACCGCGCGCGCTGAAACCGAAGCCGCACATGCGCGCGCGGTGAATCAGTTCCTCGTCGAGGATCTGCTGGCCGCGGTCGACCCGTTCGAGCAGGGCGAGGGAGACCCTGGCATTCGCGAGGTGCTGGAGCGCGCAGCCCGCGCCATCGACGGCCGCTTCCCGGATCGTCCCGAAACCGAAGCGGCCGTGCGACTGATGCTCGCGCGCTCGTTCAGCGAACTGGCCGCTCTGGAGCCTGCACGCATACAGCTGGATGCCGCCGAGGCAGTGCTCAAGCCGCTGCCCGCTGCCGAATTGAAGCTTCGCCTGTTGACTTTGCGCGCTGGTCTGCTCGAACACGAAGGGCGCTTTGCCGAGGCATTGAAGTTGCTGCAGCAGGGCGCGCCTCCGGTTCAGTGGCAGAACACCGACGCAGACGAGGGTCTGGCCGACAGCGCGCTCCAGTACCAGCTGATATTGGCCCTGATGCAGCTGCGCACCGGCGATTCAGCGGCGGCGCTGCAGGGGTACGACACGCATGTACCAAGACTGCGCGAGCGTCGCGGCCCAGTCGACAGCGTGGTGTTGACCGCAGAAGCCAACCGCGGCGAGGCCCAGCTGGTGCTGGGCGATGTTGAGGCTGCCTATCAGACGCTGAAAGCCAACGCCGACGTCGCGCGCCGGCATTACGGCGAGACCGACCTGCGCAGCGCGTACTACGCGCGCCCACTGGCGGCAGTTGCCTTACGGCTCGAAAAGCTCGACGAAGCTGAGGCTGGGCTGGACTACGCGCAACGAGTCATGTCGGCCGAGCTTGGTGCCACGAATCCGCACACCCTGATAGCGCGCGGCGACTTTGCATTGCTGCTGCGCCAACGCGGGCGCCTGGACGAAGCCGAGGCGCTGCAGCGTTCAATGCTGACGGACGCCATCGCTGCCCTCGGCCAAGCCCATCCCATGGTGGCGCTGGCCACCGGCAACCTCGCCCATATCCTCGAAGCGATGGGCCGGCTGGAGGAGGCCATCGATATCGGCGATCGCGCGCTGGCGCTCAAGATCACCGCCTATGGTCGCGACAGCGAACAGTTCACCTTGCAAAGCCACAACCTGGCGCGCTATCGGCAAAAACTTGGCCGCTGGGCCGAGGCCGAAGCCCTTCAGCGCGACATGCTGCCGGTGGCGGAGGCTGTGCTGGGCGCCGAGCATTGGCAACTTGGCCTGTACCGCTGTGCGTGGGCCGAAAGCCTGGCCCGACTCGGACGGGGCGCCGAAGCCCTGCCCCTGCTCGCGAAGGGCCTACCGCCGATGATCGCCGTGTTCGGCGCAGACAGCCCCAATCTGAGCGCCTTTGTCGAGCTGCAGCAGTCGCTGCTGGCAAAAGCAGAGCCGGACGCAGCACCGCCCACGACGGCGCCGCGCTAAGGGGCGCGAACGCGGCGCCAGTCCTGCCGTTGGGCGGCGAGTGCTGCGCGCGCGCACCCGATTACGCCGTGACGTCGAGTCGCGCGAGGCAGTGCACTCGCGGCTGCAAGAGAGCAGCGTGCAGAACCGGCCTCTTGCTGCCCTGACCGCTCACCCTTCGCATCACCTTCCGTCGCGCGCCTTGGGCACGCCAACGCCCAGCTACCGACGGCGACACAAGCCTCTCAGTTTCAGGAGATTGCGGAACTCGCCAACAATGTTCCGAACATCTTCCGAAATTGATCGGGATTGCTCGAACGCCCGCGCGCTATAGCTGCGACTCGGTCACCGTCGGAGCGCTCATATGCCCGCTGTTGCGTCTCGCTGCACTGCCTTAACCGATCCCAGCCTGCGCCGCTGGCTGGCGCCCATCGTGGTGTTCACGCTGCTGTGGGCGTCGCGCGCTCCGGCCTTCGACGTCAACGACGGCTACGCGCCTGAGCTGAACGGCACCGTCGATGCTTTGGCGGTGCAGCCCGACGGGAGCGCCTTGGTGGGCGGCGGGTTCACGAGTATCGGCGGCGTCAGCTGCGTGCAGCTGTGCCGACTGAGCAATGACGGCGCGATTGCGCCGGGCTTCGGTCCCACCGGCCTGAACGGGCCGGTGCGCGCGATCCTGACCCTTCCCGACGGCAGCGCGATCGTCGGCGGTGCGTTCACACAGGGCTTCGGTCGCGCGCTGTCGAACGTGCTGCGGCTGAACGTCGACGGCTCGCTCAGCAGCTTGCCAATTGCGGGCACCAATGGCCAGGTGCGCGCGCTGGCGGTGCAGCCCGACGGGCGGCTGTTGATCGGCGGCACGTTCACCCAGGTGGGCAACCCGCCGCGGCTGAGCACCGGAGTGGCGCGTCTGCATTCCGACGGGCGCGTCGACAGCACGTTCAACGCGACCATCAACGGCACGGTGCGAGCCATCGCCCTGTTGCCGGACGGCCGCATCGTAGTGGGTGGGCAGTTCAGCACCGCCAGCGGCGTGGAACGGCGCAATCTGGCCGTGCTGCGCAGCGGCGGCCAAGTGCAGTTCGATGCCGGATTCAATACCAACGGGACCGTCAACAGCCTCACAGCCGACATCGACGGCACGCTGGTCATCGGCGGCGATTTCACCGAGATCGGCAACGTCGCGCTCGCTGGCTTGGCCCGCATGACCCCCGATGGTGCGATGGTCTACGGGCTGGCCGACGCCGAAGCGCCGGTGCGCGCGCTGCACGTGCACAGCGACGGCCAGCTGATCCTGGGCGGTGATTTTCTGGCGATCGACAATCAGCCGCGAGCGCGGCTGGCGCGGCTGGATCAGGAGCGCAATTTGGACCCGATCTGGCGTGCCGTCACTGGCGGCAGCGTGCATGCGATCGCCGAACAGCCGGACGGCGGCCTGCTGGTCGGCGGCAATTTTACGACGGCCAACGGCGAGGCGCGCAGCCGGCTGATGCGCGTCACGCCGCAGGGGCAGCTGGAGACAACATTACGGCCTAGTGCAAGTGCCGGCAGCGCGGTGCGCAGTACGGCGAACCAGGCCGACGGTGGCCTGCTCGTGGCCGGCAGCTTCACCAGCTTCGGCGGCCAGCCGCGCGAGGGCATCGCCCGCCTGCGCGCGAATGGGCAGATTGATCTGGGCTTCAATCCAAGTATTGACGGTGGCGAGGTGCGCACGCTGGTCGCGCTGGACGACGGTGCGGTGTTGCTGTCTGGCAGTTTCACGTCAGTCAACGGCAACCCGCGGTCGGGTTTGGCCAAGCTGCTGGCCAATGGCAGCCTCGACAGCAGCTTCATCACGCCGATCTTTTCCAACTTTGGTGGCCCCACCTTTCCTGCCGAGGTTTCAGGTGTGTATCCCGCGCAGCGCGGCAGGCTTTACGTCACGGGCAGCTTCGACACCGTCAACACTCAACCATCTGAAGGTGTTGTTCGACTGCGAGCATCAAACGGGCGGATAGAAAGCTCGCTTGCCGCCAAGGTGCAGCCGGGTGTTACCTCTTTGATCGAGGCAGCGGATGAGTCGCTGCTTATCGTCGGCGGTAGCACAGTCAACGAGATTCCACAGCCGGCGCGGCTATCGCGTCTGCTGCCGCCGGATGGCAGCCTTGACGCTAACTTCGTTCCACAGATTGGTGCCGGCAATGAAGTCACTCAGGCCGCCCTGCTGCCCGACGGCAAGATCATCGTCGCGCTGCGTCGGGACGCGGTCACCTCAACGTTCCTGCGCCGGCTGAACCCGGATGGCAGTTTGGATTCTGGTTTCACTGCATCCACGAACGGACCGATCAGCAGCATTACGCTGCGTGCCGACGGCGTGATTGCCATTGCCGGAGATTTCAGTACGGCATTCGGCGTTGCGCGCAGTGGCTACGCGCTGTTGCGCGGCGATACCGGCACTTTGGACACGGGCCCGCTGCCCAGCACCAACGGCACGGTGCTTGGCGCGCGCTTTCAAAGCGATGGCAAGCTGATCCTGACCGGTAGTTTCAGCAGCGTTGACGGACAAGCGCGCCCCGGTTTAGCGCGGCTTTCGACGCCAGAAGCCGCACGCTACGCGTTGCAGCTCGATGGCCCCATCGTGCGCTGGCTCAGGGGCGGCGCCGCACCGGAACTAACCGCAGTGCCGCGCTTGTGGGGCGCTGGCTTCGGGCAGACCCCGGAGCCACAGCAGCGCTTCGCGCGCATACCCGGCGGTTGGCAAGTCAGCGCCAATGGGTTGCTGCACGGCTCGTTTTTGCTGCGACTGCAGCCGCGCAGCATCGAACACGCCCGCGATGGCGCCAGCGCCAACCCACGCGAGTACTTGAAACGCAACGACTTTCTGTTCGCCGACGGCTTCGAGCTCGGCGATCCGAACTAGCGGCACTCGGGCAGCCCAGCCGCAGCCGATCCCTCCGCCACGGAACCCACCCAAATGCGAACCTCAAGCCGTTGCACCCTCGCCACTGCCCTCTGGCTGGCCGCGCTGAGCGCCCATGCCGCACCGTGGACCTACCGCGGCAGCTTGAACGATGGCGGCGTGCCGGCCAACGGCAGCTATGACGTGCGCCTCACCCTGCGCAACCCGGCCAACAGCGCGGCCATCGCCGGACCGCTCACGCTCTACAGCGTGCCGGTCAAGGACGGCCAGTTCGCCGTGGACGTGGATTTCGGGCTTGACCTGGTCAATGCGCCAGTGCTGAGCCTGCAGACCGAGGTGCAGCAGGGCAGCTCGGGTTTCGTCGCGCTCGGCGAGCCCACGCGCTTTGATGCCAAAGCGGCGCTCGGCAGCGTCTGCTGGGACACCTCCGGCAATACGGGCAGCGATCCAAACGTCGATTTTCTCGGCACCACCGACGCCCAGCCGCTGGTGCTGCGCACGCGCAACGTGCAGAGCCTGCGGATTGAGCCGTCCTCAATTCTTTTCAACGGCGCGCCGATCACCGCGAACGTCATTGCGGGCAGCTCGGTGAATACCGTCGCCGAAGGGGTGCGCGGCGCGACCATTGCGGGCGGCGGCAATCCGCTCGGCAATAGCGACCCCGCCTTTTTCAACGAAGGGCCCAACCGGGTGACCGACAACTACGGCAGCGTGGGGGGCGGGTACAACAACCAAGCGGGCGATGCGGCAGGCTCCACGTCCGACAGCCCGTTTGCCACCGTAGGCGGCGGGAACACGAACACGGCCAGCTCTTCTGCGAGCACCGTCGGCGGTGGCGCAAACAATACCGCTAATGGCGCCAACAGCACCATCGCCGGTGGCAGCAGCAATACCGCCAGTGGTGAGCACAGCACCGTCGGTGGCGGGTTCGCTAACGACGCCGTCGGCCTCCGCAGCACTGTCTCGGGCGGAGACAACAACACCGCCACTGGAGGACAAAGCACGGTAGTCGGCGGCTTTTTTAACTGGGCCACCGGCCAATCAAGCACCGCCGGCGGAGGTGATTTCAATTGCGCCGGCGGCGACTTTAGCTGGGCCGCTGGCAGGGGCGCTCGTACCCGTCACGGCAACGAACCCGGCGACGGCGCTTGCTTCGGCTCGCCCGACTCCGGCGATGGCAATGGTGACGAGGGATCGTTTGTGTGGGCCGGCAGCATGGGCAGCATCTTTACGTCCACTGGCCCCAATCAGTTCGGCGTGCGCACGGCCGGCGTCTTCTTCGGCGCTGTCAATGCCGCTTCGGTGTTACTCCCCGCCGGCCGCTTCATCAACACCTCCAGCGGCGCGCACCTGACCACCGGCGGCACCTGGACCAATGCGTCCGGCCGCACGCTCAAAACCGCGTTCGAGGACGTCGATCCGCTGGCGGTCCTGGGCAAGGTGGCCAGCCTGCCGTTGCGCACCTGGGCCTACAAGGATTCCGTCGAAGGCCGGCACTTGGGCCCCGTGGCCGAAGACTTCAAAGCGCTGTTTGGTTTGGGCGGCGATGGCACATCGATCGCCACGGTGGATGCCGACGGCGTGGCGCTCGCAGCAATCCAGGGCTTGAACCAGAAGCTCGAAGCTGAAAACGCGGCGCTGAGGGCCGAACTCGCCGAGCATGACCGCGCATTCGAAGCACAGCGTGCGCAGCATGCGCAGTCTCAAGCGCAAAGCGCCGCCTTTGAAGCCCGCCTGCGCGCGCTCGAGGCCCAGCGCTGATGCGCGCGGCAGCGGCCGTGCTCGCCTTCTTCGCCTGCGCCACCGTCAGCGCAGCCGAGCCCGCGCCCGCCACTGCGCGCTTCTCCGGCAGCGCGTCGCTGAGCACTCCGCTTCCGCACAGCGCCGATCAGCGCTTTGTGCTGGATGCCGAACTCCGCCCCAACCGCGTGCAGCAGTCCGGCCGCTTCGCCCTGCGCGCGCGCCTGCTGCCGCACGCCAAAGCCATCAACGCCGTATGCGGCCCAGTGGCCGATTTGATCTTCGCCGATGGCTTCGAGCCGGTCGCGGCCAATGGCCCTGTGCCTTGAGCCGCCATGAGCCGCCATGAGCCGCTCATCCCGGCACGTTTATTTCGACCACTGAGGAGTCAACGCATGTCCAATTCAGCTAACTGGCGCACGCCGATCACCGGCTCAATGCTGGCGTTGGGGCTTAGCCTGCTGCTCAGTCAAGCGGCTTACGCACAGCTCAGCAGCGCCGGCAGCCGGCTGTTCGTGCGCGACACCCCAGACGGGTTCCCGTTTGCGGTTTTCGGACGAATCGACCCCGGCGTGCCCGGCTTCGCTGAGGCCATGGCGGTGGGTGATTTCAACTGCGACGGCATCGAAGACCTTGCCATCGGCGCACCCGATGCCAACGCCAACAATGTGGTGCATTCCGGCCAGGTAGTGATCGCCTACGGCAGCGCCTTGGGCTTGCGCTCGACCGATGGCATCGGGCTGTCGCAAAGCTCGTCCGGTGTGCCCGGCAGCTCTGAAGCATCGGACCAATTTGGCTGGGCGCTGGCTGCGGGCGAGCTACGAAGTTCGCTCGCCAACGGTGGCTGCGATGATTTGGTGGTCGGCACGCCGGGCGAGGACTTCGAACGACCACCTCCGCAGCCTACGCTGGTCGACGCGGGCTCGGTGACCTACCTGCAGGGCCGGTCGACCGGCATGACGGGCGTCGGCGCGTTCAATTTGCCCCGCGAGGAAGAGTTCGATGCCTCTATTTTCAGAGGACCTCAAGCGCAGGCGCGTTTCGGCGAGGCTTTGGCCATCGGCAACGTGTTCAGTTCGAGCGGAACGCTGAGCGAACTCATCATCGGGCGACCTAGATTTAGTGTCAATACAATAGGGTTGTCCCGCGGTTTTGAGATGGGCGAAGTCGACATTCGCGCCGCCCAGAACTCTGTACCGCTCCAGCGCCGTTTGGGCCTGCTCAGGACACCCGTTTTGTTCCCGGACTTTTTCCGATTCGGCAGCGCGCTGACCGTCGGGAATTTCAACGGCGACGGATTGCCGGATCTTGCAATCGGAGTACCTGGCTTCGTGGAGCGGGCCGGTGAAGTCGATATCCTCTTTGGTGGCACGGCCCCCATCGCGTCCGGCGAGCGGCTTAGATTCAGTCAAGATACCCCCGGCGTACCCGGTATTGGCCAGCCCGACGATCAGTTCGGCAGCGTGCTTGCGGCCGGCGATTTTGATGCCGACGGCGACTCTGATTTGGTGGTTGGAATCCCGCGCAAGAGCAGCGGCGCAAGCACCCGCAGCGGCACGCTGATCATTCGCAACGGTCGCTCCGACAGCGCCAACGCGTTCGAGGGAACGTCGTCTTGGACGAACGCCGAAGTTGGCCTGCTTGACGCGCCCGGCGACTCGTTTGCGCGGGCGCTCGCTATCGGCGATTTCAACGGCGACGGCTTTGATGACCTCGCCGCCGGCGCCCCCGGGGTCAACACATCCGGGGTCCTTGATTCCGGCGCCGTAGTGGTGATGTACGGATCCGCCAATGGCATTTCGTTGACCGGCGTGCAGATTTGGCACAAGGCCCGCGCCGGCATACCGGGCGAACTGGGCGTCGATGAGCAGTTCGGCAAAGGCTTGGCTGCGGGCGACTTCAACCATGACGGTGTTGACGATCTAGCCATTGCGATACCCCAGCAGCTCCTCGGCACCAGCGCCCGCGGCGGCGTGTCGGTGATCTACGGCCGCAGGGCCACAGCGCTCCCCGACCCGATCTTCGCCAATGGCTTCGACTAGCGAGCCGCCAACTGCCGGCCATCTATCGCTCTGGGTTGACGCTGGCCGCCCGGGGCCGTCAGCGAACCGCAGCAAACACGCAAGGAATCCGAACATGGACTCGCACTCCGAGAGATTTTCGCAAGGCCACACCCGTCCACAGCTTGCGCCCGCGAACCGCCGTCGACACCGCCGCCATGTCCGCCATGGGCTGCTACTGATGGCGCTGGCGTTGCTCAGCCAAGGCGGGCACGCCGCCACCTGCACCGCCACCGGCAACGGCAGTTGGAACCTGCCTGCGACCTGGAGCGGCTGCGGTGGCGGCGTGCCCGGCGCGGCCGATACGGCGCAGATCAACGCCGGCAGGACCATAGTCATCCCGATCGGCGAAACGGTGAGCGTCGCTGCGATCGAGTTCGGTGCGACCGGCTTTACGTACGGCCTGACCGTCGACGGAACGCTTACCGTCGGAGACTTGGCCCATCGTGGAAGCGCTGTCATCGACGGCATCGGCGCAATCACCGTCAACGGCACCTATGACTGGGCCGGCAACAACAGCCTGCTTCGGGGCCAGCTGCGGGGCGACGGCACGGCGCCACCGTTGACGTTCGCGCCGGGCTCGGTGTGGAATCTCGCCGGCTCGCCGATGCGCTTGATCCAGCGGGCCGTGGTGCAGCAAGGCACGGCCAACTTCAGCGCCGGCGACATCGCCTGCTCCAGTACGGTCACTTGGCTGATCGCCGCGGGTGCCGTGCTCAATATCAGCCACACCGGCACGATCGGCAGCGGCGGCGCCAACTGCCTCATTCGCAACGAGGGCACGATCCGCAAGACGGGCGCGGGCACCGTGTTCCGCCTGACCGACTTTCGCGTCCGACTGGAGAATCACGGAATCATTGAGGTGCTCGCCGGCAGCTTCGACTTCGATGCCGGCGGCGGGCCCACCACCCACACGGGGATCTTCCGCATCAGCGCCGGTGCCACCTTCGGCACCCCGAGATCCGGAGCGACCTTCAGTGCCGGCGTGCGATTCGAAGGCGCCGGAACGGTCACTTTCAGCGGCTCGGGCCTGCGCACCTTCGCCGCGAGCGTCGACTTCGACGGACCGGTGATCGTGGAGGGCTCGGGTTCCAGCCTGTTGGCTCAGGCAGGTGCCACGCTGGACTTTCTGGCCGGCATGAGCTGGAACGGCGGGCTGCTGCGCGGCCCCGGCAGTTTCCGCCTGCCGCCCGGCCGCACGCTCACGCTGGCCAGCAGTCAAACCAAGACCCTCAGCGAAAGTGCGCAGCTGCTGCTTGAGGGCAGCACGCTTTGGCAAGGCGGCGAGTTGTCGCTGGCGCCGGGTGGCGCGCTGCCGCAGACCCGACTGTTCAACGCCAGCGGCGCCAGTTTCCAGGTGCTGTTCCGCCCGGCGACGATTTCGATGGGCGGCAGCGGCAACTCGGTGGTTGAGAATGCGGGCACTTTCACCGCTAGCGCTGCCGCCGACTCCGGGCTGCTGACGATCGGCTTCGGCGCGCGCGGCACGGTGCTCAACCGCGGCACGATGGCACTGGCCGGCGCCGTGCGGACTGAAACCGGCACCTGGCGGCAGACCGCCGGACAGCTGCTGCTGGACGATGCCCAGCTCACGCTCACCGCGGCGTCGTTCAACCTGCCGCTGGAGCTGGCCGGCGGCGTGCTGTCCGGCGACGCGGTGTTCACCGGCCTTTTGAGCAACACGGGCGGGCTGATCCTGCCCGGCGGCGTCGATGCGATCGGCACGATCGGCGTGGTCGGACGCTACGAAGAAGACGTTGGCGCGGTCATGGAGCTGGAGATCGGCGGCACAGCGCTGAACGCGCACGACAGGTTCGTCGTCACCGGCACGCCCGGCAACGCCGCAACCAATGGCAGCGCCGCGCTGGCTGGCAGCCTGAGCGTGCGCCAGCGGGCTGGATTCCAGTTCGGCCCCGGCGACGCCGTCACGCCGTTGATCACCGTCAGCCGCATTGGCACGTTCGCCGCGATCGATCTCGATACCGGCTTTGCACCGCAGCCGCAAGTGTTTCTGCTCTCGACCGGCGTGCTGCTGGGGCTGGATGCGGCGCTGTTCGCCGACGGATTTGAAGCGCCGTGAGCCTGTGCAGGGCCCAGCGCTGCCGAGCCTTGACTCGATGCCAGCAGCCCACTTGGACGCGCGTACGCCGCGGGCTTCGCTGGGCGCTCAAGGCTGACGCGTGCCGCCGCAGCATCAGGCCACGAAAGCTGCACCACGCCCGACGAATCGTCGCGCGAACGGCCGGGCACTGGATCAATCACCGCGCGTCGCATCAACAGCTCGGCCCCGCCGCAGCCTACGCCTCATCGCCGAGCGTGACGGCCGCCTTGATCCAGCGTTTACCCGACCCCGGTATACTCGACGGCTGTCCCGCCGAGGGGCGCTGCGACCGGGCAACAGCTGCCGGCCAGGCTCGGTTTGTGGATTCCCGTAACAACGGCGCCCGGAGAACGCGACCTGCAGGTCGCACGCTGGCCAAGCAACCGCCAGCCCAACCCGGAGCTCTATCCAATGAACGCACAAGTCAAAGAACTGCCCTTTTCGGACTACAAAGTCCGCGATATGGGCTTGGCCGAACTCGGCCGCAAGCGCATCCGCATGGCCGAAGAAGAAATGCCCGGCCTGATGTCGATCCGCGCCAAGTACGCGCCGCTGCAGCCGCTGAAGGGCGTTCGCCTGTCCGGCTCGCTGCACATGACCAAGGAAACCGCGGTCCTTATCGAAACCCTGAAGGCACTTGGCGCAAACGTGCGCTGGGCCAGCTGCAACATCTTCTCGACCCAGGACGACTCGGCCGCGGCCATGGCCACCGCCGGCACGCCGGTGTTCGCATGGAAGGGTGAGACGCTTGAGGAATATTGGGACTGCACGCTGGACATGCTGACCTTCCCCGGCGGCAAAGGCCCCGAGCTGATCGTCGACGACGGCGGCGACGCCACCATGCTGATCCACAAGGGTCTGGACATGGAAAACGGCGAAACCTGGGTCGACAGCCCCGGCGCCAACCATGAGGAGCAGGTCGTCAAGAACCTGCTGAAGCGCACCCGCACCGAGCGCCCCGGCTTCTGGAAGGTCGTGGCCGCCGACTGGAAGGGCGTGTCGGAAGAAACCACCACCGGCGTGCATCGCCTGTATCAGATGGTCGAAGCCGGCAAGCTGCTGGTGCCCGCCATCAACGTCAATGACTCGGTCACCAAGTCCAAGTTCGACAACCTGTACGGCTGCCGCGAGTCGCTGGCGGATGCCATCAAGCGCGCGACCGATCTGATGATCGCCGGCAAAGTGGCCGTGGTCTGCGGCTACGGTGACGTCGGCAAGGGCAGCGCGCACAGCCTGCGTGGCCTCGGCGCCCGCGTCATCGTCACCGAGATCGACCCCATCAACGCCCTGCAGGCGGCGATGGAAGGCTTTGAGGTCAAGCGCCTTGATCAGGTGCTGGGCGAGGCCGATATCTTCGTCACCACCACCGGCAACCGCGACATCATTACCCTGGAAGACCTGCAGGGCGTGAAGTCGAATGCGCTGGTCTGCAACATCGGCCACTTCGACAACGAGATTCAGGTCGACCGCCTGAACGCCGAAGTCACCGCCGGCCGGGTTGAGCGCGACACCATCAAGCCGCAGGTCGACCGCTACACCTTTAAGGACAGCGGCCGCAGCTTCTACCTGCTTGCCGAAGGCCGCCTGGTGAACCTGGGCTGCGCCCACGGTCACCCGGCCTTCGTGATGTCGAACAGCTTCTCGAACCAGACCCTGGCCCAGATCGAACTGTGGGCGAACAAGGACAGCTACGAGAACACCGTCTACCGCCTGCCCAAGAAGCTGGACGAAGAAGTCGCCCGCCTGCACCTGGAGCAGATCGGCGTGCACCTGACCACCCTGACCGAAGACCAGGCCGCCTACATCGGCGTGCCGGTTGAGGGGCCGTTCAAGCCGGAGCATTACCGGTACTGAGTCATCGCTGCCTGCGAGCAGCGTGATCGAACGTTGAAAACAAACGGGCGCCGAAGGGCGCCCGTTTGTTTTTGGTTTCTATGGATCAGCTGCCGGCGTCTGCTTCGCGGCCTCCCGCTCGATCAACTCCTCGGCAAGAATCCGCTGAAGCTAACCGTTCCGGATGACGACCAGATGCGTGCCGGTTTGGATTGCGGTCTTTCGCGCCAGCTCGGCAGCACGCCGCATGGCCTGCATCGACGCCCTATGGTCGGGATCCTTGGCGGTGGAAATATCGGGTGTGTTCACGGGTTCTCTCCCCACTGCAGCAGAAGCGACTCTTCGCCGACCTTGTCCTGGACGACCCAGGCATCGACCTCGGACTTTTAGAACCTTTCAAGGTTCTTCAGACCCGCCGCAAAACGCCGACGAACCACCACTTCAGGAATATCGTGACCCCGTGCCGCACGCGCGCGGCGACGCGAGCGATGGCGATCCCGGCAACCGGCAGGCTAAGGAAAAACAGGCTGACGTGATAACGCTGCCCACGCCACTGCCGGATCTGCCGAACGTAGCCGATCCCAGCCAGCGAAAACGGACAGTGCCGGAGCTTTTAGCTGGTGTACAAAGGTAAGCGTCCGCCCACCGCACCTTCTTATGTGAGCTGATTTCCCCGAGCTTCGCGGCTTTCTCGTGGGGAGGTTCGGTCGATGAGGTGTTCGGAGACGTGGCGTTGGCGGGCGCATCTGCGCTCGCAGGTGCGCAGTGGCTTGAGCCAAGCGGTGTACTGCCGGATCTACGGCATTTCACGGCGGGAGTTTGCGCAGTGGCGGCATCGCGTTTGGACGTTGCGGCTGCGACCGCTGTGTCGGGTCGCGATCCAGCGGAGGGACGGCTGATGCGGTTACCGTCGGCGTGGTTCAAAGACGGCGTCACCGAGCTCGCCTGCTGGGTGCACGTGCGGCGCACATTTGTCGACGTCGTCAAAGCCAGCGGCAGCCCGCTGACACAGACGGCCGTGGAGAAAATCAGCGCGCTCTATCGCATCGAATCCGAGGCGCGGGAGCAGGCTCTGGAAGGCGAAGTCCTGGCTACGTATCGCAGGCAGCTCGCCACGCCGGTGCTCACTGATCTGCATGATTGGCTGCATACGCTGGCCGCAAAGACGCTGAAAAACAGCGGGCTGCACAAGGCCGTGCACCACGCACTCCGCCGCTGGCCGGCGCTCGTCCGCTACCTCGACGACAGCGACCGCCCGATCGACAACAACCCGATCGAAAATGCCATCCGCCCGATCACCTTGGGCCGCAAGAACTGGCTGTTCATCAGCGCAACCCGCGCCGGCGTGCGCGCCGTCGCAATCATGAGCCTGCTCGCCACCGCCAAGGCCAACGGCCTGTGCCCGCATGCCTGGATGAGCGACGCACTCGCGCGGCTGCCAACAACCCTCAACCGAGATATCGACACGCTGCTACCGCGTGAAGGCTGGCAGGCGATCAACCGCTGAGATTCAGCACATCTGCAGCTGCGACATTAGGTGGTGTGGGCGGACGCTTACGGTTGATGGGTGAAACGACCCCAGATACAAGTTGCCGGTCAACAAGAATCGTGCTAGGGAACCCCTGAAAAACTCAGCAACCTGACTTCCTGCGAAGCTTCGAAGCGCTTTTTAGCGGCTGCCGGCGGAATGTTGGTCTTTCAGCCCCGCGTAGCGGCTCTTGCGTGCCGCTTTTTACCCTGAACCGCGGCAACCCTCGGATCGCGGACGCACTCATGCCGCCACCGCCATATGGCGCCGCGCCAGGCTCAAGTTCACCAGCGCAAACAGCGTATGCAGTTGCGCGATGTTCTTCGCCAGGCCGCGATAGCGCACCTTGCTGAAACCGAACTGACACTTCAGGACACGGAACGGGTGCTCCACTTTCGACCGCATCTGCGCCTTCAATCGCTCCAACTTTTGGGTCGCTTCTTT
>Ga0335395_10000033_pt1 | contig 118303 bp, 97 predicted proteins | sample MAT02_FD_205744 | JGI IMG/M metagenome (GOLD analysis project Ga0335395, IMG submission 205744) | Freshwater microbial communities from Lake Fryxell liftoff mats and glacier meltwater in Antarctica - MAT-02 (spades assembly) (version 2) ...
CCTGGTTGCAGGAGCCGGCTTCGTGGCCACTCACGTGCACCGAGCCCTTTCCATGCGCGGGCACGTCCGGCTGGCTTAAATGGCCGTCCGCCGGGTGGCTGGATTTTGAATTAATCGGCAAACCCTACATAAATACACGCCGTGAATTTCCCAAAAACGACTCTGAATATTACTCGTTTCCTTAATTACTCCCCATGTTTGAACGAAATCGTCGTATGGTTCAAAAAATGACGGGTGGATAAATTGGCCTATTTATTGTCGGACGAGGACTGGTCGCCTGGGGTATTGGAGTATTATCATTGCGTTATTTCCCAATGTTTACTTCAATATGCTTATGGCCTGCCCTCATCTACTGAGTAGTCCTTCAAATGATCCTACCGACTCCCGGGAACCTCTATTTCCCAACGATCCCAATCAATTCAATTTCAAAAATAAGCGTCTGATTCGGCCCAATATTCGCCGGCGCATTGTCCAGACCGTAGGCAAGATTGCTGGGAATAGAGACTTCCCACAGCGAACCAACGGGCATCAAGGTCAGGGCTTCTTGCCAGCCACGCACGACGGCGCGGACCGGGAACTCGGCGGGTTCGGGGGTGCGATCGCGCGAGGTCTCGAATTCCTTGCGATCGATGAACATGCCGCGGTAGTGGACGCGGACGCGATCATCCACGGTCGGGATGGTGCCATCACCAGCACGCAGAATCCGGTATTGCAGGCCGCTGGGGCGAACCTCGATCCCGGCGACTTGGGCATTTTCTTGCAGGTAGACTTGGCCACGAATGCGATTCTCGGCCGCAGCCGAGAGCTTGGGTTTGGTTTCGACGCGCTGACCACAGGCACAGAGGGCAACCAGGAGGGCGCAGCAGAACAGTATAGGTCGTCGCATAGCAGAAGGTCGCCGGTAGGTCCGGCTCCTGCAAGTGGGAGTCCCAGGAAAACCCAGTCCGGCCTAGGCTCAATTCGGATGCAGGCGCCGCCAAGCCCGCGGGCTGTCCCCGGTTGCCGTCGCAAATACCCGACTGAAATACGCGGGATCAGCAAAGCCACAGGCCCGTGCGACCTCGGCAATGTTCAAAGAGCGATCTGCCAGCAGCTGACGCGCCAGGGCGACCCGCTCATGGGTGATGGCCCGGACCAGGGGTACGCCAGTCCGGCCATGAAAACTCCGCGACAGATGATCCGCTGAACAACCGAGTCGGCCCGCCAGCCAGGACACCGACAGGCGGACGTCACTGAGATATTGCGCCAGCAACACTTGGGCATGCCCGACCAGCGGATCGGCCACGCTTCCATGGCTCGGTGTGCCCCGGCCAAGTGCATCTGCGAATAAGGCAAGGTGCGCCTGCACCAGCGCCTGCACCAGCGGGTGCTCCGGAGTACGACCACTACCCGCCGCAGCTAAGGCCTCATGCAGATAGCCAGCGATACGCACCGATTCTACCGTCGTGAAGCTGCTGCGCCGACGGATCCGCCCCCCCTGCACCACCGTTCCCGCAGACAAATGGAACCCGATCTGATCGCCTTTGAATTGGAGGACGAAATTCCAAAAGGGCCCCGCCTGGCTATCCGGATGTTCTGCATGGGCGACGCCCCGCGGTACCACCAACACACTGCCAGCGGCAAAGCGGTGACGACCCCCGACCCCTTCCATCTCGCCTGCCCCGGCAATCTGCAAAAAAACCTCTATGCCGGCATGCAAATGTGCAATCGGCGTGGTCTGGAAAGGGCGCACCACCGGCAGGATGTGCAGCACCCCGCGGCCCTGCGCAAAGCGGTCGCGTAAAGCGACCACGGTCTGGGTCAGGGCGTTGACCAAGCCGACATCACTGGCCACTGCAAGTGCGGTGTCGATCGGGATGGGAACGGATTTCTCCAAGTCCCGTCGACTTTGTCGATATAAGTCGGCTTGCAAGCTGCTCTTTCCCGAGGAAAGATGCGACCCGTTGCTTCTGTAGCCGCTTCTGACCACCCAGATTATCCAGCATTCATGCCTATTCGCATTGGCGTCATTGGTCTCGGCATGGGCAAAGCCCATGCCCGAGCCTGCCTGAACCTGCCCGGCATTGAACTCGCCGCGGTTGCCGAGCCCAATCCCGCGCGACTCGAGGATTTGGCGCAACTGGTGAACACCGATTCTGGCGCCAAAGCCGCAGCGCACGTCCGCCAGATCCCGGTCTTTGCTGATTATCAGGATATGATTCGCAACGCGGGGCTGGACGGCATCATCATCGCATTGACCACGGATCTGCACTTTCCCGCTACCGCCTATGGCCTGAAACACGGCGTGGCCGTGTTGCGCGAAAACCGCCGACCTGCACCGCCAGCGAGATGGCCAAACTCCCTAAGCTCGCGCGCGACCTCGCGCGCGACAAAGCCCTGACCTACATGTTTTGTCGCCAACAGCGCTTTGACCCCGCGAAATTCGCCACCCGCGATCTAGCCGCGAAAGGTCGCCTGGGGCCGGTCTATCACGCCGAATCAAAATGGATGCGCACGCGCGGGATCCCGTGGCGCGGCAGCTGGGGTGTCAATGACACCCGCGGTGGTGGCGTATTACTCGACCTCGGTATTCATCAATTAGACGATGCCTGGTTCACCATGGGCTGCCCGCGTCCGGTTGATGTCAGCGCGGCGATGCATGCGCTTTTTCCCACCTGGCCAAAGGCCGTAAAGATCTGGCCCTGCCCTATAATGCCGATGATAACGCCGTGGCGTTGGTGCGCTTCGCCAATGGCGCCACGTTATCCATGATGGTCACTTTCGCCGCCAACACCGTGGACCACCAGCATATTGATCACGAAGGCGACATCACTGAGCGCGTGTATTGGATCGAGCTTTCCGTATTGGGATCCAAGGCGGGCGTCGATGTGCAGCGACGCCGACTGATCAGCGATCGTGGCAGCGATGCTGTTCACGTGAGCGCCTTGCCCATCCCCAAGCGTTTTGCCACCATGAAAACCGGCATTGCCGGCCAGATGGCTGATTTCGCTCGCGCTATCCGCACCAAGACCGATCCTCTCAACCCTGCGGAACAAGCACTCCAGCTCATGCAGATGCTGGACGCCATTCGCCGCTCGGCCACCACCGGCCGCAGCGTTACCATCAAGGAAGCCTAATATGTCCCTCGGATATTCTGACACCCCGATCATCACCGGCCAAAAGTGGCACGTCCACGACGGCGATCGCCCGCAGCCGCGCGTGGTCGGCCCAACGAATCTACCGTGCCTCGCCCCGGTAAAGGCCCCTTCTGACGCCACCATATTATTTGATGGCACCTGCACCGAGGCCTGGGAATCATGCAAAGACAGCGGCAATGTCGGGTGGAAACTGGTCGATGGCGGTGCCATGGAAGTGGTCAAGGGCACCGGCAATATTCGCACCAAGAAATCGTTTGGCGATATTCAATTGCATGTCGAATGGATGGCCCCGGCCCAGACCCGTGGCGATGGCCAAGGTCGTGCAAACAGCGGTGTCTTCCTGCACAGCAAATACGAAGTGCAGGTCTTGGACTGCTACGGCAACCCCACCTATCCCGATGGCACCACTGGCGCGCTCTACGGCCAATGGCCGCCCTTGGTCAATGCCTGTGCGCGCCCCGGTGAATGGAATATCTACGATATCTTCTGGCGCGCCCCCCGCTTCACCGACGGCAAGCTGAAAAGCCCCGCGGTCATCACCGTCCTGCATAACGGCGTCATTCTGCACCATGCCAAGGAATTGGATGGTCCAACCATGCATAAAACGACCACCAATTACGACAAAGTCAGTGATGAGACCGGTCCGATAGAATTGCAGGATCACGGCGACCCCGTGCGCTTCCGCAATATCTGGCTGCGCGAATTGCAGCCGTATTCGTGAGGATGAATAGGCGAATGTAAATATGAACGAGCAGGCGCTTGGGCAACCAGGCGCCTGCCTTGGTTTGTAATAAACACCTCAGTTAAATCAACATTTTACCACTTTTATCAATTTTCCTAAGTTTACAATTCGTATAGATCTGAAAAATGGCAGCAGCGCAAATGGATTTCCCGTCTCGTACGCACCATCATTTGTATGAAGAATTGATATGGCGTGCAATCCCCACTTCGAGACTATTTCCAGAGTCGAGTCATTTGTCTGCGACCACTGGATGATTTGCCCCACTTCATCTCCCGTTAAGGGATAATGCCATGCTTCTAGACTACCTTCCCATTCCCCGGATCCGTCATTTGGAACGCGTCGGACCTGAAGAATATGGCCATATTCTTAGTGAAGATCTTGCGAAACTGAGGCTTTCATGACTTGCCCAACGTAAAACGCTAGTGACGCCTAACAATAGAATGCCTGATCTCTGCGGACCGCGTTACGCCCCTGCCGACTGAAGTCGGCGGTACGGAGAGCAGGCTTATCCCTGGATTATTTGGCCGCGTCTGGGTGAAGTGACGGTGCGCCAGCAACGCCACACTATACGATTTCGAAGACTTCGGACCTCGGACCTGCGAAGACGCAGGACGCAGGACCAAAGTGGCAATGGTTGCCGTTACTCATCCCAACCAACGGTCAACAAAACCACGCGCCCGCACCGGATCGCCGAGTCCGTGCACGAGAATCCGACCATCGCGAAAGGCGGTGGCTTGGACATCTCCGTCGTGCCAGCGTAGGAGGTAGGCGTTGTGGGTTAGAACGGCGGAGCCGAAGGCGGTGACCAGGGCGGAAATGTCCAAGTTGCGACCGACGCGAACTTGCACCGAGTCACGGCCACAGAGCACGACTGCCTGTTCAGCGTTCGCAGATAGGGCGGGATACGTGGGCTGACTGCCGCAGGCAAGACAGTCAGAGCGGCGGGCGCTGCTGACATCAAGGCGCTGAAAGGTGTTCGCCCACAGATCGCTTACCCACAGCTGACTGCGTTGCGCGGTCGTAGCACCGACCACCATTTTCAGTGTTTCGGCAACGGCCCACGACGCGGCTATCTGTACTGCCGGAGCGATGATGCCGGCGGTATCGCAGGTTGGGCCGTCACCCGGATCGGGTAATTCATCCTGGAGGCAGCGCAGGCAGGGCGTGACGCCTGGTACGATGGGCAGGCACAGGGCATAGGCGCCGACGCAGGCGGCATAGATCCACGGAATCCTCGCCTGACAGCAGGCTTCGTTGACCAGATGACGCAGCGCAAAAGTATCGCCGCCGTCGAGGACTACATCGGCGCCGGCAATAAACTCGGCGACGTTGGCCGCGGTGATTTCGGCGATGTGCGGTTCGATCACGACATCGCTGGTGATGGCGCGCAGGCGCGCTGCCGCGGCGATTGCCTTCGGCAGGGCGGACTCGGCATCGGCTTCCGTGTAGAGCGTTTGGCGCTGGAGATTGCTCCATTCCACGACATCGCGATCGACCAAACGCAGATGGCCGATGCCGGCACGGGCGAGCTGTTCAGCGATCGCCGAACCTAAAGCACCGACTCCCATGACGACGACACGGGCTTGGCGAATCTTGGTTTGACCTTCAATTCCTATCGGCGCGAAGCGGGTTTGGCGAGAATACCGATCATTCTTTTCGTTGTGGGATTGGGAGGGAGATAACGCAGATAGCTTCGAAGACGCAGGTAGTGCGTTTTGTCCTGCGTCCTGCGTCCTGCGTCCTGCGTCGCGATCGCCTGGCGGCGGTCCGAGGTCCGAGGTCCGAGGTCCGAGGTCTTGTGGCATGGGGGTTATTGCTTCGGCTTGGGGTCTGGAATTGCAGACAGTCCGAGGTCCGAGGACCTAGGTCCTAGGTCCTAGGTCCTAGGTCTCGTGTGTGAGGGATTTCGCTGGGGGGAGGCATTGTGGTGGGAAGACGGGGTGGGCCAATTGGCAAGGCTTGCCAGGGTGGAAAGGACGAGTGGACTGGCGGCTGAACCAGTAGTTTCATCTGGACCGTTGGGGTGGGCGGCACTCCCTCGATAGCCCCCTTGCATGGTTGGGGGTGCCTCCTATCGTTTCCGACCCCATCGGATTCCAAGCGAGGTTGTCATGGCCGTACCAAAGCGCCGCACAAGTCATAGCCGCAAAAAGATGCGCCAGTCGCATGATGCGCTGGATACTCCTGCCATGTCGATCGACAAGAAGACCAAGAGCGTGCATCGTCCGCACCAGGTCGACCTGCGTACCGGTATGTATCGCGGTCGTCAGGTCCTCTTCCGTGAGGACGACCAGCAGACCGGTACCGATCAGGCCTAATCCTATGCGTCTGGCCATCGATGCCATGGGTGGTGATCACGCCCCCACGGCCATGGTCCAGGGTGCGGTCGACTACGCGCGCGCGCACCCTTCCCACGCGATCCTCCTGGTCGGCCAGGAGGATCGCGTGCGTCCGGCCTTGGCTCAGGTGCCCAATGCTCCGGCGAATGTGCAGGTCCATCACGCCAGTGAAGTGATCGGCATGGCTGAGAAGCTCAAGGCGCTCGACGAAAAACCCGACGACTCGATGAATGTCTGTGCCCGCTTAGTCAAGCAGGGCCAAGCAGATGGCATGGTGCTGTGCGGCAATACCGGCTGCAGCGTCGCCGCCGCGCAATTACATCTGCGACGTATTCCAGGCGTCAAGCGCGCCGGAATTCTTTCGGCCCTGCCGAAGCCGACCGGGCACACCTGGCTGATGGACATGGGCGCCAACGCCGTGGGCAAGCCGGAACATCTCGTGCAATTTGCGCATATGGCCGCCACGTATCTCGAGGCCGCCTTAGGGAAAAAGAACCCCGGCGTCGGCGTACTCTCGATTGGCGAAGAAGAAGGCAAAGGCAACGAATTGACCGCGGCGACCTTGGGCCTGCTGCGCCATACTGATCTGCACGTGCTCGGCCTGGTCGAAGGCCATGATATTTATCGTCGCGATGATCTCGACATCGTCGTCTGTGACGGCTTTACGGGGAATATCGTCCTGAAAACCAGTGAAGGCGTCGAAGCCGCCCTGCGCGTGGTCATCAAACAGGAAATCACCCGCACCTTTCTCGGTAAAATTGGCGGCGCCCTGGTCAAGCCGGCTTTCGAGCGCGTCAAAGAACGCGTCGATTGGCGCTATGTCGGCGGCGGCCTGCTGTTGGGCATCAATGGCGTGTGCATTATCGGCCACGGCCGCAGCGATGCGCTGGCCGTCAATAATGCCTTTCGTCAAGCCGCTGCTTGCGTTGATTCTCAATTAGTCGCACGGCTGACCGAACGCATCAAAGCCGCGGCGCCGGCCGCTGAAACCGCCGCAGCGGCCAGCACGCAGCCCATGGCGGGCTAGACTAGAATGGTCACGCCCGTGTGGCGGGTGCATCGACGTCCCCAGGCAAAATTACTATTGGTTGCGATTGTGCTCGCCCTGGGGTTTGGAATCGGCGGCTGGTGGTTATTGCAAGCCCTCCTGCTCGAATCTCGCCCCCTCTTGTGCATCGCTGCGGGAAGTGCCCTCGGCGGTGGCATATTCGCCCTGATGTGGGCCGGCGCGACCGCCTGGGTCGGCGATGACGGAATACTGCGTTACGGCTTTGGCCGCCGCATCGACCTGGAAGTTTCCCTCGCCGCAACCCGCGACTGGCGCCTAATCGAAGGCGGCTTGCTGCGCGGTATCGGCGCCACTGTGGAATCGAACGCGGTTACCATGCATGGACGCAAGGCCGCAAGTCCCGCGCGCATGGCGGACTGGCGCCGCGATATCGGCGTCGATCTGCTGCTCGAACATTTGACTGCCGAAGACGCTGCCGCGCTGAATGCGCTCACTCCAACCCGCGCCGCCACTATTCCCACCGCGTCCGACCCGGGCTGATTGCACAGCCCGTCGACGCAGTGCGGCATTTCATTGCGGGCTGCGCCAAGCACCACCAAGATCCCACCATGACGTGTATGCGCTTGTTGCTGTGCTGCCTGTTCGCCTGGAGTCTGTCCACCAACCTGATCGGAGCTGAGAGTACCGTCACGGTGGTAACTCTTAGCGGCAATACCGGCAATAGCGGCAATAGCGGCAATAGCGGCAATAGCGGCAATAGCGGCAATCCGGGCGGCCTCCGTCTGGCAGACGATACGGAGACGGTGCAGTGGGTGCGCGAACACATTCAGGCCCCCCTCCGTCAGCACTGCGCTGAATGTCATGCCGACGGTAAAAAAAAGGGTGGGTATCGCATCGATACCTACGAACAGATCCTATCGGGCGGTCATGACTACACGCCAGCCATCCGCCCGTGGAATGTCGAGCGCAGTCACCTCCTGAAGATGATTAACTGGCAAGGCGATGAGGACCTTTTCATGCCGCCGGAAGATAAATTACCGGCTGCGGTCATCGCGGATATCGAACGGTGGGTCGCCATGGGCGCGCCCTGGCCCGACGCAAAAATGCCGGTCACCGAAATAGTCCCGGTCGTCCGCCCGCCGTGGTTCGGTCGATTACATCCCATTTTCATCCACCTGCCCCTGGGCGCGATTATCGTTGCGCTGTGGCTGGAATTGGTCGCCCTGGCCCGGCATCCGTGTCGTCTGCATCCGGGCACTACCTGGGTTTTAGCGCTGGCCTTGGTTGGCGTTGCCGGGGCAATTGCCAGCGGGCTGTATTTCGCCAGCAATCAAAATCCTGATCTCTTGGAAAATCATGAACGCCTGGGCTGGATTACCGGCAGCGCCATTGCTGCCGCCTTCATCCTCAGTTTCTTTGGCAAGCGCAGCTCGCGCTGGCGCTGGGCCGCCCGCTTGATGATCCTGGCCGCAGCCATCCTGGCTGGATGGACCGGCCATTTTGGCGGCAGTATGACCTGGGGCGAAGGCTGGCTGTGGTAATGCCAGCCTTCACGCCGAACTGATCAGCCGGTAGTGCGCAGACCCGAGGCCACCGCGTTGATCGACAGCAGCAAGGTCGGCAATAAGGCGTCTGCCCCCGCCATGTCGTCGTTGGCGCGCAGGGTCCGCCAGCGGGCCAAAATTCCGATCTGATGCCCATGCAAGACACGCAAGGCTTCGTCGCGCATGACCAGGGTTTTGTCCAGACGCGGACGACGCTCGCGCATCGGCTTACCGAAGACGGTGTCCAACATTCCGCGGGTGCGCTCATATTCGGCGACGATACGCTGACTGAATGCCGCCCGCACTTCTGTATTGCGGACCAAGCCTGCATAGGCCTGCATGATCGGCACGTCGACGCTAGCGAGATTGGTTTCGACATTGGTGAAGACATAGCGCAAGAAGGGCCAGGTGCGTACTGCTTCGCTTAGCCGCGCGAATGCCGCAGGATTTTCTTTTTGCAAACTTTCCAAGCCCGCGCCGACTCCATACCAACCCGGCAGATAATGGCGGGACTGATTCCATGAAAATACCCACGGGATCGCACGCAGATCCGCCAGCGTCCGCGAGCCGGTCCGCCGGCTCGGCCGCGAACCGATGGAAGAACATTCCAAGGCGTCAATCGGGGTGGCTTCGCTATAATACGCCATGAAGCCGTCTGCCTTGAGCAACGCTTCGTAAGCCTGCCGCGAACGCTGCGACACCGTATCCAGAATGGGCCCCATGACGTCATGCTGCGGTTCGCCGCGCGCGTGCATCACCGTGGTGCCCACGGTCGACGCGGTGAGCAATTCAAGATTATAGGTCGCGGTGATTAAATTCGCATACTTTTGCGCGATGACTTCGCCCTGTTCGGTCACCCGCAGACTGCCGGTCAACGAACCATGCGGCTGTGATTCCATAAAGCGATGGGTCGGGCCGGCGCCACGCGACACCGTGCCGCCGCGACCGTGGAAGAAGCGTAATTTCACCCCGCAGTCACGCGCCACATCGGTGAGTCGCGCCTGCGCCCGCTGCAAGGCCCACTGGCTGGCCAGAATACCGCCATCCTTGCAGGAATCGCTATAACCCAGCATGACTTGCATGACCGGGGCGCGACCGCTGATTTCAGCCTGATAGCGCAGACTGCGCACGGTGACGGGATGTTGCAAGAATCCGCGCAGAATACCGGACGAACCATTGAGATCATCAATGGTTTCGAACAGCGGCACCACCGGCACCAGACAGACCAGGCCGTCGGGACCGGGACGGACCAGACCTGCTTCGCGGGCGAGCATATACACCACCAACAGATCGCTGACCGAACGGGTCATCGAGACGATGAACGAGCCGATGCCATCGCTGCCGTAAACACGATGCTGCCGGGCGACCACGCGCAGGCAGGCCAAAACGGCTTCGGCCTCGGTACCTGCCTGGACCGCTTCATGCGCGAGCGGGCGCGGCGACTCCAATTCGCGGTCGAGCAATTCGCGGCGGCGCTCTTCGCTCCACTCTGGGAATTCATTCGCGGTACCCGCGGCGCGCAGCAGTTGCTGCACTGCGCGATCGTGAAAGGCGCTATTCTGGCGGATGTCCAAGGTGGCGAGATGGAAGCCAAAGACCTCGACCAAGCGTTCAACCACCGCGACGTCGGCTTCGACGATGCGATCGGCTTTGACCAGCAACAACGATTCGCGTAGGCGCTGTAAATCATCGAGCAATTCCCGCGGGTGGCGGTAGCACCCGGGCGCCGGCTCATGGCCCAAGCCGTCGTCATCGGGCAGGCGCGCAATCATCAAATTGACGAATTGCCGCCAAGGCTCATCGGGATTGCGGCTCAGCGCCTGGGTGCCGGCAGGACCCAGCTTTTCGACATATTCCGCAATGCTCTGCAGCAAGGGCAGGCTGGCCTGCTGCAAGCGGTTCGACAGCGACAGTTTGGCCGCCAATTGCCGCAGTTGCCCGGCCTGCACCGCAATTGCGGTCAGGCGTAATTCGGCGAAGGTTTCACGGGTGACGCTGGCGGTAACCAGATGGTGGCCATCCCGATCCCCTCCGACCCAGTTGCCGAAACTGAGGCGCGGCAGTTGGTTGGAACGGGCCAACAGCTGCGCGGAAAAACCTTCCTCGCTCCACGCTTGACGCAGCCGGGCATCCAGTCGTGGTACCACCTGAGGAAAAACCTCGCGCAGATAATGCAAAGCGCCACGGCGTTCAGCTGCAACATCCGGTTTGGCCAAAAATACTTCGCCGGTGCGCCACAGGCGCTCCAAGGCGGCCATGATGTCATCGCGGATGCCAGCCTGTTCCGCCGGGGTGTACATCTGGTTTTCGCGTTTGACCAACAACAGATAGAGATTGCGATGTTGTTCAAGCACCGTCTGACGCTTGGCTTCGGTCGGATGCGCGGTCAGGACCGGTTCGACGTGGACCTCAGCAATCAGGCGCGCGATGTCTTCGCTGGGAATGCCGGCGGTGCGCAGCTTGGCCAACCACCAGCCCCACAGACCGGCCTCCGCGGCCATACCCTGGCGGGCTTCGCGCAAACGCCGGGCCTGGGCTGAGGTGTTCTCTTCCACCATGTTGAGGAGCTGAAAGGCGATCGACAAGACTTGCAGATCGCGGTCGCGCCATTCGCCGCCAGCATCCAACGGCTGTCCGGCCCAGGGCACCCGCCGCGCCAGATCGCTCTCGCCCAAAGCAGCGAGCACATCACGGAAACAGGTCATCACGTAGTGGAGATCGCGCTCCAACTTGATGAAGGCATCGTCGAGAACTTGGTCATTGGCATCAGGCATGGTTGCAGTGTCCAAAGTTCGTCGATTCCGGAAGTGGTGATCTGGGCAACTCATTGCCTCTGTCCTATGTCCTAGGTCCTAGGTCCGAGGTCCGAGGTCCGAGGTCTAGTCGCACGTATGCGGGGAATTAATCGCAGCTGTAACTGCTCCAGCACAATATTGCTTCGCATTATTCATGAGCGGCCCTGTAAGGTATCGGGACATAGGACCTCGGACCTAGGACTTCGGACAATGGAATCCTAACATAGGACCTCGGACATAGGACAGGTACCGTAGAACATGTAATCCCATGACTAAACCACTTCCGATGCAGCCGACCTCCCCCACACTCCCTGACGTGACCCGACTCACTGGCCTCCGTGCTTCCGATGCTGCGACCCTGACCCGTTTGTGTGGGAGTGACCAAAAGGTCTTTCTGCGCGTGGGGACCTTGTTGCAGGCGCAGATGGCGTTGACCGCTGGGGCCTTAGGCGAACTGGTCGCCAACGAGGCGGGGCGCAAACTGCTACTCGACCGGCGGCTGAAAGAGGCCGATGCGGCACGCTTCACGGGCCTGTTGGACGAATACCAGCTCGCGGCGGATGTCGTTCTGGTCAGCGGGGACGATGCCGAGGTGGAACCGGGCTGGCGAGTGATCGCCCTCGCCGATGAAATCGGCAATCCGCTTTTAGCCGAAGCGACGCAAGAAACTGCGGAGCCGGGCAATCCCGGCGCAGCCTTAGCGTTGCGGGTCGCCACCTTGGCGCCGGCGATCCGGGTGCCGGTCGAAGGGCTCTTGCACGCGAGCGGAGATGAGGCCCGTGCCGCGGCGCTGGAACAATTGCGTTATGCCGGGCCCCCGCTGGAGGTCGTCGGCGAATTGATGCCACTGCTGTTAGCCGATGCTGCTGAGCTGGTACGCGAGCGTGCGGTGGGACTCTTGGTCGGGGCCGGCGCGCACGTCACCATCATCGATCTGGTCCGCGCCTTGCAGCGTGACGATTTAGTCGCCCTCGCTCGGCTTGCTCCTATCCTGCCCAGTCTCCCCTCGATCCAGCGTGATCTGGCCTGTGTTGCCTTGATGGCCGCCGTGGGTCGCGGTCAGGCGCATCAGGTATTAGTCGATGCCTGTGCCCAACTGGCGGCGCACCTGGTCCACCATCCCGGGTTCGATCGCCTGCTCGAATTATTGCTGCCGTGTCCGGTCAATCTGGTGCACTTCGTGCGCTCCCTGCAGGATCACGACGCTGACCGGGTGCGCCTGATTCTGGAACGCGCGTTGGGCGGCAGTCCCGAAGGCGACCGCCACATCATTATTTTGCTCGCCGGGCCAGACCAGCAGGGTGACGAACGTCTTATTGAGCGCGGTATTGATCTGCTGCTCAGTCCCGAAAATGCCCCAGTTGAGCGCATGGCCTTGGCGTCGGCTTTAGGGCGCCTAGCCGGGCGCAGCGGCCTGGGTCGACGTCTAGTCGACCGCGGCTTGAGTATTGCGAAATCGTATGAAACCAGCGTCTATTGGCTGCTCGCCGAATTGGCACGTAATGGCGAACTGGAGCCAGCAACGGTCAGTGCTTTGGCCAAATTGATCCGCCGACTGCTGCGCGAAGCACCCAGCAATCATATAGCCGCCATCCTCGACTATCAACTCGTTGCCGTGATTCCCGCCAGTGACGACGATCGTCGCGCCCTGGTCGAGCCGCTTGCCGAGACCATGGTGCGCTATCGCGATGATCGCACCCACGATCTGATCCAGCATGCTTTGCGCAGCATCGGGGCCGCGGCAATCCCTTCGTTGTGGGATATGCTCGCAGAACAACCGCATACCTCGGTGCGCGTCATCGCTGCCGAGGTCCTGGGTGAATTATTGCTGGCCGGCACGCCGCAGGCGTCCGAGGTCACCCGCTTGCTGGATCGGGCGGGGCGCATCGATTCCGGCGGCGCTGCCGACCCAGAACGCGCCGCGGTTTTAACTGCCGCCGCACGCCTGGTGACCGCATTTCCTGACAGCGAGCCCAAGGCAGGTGAATTGACCAGCACCGTTGACACCGCCTGCCAGCGAGCTGGCGACAGTGGCATCACCGCGCTGGGCTATCTAGCGGCAGGGCCACATCTGGATCCGCTGCGGCGTTCGGAAATCTTGGAGTGGATGCTGGGCGCGGTCATCCAGGATCTCCCGGATGCACCGCTCGAACGCACCACCGATGCCACCACCGATGTGGTAACCTTTGTCATCGACGCCGAACTCGGCCGGCATACCGAACAGGTTCCGATTTTATTGCAGGCCCTGGAGCGCATGGGGTCCTCGCCACATCTGCCGCCACCGCTGTTGCGGCATCTCATCGAAAGACTGTGCACGCAGTGGAAACGGGTGTCGGGTTGGGAAATCATGTGGGGTCCGGGCAATACCCGCGAACTCGGACGCATGCTCGGGGCCTTGGCGGCGCAGCCACAATTCCCTATGGCTCTGCGCGTGCGCGTCTGCGAAGCCTTACTGCCGCGGGTCGCTCAGTTGCATGTCGCCCAGGCCATCGCGGCTATTGTCGTGCGTGGTGAAGCCGAATATCTCGCTGATCTGGCCGGGCGCGCCGCGGCCCGTTTATTGGCGTTGATCGCCCGCAATCACTTTGCCGAGGATGAACAGGAAGACCTCGCCAATGTCATCGCCGCGTTCCTGGTCGTCGTCAATCTGGGTGATGAAGGCGAACCCCTGCGGCGGCGCTTGGCGGCGCAATTAACCGCCTTAAAACGCCATCTCTCACAGCGTGGTCGCGCCGTCGTGCGCGCTGGTTTGAAACAGTTAGATCCGGTGATCCAGGAACGCCTCGACTGGATTTAACGCAAAACAGTTACAGGCCGAAGAGACGATCGCGCAGATACCAAGCCAGGGTGGCCAGGACCGCCACACCGATGAAGGCGATGACCAACGCCCGCCCCCAGCCACCGCTCCCGCCGCCACCCGATTCGACGCCGATTCCGGCCAGGGCGCAGAGATCCTTTTCTAGCGCACGCAGGGTCGGGTAGCGCTTGCCTTGGGTTTTTTCCAGGCAACGGCTGATGACCCGCTTGGCGTCCTTGGTCGAGCGCGGAAACTTGGGCTCATCTTCTAGGTGCATTTTCATGGTATCATAAGCATTGTCTGCTTCGAATGGCACCTTCCCGGCCACCATTTCGAAAAAGAGAATTCCCAGCGCATAAATGTCGGTCTTGAAATTGACATTCTTGGTGCTGCGGCATTGCTCCGGCGACATGTAGACCGGGGTACCCATGACCTGCCCGGAATTCGTCAGACGGGTCTGGGCGAGATCGGATTCGCGGGCAAGGCCGAAGTCAGCGACTTTGACGACCGCGCCGCTTTTGGTGTCATCAATAATCAGACGCGGCGTCTGGGTGCGGCCTTCGCCGGGAGTCAGCAGAAGATTCTCTGGTTTCAGATCACGATGTACCGCCTTGCTCGCCTTCAGACCACGAATCGTCTGGATCAGAATCCAAGCAGCTTCATCAACCGGCATCTCCTTGCGCTTATCCATCAGATCGCGCAGGCTACCGCCTTCGACATATTCCAAGGCGATATAGGGGCGTTCATCGTGATAACCGCTGCCCAGCATTTCAACTACGTTCTCGTGACTGGTGCGACGAAGCACCTTGGCTTCACGAATGAAGCGCTGAGCGTCGCCGCTGCGATCGAGTAATTTTATCGCGACGGTTTGATTCAGGCCTTTGTTTTTTCCTTTCGTGGGAGATTTCAGCCAACGACAGAGGAAGACGGTCCCGCAGCCCCCTTCGCCCAGTTTGCGCAGAACTTCGTATTGCTCATGGATGATATCACCCTTCTTGATCACCGTACCGAGAGTTGCGCGCGCCATGTGAGGCCGATCCTACATCGCTGACCGGGCCGTCCAGGCTGGACCTGCCTCCGCAGCGACCCTGTAGCGTCACCCAGGGGGTGGTGTACCGTCCCGGATCATGCGGCTCGCCGTCGAACCCACGGATGCAGGCATCGAGATCTGGCTCAACGAGGGCCTCAATCTCGAAATCCATCAGGATGCTAGTCAATTCCGCTTGGACCGTCTGCTCGCGGTCATGCCATTCCTGCCCATTCCACCCGCGCCGTGCACGATCACAGGGACCAAGGGCAAGGGTTCGACCGCCCGCTTGATCGAATGCGCCTTGTGCGCCGCAGGCCAACCGACGGTTGCTTTCACCAGTCCGCATCTGCAACGCATTACCGAGCGCTGGCGAATCGATGGGGTCGATGCGTCGCCTGCGATCATCGCCAATCGCGCACTGCAGGTCATCGCTGCCGAAGCGCGTGCGGGTGAACATCTAACCTATTTTGAACGCAGCTTCGCCATCGCGGTCATTCTTGCCTGTGAACGCCCGAGCACTCGCTTTGTCTTGGAGGTCGGTCTGGGCGGGCGCCTGGACTGCGCCAATGTTCTGGATGCAGCCGTGGTGGTCGTCACCCATCTGAGCCGCGATCATTGCCAGTTGCTCGGGCCCACCGAGGTCGAAATCGCTCGCGAAAAATTGGCCCTGTGTCGGAGCAGCAGACCTTTGGTGGTCGCCCCGCAAAGCCTGGCCGGAGCCAAAGCGATCGCCACCACGCCATTACCGCTTGATGTTCCGGTCACTCGCGTCACGCGGATGCAGCCCGCATTCGCCCTGGCCCTCCTCGGCGATCACCAGCAGGACAACGCCAGCACAGCCTGGGCCGCGCTGCGCCATTTTGCGCCGGAGATCGACGAATGCACTGCCCGGCGCGGTTTCGCCCAGGCGACGCTCGCTGGGCGTTGCCAACTGGTCGAACACGGGGGCCGGCGCATTCTGGTCGATGGTGCGCATAATGCCGCCAGCGTAGCCGCGACCCTGACGGTGGCCCAGCGCAGTCTACGTCCAGGCTGGCAATTAGTGATGGGGCTCGCCCGCGACAAGATCGCGGAAGATATCCTGCCGCTTATTCCGAGCGATCTGCCCGTGCGGCGGGTTGGCTATACCTCCCCACGCGCCCGGGATGAGGCCACGTGGCCGGCCCCGGCCCGACAGTGGCCCTGGTCGGCCCACATCGCTGATGCGCTCGCGGCGATGCCGACCGAAGTGGATCTGTGCATCACCGGTTCGTTTTATCTCGCGGGCGAGGCGCTCCATGCGCTCGCGCCTGCTGCTACCCGGATGGAATAAATGCTATGTCTCGCGTCATCGATCTCGTCGGCAATACCCCCCTGCTCGACGTCAGTCATCTGGTCGCCAAACCGGGCGTGCACGTGCTCGCCAAATGCGAAGGCAACAATCCGGCCAGCAGCGTCAAGGATCGCGCCGCCAAGGGCATGATCCTGGGCGCTCTGCAACGTGGCGAATTGAAACCGGGCATGCGCCTGGTCGAAGCGACCTCGGGGAATACGGGTATCGCATTGGCGATGATCGCGCAGGCGGTCGGGGTGGAAATGCATCTGGTGATGCCGGACACCTTGACCATCGAGCGCACCCAGACCATGAAAGCCTACGGCGCTGAAGTGCATCTGGTAGACGGTTCGATGGAGGCTGCCCGCGATCACGCCGCGAAAATGGTGGCCGATAGTGCCGGGACTGCGAACGCCTTTCTGATGCTGAATCAATTCGGCAATCCCGATAATCCTCAGGCCCATTACAAAAGCACCGGCCCGGAAATCTGGCGTGATACAGGCGGGAAAGTCACCCATTTTGTCAGCGCGATGGGCACCACCGGCACCATCATGGGCACCAGCCGCTATCTGAAGGAACAAAATCCCACGATATGCATCGTCGGTTGCCAACCCAGCCCGGGTAGCCAGATCCCCGGCATCCGCCGCTGGAATCCGGAGTATCTGCCGACGATCTATGAACCGTCACGGGTTGATCGCATCATCGATATCAGCACTGCCGATGCGGTCGCCACGACCCGGCGACTTGCCCGCGAAGCCAGTCTGTTCGTTGGCATGAGCAGCGGTGGCGCCGCCTGGGCGGCTTTGCAAATCGCGGCGGAAATTGATCAAGGCACCATCGTCTGCATCGCGTGTGATCGCGGCGACCGCTATCTCAGCAGCGATCTGTTCCGCTGACACAACCCCATGGCCGTCACTCGCTGTGTGTGTTTTCAACGGCAATTTTCAGAGCTTTTACCGCTCTGCCGCGCCCAGGGTTTGACCACTGTCGCCGCGATCAGCGCAGCTACCGGCTGCGGCACCGGCTGCGGCGGTTGCCGCCGCTATCTCGACGCGATGCTGCGCACCGGTCATACCAGCTTCCGGGTTGAAATGGGGCCGGGCATGCCACAGCCGCAAGAACCTGAGGAGTGGGAAAATCCGTAAAACGGGCGCATGCCATTTCCATTCCTAGTGCAGGATCGGGCTGGACCACGGTACGCCCCATGCCGACTCACGTCGGCGCTACGGAGAGCTGGTATATCGCTGAGGGAAACGGACGCCGCAACCAGGCGGTTGTGTGTTCGACGTGCGTGTTCCTGGGGTTATTCGACTGGCTGAAGACTTGCGGGCTGTTCAGCGGGCTGTTCAGCGGGCGGAATGGCGGGCAAGGCAGGCGGATTCATGTGTATTGCACCGGACCATTCTCCAACGCGTTGGGAAAATTCACTTTCAGGAATGCGTAGCAGTTCTCCACCGAGGGTGATGGCGTGGCCGATTGCTGGCATAGCGGTAGTGGCGGGCTTGTCTGAGCCCGCCCAGGGTTCGCCGATAGCGGCACCGGGCAGGGTCTGTTCACGCCAGAAAATCACGGTTTCTGCCGGGCTCGCACTGGCGGGCGGTAAATAGACGATGCCCGCAGCGGCGGCGATGCTGAGGTGTCGATCGCGCAGCAGGGACAGCCGCGAATCGGGCCAGGCCTGGTGATCGGCATGATAGGCCAACACTGCGGCGTGCAGGTTTTTCAAGCGTTGTTCGCTGGCCAAACGCAGGCCCGCCGGGCTGGTCAGACGCGTGCGGAATTGACGAGCGACGAAGATGGCGCCGACCGCCATGATCATCAGAAAGACAAATAAGACCACCGTGCTGCGACTAAGTTCCATATGGTTTAACCCCAGGGTCAGTGCGTCATCTTGGCGGTATCATCGGTGAGCGGGCAGCGGCTGCCAAGGTCACTCGCTGACCACGTTCCATCCTGCCAGACCAAGCGCTGGCCCTGGCCAACCAACGTCGGTACCAAGACGCCCGCATGATCGAGGAGATTGTTCTGATGCGCACCGGCCCACAGATCGACGGATGATTTACGTCCCGCTTTGACCAGGGCCAGATTGCGTAACCAGCCGTGGGAAAATAGCACGCTGCGCAGGCGCGTGGCAACACCGGGCGCGAAGGTGGCGGTGCGCCAATCCAGGGCGAGGGGCCGCTGCGCCAAAAACCATGCGACCAGGGTATCGACGTGCGCATCGCTGAGACCGCCCCAATACGCCAATTCATTATCGACGACTTCGACCCACGGGCGCGCCAATTCATCCGCCCAAATGGTCAAGGACCGATCGCTTGGCGGCTCACCCGCATCGGCGACGGCGGCGTAGACCAGACTGCCACTGGCCAGGCCGTCGGTCATCACCACGCGACGATCGGCGAGCAGGTCGGCGAGTTCGACCGCGACCGGGCGTACCGCGCGCAGAGATTCGAGCTGCGGCTGGTTCCCTTCGGCCTGCAGCCATCCGGTCGACAGGCCTAGGTGATCGGCGACCGAGAGCACATCGTGAGTGCTCATGTGGCTGACCCCGACTACTCTGGCCACGCTGCGCCGATGGGGCGGGTAGCCAATCATTGCCATAGACCAGTTCAAGGAAGCCATGTGGTTCACGCAGGATAGGTCGGCCGTCGGTGCCCTCAAGGCTCCAGCAACTGGACCTGGGGCGAGCGGGCCCAGACTGCACCGGTGCATCTGTATCTCCATGTGCCGTACTGCATCGCCAAATGCCCCTACTGTGATTTCAATTCGATCGCCGGGCGTGAAGACGAGCACGCCGCCTATGTCGAAGCCCTGGTGCGCGAGATCTGCACCCTCCCGCGAGGCCCCTACGCGACCGTCTTCCTGGGCGGCGGCACGCCGACCCTGCTGACCGCTGCATTGCTCGACCGCCTCCTGGGCGGCCTCCAAGACCACATCACCTGGACCCCGGACGCCGAATTCACCTGCGAGGCCAACCCCGGTAGTGCCGACGCCGAACGCTTCGCCGCTTTGGTCCGCGGCGGAGTCAACCGCATCTCGCTCGGTGTGCAGTCGACTCACGATCACCATCTCCGCACGCTGGGCCGGGTGCATTCCGCGTCCGAGGCCGAACGCGCCATCGCCCTGGCCAGAGCCAGCGTGCCGCGGGTCAGCGCCGATCTGATTATTGGTCTGGAGGGCCAAACCGATGCCGAGGTCGACGCCGATCTTGCCTTATATGACCGCCACGATCTTGAGCACGCCTCGGTTTATCATCTCACGTATGAACCGGGCACCGAATTCCATGCCAAGCGCGGGCGCGGGGAAATGCGCGACATCGCCCCCGAACGTTCGCGTACGATTCTTCTCCACCAAGCAGAACGCTTACAGGCGCGGGGTCTGCGGCGCTACGAAACCAGCAACTTCGCCCGCCCCGGTCAAGAATCCCGCCATAATCTCGCCTATTGGCACGGCCGTGATTATTACGCCGCCGGAGCAGGTGCCGTCAGTACCGTGGCCGGTGTGCGTAGCACCCGTGAAAAACATCCGGCCCAGTATATCAAAGCAATTACCGCCACCGGCGACGCGACGTGGCGGCGTGAACTATTGACCCCGGCGGAACTGCTTGCCGAAGCGTGGATGCTGGGGCTGCGCCTGGCCGAGGGACTGCCCTTGTCCCGCGTCGATGCGCTCGGTGATGATTCGGCCCGCTATCGTCCGCGCCTGCAGGCCTTGGCCGATGAAGGCTTGTTAGAGTTGGATCCCACCCACGTGCGCCTGAGCGCATCCGCGTGGCCCCTCCTCGACGAAATCGCCGTCTATGTAATGCCGTAGACTCTGCGCAGCGCTGCGTGCGGCTCAGCCCCAAAAATCATAAAAATTATGCCATTGCAGCGGATAGCGCCGGACCTGCTGTTCCAGGCGCGTCGCCCACATCTGCACCGCCTTTTGCAGTGCCGCCTGCCGGGCCGGACCCCGACCAGGGATCGTCACTGTCCACGGTGGTTCGATGGCGAGATGGTAGGTGCGATCCGCGGTCAGATTGAGGAAGCAGATGATGATCGGCGCCCCGGTCAGCGCTGCCGCCTGGAATGGACCGACTGGAAAGCGGGCGGGACGACCAAAAAAACGCACGCTCACCGCGGGTTGTGCGCCATGAACGCGATCACCCAACATGCATACGACCTCACCGCGTTGCAGGGCGACGTGAATGGCCAAAGACGCCGCGATCCCATCGCGGGGATCGATGAGGGTGACACCCATTTCGCGCATGCGATCATCCGCAAATTTTTGCACCACCGGATTATCTCCCTGCACCATGACCAAATGAACCCGGCCACTGCTCAGATTATGGAGTCGATGCCCTGATAATTCCCAGTTGCCGAGATGGGCCGCCAAAAGGACCACCCCTTTGTCCTGGCGCACCGAACGTCGCAAAAGTTCCGCGTCATTGTAGGTGTAGCGAAACGTTTGCGGCCGCAGATGCGCCAAATGGCGGTCGCATAGGATGCGCCCGAAGCTGGCGTAGCGGCGCCAGGTGCGCAGCCACTGCACGATGCGACCAGAAGCGGGTGCCACCTGCTGCCAATATTGCAGACTGCCGAATTGACGGCGGCCGCCGATGACCAGGAAACCGGTTGCGATTGCGTAACTGATGACGCGGACCGCACGCGGCCCGGTAAACGGCAACAACGCCAGGCAAAAGGTGACCAGGCGCGCGCCCCCACGTGTGCGCCCATCCCACCCGGTTTTTTCCGTACGTCGGGGCGCTGCCATTGGGATGTCCAGGGTAGAGAACCCTGGCGATCCAACCAGCTGTCCTTCGGCGATTATGTATCCACTAGGCGTGCCCGGGGTTGGCGGCCGTCCGCCTTGTCCGGCCTACGATTCCTCTATGCTGCCTGCTCACGATGCCCTGCACGATTCTTGGCCCTGGTCTGGTTGGTTCGTACCTCGGCATCGCTGCCCAGGCTGTCGTCTGCATCCCCGGACCCAGCGGACGCCCAACCGCCTTCGTCGCTAAGCTGCCCCGTGGCGAGGCGCAGTGGCAGCCCCGTCTGACCCACGTCGCCGTTGGCCCCATTCTCGCGGGCACCCGCTGCAACACGGCCATCGCCGCGCGCCTGGGCCGCGATGGTCTCGCCGCGCAGAATGGCCTCGGCCAGGATTACCCCGTTGCGGTGTGTTTTTTCGCGCTTGACCTTGACGCTCGTGGGGCGGTCTTTGCGCGCGGAAAAGTCCCGCGTTTGGTCTGCACGGTCCCCGGGCCGCGCTGGCGTCCGGTCATCGCTGCTTGGCGCGCAACCGGCATCCACGTCGATGAGGTCAGCGACGTGCGCCCGGCACAGTGGGAAAAAGCCATTCTCAACGCCACCCTGGGCCCGCTGTGCCTGGCTACCGGGCTCAGTCTTGCCGGGGTGTGGGCCGATCCGCATTGGCGACAGGTGACGTTGGCCGCCACCCACGAAGGCCTCGCCATCGCCCAGGCCGAAGGCATTGCGGTTGCGCCGGATCTGGTCACGCAGGCGGCGATATTTTTTGATCACCTCGCCGGACATCGCCCCTCGGTGCTCAAGGATGCGGGAGAAATTCCGCATATCATCCCCCCCCTGTTACGCGCTGCCCGCCGCCATCGCCTGCCGGCCCCGGCGCTAACTCTGATCAGCCAACACCTGTATCCGCAAGCGGCGCGGCTGGCCGCGTCGTGAGCAATTCGCAGCGCGGGGATGCAGCACGTGCTGAAAATATGCCTGCGGCGAAAGCGGCACTAAAAAAAGGAAAACGCGGGCCAGGGCAGGCCATAGCCATCACCGGGCTGGGCTGCGTGGGTGCGCCTGGGCGCGGACTGGCTCAGCAACGGGTGGCGTTGACCACAGGACAGTGCGGCTTGGCGCGGTGGGACGATTCCAGTCTGCCCTTGGCCGCGATCCTGCCGATCGGGCGCGTGCAGTGCACGTTGCCCCGGGCGCCGGGACGGACGCTGACCCTGGCCCTGACCGCGGCCAAGGAGGCCTTGGCGCACGCGCAATTATCGCGCCCCGCACGGGGCGACTGCGGGGTGATCCTGGGCTCGTGCACCGCCGGTCTGCCAGAAAGCGAACGCGCCTTTTTTACTGATCAAGAAGCCGTAGATCCGCACTATCAGGGCCAACAGACGCATCGTTTGACGCACGCGCTAGCGCAGGTGTTGGGCTGCGGCGGCGAACGGAGCAGCCATAGCGTGGCGTGTGCATCGGCGGCCAATGCCATTGCCGAAGCCTGCGAATGGCTGCGCCAGGGGATCGCCCCCTGCGTGCTCGTGGTCGGCGCCGATGCCTTAACCCGGGTAACCATGGCCGGCTTTTATGGGCTGATGCTGGTCGATGCGCAGGGCACCCGGCCCTTCACGGAGGAGCGCCACGGGATGAGCCTCGGCGAAGGTGCCGGCGCCTTGCTGCTGGAAACCGTGGCGCACGCGCGACAGCGCGGAATTGTTCCCGTTGCCAGCCTGCTCGGCTGGGGCCTGAGCACCGATGCCTACCACGCGACCGCACCGGATCCCTCTGGAAAGTATCTCGACCGCTGTATCGCCGAATGCCTGGACGATGCCGGCCTGGCCAGCAACGATATTGATTACGTCAACGCGCATGGCACCGGCACCATCGATAATGATCGTCAGGAAGCCGCCGTGCTCTCGGCGCGCTTCGGCGCGATTCCCACTGCCTCAAGCAAACGTATTTATGGGCATACGTTGGGGGCCTGCGCCGCCATCGAAGCCGTTGCCAGTTGCCTCGCCATTCAGGATGCCTGTCGTTGGCCTTCGGCGGGCGTGGAAGCCGCCACGCCCTTCACGAATATTCGCGTCGTCCAGCAGCGTGAGGCAACGCCGCTGCGTGCTGTTCTTTCCACGACGCTGGCGTTCGGCGGCGCCAATGCCGCGCTGTGTTTTGGTCACGCGGAGCGGGCGTGCTGAACGTCCGTCATTTCGCCCGCGTCATTGGGGCTCCGGAAAGCTGGCCCGCGTGGGTTCCGCCCGGCCATCGCCGACGCAGTGACGCTATGCTGCGCAGCGCCGCGAATGTGATCGAATTGCTGAACCAAGACGGCTGGACCGCCGCCGCGGACACCGCCCTGGTGGTGTCGACCAGTTATGGCGCGGTCGACGCGACGTGGCGCTTCGGGGTGAGCATGGCCACCCATGGCGATGCGCAGGCCAGCCCGACTCCATTCACGCATTCGGTGCACAATTCGTGCGCGGGCGCCCTCAGTGAATTATTGGGCCTACACACCGGCGGAACCACCTTGAGCCAAGGCCAGCACGGCACCCATGCCGCCCTGCGTTGGGCGCAGCTGATGCTGAACAGCGGCCGCGCCCAGACCGTACTGGCCCTGATCGGCGATCGTCACAACGCGTGGAGCCGCAACATTGTCCGTCAGCTGGCCGGGATGCCGTGGCCGATCGGCGAAGGCATGGTCGGCTGCGTGCTCACGCGAGATGCGGGGCCGGGCCGACGGGTGCAGATGGACGGCGCTGGGACAGCGCCGATGGCACTTCAGCTTGAGGCGGGTACGGTCAACCCTGTGGACGAAATCCTTCTCGCCGCGTGGCCGGGTGAACGCCGTCAAACCGCAGTCGCCGTAAATCAATGGTGGCCGGCGGCAGCACTCGCCGCGGTCGACAGCGAATTGTGGCATTCACCGCGACCACTGCGCGTCGCCGAGGTCGAAGATGGGCGTCTGGCGGCGTGGGATTTTTCACCTTGGCAGGCGCAATGACGCGCTCGGAAGAGCCTTTGTCATCATCCATGCCACCCGGGGAAATGCCGTCCGTGGAGAATAATCCGCGCCCTGTGGCATCCGAGCGCCCAGGACCGTATTTCCGTCCACATCTTCTGGTGGATGCTCCGCTTGCTGGTCTGCACCTGAGTCTGGCGGCGACCGGACATTGGGCGGCACTCGCGGCGGTGACCGGTGGCATTATCGGCCTGCATGCGTGGGCCTCGATGCATCCGCGCTCACCGTGGTATGTGCGCACGCATGCCCGCCTGCCCGCTTCCGAGACCGCCTGCGCCTTGACCTTTGATGATGGGCCCCATCCCGAATTCACCCCCCGGGTATTGGACGAACTGGCGGCGCATGGCATGCAGGCGACCTTTTTTGTTATCGGCGTGCACGCCCAACAGCACGGCGCCCTCTTGCGGCGGATCTTGGCCGAAGGCCACAGTCTGGGATTGCATTCGTGGCGCCATCCGCGCTGGTTCAGCTTATTGTCCGCCCGCCGCGTCAAGGCGGATTTGCGAGCGTGCGGCGACGCCATCGCCGAGGCAACCGGAATGCCCCCTCCGTGTCTGTTTCGCGCCCCGGTCGGAGTCCGCAGCCCGAATGTCGCCGATGCGACGCATGCCCTGCGCCTGACCACCGTCGCCTGGAGCAATCGCTTGTGGGACACCCAGGGCGCCGCGGCGCCGCAGGTGCAACGCCATCTCGAACGCGCCGCCCGGCCGCGCGCGATCATCCTGGCGCACGATGGTCATGAACCGAATTATCCAGGCGACCGGAGTGCGACGATCGCCGCGCTGGCCGCGGTCTTGCCGACCCTGCCCTGCCCCAGCCGCGCTTTACGGGTCGTGCCAAATGGCAGTGGAATAACCACGGTGCCCTGCGCTGCAGCTGCCGCTTCGACTTCTCCCTCGCAGTATCCCCGGTGATTTCCTGATGCGCTTTTTCATCGCCCTCCTGGTCCTGCTGAATATCCGCGTCGCTAGTGGCGCCGAACTCGTCGAGCGCATTCAGACCGCCGCCGCGGCCGCCCAGACGATCCGCATGCCTTTCGTGCAGGAGAAATATATCGCCCTGTTCGATGAAACCGTGTCCACGCCTGGGGTCATCGAAATCGATCGTGTCCATCAGCGTCTGCGCTGGGAATTCACTGACCGCGCTGTGTTTGTTCTGGCGGACGGCGCCTTGCACAAATGGGGTGCCGACGGACGGGAAGAGACCGGCCTGGACCGCGATCCCAATCTCACTGCGTTACGGGCGCAAATGGAGGCGTTGATCAGTGGCGACTGGTCCGCAGTCGAGAAATTCTTCACCATCACCACAGCGACCGATGCACCCGAACTCACCCTGGTTCCGCATGACGGAGCCCTGGCGCGCTACGTCAGCCGCTTGGTAATCCGCTTCCGCGCTGATCTCAGTGCTCCCGAACGCCTGGAACTCCAGGCCAGCGGCGGCGATGTAACCGTGTACCGATTCCTGGATCCGGAAGTGAATGTCGAATTGACTGCTGCCCGGTTCAGCGGCCCATGAAACCTGGACGCGGGCGACTGATTCGATTACTGTTGTGGAGTGTCGGCGCGGTCGGGTTGGCGCTCATATGCCTGCGCGCAGATCCAGGTGGGACGCTCGCCGCCCTGCTGCCCTCGGATAATACCCACCTCGGCCGTGAGGTGCGTTTCTTCGCCACCCAGCGCGCGGCGCAATTATTGGCGATCGAAGGCTGGGCCACCACGCCACAAGGCGATCCCAGCGCCGAATTACGCGCCCTGGGCCCGCGCCTGGAACACCTCGGTTTTCAGCCTCTTGGGGGCGCCGATCCCGCCGCTTTTGCGCATCTTGAACAGGTGCTCTACCAGCATCTGCCGGATCTCCTCGATCCGGCGGTGCTCGCTGCCCAGGAAGCGAAACTAAGCGGGAATGGTCTACGCGCCCATCTCGCCGCCTTGCGCGAGCGGGTTGCTGATCCCAGTGATATATTCGCCTCGACCGCGGCGCAGGGCGATCTCCTGGGGCTGGCGGGATCGGTGCTATCGCCTCTGCGTGATCAACTCGGCGGGGCGATGACCAATCACGGGGTGATCGTGCATCGCGATGGAATGCACCATCTGTTGTTGGCCGAAGTCGCATTTCCGCCTGACGACGGCGATCACACCATCGCCCTGATGAATGCACTGGATGTCTGCGTCAGCGAAGCTGCCAGCCGCGGGGTGCGTCTGGAACCTATCGGCAGCCATCGCCATTTTCGGGATAATCTGTCCGGTCTGAATCGCGATTTGCTGCGCTCCCTGCCCGTGGGCATGGTGCTGATCGCCCTGGTGCTGTGGACCTTGGTGCGCAGTCCGCGCGCCTTGATCGCACTGCATATTCCGGCGGTGCTCGCGGCGCTGGGTGCGGTGGCCATTCTGGTGGTGTGCGGTCAGCCGGTGCCGCTGATCCTGCTGGGTTTTGCCGCCGGTTTCCTGGGCGTGTCGGTAGAAAATGCCCTGCATATGACGGTGGCGTTACAGGATGGCCACCAACGCGCCGTCCGCCATCCGCTGCTGGTCGGTTACCTGACCACCGCGGTCGCGTTCGCCGTACTGCTGGCCAGTGACATTAGCGGTCTGCGCAGTCTGGGCATCATGGTGATGGGCGGGCTGATCCTGGCTTTATTGTCGTCTTTATTTCTTCTCCCGGATCTGGTTGAGCGCCGACGTGGGGTGCCGACCTGGGCCTTGGCCCGGCGGTGGCTGGGACGCATCGCCGCGATGGCCGCATGGAAACGGCTGCTCATTCTCGGCGTCATCAGCGCGGTGTGCCTGCCGGGGCTGGCTCGGGTACACATTATTTCCGACCTGCGTAGCCTGGACGGTAGCCGCCCGGAAACGCTGGCTGCACTCACCGCTTTCATGACCCGTTGGGATCATTTCGAAACCAGTGATTTCCTGGTCGTCACGGCGTCCGATATTGCCGCAGCGCAAGAGGCTTTCGCCGCCGCTCAACGCACCATAGGTGGGGAGCACACTGTGATAGACGCTCTGCTGCCCGCACCAAGTGTGCAGCGTGAACGCCGCGCAGCGTGGAATGCATTTTGGCAGGTGCATGCGCAGCCATTCGCCACGGGTTTGCAGGACCACCTTGGGCCGCGTGGTTTTGCCGCGACAGCTTTGTGCCGGGAACGCTATCAGCCGCGCGCAGCGGACTTGGCCCTGGTCGATGATTCAACCTGGGCGGATACGCCCCTGCGCACCGTGGTCGACCAGTTAGTGCAACGCAGCGACCGCAATGTCCGCTTGGCGGCTCCTTTGCCGGCGCGCTTGCAGAGCGCCGATATCGATGCGCTCAAAAACCTCCTGCCGTCTGGCGCAGCGGCTCCCGCCGCAGCCGAAGCCTGGATTGCCAGCCGCCATGATCTAGCCACGGATTTGGTCGATCTCGTCCGCCATGATCTCACCCGCTTGGCGCTGTGGATGGCGGTGGCGATGGCGCTGCTGGTGTGGCTGCTCGAGCGCAATCTACGCGCCGTGATGGCAATTCTGATCCCCCCGGCGCTGGCTTTGGGATGGTGCTTTGGCGTGCTGGGTTGGCTCAATATACCCCTATCGCCTTTTTCAGTGATGATCGGCGCCTTCGTCGCTGGCATCGGCCTGGATAATGCGGTGTTTCTGGCCCGGGCGCAGCAACGCGATCACGCCTTTGCGCCGGTGCTGGCGTGCACGATCACCACCATGCTCGGCGTGGGCTCGCTGATCCTGGCCCAGAACCCAATGCTTTCGCAGATCGGCATCGCGCTCTCGCTCGGCTTGGCCTGCTGCATGATCGCGTGTGTCCTACTGACACCCATGCTGATGGACGGTCGTGGTGAAAGGTAAATCAGTTTCGCTTGTCGGCAATTCGGTCACACTCGGTCGATTTTTTAGTCGTGCCGTCGATCCACTACCGCCTCCTGCCGCAGATGCATATCGATCTCGCGGTCATGGCCGGTTTGACTGACGAATCACCGCGCAGAAAGACAGTCGCCATTGCGGACTGGGAATTCTGAGGCGACTCCGGAAAATTTGCGAATAGATCGCCGCGCTGCGGTTCCCACCCCAGCAGAAGCGCGGCTGTTTTTAGGTGACGCCGCTCCGGCGTTTAGGGGTGACGCCGCTGAGTCCTGAAACGACCCGGCGGTTCGCCGTGATAGCGGCGGAAAGCGGTCGAGAAATGCCGTTCATCAGCAAAGCCCAGGCGTTCAGCAATGGCACGCAACGGCATGCTTGCGGTGAGCAGGATTTGCTCTGCCGCCCGCATGCGGCAGCGGGTGATATATTCGCCCGGGCTCAGACCTTGATGGCGTTTGAACAACGCCTGTACCGCCGATATCGAACACCCAGCCATGGCGGCGAGATCCTGCACACTGAGGTCCTCACCCAGATGGCGGTCAATATAGTCAAGCAGCACCTGCATGCGTGGATCTGACTCCAAGTCCGCCGCTCGGCCCTGCGCCAATTCCAGAAGCCGCAATAAAACGAGGACCATTTGGCAGCGCAGATCGACGACACGCATCAAGCCTGTCTGCTGACCGGGACTGGCACAGGTGTCATAGATGCCACGCACACCCGCGAACAACGCCTGACTGAAGCGACCATGGACGATGCCCAAGGCCTGCAAAGCCTGGCGCAGCGGTTCATGCTCGACGCTGCCGAGAAATGCCTCAGGGCGGCTGATATCCAGGCGCAGCCAATAATGTGCGCAGCGACTGACCGGCATCGGGCCGGTGGCGTGATCCACGCCCGGCGGGGTCATGAAGCATTCCCCCGCGGTCAGGGTCCAGGTGCGACCTTGGGCCTGCATCTGTTTGGATCCCTTGTAACCCAGATACAGATTCAGGCAGCCGGGGGCAAACGGCACCTCCAACTTGGGCAACGGCTGCTGGATCTCCGTGCGCCCGATCAGCACGAGCTCGGGGAGCTGGGCACAGGGCTGGATGCGCAGATCACGGCCATCTTTCACCATGCCTTCACCCTTCTTTCACGATCGTAGATCCCTGAAATGGAAATTGAGCCAGAGGTGCAATTGCCTACAAATCTAGGCCGTCTTCCCCTGCCCACAATCCTTCCCAGCCGCGAGACTACCATGCACCTGACCGCCGACAAACTCACCTACCGCTGGATTGCCGATTGGGCCAAAATCCCCGCCAATGCCGGCCATGCCCATCACAGTATTCTGGTTATGCAGGATGGCAGCATTTTAACTGGCCACGCCACCGAGGACAAAATCCTGATCCTGGATGCGCAAACCGGTGCGGTGAAACGCGAATTTGCGGTGCCGGTCAATGAAACCCACGGCCTGTGCTTGGCGCAGGAAAATGGCCAAGAAGTCCTGTGGATTGCCGACGTCGGCGGCAAGGACCGCGACCACGGCGGGCCGCAAGTGGTCAAGCTGGACCTGAACGGCAAGGTCCTGGCGCGGGTGACTCGCGAACAGCTCGGCTACGCCGTCGGGGCTAACTTTTGCCCAACCACCGTGGCGGTCGATCCCCGCAGTGGCGACGTGTGGATTACCGACGGCTACGGCAGCGGTCTGACCCACCGCTTGTCGCGCGAACTGAAGTTACTGAAGACCATTGATGGCACCGACGGGCTGGGTCGATTCAATTGCCCGCATTGGGTTTACGTGGATACCCGCAAGCCGCAGTCAGAAGTGTGGATCGCCGATCGCGGAAATAACCGGGTGCAGATATTTAGCGCCGATGGCACATTCCTGCGCGGCATCAGCGAGGGTTTGGTCACCCCCTCGGTATTCGCCAGTTTCGGCGACTACATGGTCATTGGCGAATTACAGGCGCGGGTGGTCATTCTCGACGGCAAGGATCGCATTATTGGCACTCTGGGTGCTGGTCAGCACCACGTCGCCAAGCCGGGCTGGCCCAACCGCAAGGACGCCGCCGGCGAGACGATTTCGCCGCTGGCGGATATTCCCGTCGGTGAATTCAATTCCCCGCACGGCATGTGCGCCGACGCCAAGGGCAATATCTACGTCAGCGAATGGCTGCTCGGTGACCGCTTCACCAAGCTGGAATTGGTTAGCGCCTGACCTTGCCGCTAGCGGTCATCGCCAGCTTATCGACCACGGTGATCACCGCCGGGCGCTTGAGCGGCGCCAGGCGCGCCGCGCACCAGGTGTGCAATGCAGCCACTGCCAATTCGGTAGTGGCTGAAGGCGTGAGTTGCACTTCGGCAACCACCTGTTCACCGGTGCGCGGGTCGGGAGCTCCGAACACGCGGCAGGCGACCACCAGCGAATGCGCATCCAGCACCGCTTCGACTTCCAGCGGAAATACCTTCATGCCGCCGATATTGATCACATCGCTGCTGCGCCCCAATAATTGGATGCTGCCATCCGTCTGACGGCAGGCGACATCGCCGGTGCGAAACCACCCGTCGACCAAGATCGCGGCACGCGCTCGCCAGGGTTGCAGGTACGCATCGAGAAATCCCGGTCCGGACAGGACGAGATCGCCGGCACCTCCGTCAGCAACCGCGCGCCCTGCCACATCGTGGATCGCCGCGTAATAGGCCGCCTGGACCTGAAAGCGACCGACCGGCTCGCCGAGGGCGCCCGTGGATAACAGCGGCAGACCGCACTCGATGATGCCCAGAGCCTGGAGCACGGGAATGCCGTGACGGCTCTGCATCAACGCAGCACTGTCCGCATCCAGTGCGGTCGTGGTCGACACCATGCGACGCAAAGAATCAGGCCAGGAACCAGCCGGCAACTCGGCGCAGCGGCGCACATGCCAGGGCGATCCGTAGGCAAATGTACACTGGTGCACGGTCGCGACCTTTGCGGTTTCCCCGGCGCGCAGGCGATTGCCGAAAATGATTGTCGCGCCAACCTCGACATACAACAACACCGACACCGCCACATGATAGGCCATAGGCAGCAACCACAGCACCCGATCATCCGGCCCCAACTGTAGGCCGATATTGGCCGCCGCGATGCGCTCAGTCAGCGTGCGATGCGATAATAAAACCCCTTTCGCCATGCCAGTGGTGCCCGAGGTCAGACGAATAAATGCGCTGCGTTGTGGCGCTAGCGGATCGGGGATCGCGGCAATTCCGGTATTCCGACACGTCCATCCGGAGCCAGCCCCACTGATGAACCATTGCGCCTGCACCGCCTGAATCGCGGCCTCGATCTCAGGCGCAGCGAGATGTACGTCGATGGGCGCATGCACTGCGCCCAGGCGCAAAACAGCCAAAATCACGGTCAACGTTTGCACCGTATCTGGCAGACATATCGCGATGCGATCACCTGTCTGCACGCCGGCTGTCACTACCTGTGCTGCGGCCGCATCGACCTCAGCGTCGAGTTGCGCCCAGGTCAGCGTTATCTGGACATCGGCGGTGGCCAGATCAGCCCCGCGCGTCTGCGCATGCCGGCGCAAGGCCTGGGTGATGTCCGCTTCGTGAAAAGGCATTGCTGAACGTTGGATCAGATGGGCAAGGGCGCAACGCCGAGATCACCGTGCTCGCGGCCGAGCTCAGCGCCGACCGCAGTGCCAAGACCCAGCTGCGTGCCGATGACCCGCAGGGCTGCGATGGCATCCGCAGCCACCGGCATTCCGCGGCCAATAATTGCGCCATTTTTCCAACCGACCTTGGGCACCGTCGCGGCGTGGGGAATGCCATGTCGGACGACATCGGGCCAGCGCCAGGTGACGCCCTCGGCACCGTGGGCTTCGACTGGCCACGCGGCCCAGCTCCAGCCGCGCTCCTGCGTCGCAAATAATTCTTTGGCGGACAAATCGCCGGCCCAACCCCCGTCATCACGGCGCGCGACCTGACACGCACCCTGAATTACGCGACCACCGACGGCAGCCATCGCCAGTTCAACCCAGGTTGCGGCTTGGGCAGCGGGTGTCGCCAATGGCACGTCGAGAGAAAATTGCCAACGACCCGGTGCCAGTGGCACCAGCGCCGTGGCCACCGGAACCGCTAGCGCGATGGCGATCTGGGTGAGCAGACGGCGACGCGCAGCCAGACCGGGTTCGATTGCGATGGCGACCTCGGCACGCCAGGCGCCCCAAGCCTGCGCGGGCCGAATCGGCGCGATCAATAATCGGGCGACCGTGCTACCGCCACTGGCATCAATCCAGGCATCACTTTTCCAGCGCTGATTCCCCGCAGTTACGGAGACCACGGCATCGTCAGTCACCTCGAATGCGTCGACCTGCACGCCGGTACGGACCTGCACGCCTGCCGCAGTGAGCATCTGACGACAACCGAGCAGCAAGGCTTCGGCGCTGGTCGGCCACAACCACACCCGACCTTGGCGCCATGGTTGCCCCGTCGCCAATGCGTTAACCCACGGCTGTACTGCCGGTTCCAGAAATTCAGCGTGGTCCGAGTCGATGGGCGCCAAGCCGCAGATCGTACGATGTTCACCCTGGGCAGCGACGCCCCCGATGTGGTGGGAGGCTTCGACCAATATCACTTCTGCCCCGGCGTTAGCAGCGGCAACGGCGGCGGCGCAGCCCGCGACGCCAGCCCCGATGACCACCACCTTCCTCATGGTTCCAACGGTCGTTCGACCAGATGCCAGCGAATGCGCTCGGCCAATACCGCGGGCGGCAAACGTCGCGCCAAACGCCCGGTAATCACCGTGTCCCAGGCCAAGCCCCGGTCATCGCGATGGAATAACACGGCAACGCCCGGATGGCCGGGCACCGTGGCGGTGTGATCAATTCCCTGAATGGCGGCGCCGAACCAGGGGCCCGTCAATAAACTCCGTCCGGCATTTGCAACACAGGCGCTGGCGTGCAAACCCGCATGACCAAAGCCGATTTGATTACGAGCAAGGCGTGCACCCAGCAGCGGCATCCACGAAATGGATGACATCAGCGCGCGGGTCCCATTGGCGCCGATCCACGCTTTATGCGCATCGCGCAGATGCACAGCTGCCGCGCGCAGATCCCGGCGCGCTAATTCGCCAGGGACGCTCAAAAAGACGAAACCATGTGCATTGGCCAGACTGCGCGTCTCATACGACTTACGGCTGTCGGCAGCAAGCGGGAAAAGCACATTTCCCGCGCTTTTTTCTGGACTCTGCTCGGCCAGGGCGGCGGCCACCGCAGCAAGCAAAAATGCCGTTTCCCCGAAACGACCGACGGTGCTGCGAATACGCGCATCGACGTGCTCGGTTTGCGCACCCAAAACCGTACTGTGGGTATAGATCGGAGCTGCGGCATTGCCGCGCATGCCAGCGGGACGCAATAAAGGTGCCAGCCGATCGGGGCGCAACAACGCAATGGTCGCCTGGGCTGCGCGTCCGCGCTCGGCGGCGCGCGCAGGTATTTCCGGATGCCCGCGATAATTCGCCTGCCACCACGGTTCGCGCACTCCGCCAGCAAGTTGACTCAACAAAATCTGCATGCCACGCGCATCCATCAGCGCGTGCCGCCAGGTCACTAACACGCCGTCGCTCGCGATGGTTAAGCGGGCTTGTTCATCAGGGCCCAAACCCAACTGCACATCCTGAATGGCGGCGGCATCTAAAAGCTGTTGCGACTGGATGACGGGCAGGGCGCGGGAGTCCGTCGGAATGGCCCAATTCCAGCCGACCACCCGCGCCCGCAACGGCCACATACGCTGGCTAGCTTGCGTCCACGCCTGAATCAGCGCCTGAACATCAAGCCCCGGCCCCAAACGAATGCGAAATTGACCATAATTTCCCCGCCCGCCTTGGCGGCGAATCATGCCGTGCACCAGGTGGTGAAAAACGTCGCTCGCCGATAAGCGCAGGCGCATGAATCAGACGCGCGCGGCCACGCCAGCGATCATCGCGGCGGGACTGGTGAGCGCCTCATCCGGAAGATCGAGATCCTTCAGTTCCAATTGCTGCTCAATATCGAGCAACACCCGCATCAGCCCATGGCTATCCAGCCCGAGCTCTTCCAACGACCGCTGCGCTGCCGCCGCGATGGCTGTCGCTTCTACGCCTAATTGACGTCCAAGAGCGGCATACACCGCATCTGCAATTCGCTCAGTCATGGGTGGGCAGGGTAGCTAGCGTGCGCCAGGGCTCAAGGCGCTGGGGCATGCTGCCGAACAGGTCTGACCGCTGGCTCAGCGATAACCCCTGAAGCCGATGGCTTTTCCGAACCGTCTTGCAAAGAGCGCAGATTTCGCAGCTGGGCCTCGGGCAGCCATAACGCCACCGCTAAGGCCCCGGCGACGGCGCCCGCGCAAAAGACCAGCCCTAAGGCGAGCATGGCGACCACCGCTTTGCGCATCACCACCAACAACACCAGGGGCACCAATGCGACGAGTCCGACGGTCGTGGAGTTGGTGCGCATCCACGCCAGCAGCTGCAGCGCCCAATCGGTAATCCCCGGCAGCGATATTCCCGCCGCAAACCACGTCGCCGCCCACTGTGGCGCGCGCAAAATCAGCCACGCAAAAATCGCCAAGACCACCAGCCACGCACAAAACGCCCCGCCCACCACGTGGCGAACGCTGATCATCGGCCCTGGGCGAATGGGATCACGGGCATCCATGCTGGCACCATCGCGCCGAGCCAGGTCAGAACAACCACGCATTGCGCCGGCCGCGCCGAGCTGCTCAATCACGCCATGTTGCGCACCACCGCTCTCATTTCCTTATTTTTTCTGCTCGGCTGCGGCAGCCGGGTGCCGCCGATTCCCGCCGCCGCCCGTCACCAAGCACCGCGCGAAGCCGCCCCCGCGAGCGCCTGGCGCGGCGATGGCCGCCTGGAGGTCAACGCGCCCGGGCACCACCTCAGCGCGGACATGCAGCTTCGCAGCGACGGGAGTGCCATCGTCATCGCGATCATCGCCGACGGCGGCATCGTCCTGCTCAGCGGCCGCGTCACCCCCGCTACAACCGAAGTCGTCAGCGTGGTCGAGGCATTACAAAAATACGCGGTCCCGATTTTGACCATCGCCAGTGCCTGGCTGCCCAGGCACGGAGAATTGACCTGGCATGGTAAGCATCGCATCGGCCCGCAAGGCCCGCACGCCCGGCGTCATTACGGCGGCGATCCCGTTTTCCTACGTCGGGTTGATGGCACCCCGTGGCCAATCCGGGTCGAAGATTATCGGCCGCTAGACAGCGGCGCCTGGGTCGCGCATGCCCTGACCGGCGAAGGTCCGCTGACCACCCAGATTCAATTGCGGCTGCTCAACGCGAACACCACGCCCTGATGCCACACGTCCATGCGGAATCAGGGCGTTAGACCCGTTCACGCTGGGTCTTCAGGCTGCTCAGGGCTTTCCACGTCATCGACCACTGGCGAAGCATCGGCCGCAGGCGCAGGGTCCCCAGTAGCCGGTGTCGCCGTATCCGGAATGATCGCATCGACGGTCTCGTCCTTGGGGCAAATCGCGACGCCGGTGACTTCGTCGCCGGGGTCGAGGCGGATGACGATCACACCTTGAGTGGCACGACCGATGACGGAAATGTCGGCGACGCGGGTGCGTACGGCTTGGCCCTGCTTGGTGAGGATCATCAATTCCTCATCACCCATCACCGCGAGGCTGGCGACCACGGCGCCGTTGCGGGCGTTGGTTTCGATGGTGATCACACCTTTGCCGCCGCGATTGGTCAGGCGATAATCGGCAACCGGGGTGCGCTTGCCGTAGCCTAGCGCACAAATGGTCAGGATTTCCATGTCGGGTTGCAGACGCAGCAGGCTGATGACCGCTGCCCCGCTGGCCAGATCCATGCCGATGACGCCGCCGGTATCGCGGCCCATGGGGCGACAGGTGGATTCGTTGAAGCGCACCGCCTGGCCATCGGTCGAAGTGATCATCACTTCGTCGCTGCCCGAGGTAATCACGACGTCGACGAGATGATCGCCTTCGGCCAATTTTATTGCTTTGATGCCGCCGCTGCGCGGATTGCCATACGCAGACAGGGCAGTTTTCTTGGCCTGGCCCTGATGGGTGACCATGAGCAGGAATTCATTATCGGTGAATTCACGCACTGGAATGGTGGTGGTGATATGTTCACCGGCTTCCAAGGCGATGACATTAGCCAGGGAGCGGCCACGGCCGGTGCGGTCGGCCTCGGGGATTTCATAGACCTTGAGCCAGTGCACTTTGCCGATGCTGGTGAAGACCAGCAGGTATTGATGCAGCGTCGCGGTGAAAACTTGGCTGACGAAATCGTCGTCGTCCTTGAGCTTGCCGCCGATGACACCTTTGCCGCCACGGCGTTGCAGGCGGAATGATTCCACCGGCAGGCGCTTGATATAGCCGCTCTTGGTCATGGTGACCACGCAGGCGCTGTCTTCGATCAGGTCTTCCATGACCATGTCGCTGGAGAAATAGGCGATTTCGCTGCGGCGCGCATCGCCGTATTTATCGAGAATGTTCTGGGTATCGGCCTTGATCATCGCGTATTGACGTTCGTCGCGAGCGAGAATGTCTTTGTAGTCGGTGATTGCGGCGACGAGGTCGTCGTTCTCTTTCTGCAGGCGGTCGCGCTCTAGGCCGGTCAGGCGGCGCAACTGCATGTCCAGGATCGCCTGGGCTTGGCGTTCGCTGAAGGTGAAATCTTCGATCAGGCCGGTTTTGGCGGCCTCGGTCGAGGGGCTGCGGCGGATCAGGGCGACGATTTCGTCGATGATGTCGATGGCCTTGAGCAGACCTTCGATGATGTGCAGGCGGGCTTCGTCGCGGGCGAGCAAAAAGCGCGTGCGGCGAACGATGACTTCTTTGCGATGTTCCAGCCACGCCGCAATCATGCGCTTGAGCGACACCGTGCGCGGACGCCCGCCATCAAGGGCGATCATATTAAAGGCAAAGGTGTATTGCAGATTGGTGTGCTGGTAGAGCTGGTTCAGCACTACATCCGGATCTTCGCCGCGCTTGAGATCGGCGACCAGACGGATGCCACCGCCGCTGGACAGATTCGACAAATTCGCCAGGGCAGTGATGCGTTCGGATTTGACCGCTTCCTGAATCGAATCGACGATCGAACCGAGCTTGATGCCGTAAGGAATTTCGGTGATTACTAACTGATCGCGGCCGTTGGATTCTTCTTTTTCGATGCGCGCGCGCATCAGCACGCGGCCGCGACCGGTTTCATAGGTTTCGCGCAGGCTGCCGATGCCGCAGACCAAACCGCCGGTGGGGAAGTCGGGCGCCTTGATGAATTGCATCAGATCGGCAACGGTGCAGGCCGGATTGTCGATGGTGTGAATGACCGCCTGACAGACTTCGCGCAGATTGTGCGGCGGAATATTGGTGGCCATGCCCACCGCGATGCCGGAGCTGCCATTGACCAGCAAGTTCGGCAGCATCGACGGCATCACCGTCGGTTCTTCGCGCGATTCGTCGAAGGTGGGACGGTAGTCGACGGTGTCGAACTGGATGTCCTCTAACATCATTTCGCCGAGGCGGGTCATGCGCGCTTCGGTATAGCGATAAGCCGCGGCCGAGTCGCCTTCGATGGAACCGAAATTGCCCTGGCCATGCACCAGTTCATAGCGCAGGGAGAAATCCTGAGCCATACGCACCATGGCGTCGTACACGGACGTATCGCCGTGCGGATGGTAATTACCCAGACAGTGACCAACGATTTTCGCCGACTTCTGGAACTTCGCGCCCGCGGTCAACCCTAAGTCGCGCATCGAGAAAAGAATGCGGCGATGTACCGGTTTCAGACCATCGCGAATGTCCGGCAACGCCCGATCCACCAACACGCTCATCGCGTAGGTCAGATAGCTTTCCTTCATCTCCTCTTCGAGCAGCAAGGGTTGGATGGGGAACGCTTTCGAATCAGTCATGCGCAGGTCCTCGGGTAAGCGGCGCAGCCTACCGCCTCCCTCCCGCGAACAAGCCCGGTGACGTCCTTGACCCGAACTCTTGCGGTGCTCGGATGCAGCCGTGCAACCACCGGCCATTGATGATCTGCTGCGCCGCGTCGGCCAGCTTCAGGCCAGTGATCTGAGCCTGGATCCGCAAGACGACGGCAGCGTGCTGGTGATGGCGCGGATCGAAGGCGTCCGCCAGGCGGTCGCCACGATTCCAGCCTCGGCGGTGGCCGCCAATGTCGCCCGGCTCAAGGCCTTGGCCAATCTGCCCAGTTATATTACTGACGCGGTGCAGGACGGTCGCATCGATGGCCGGCCCTTTGGTATTCCCGGCGATCTGCGCTTGGCGGTGCTGCCCACCGTGCGCGGTCAACGTGCCGCGGTGCGCCTGCCCGCCATTGGCGCTTTGCCGGGGCCTGATGGGCTTGGCCTGCCGGTGGAGCTGACCGCCACCCTGCGCGCGTGGCTGGACGCCAGCGACGGTCTGATCCTGGTCTGTGGCCCAACGGGATCGGGCAAGACCACCACGATCCATAGTCTGCTTGCCGATCTGGCCCAGCGCCGCGCGGATCGCCAGATCGTGACCTTAGAGGACCCCGTCGAGCGCCGCCTGCCCGGCATTATTCAGACCGAAATTCGCCCCCATATGGAGTTCACTTTTCAAGATGGGCTTGCGGCTGCCCTGCGGCAGGACGCCGATGTGTTGGTGGTCGGAGAAATTCGCGACCCCGCCACCGCCGTGGCCTGTGTACGCGCCGCCCTGACCGGGCATCTGGTGGTGTCCACCGTCCACTGCGCCCGCGCCGCTGACGCGGTACCGCGTCTTTTGGAAATGGGCGTTTCCACCGATTTGCTGTTGCCAGCGCTGCGCGGAGTGCTGGCGCAGCGCCTGGTGCGCCTGACGCACGCAGCCTGCGGCGGCGCGGGCTGCGCGCAGTGCCAGGGCGGCTATCGCGGGCGGCAGGTGGTCGCGGATGGTATTTGCGTCGACGCCCCTGCGCGGCAGGCGTGGCGCACCGGCGCCGCCCCGGCCTTGCAGTGGAATCTCGACCACCAGGCCGCCGAACTGGTCCAGGCCCAGCGTACACCTGCGGCGGAGATCCAACGCGCTATTGGCTAAGTGAGGCGTTGTCGCCATGATCCCGGCGATGTTCGTCGCCCGCGCGGAAATCCTGTCTTTGGTTGCCCTCGCCGCGGCGGAGCGGCAGTCGATTCCGGAATTACTGAATCAGGCCGCCGCAACGCTGGGGCCGCTGGCCCGGCGCAGCGCGCGCCGTTTGGCGGGCCAGCTCCAAAATGGCATGCCAATTGGGCGAGCGTTATGGCGCCAGGGGTATATTTCGCCGTTTGAAGCGCGGCGGCTCGATAACGGCGTTGATGCACGCCGGCGTTTGCAACGTTTGGCCGAAGATGCGGCGCGAGCGGATACCGGCCTGCTGTTGGTGCGCTGGTTTCCGGTGTGGGTGATGGTGGCGCTGTTGGTGCCGGGGTGGATATTATTCAATTTGATCGAATGGCTGAGCGACCGGGCGATGTATGAGACCTATAAAGTCCTGGGTATCGCGGCCAATTCGTTGCTAGATACAGCATTGGCGGCGTGGTGGCTGCAGGTCCTGACCCTTGGTGGTTGCATCGCAGCAGTCGCCCTGGGCATGGTAATTTTGCGCGAAATTGCCGTTATCCGCCATCTGACCCATCTCTGGTGTCCCGAGGTCCACCGCGCCTATTTCGCTCTGCGCTTAATCCGGGCCCTCGGGCCTGGTGAAGATCAGCCGTATGAGCTGCCTTGGTATCGCACCGCGCTTGCCGCCCTATTCATTGGCATTCATCGTCCGCGGAAACCACGTTGGGCGGCGGATTGGGCGGCGTGGTTTTTGCTCACCCGCTTTCGCCTTCCCGCGGGTGAGCGCCGAATGCTGGGACCTTTGGACGGCTTAAGTCTGCGCCTGTCCGCCATGGGCCTGCTGGGGTCGGAACGGGATGCTCCGCTGCTGGCCGAAGAGCGGGCACGGGAGCGACTTTCCTTCGCCATCCGCGAAGCACGTACCTTATTGATCGCAGTGCTGGCCGTACTGAGTCTCATCAGTCTAACGATGACAGCCGCCAGCACGCTGGTTCACGTTACCTCCCATATCGCCGGCGGTTTCTGACATGCTGAGCAATATTTTTCTCTTCGCCGGAATCGCTCTGGGCGTGGTCATCGCCCTGCAAGCGAGTTGGGCCATAGCGCGGATGTGCATCCATGCGGTGCTCGGCAATCAGTGTGCCCGCTGGCTGGAACCCCTGGCAGATGCACTGCGGCGTGAACAACCCGCGGATCTGGCCTTGTTAGGCGCGCGAGCATCGGTGCGGTGGCCGTATTCCTGGCGCCTGCAACGCTGCGTCCGTCGTTTGAATGGCGCCCAGCCTGAAGCATTGGTGCCTGCTTTGCTGGCCTGTCGCCTGCTCCCTGCTTCGTGCGCGGATATTGCCCGTGCCGCGGCGGCGCAAGGGCCAGCGTGTTTGGCACGATTATTCGACGGAATCGTTGAACGGGAGGCACCAAAACTAAACAGCCTTCGCGCCGCTGCAGCACCTTTTGCGGGCACGCTGGTGGCTCTGTTGTTGATCGCAACATTTATTGCCGTGACAATTCTGCCTAAATTTGAAATGATCCTCAAAGACTTGGGCATGCCTGACCGATACCATATCAGCCTGTTCGCTCAATCGCAGTGGGGATGGAGCGGGTTGTTCTTGGTTGCCTCGCCCATCGGCTTGTCGGCCGTGGCGCTGCTCGTCAGCGTCCTGGTGCACTGCCGGTGGCGAATTCGGCGCCGGCGCCTGCTGGCGGATGCTCTCCTGTGCGGCCTGCGCGAAGAATGGCCCGACCAGCGCCTGGCCGCATTGATCGGACAAGCCAAGCCCCGCGTCGCCGAGGCCGCCTCGGCTTGTGGTGCGCACGGCGATTTTCCTGGTTTGTGCCGGTTAGCGGGCTGGCGCGCCACCGATCCCGCGCATTTGGCCCGCCGCATCAGTCATTACGACGCACGCCAGGCCCGAATACGCTCTATTCTTCATGCCAGCGTGCGGGTGGTGATGCCCATTCTAATCGGTATTCCCGTGGGTATTTTCGTCTACATGCTGCATGGCACCTTGATCAATATGCTATTAGTGATCGCCAAGAGTATGGATTGATGGCAACCCGACGCGCCATCATGGCAGTGGAATTGAGCATCGCCTGCATCGGCATCGGTGCGGCGATGCTCTTGATCAGCAGTGGGCTGCAAGATCGCTTGGCTATGCGTCAGTTGGATGCCCGCTCGTCGCAATACGAACAGATGCAAAATATCTTGGGGGCGCTGCGGCATGGAGTTGAGCCCACGCTACCGACCGGCTGGACGATTTCACACGCGCCCGGTCCGGCGGGCTTGGAGCGCATCACCCTGACGAGTCCTGCTGGAAACCTGTCGACCTTAGCGATCCTGCGGCAGATGCCATGAGACGGTGTGGATCAAGCATTCTCGAATTACTGGTTATCATCGGAGTGCTCTCGTTGCTTTTTGAGATTGGCCTGACCGGCATGGAATTACTGGATCATAAAACTGCGGGACAGGCGAATTCCTTGGGGCTGGATCGCGTCGTCGAACGCTTGCGCGCCGATGCGCGTCGGGGTGTTGCCCGCGACGGCGAGCAGATCATCGCCGGTGGACACCGTTGGGCCGTGGTTTCCGGAACGTTGCAGCGTGATGGATTGACCCAAATCGCCGGTACGTGGACGGTCACCCCAGGTGAGCAGGATGTGCTGACTCTCGTGCTGCGCGCACCCGGCTTGCACGTGCGCGAAATCCGCCTGTGGACGCAGCCATGATGCAACCACGCCTGCAGCGTGGCCACGCTCTGATCGTGAGCCTGGTCACTATTTCGCTGTTGGGTTTATCCGCGGGACATCTGGCCGTCGAGCGGGTGCAGCACATGCGCGCGGTTGACCAACGCCTGACCCGCCTGCAAGGACGCGAATGGGCCCTGGCGGCTCTGCTGCTACCTGTGGGCGCCAGCCATCAGGAAGACGCGTGGACCTTGCAGCGTAACGCCACCACGGATGCGGAAGGTATTCTTGCCAGCGCGCAAGGCCCGCGCGGAACGTATGTCATTACCACCAGCGGCGAACGCTGGCTGCCGACACGGCGAAATTCGCCATGAGCCTGCGCGAACTGGAAAGCATCCTGCGCACCAGTGCCGCCGCCGCGCAAGCCGGACACCCCCTGGCAGAGGCGCTACGCGTTTTGGACGGACCCTTGGCGCGGACGGTTGCGACTGACATCGCTCAGGGCCGATCACTGGCCGATGCCTTGGGCGCCCATATCCCCAGTGAAATTCGCGCTTTATTGGCCGGTCCCAAACCCGATCTCGCTGATGCTGCGCTGCTCGCCAGCGATTGGGCGCGGGAGCGCAATGATCGTCGCACCCGTTTGGGTCGGGCGTTGCTGCACCCTTTGCTGACCTTGGCTATTTTCGCTGCGCTTTTGCTCGCGGCGCGGGATCGCCTGCATCTGGATCTGACCCATCTGTGGCTGCTGTGGGTCGCGGTGCCGCTGGCCTTGATACCCTTGCTGGGCTGCGTGCCGGGGCTGAACCGCCACCTGCCGCTGCTCGGCGGTTGGGCGCAGGCTGCTCAAGCAAGTGAACGCTGGCAACGTGCGGCCTTGGCGGTGCGCTGGCAATTGGCTGACGCCCCGACTCAAGCCCTGCTGGGCGACGCGTGGACGCGGATCGTGCCCATTCTGGGACGCCGCGACGCGGAGGCACATTGCCGCCGCATGGCGTTGCTCCAGCGCAATCGCGCCCACCGCCATTTGCGTTACGTGATCTGGGCAAGCGCCGCAGGCATTTACCTGATAGCCGGCGTGGTATTGCTGTCCGCCGCCGGCGGTGCGTATCAGGAATTAATCCAGCAGATGCTGGCGTTGGCCAGCGACGACTGAATATCTCGGTGAAAAAGAAGGATTAGTCGCGACCGCGCAGCTTGCTGAGCAGGATCAGAATTTCGACGTAGAGCCAGACGATAGTGACCAACAGGCCGAAGGCGCCCTGCCATTCCATGGCTTTGGGGGCGCGCCGCGCGGTTCCCATTTCGATCATCTTCAGGTCAACGACGACATTAAAGGTCGCCAACAACACCATGACCGCGCTGAAACCGATGCCGATCATGCCATTGCCATACAAGGCGCTCCGTATCCCGCCACCAATGCCGAACATGCTCAATAAAAACAAACCGCCGATGGCGATGACAACCCCGATCGTGGCGCCGACGACACCTTTTACAAAAGCATTCGACACTTTAATGATTCCCGAGCGGTAGAGCATGACCAAGCCCATGGTGACCCCGATGGTGATCACCGCGGCCAGGATAGGCAGGCCGGGATATTGCGCTTCCATGATCATGGTCAGTGCACCGAGGAAGATGCCTTCGCAGATGGCATAGAGCGGGGCGATCACAGGGGCTGTGCGCGGAGCAAAGACATTGATCAATACCAATACGAAGCCCGCGATACCGCCGCCGATCATCCACGGCATCATGCTCCCCACATTCATGGAGGTCGTGCCGACCCAGAATTTCGCCCACATGGCGGAAATCGTCAGGACCATCAGTCCAATCAGGAGCAGGGTCTTGTTCAACGCGCCATCCATGGTCATCGTTGTGGAGCTGCGTACGTCATCGAGACGCGACAGCTTGCTCCAGCGTTCTTCATTCAAGAGCGGATTGGACATGAAAGGGACTCCGTCGGGGTGGTCGCAGCGCAAGACTACGAGGCGTCCCGGATGGTAGGCGAGAGTCCTCGTCGGCAAGGCCCCTCTGGGCTAGCCGTTGCGGGCAATTTCGCTATTCGGCCCTGCTATTCGACGCAGTTATTCAACCGTGACGGATTTGGCCAGATTGCGCGGCTGATCGACATCGCAATCGCGACGGCGAGCGACGTGATAGGCGTAGCGCTGTAAGGGCAGGATGCTCAGCACCGGCTGCAGCATGTCGTCGGCGGCGAGTTCGACCGGAAAGACGTGGTCAGCCAAATCCGCCAACTGTTGATCGCCGGCTTGGCCGACCGCAATAATGCGCCCCGCGCGGGCGCGGACTTCTTGCAGATTGGAGAGCATTTTTTCGTACATCGCATCGCGCGGGCACAGGCACACCACCGGCAGCTGGTTCGTGACCAGGGCGATCGGGCCATGTTTGAATTCGCCGGCGGGATAGCCGATGGCGTGAATATACGCGATCTCTTTGAGTTTGAGCGCGCCCTCTAAAGCAGTGGCGTGTTCACCACCGCGACCGAGAAATACGGTGGCCGGGGCCGAATGGAAAATATCGGCGGCTTCCAATACTTCCTCTTCGCACATGCTCAGAGTTTTGCGGACCTGCTCTGGCAACGCCCGCACCGCGCTGACGGCAGCTTTTTCGACGGCGGGATCCAACACACCTTTGGCCTTAGCCACCTGGAGCGCGAACAAATACAACGCGACCACCTGGGCGGTATAGGCCTTGGTCGAGGCGACGCCAATTTCCGGACCGGCAAGCAACGGCATGACGCCGTCGCTTTCGCGCGCAATCGTCGAGGTGACCACATTCACCAGCGCCACCACCGGCATAAATTTAGCTTTGGCCAGACGCAGGCTGGCCAACGTGTCCGCGGTTTCGCCAGATTGCGAAATCGCCACGACCAAGGTATCGCCCGAGGCAACTGGGTTGCGATAGCGATATTCGCTAGAAATATCCACTTCGACATGAACGCGGGCGAAATGTTCTAGGTATCGTTTGCCCAATAGCGACGCATGCCAACTGGTGCCGCAGGCCAAGAAAACCAGATGGTTGACCGAGGCCAAATCTAAACCCAGATCTGGTTCGACCACATTGTCGCCACGCAGCCGGCTGGTGATCAACCGGTCCAAGACGTCGGCCTGTTCGGCAATTTCCTTGGCCATGAACGAATCGTAATCGCCCTTTGATACCGCTTCGGCCGTGATCTCGATGACAGCGAACTTCGGTTCCACGGCGACGCCATCAAAGGTCCATAAGCGCAGCGTGTCGACGGTTAATTCTGCGATGACGCCTTCGTCGAGATGGCAGACTTCATGCGCATGCGGCAGCAAAGCGGGAATATCGCTGGCAAGCATCATTTCTTTGCGTCCACGGCCGACTAACAAGGGTGATGCTTGCCGGACCGCATAAATACGTCCGGGCACATCGGCGAACACGACCGCCAGGGAATAACTACCATGCAGGCGAGCCACTGCGGCGCGCAAGGCGGCGATCGGATCCTTGCGATATTCGCGCGCAATCAGATGCGGAATAACTTCGGTATCGGTTTCGCTGCGAAAGATGACCCCAGCGGCTTCGAGTTCGCGGCGCAACTGCTCGTGATTTTCGATGATGCCATTATGGACCACGGCGACGCGCCCATCGGCGCTGCAATGCGGATGCGCATTGGCTTCGGTCGGCGCTCCGTGCGTGGCCCAGCGCGTATGGGCGATGCCGCAGTGTCCAGCCAAAGGCCAAGTGGCGATGACATCGGTGAGCGCCTTCAGCTTACCCGGGGCCCGGCGCAGACCGATCTCGCCACCATCTACCACGGCGATGCCGGCGGAGTCGTAACCGCGATATTTCAGGCGTTCCAAGGCCACGGTCAAAACCGAATCAGCGTCTTTGGGTCCTATATAGCCAGCGATTCCGCACATATGGGTCACTGTCCTGGCGCGCGGAAGGAAGTCCAGACAACAGTGGCACTGTTCATCCACAGCCTAGCGTCTGCACCCATGAATCGCCTTGCCGCCAGCTCCAGCCCCTATCTGCGCCAACATGCCGACAATCCGGTGGCATGGTGGCCGTGGTGCGATGAAGCCTTTGCCGAAGCCCGGGCCCGCGATGTGCCGGTGCTGGTGTCGATTGGGTACAGTACGTGCCATTGGTGTCACGTCATGGCGCACGAATCTTTTGAGGACGCCGATACGGCCGCGGCGATGAACCGCGATTATATCTGCATCAAAGTCGACCGCGAAGAGCATCCAGAGGTCGACGAGATCTATATGGACGCGGTGCAAGCGCTGACCGGGCACGGCGGCTGGCCGTTGAACGCGATGACCGACCACAACGGCCGGCCTTTTTATGCACTAACGTATCTGCCACGCGATCGTTGGCAGGGTCTGTGCGCGGAATTGGCCCGCTTATGGCGCGAGGATCGCCCACGCCTAGTGAAGGCGGCGACGGACATTACTGCGCATCTGGCTCTGGATCCTCCCCCTGCCGGCGTGATGCCAGCCGGAATATGGAACACGCTGGGTCAGGCCGCTCGTTCTAGCTTTGATCCAGCCGATCCCGGATTTGCCTACGGCGCCAGCAAGGCGCCGAAATTTCCGGCCTCGCAATTGATCCCTTTATTGCTGGATCTTGATCAGAGCAACATGCGCAGCATGGCCCTGGCTACCTTGGAAGCGATGCAGGACAGCGGCTTGCATGACCGCGTCGGCGGCGGCTTTCACCGCTATAGCGTGACCCCAGATTGGCGCCTGCCGCACTTTGAGAAAATGCTCTACGACAATGCCCAGTTGATGGCGGCCTATGCCCGCGCCGGTCGTTTGGCTGACCGCCCTGATTTTTTGCGCTCGGCGGTGAATATCGGTGATTACCTGCTGCGCGATATGCGTGTGGAGAGCGATGGACAATTCCTGGGCTATGCCGCCGCCGAAGACGCCGACGATCCGGGTGGCGAAGGCTCGTTTTATGCGTGGAGTCCCGCTGACGTCATTTCGGTGCTGGGTGAAAAAGACGGCGCGCGCGTCGTCGCAGATTGGGCCCTGGCCCCCGGAGAGCGCGAAATCGGCCCACATGGCCACGAAGATCCGGTCCTGACCCATATTCCGCAGCCGCGGGCAGCCGGGATCAGCGGCGCTGATCCCGCAACTCAGCAGCGGCGCGCGGCGTGGGAGCCCTTCCTGCTGCGCTTGCGGGCGAAGCGGAATCAGCGGCCCCGCCCGGGGCGGGATGACAAAGTGCTGACCGATCTCAATGCCTTGGCCCTGGAAGGTTTCTGCGCCCTGGCGCGTTTTGCTGAACCTACCGACCAACCGCGCTTTCGTGCTGCAGCCGAAGAATTGGTGGCGATTCTGCAGGCCCGGCATTCTGTCGACGGCCTGCAACGCAGCCCGGAACGCCCAGGGTTCATCACTGATTATGGCCACCTGGTATCCGCTTTGACGGCTGCATTTTCGCTGCTCGGGGATCCGACGCTGATCACCGCGGCCATCGCCGTTGTCGACGAGGCCAGCGCACGCCTGCGCGGCGACGACGGCGGTTTCTGGACCACGCCGGCCGGGCGCAGAGATCTGATCCGCCGTTCCCGCGAAAGCACCGACAACGCCAGCCCCGCCGGGCAGAATACTTTGGCGGTCGGCTGCATGCGATTGTGGAGCATTACCGGCGATGATCGCTTTCGCGATATTGCGGACGGGATTTTCTCCAGCAGCGCCGTCCTTGCGGGACGCGCGCCGACTGCCTGTTGCACGCTGCTCGCGGCGTGGCGATTGCGCCAGTTGGGTCAACGCAGCGTCGTGATTACCGGCGTGCAACCACAATCTTTATTGGCGGCAGCACGGTCTTGGCCCGGGTCGGATATTGCGATTATTCCTGCCGAATCCTGTGCCGATACCGGCTGGGGCAGCGTCAGTGATCGTATTGGTCTAACCACATCGCAGGCATTGGTCTGCGTCGGCACCCACTGTCTGGCCCCAGCGATCACAGAAACTGAACTGGGCACACGGCTGCGCGAGATGACGGGTTGAGCGATCACGTCACATCTTGTTTTTCACGCCTCCCGTAAACGGTAACTGGTGCTGCGACCACCCGCAGCATTCACCAGTAATACCTGCCGCTCGACCAGATCCTTGATGTCACGCTGCGCGGTATCCGCGGAGCACTTGGCTAAACTGGCATATTTCGCGGTGGTCAGATGACCCTGCCCATTATCAAGAAGACGGTTGAGCACCAAACGCTGGCGAGCATGCACTGGGCGATCCTGGAGCGCCTGCCACACCTGCGCTTTGCGCAAGACCACGGCAAGCATGGCATCGGCAGCGTCGAGAGCGCGATCTAGACAGCCAAGAAACCAGGCGATCCAGGCGGTGATATCCATGGATCCCCGTTGGGCGCTTTCGAGTTGCAGATAATAATCTTTGCGCTCGGCTGCTATCCGCGCTGACATGCTATAAAAACGCTGCGGGACTCCGTCGCTGCGGGCCAAGGCGAGATCCGCGATGGCGCGCGCGATCCGACCATTGCCGTCCTCGAAAGGATGGATGGTGACAAACCAGAAATGCGCAATGGCTGCGGTGAGCACCGGATCACGATCACTGCGGGCGTTGAACCAACTCAGAAATTGATCCATCTCGGCGGCAATGCGCGCTGCCTCTGGGGCCTGGAAGTGAACGCGTTCCTTGCCCAATGCGCCAGATACCACTTGCACGGGCCCCGATTCGGCGCTGCGCCAGGCGCCGACGGTCAGCGCCTGCTGGCCACGGTGGCCGGTCGGAAATAGCGCGGCATGCCAAGCCCACAGCCGTTCGACTGTCATGGGTTGCTCATAGTGCTGGGTCGCATCGAGCATCATGTCGACCACGCCCTCGACAGCACGGCTGGGAATGGGCAAGCCGGCGACATCCAGTCCTAAGCGACCGGCGATGGAGGAGCGCACCTCAGCACTATCGAGCAGTTCGCCCTCGATGGCCGAGGATTGCACGACCTCGACGGTCAAGGCGGCCAGATTCGCCTCGGTCCCGAGGTCAAAACCCAAAGCCTGGATCCGCCCGAGGTGCAGGCCTTGGCGATGTCGAATCGCAGCTAGCGACGCAGCCAGGGCAGCCAGGTCCCAGGTGAATTGGGGCCAAGTCGTGAGTTCGTGGATGTAGGCCATGGTTGAACAGTCTGCGGCAAATATACCTTCAGTCTCCGATTTGGTAACCTATTCGCCGCATATTTTGCGGCGAATAGGTTGGCTATTCGCCGCAAGTACAGACTACGAGAGCAATAAATGCGGGTATCAAGAGGCTATGGATGAGCGCCCCAAACCGCTACAGCACGCCATCCCACGAGGCCAAGAAGCGCGCCTTTTCCGCCTCTACCATGGCTGCGTGGAGCTCATCGCAGGCGCCCGCCAAGTAGCGGTCCAGGGCGTAGCTGGTCCAGTTCAGGCGATGGTCGGTGAGCCGATTCTGCGGACCGTTGTAGGTGCGGATGCGGTCGGAGCGGTCGCCGGTGCCGACTTGTTCTTTGCGGTCGGCGGCGCGCACGCGATCGATGCGTTCGCGTTCAGCTTCGAAGAGGCGCGCACGCAGGACTTTCATCGCCCGTTCGCGGTTGGAAATCTGGCTCTTTTCATCCTGACAACTCACCACCACCCCGGTCGGGAGATGGGTAATGCGCACCGCGGATTCGGTTTTATTGACGTGCTGACCACCAGCGCCACCGGCACGGAAGACATCAATGCGCAAGTCATCGGGGCGAATATCGACTTCGACTTCTTCGGCTTCGGGCAGAACCGCAACGGTGCAGGCCGAGGTGTGGATGCGCCCGGCAGCTTCGGTTTCCGGCACGCGTTGGATGCGGTGACCGCCGCTTTCATAGCGCAGGAGGGCGTAGGGACTATTTCCCCGGACGTGGAAGATCGCTTCTTTAAAGCCGCCTTTTTCACCTTCACTGATGCTCAATGGTTCAAGCCGCAAATCGTGTTTTGCGCACCAGAGTTGATACATGCGCACCAGATCGCCGGCGAACAAACACGCTTCATCACCACCGGTGCCGGCGCGTATTTCTAAAATACAGTCGCGCCCGCCGACCGCGTCGGCCTGAACCAAGCGGGCCTGAATTTCTTCCATGAGACCGACGGCGCGTTCACGATTGGTGGCGACATCTTCGCGCGCCATCACCCCAAGTTCGGGGTCTTTCACTAACTCTTCCGCCGCGGTCGCATCGGCGTTGGCCTGCTGCCAAGCGTGGAATGGTTCGACCACGGTGCCAAGGCGCGCGTGTTCGCGCATCAAGGTGAGGTAGCGCGGTGACGCGATAATATCCGCATCGCCAAGCATTTCGCCCAATTCAGCGTAACGCTGGGCGACCCGCTGCAAATTGGTGACGAGATCCATGGCAGGTTATCCGGGGCAAAAGAATAGGCGCACCTCGCTATGCAACTGCGCGCATGGGCAGGTCCCGTAACGACGACAACCCCACCGGAAACCGGTGAGGTCGGCGTTGATACTCGTGGACCGAACCTACTGCTTCTTGGACAGCTTGGCGAGACCACCGAGTTTGCCGAAGCGATTGCCGAACTTCTCGACGCGGCCGGCGGTATCGAGGATACGCTGCTGACCGGTGTAGAACGGATGGCTGGCGGCGGACACGTCGGTCTTGACCAGAGGATATTCAGTGCCGTCAACGGTGATCTTCTGCTCGGCCTTCACCGGGCTGAGCACACGATACAGGGCACCGCTAACGGTGTCCTGGAAGATGACCCAACGGGTCTTGGGATGGATGTCTGCTTTCATGGGATCCCTTATTCCGCAGTCTCAACCGACGAGCGGCCGAGATTCTTGACCTTGGTTTTCGCCGGCTTGGGCGCGACGGCGGCTGCCGCCTTGTCATCCGCCTTGGCTTCGGGCTTGCTGGCCGCAATCGCTTCACCGATGGAAGAGTTGGGATCGCTGTCGTAGATTTCGACGACGATGTCAACGCTGGTGGTGCGATGCAGCTTGAGTTCCACTTCGTACGTGCCGAGCTTTTTGAAGCGCTCGCCGAGGTGAACCTGCTTGGTGTCGACGGTGAAACCGAGCTTGGCGATTTCCGCGACGATGTCGCGGGCACCGATCGAGCCGAACAGTTCACCATCAGCAACCACACGGGCACCGAGGCGCAGGCGCAGACCGAGGAGCTTCTTCTTAAGCTCACCCGCCTTGCCTTCGCGTTCGCCCTCGTTCTTGGCGGCACGCTCACGCAGGACTTCAACCTGACGCTTGTGGGCCATCGAGACCGGAATGGCGAGCTCGTAGGGGAACAGATAATTGCGGGCGAATCCGGGCGCGACCTTGACGACGTCGCCCATGTTGCCCACCTTGAGCACATCCTGCATGAGCAGGACTTCGAACCTCTTGGCCATGGCTGAATCCTTTAAAAAGTTGGTTTATTCGCCGACGTACGGCAAAAGGGCGAGGAAGCGAGCGCGCTTGACGGCGATCGCCAGCTGACGCTGGTAGAACGCGGTGACGCCACTGCGCTTGCGGCTGTGAATCTTGCCCTGCGGGGTGACATAGCGGCCGAGGATGCCCATGTCGCGGTAGTCGATTTCGAAGGTTTTTTCCTTCTCGAAACGACAGGCCTTGGGGGCTTCGGTCTTACGGGCGCGCGGCTTGCGCTTCTTGTTCTTGGCGAACTTGGGGGGCATACGATTTTTCCAGGATAAAATGGTTAGAAGGGCGGCTCGTCGTCGAGCGGAGCCGCCGGAGCGGGACCGCGCGCCGCGGGCGCAGAAGGAGCATCGTCTTCACCGTCGGACGAACCGGCATTGTTGCCACCAAGGCTGCCGCCGGGACCGCCGCCCGCACCACCGCCGCGGGAATCAACGAACTGAACAACATCGGCAACGACCTTGAGCTTGGAGCGCTTTTGGCCGGATTCTTTGTCATCCCAAGAATCGAGCTTGAGGCGACCTTCAACAAAGCAGCCACGGCCCTTGGTCAGGTATTGACCAACCAATTCGGCGGTGCGACCCCAGGCTTCGACGTCGATGAAGGTGGTTTCTTCCTTCGCCTGGCCGTCTGCGGTCTTGTAGCGGCGGTTGATGGCCAGACCGAAGTCGGCGACCGCGCGTTCATTGGCGAAGAACCGAACCTGGGGATCCCGGGTCAGGTTCCCGGCAAGGAACACTTTGTTGTAATTGAAGCTCATGGCTTCACTCGTAATCGTTGGCGCTGGCCGCAGCGGCGGCGGCTTGGGCTTCGGCGGCGGCTTCGGCAGCCTTGGCGCGCTGGAGCTTGATGTTTTCCAGGGCCTTGCCTTCGCGGGCGACGATCAACTGGCGCAGGACCAAGTCGGACAGCTCGCAGCGACGATCAATTTTCGTGATGGCGAGCGGATCGGCTTCGAAATAGCCGGTCAGGTACAACGCGTGGCTCTGACCCGCGATCGGGTAGGCCAACTTACGTTCGTCCCAGACGCCGAATTCGGAGAACACAACGCCTTCGATTTCGTAGAAGGCGCGCACAGCGGCAATAGTGCCGTCGCGATCTTCGCGGGCAGGGCCGGTGTGGACAAGGATAGTGGTTTCATAACTGCGCATGGGGTATTCCAGCGGTTTGCGTGGGCTCCCGCTCAGCGGCGGGAGGAGGTCAGGCGACGTGCCTGACCCCGAAACGCGGCCTCAAGGGCCGCCAGGAGTTAACCGGCATGGCGCCGGCACTCGGTCAAAATGTCGAAAGATCGGGGAGACCAGCGGGCTGGCCGCTGTCTTCACTCCGTTGCGCTTACTTGGTCGCAGCAACCGGGGGTGCGTTAAGCTTGAGCTGGACGCGGGACTTCAGGCGGTTCGCGGCGTTCGGATGCACGACGCGCTTGGCAGCGGCCTGATCGAGACGCTTGGTGAAGTCCTGGAACAGGCCCTTGGCCTCGTCCGCCTTCTGGTCGTGCAGGGCGCGCAGGATCTTCTTCTTGATGGTCTTCAGCTCCGAGATGCGGTCCTTATTCTGGAGGCGGCGCTTCTCGTTCTGGCGCAGACGCTTGGCAGCGCTGAGATTATGAGGCATGAGTCGTAGTCCTGGATCCTGGAAGGGTCGGACAACCTAGCGGGGTTTTTTTGAATGCAAGGCCCTCCCGGATGGCGGGGGCGGTGCTCGGGCCGGCGCTCGGGCCGTGTCCCTCTCAATGTGAGCCGGGCGGGCGGCGTCGGCTGTTCGAGCCGAGTGCAGCTCCGCGATCCCCGGGGGCGGGCTTAACTCGGCGATGACCCACCCGGTTGTTGAAAAAGCCGCTGGTTCAGGCCTGGAGGGCCGCCAAACGGTTGGCGGCGTCTTTGTAGCCCAAGTCCATCTGCACCAGCGAGGTGTAGTCCTGGATGGCTTTGTCGGTGCGGCTGGCGCCTTCGAAGGTGCGGGCGCGCAGGTACAGCACTTCTTTGAATTGGTCGCCGGACTTGTCCTCGACGATCTTGAGGAACTGGTCGTACTGCTGCACGGCGAGGTCGATAAGGCCCTTTTTCTGAAAGCAGAAACCGAGGTAGCGCAGACTTTCTTTTTTATGACGGGGGTCGTGCACGGTCTTCTGAAATTCACCGGCGGCAGCCTCGATTTCGCCGGCGGCGATCAGGCACTTGCCGAGATTATAGCGATGATCCATTTCGGTCGGCTGGCGACCGACGCGGGTGCGGAACTCCTCGATCTGTACCTGCTGGAGCTGGAGCTTGGCGGCGGCCACATCGCCGCCATTTTTTTCAGCCAGGACCACTGCGGCCTTCGCTTCTTCCATGCGCACGTCACCGAGACGCATGGTCACCGTGAAGTCGTGCTGATCGACTTTTTCGGCGTGAGTATAGGCATTCTTGGCTTCCGGATACTGCTGGAAACGCCGGTGAATATCGCCCTTTTTCACCCACAGGTGTTTATCCGCAGGGTTCGCAGCGAGATCGACTTCGATGAACGCGATGACTTCCTGGGCGTCTTCCCAGGTGCGGATCATGCGATTCATCACTTCTTGTTTGCGGGCCTGGTCGGTGCTGTGGACCTGACTGCGGAAATCATCCTTGGCGCCAGTCTGCTTGTCGACGCGGACGACCATTGATCGCGCTGCCTCCCAGTCGCGCGCCAGCTTGGATGCGGTCGCATGGTCGGGTTTGGCGCGCTCCAATTCGCCGATGGTGCGCAGGGCGGCATTCAACGAGTCGGGCTTCTTGGTTTCGCGGAAATGGTCGAAATAGAGATTGGCCAGATTGAACAGCACGGTCTCGTTGAACAGGCCGGTCGCACGGGCTTCTTCATAGAGAAGGAGGGCGACATCGACCATCTGCTTCTGCCCACCTTGGACGAGTTTGTACGCAGCGTCGCCAGCGGCGGCGAAATTTTTCAAGTCGGGCGATTTTGCCATGACCTTGACCGCGCCGGAAAGCTGCTTCTGCGGATCTGAGCTCATGGTCGGCATTTTCAGGGCGCCGAACATGCCAGATTTTCCGCCTTTTTCTTTCCATTTGCGCTTGGCCGCGTCGATCGTCACCTGGTAGACCTCCAGATTGCGCGGATCGAGCTCCTGGCATTCGCCCACAATTTCCAGGGCCAGATCATACGACCGCTTATCAATCGCCTGGCGGGCGCGGGTGAGGTGCTTGCTGAGATCGACCATGTTCGTTTTGTCCCTTTGCGCGTCCATTCCGTGTCAGAAAGACCATCGGTCAGTTGCACGGTAGGTGAGTGACTATAGCTTCCAGCTGGCGTTGCCAAGACCGGACAGCGCCCTCCGAACTCCTTGTGCATCAATGACATACCCGACGACGCTCCGTGTCCTGTCCTACCCCGCCCCCGTCCTGCGCCGCAATGCGGAACCGGTCACCGTCTTTGACGCCGACCTGGCCACCTTCGTTGAGCGCATGTACCAATGCATGTACGACGCCAAGGGCGTGGGCCTCGCCGCGCCCCAGGTCGGGGTGAGTATCCGCTGCTTCATCACCGATCATGCCCAACGCGAAGCCGAGGGCCTGCACGACCGCCGCGTGTTCATCAATCCCCGCATCGAAGATGCCGAGGGCGAGGAGACCTACGAAGAAGGCTGCCTGAGCTTTCCCGGCATCTACGCCAAGGTCACCCGCCCCAACCGGTTCACCCTGATTTGGCAAGATCTGACCGGCGCCGAACAACGACAGCGGTTCGACATCGAGGCAGGAGATTTCCTGGGGGTGGTTACCCAGCACGAATTTGACCACCTCGAAGGCAAAGTATTCGTCGACCATCTCAGCCCGGCGCAGCTGACTCTGCTGCGGCGCAAACTGCGTGAATTGGAAACGGATTGGAAGGCCGAACACGGCAACGCCGGCGCGGTCCTGCGTCGCTGACTCATGGCCCATTCCTTCGCCCTTCCTGAGGATGACCCGGACCGCCTGGCCGAACTCGGGCGCATTGCCGGCGATCTCGTCCACGAATTGAAAAATCCCCTCGCGGTCATCCTGATGAACGCCGAGCTGATCCTGGACAGTGCCCCCTTTCGCGATGCACTTTCCGAGCGCTCGACTAAGCGCGTGCAGCGCATCGTCGATAGCGCCCGCAACGTGCAGCAGATCGTGCAAAGCTTTCTCGCCTTTGCTGGGCCCGGTCGCGTCGATCCGGAAGCTGTCGATATTAACGCTCTGCTTAACACCGTGCTCGACGAACAGCATGAATTGATGCAGCAGGCCCAAGTCAAAGTCCATCGCCGCCTGGACAGCGATCTGTGCCTGCTCGCGGCAGACCGCCAGCATCTGCGCGCCGTATTCACCAATATCATCACCAATGCCCGCGAAGCCCTGCTGGATCGGGCTGATCACCGCAGCCTGGTCGTGTTCACCCGCCACGCGCCGGGCATGGTGCGGATCGTGATCGCCAATAATGGCCCGCCTGTGAGCGAAAGTGTCGCCGCGCACCTTTTTGAGCCTTTCCACAGCACCAAGGAAAGTGGCACCGGCCTGGGGTTGGCCATCGTCCGTCGTCTGGTCGAATTGCACCACGGCACCGTCACCGTCAGCTCCGATCCCGATCAAGGGGTCAGCTTTACGTTCGAATTTCCCACCAGCTTAGGTCCGGCGCGCCCGCGCACCGCCCTGTCGATACCGCTGACCCAAGCCACCGTGCGCGACAGCGAACCCGCCCCCTTTCCCCCTACAAACACCCGCCGGCGTCACCGGCAGAGCCGCACCTGAACATGGCACACATCCTGGTAATCGACGATAATCCGACCAATCGTGAGACCTTCACCGATGTCCTGGAAAGTGATGGCCACAGCGTGATGAGTGCCGGATCCGGCGAAGAGGGCTTGGCCAAAATGGGCGCTGCCGCCGTCGATGCGGTCCTCTGCGATCTGCGTCTGCCCAATCTCGATGGGCTGGCGACCATGGAATTGGCGCACGAGAAATTTGGCAAGGTCCCGTGGATCCTGGTCACCGGCCACGGCAACGAAGAAACCGCCGTCGCCGCGATCAAACAAGGGGCCTTCAATTATCTGCCCAAGCCAGTCGATCTCGCCCGTCTCAAGGCCACCGTCGCCAGCGCCGCCCGCTTGGCGCTGGCCAACAATGAGAACCGCCAATTACGCAAGGATCTCGGCTACGACGAGGCCCTCGAACGCATCGTCGGGGTCAGCCCGGCGATCAAGCAACTCAAGGCGATGATTCGCCAGGCCGCCCCCAGCGACGCCAATGTCCTGATCGAAGGTGAAAGCGGCACCGGCAAGGAACTAGTCGCCGACGCCGTGCACGCTTTAAGCCAACGTGCCGGCCGGCCCTATCTCAAAATCAATACCGCGGCGATTCCACGCGACCTGCTGGAGAGCGAATTGTTCGGCCACGAACGCGGCGCCTTCACCGGCGCAGTCGGGCAGAAGAAAGGCAAATTTGAGGCGGCCGATACCGGCTCGCTGTTTCTCGACGAGATCGGCGAGATGCCGATGGACAGCCAAGTCAAATTATTGCGGGTCCTGCAAGACGGCTCGGTGACCCGCGTCGGCGGCAACCAGCCTTTTGCCACTGACGTACGCCTGATCTGCGCCACCAACCGCAATCTCAAGCAAGAGGTGATGGTCAACCATTTCCGCATGGACCTGTATTTTCGGCTGAATGTGGTATCGATGACCGTACCGCCGCTGCGCGAACGGCGCGAAGACATTCCCCTACTCGCCACCGCTTTTCTGGAGCGCCTCAATAGACGCCACCATCAGAACAAGGAAATGTCGGATGCCCTGCTCGGTGCACTGCGTCGTCTGGACTGGCCAGGAAATGTGCGCGAGCTTGAAAACACCTTGGAAAAACTCTACGTCCTGACCCCTGGCCGGCAGTTGGGCGTGGAAGGGTTGGGCCATGGACGTCCCGTTCCGGATGAAACGCCCGTTCTGCGCAGCCACCAGTCCAGCGCCCATGCACACGTCAATGCTAGCGCCAGTGCCAATGGCGTCAGCGGCGCCTACGACAGCGAACAAGGCATCCGCAGCCTCGTCGGCCTGCCCATGGACGAAATTGAACGCCGGGTGATTCTGGCCACCCTCACCCACTGTGACGGCAACAAAACCAAAGCCGCCCGCCTGCTCCATATCGGCGTCAAAACCCTGTATCGGAAACTGGAATCGTATGGGGTGCATGAATGAGCTTTATTCGCTTATCAGATGTAACGATTGAACAAGATATTGCTGGGTTGGAACGAGGCCGTCCTAAGTCCGAGGTCCTAGGTCCTAGGTCCCGAAATTGTACCAACGCCACTGGTCCTGCGTCCTCGATTCGCGACGTTCGATGTTTCATTGCCACTGGTCCTGCGTCCTGCGTCCTGCGTCCTGCGTCTTCGCCTAGTGAAATTTCAACGGATTCCAATTTCTGGAAATTCGCAAGTCTGAAATTCATTGCAGCGTCACCATCCACGCTATCACCGATGTCAGGGCATGCTGGTTTCCCCGCGATTCCCAACGCAACCACTCCCCTGCCACGCGGGTTCGGGACCTCGGACCTCGGACCTCGGACTGCGGGCTGCGAAGACGCAGGACGCAGGACGCAGGACGCAGGACGATTGCGTGACGTTAGATCAGGTACAATTCCGAAGAAAAGGTCATTCGCGTGATCTTGCTGGTCAACGATGACGGGGTCGACCATCCTGGTCTGCGGGCAATGTACCGCGCCCTGCGCCGGCGCTTAGGTAAGCCGGTGGTGGTGGTGGTGCCCGCGCTACAACGCTCTGGGCAGGCGCATGCGATCACATTGGATCGCGCCCTGCCGGTGAGCAGCCGCCTTGATGGCGATTTCTTTGCATTCGTCGTTGATGGAACGCCAACCGACTGCGTGAAATTGGGCCTGACCACGATCATGCCGGAAAAGCCGCAACTGGTCGTCAGCGGTATCAATGATGGCGCGAATTGCGGCCGCAGCTTGTTCTATAGCGGCACGGTCGGCGCCGCTTTGGAAGCCGCCGTCGAAGGCCACGCGTCGATGGCAGTCAACCGCGACCACGGTAGCGGTGGCTTCGACGCCGCCGCCGATCTCGCCGCCGAAGTAGCCTCGTGGCTGATAGGCCGCAGTGAATATCGAGGGCGCACCGTCAATTTGAATATTCCCGCTGGCGAAAGGGAACGCTGGCAACCGCTGCTGGTCGCCAAGCACGGCCACAGCGGCTTCCGCGAATCTTACCGCGCCGTCCGCGAAAACCGCGACCAGCTCGCCTGGCGCCTGCACGGCGACTGGGTCGCCGCCGCCGACGACGGCGACAGCGACGCCCACCGCTTGGCCGCAGGGCACCCGGTTCTCACCTTATTGCGTCCAGATTTGAATGACGATCAGGAAACTTTACGGAAATTGGTTTCTCGCCGCTCACCAACGGTTGGACAATCCTAATGTTTCATCTTTTTTTTCAACTTGGATCGCCGTGTAAGTCGTCCGGCGTCCGGCGTCCGGCGTCCGGCGTCTCGAATTCGATCCTGTCCTGCGTCTTCGCACTTCACGAAGTCCGAGGTCCGAGGTCCGAGGTCGCTGAGTCATTGGATTGTTCCTGGTCCGGATGTCGGGTAGTCGGGGAGTCCGGTAGTCCTGTTCGCCAGAGGAACCGTGAATTAAATGTCGCCCAGGTATGCATAGAATGTGAATTTAGACGCACCCCCCGCGCTGCCGAGCGGCTGCGGGACCTAGGACCTCGGACTTCGGACTTCGGACTCCCTAAAGAATGGTCCTGTAACACAAAAAATACGCTGCTTCTGAAACAGCAGTTATGGATAAATCATGACTGACGTAGCCGTCAAAGTCAGTGGATTGGTCAAACGCTTTGGTGGTCAGACCGTCTTGGATGGGGTCAGCTTCGAGGTACATCAGGGGGAAATCATCGCCATCCTGGGGCGTTCCGGCACCGGCAAGAGTGTGTTGCTGAAGACCATCATCGCCTTGATAGATCCGGATGCGGGCGTGGTCGAGGTCCTTGGGCGGAATCTGCATGCCCTCAGCGAGCGTGAACGCTTGGTGGCGCGCCGCGATCTGGGCTATGTTTTCCAAGGCGCGGCCTTGTTTGACAGTCTATCCGTGCTCGAGAATGTCGGCTTTGTCCTCTACCAGGATCGGGTCGACGAAACGGAGATCCGCGAACGCGTGGTGCGGGTGTTGGCGATGGTTGGTCTGGAACAGGCGATTGATAAATACCCGTCTGAATTGTCAGGCGGGATGCAAAAACGGGTCGGCTTGGCGCGCACCCTGATTAACCAACCCAAAGTCATCTGCTTCGATGAACCGACCTCAGGCTTGGATCCGGTGACGACGGCGGTGATTAATCAGATAATTCTGCGTCTGCGCTCGAAATTGGGCGTCGTCTCGCTGGTGGTGACCCATGATCTGCAAAGCGCCTTTTCAATCGCTGACCGCATTCTCCTGCTTGATCGCGGCGCAATAGTCGCCATGGGCACGGCCAACGAGATCCGCGCCAGCAGCAACGCCTGGGTCCAGCGGTTTATTCGCGGCCAAGCTGATCCGGCTGAAATGGCCGACAGCGGCAGCTTCGCGCCGGTACCCATCCGTCACCGCCATCGCACGCCCCTTCCCGATGATCAGCCGCCAGGTTGATCCTACCAAGACTCCTTATTCTCTGGATCGACCATGCCTACCCTGCTTGCTATCTGTACTGCCCTGATGCTTTCTTCCCCCTTGGTCGGCGCCAACTCCCTGACGCATGACGAACTGGGCTTTCGCTTTACCCCTCCTCCCTTCCCGGCCGAGGCGACTGGGCAGGTTTTCATGGTCTTTATGCCCGCCGCTGATGGCTTTGCTGCCAACATCAATCTGCTCGTCCAACCGTTCACCGGGACCTTGGCCGAATATCATCAGGTAACCCAAAAGGAATTCGCGCACGGGGGCCTGGACGTGGTCAGCAGTGACCTGGGTAGCGACGAGATCCGCTACGAATATACCGGCACTATGAATAAGCTGGATCTGCACTGGCTGGCGCGGGCGCGCAAATCCGGCGATCGTATCCACCTGCTCACCGCCACCGGCTTGGCCGCACGCTGGAACGAAGAAGGGCCGCACCTGACCGCCGCCCTAAATTCCTACACTTTGGCAGGCGATGGTAAGGACGTTATTGCGCCGCCCTTGCTCCCGACCGGTCGATAAACGACGCTGCAGTCCCTGCATGCCCCACGCCCCAATATCATTCTGATCAATGCTGATGATCTCGGCTATGGCGATCTGGGTTGTTATGGCTCGACCCTGAATCAGACCCCACACCTGGATCACTTGGCCGCCGAAGGGCTTCGCCTGACCGACTTTTACCAAGCCTCACCCTGGTGTTGACTGTCCCGGGGGGCAATGATGACCGAATGCTATCCACCGCGCATCGGCTTTCAGGACTTTGGCGGTCACAGCGTGCTCTTTCCCGGCCAACCGTATGGACTTGATCCCAGCGAGATCACCATCGCTCGCCAGTTGCAGAATGCCGGCTACGCCACCGCCTGCGTGGGCACATGGCATTGCGGCGATCAACCGGCTTTCCTGCGGGTCAGCATGGCTTCGATTCCTATTTCGGCCTGCCCTACAGTAATGACTTGGGGCGGCAGGCGCGACCGAATGGGAAAACGACGTCGTTCCCGCCCCTGCCTGTGGTGCGCAATAATTCGGTGGTCCAACAGCAACCCGATCAGGACGCCCTGACCGAACGATACGTCGCTGAATGCCAAGCATGTATCAAAACAAAGGCGCAGGTGCCATTTTTTCTCTATCTGGCTCATTTCCATGTCCACCTCCCCCATTACGTCAGCGCCCCATTCCTGAAGCAATCGCGCAATGGTCGCTATGGGGCCGCCGTGGCAGTCATCGATTGGTCGGTGGGGGCAATTCGACACACCCTGGATGAACTCGGTATCGCTGAGAACACGCTCATCCTGTTCACCTCCGATAATGGCTCGCGCGCCCGTGGTGAGGGCGGCAGCAATGGTCCACTCCGCGGCCACAAGACCCAGTCCTGGGAAGGCGGCATGCGCCTGCCCGCGATTCTGCACTGGCCAGCTGGAATTACCGCGGGTCAGGTCCGCTCCGAGGTCTGTTCCAGCCTCGATCTGCTGCCAACCTTCTGTCATCTCGCAGGCATCAATCCACCAACCGATCGCGTCATCGATGGCGGTGATATTTCAGCGCTGCTCCGCGGCGAAAATGTACCTGAACGACCGTTCTTCTATTATGTGCAACACCGGCTCGAAGCTGTGCGCTATGGGCGGTGGAAACGGCATGTGTACAAGGGTGAACAGCCGCATGACGCTCTCTACGACTTGGAGCAGGATCCTGGAGAGACCACGAATCTCGCGCAGCACCAGCCTCAGGTGGTGGCCGAACCTGATGCTCTGCTTGCTGCGTGCCGGCAGGACCTTGGCGATAGCGTGACCGCGACTTCTGGAAACGGCTGCCCTTCACTCGGTGAGGTCAGTGACCCCCAACCGTTGACGACCTATGATCCGGCGCATCCCTACCTCGTCGCCCTGTACGATCTCACCGAAGCGGGATCAGGACGGCGGTCAGGCCAGGCGTTTTTCGACGTTGTCCAAACGACGCTTGAGATCCCGATTCTCTTCCGTGAGCTGATCGATTTTCCGGGTTAGCCCAGCCTGGGTTTCACTGAGGGCAGCCTTGCTTTCCAAGCTGTGCAGGGCTTCGCGCTGCACGCGGCGGACGTGGCCGTAAAATTCGCGATCGCGTTGCTCGCCCAGGGCGCTGCGGGCAGCGGGATCTCCTAGTGATCCCAGCGCCTTGGCCACGGCGGCACGCACGCTGGCCGACGGATCCGCCAACTGGCGTTGCAGAGCAATGCGCACGCGCACCTGGGCGGGAATATGTTCCGCGGCCAAGCGCGCCGCGGCTGCCGCTGCGGCCTGACGGACGGGGCCGCTGCGCTGGCGATCCGCCAACAGCGGCAGGGTTTCGTCAATGGCAGCGGCTTCACCGCTGGCACCCAGGCCGCGAATCGCGCCGATGAGCAGACGATCATTCCAGCTCAACTTGCCCAGGCGACTGCGCAGCAGCGCGGTGGCCCCGGGATGACGCAGCGCTCCGCGGGCGGCAAGGAATTCACCGGCAGTCAGCAGGCTGGGTTCCGCATCGGCACGCTGCACGAGATCTGCAGCCAGCGCTGCGACGATTTCGGGATCGGCCAAGGCGCAGCGCCCCAATGCTTCGGCCACCGCGCGCCGCAGACGCGGCTGCGGGAGATCGGCGGCAGCCTGCAGAGCCGCGATGGCCGCTAGGCTGCGCCATGCGCCCAGGGCAGCGATGGCTTGCCGACGGACTAATTCCGGCTGCTGAGCCGCAGTGGCCAGATCGGCAAGGCTAGCGACGGCGGTCGCGCTCGCGGCGCGTTCACCAAGGGCGACACAGGCGCGGGCCCGCGCCGTGGCCGACAAACCCGGCTCCCGAGCCCGGGCAAGCAGCGCAGCCTCATCGCCGGGCTCGCTCCATTCGACCGGCAGATGGCCATCGGGATCGACCACGACCCAGGTCGGCGCTGCGGAACAGGCCAGGACCAGGTGCTCGTCGCGTCGGCTCATATTCAGGGCGGTGCGCTGGATGATTCCATCGACGCACCACGCCACCACGGTCGGCAGGCGCCACGGCTCTTCTTTATCGGCGAGCTTTTGCGAAATGGTAACACTGATCTGGCCGCGCCCGGCGTCGTGGCTGACGGCCACGCTGATATGCGGATGCCCATCGCGCCGTAACCACTGGGCGAAAAACCAGTCCATGGGCTCGCCGGTAGCGTCTTCGATGGCTTGGCGGAAATCATCGGATTCGACCAGCTCGCCCGCATGTCGAGTGGTATAGAGCGCGATCGCGGCGCGCATGCGTTTTTCACCCAGCAGCTGAGCCAAGTGTTCCAACACCAAGCTGCCTTTTTCGTACGCGACGCGGTCAAACAATTCATAGGCATCATCGTAGCGATTGGTGACCAGCGGTCGCCGATAGCGGCTGGTGTGTTGGTCCAGGTAGTGCTCGCGATTCTCCCACAGCAAAAGGTGGCGGACCTCGCTCTCGTCGCCTTCGTCGCGTGACGCGCGCCAGGCGGCGGTTCCGCGGCATTCCAGCCAGGTGGCGAAGCTTTCGTTGAGCCAGATGTCGCTCCACGCCTTCATGGTCAAAAGATCGCCGTACCACTGATGCACCAATTCATGGATGACCAGATAATCGGCGTCGACATCTTCGGCGGCACGGGTGGCGTCGTCGATCAGCACGCGGTCGGTGATCGTGGTCAACGTCGTGTTCTCCATCCCGCCCCACAAAAATTCATGCACCACGACGTGACCGTAGCGGCTCCAGGAAAATGGCATTCCGGTGTAGTCCGACAACCATTCGATGGCGAAGCGCGTCGCCCGGAAAACCCCGGCTTCATGCGCATGTCCGGCGGGCAGCCAATGCCGAATCGGAATTGCTCGACCCGCCACGACCGCCGCGTCGCTGTCGACGCCGACGAAGTCACCGACTACAATATTCAGCAAATACAGAACATGGGCCTTGGTCTGGGCATACGACGTGCGCAACCAGCCGGGTTCGGCCGGCTGGTGCGCGGTCTGATCGCCATTGGCCAGGGCGACCGTGCCCACGGGGTGGGTGATGGTGACGGCGTAGGTAGAAAAATTGTTCGGGTCATCGAAGCACGGAAACCAATAATGATGATCTTCCATGGCACCCTGAGTCCACGCCATGGCGACCTGGTTGCGGTTCGCATCCGCAGCGATGAAAGTCATTCCCTTCCGCGGCGCGGTGGTGGTGAACGTGATGACCAGCTCCAGCCGCTCCGCGGACTTTTGACGCTCCGCTGACTCTTGATGCTCCCCGGACAAGGCCGCAGTGGCGAGGCTCAAACGGGCGCCCACGTGGCTGAAGGGCACCGGCGCACCGGCGCAGCTGACGGCTTCGATGACTGGACCGTCACAATCCAGATCGACGGTCAGACGTGACGCATGCGGAAAAAAGACGATGGTGTGCGTGACCGTGCCGCGAATGGTGCGCGCGTCGAGATCGATGCGCAGCTCAAGGGCTACCGCATCGACGCGAAACGTGCGCGCACGGATCCAATGAGCGGGGGTGTCGGGAGAGGCGAAATCCAGCATGCCGACAGGCTCGCAGCCGGATCACGGGCGGGAAGCACCAGCCCAGTCAGGCACTATTTCGCCGCAACGGCAGAGCGGCCCATCTGTTCCCAGACCAAGGCGCAGGGCAGGGCACGTTCACCGAGCAGGCCGGCAAGGGTCTCGTCCGACAGACGGACCTGGGCTCGTACCAGATGCCCGTCGCTGTCCTGACTGGGCAACACGCTTTCCATGACCGGCACACCCAGGGGGATTCCCGGCCATTCCGGGGCATCCGTCAGCAGGGGCGCCATAAGCAATTCGCAAGGCTCGGGGTAGAGCAGGATAAATGATCCATCGACTAGGCGGCGGATCAGGAACACTGTTTTGCCACCCGACCGGCAGGGAAGATGCAGCACGATCTCATCATCAAGACGCAAGCCGCGCACCGAAAAGGTGGGCAGGAGTTCCGCTTTGTTTTTCACCCGCACGGGCGGCAGGGCGATGCCATAGGCCTTGCCGTGCAGAGCCTGCCAGGTGCCGGTCGAGATCAGTACCTGACTGCGGCCAGCGGTGGCCTCCATGCGTTGGGCGGTATTGACCGTATCGCCTAAAACGGTGTATTCGATGCGCTGTTCGTAGCCTATATTACCGGCAGTGACTGGTCCGGTATTGACCCCGATACCATGCGCCAGCTGGGGACCGCCTTCGTGCTGTTGCAGGCTGTTGAAGCCGATCAGCACATTTTGCATCATCAATGCTGCCTGGGTCGCCTGCAGGGCCGAGTCACCCTTGTCGATCGGCACGCCCCACACGGCCATGATCGCATCACCCATAAATTTATCGACGCTGCCACCATTACGCTGGATGCACGGCACCACGCGCTTGAAATAGGCATTCATCAAGGTGATCAACAGGGCCGGATCGAGGGTCTCGGACAACGCGGTGAAGCCGATGATGTCGCTGAACAGGATCGAGCCGGTGCAGGTCCGCCCGCCGACCGCGATGTCAAGCTGTCCATCAATGACTTGCTGCACCACAGGGCCGGGCAGGAAACGCATCAAGTTGTTACGAGTGGTCGCTTCCTGCGACACTTTTTTCAGCAACAAAGCATTATTGAGAGCAATCGCCGCTTGTTGGCTGACTGCCAGGGCCAATTCCAGGTCCGGCTTGGCAAAGGCGCGATGACGGTCCGGCGTGTCGAGTTGAAGGAGGCCCAAGACCTCTTCGCCGACCAGCAGCGGCACCACCATCGCGCTGCGGATTTTCAGACTGACGATGGACATGCCCTGGTCGAAGTCGCCGCCCTTGGACGAATCAAAGAGGATCGCCGCCTTGGTGCTCAAGGCGTGGCGGCAGATCGAGGTCGATACGCTGAGGTTCTCGGTCATGCCGCCATCACGACTGCGGATCGCGCGTGGCTCGAGCTGGTTGACGTCGTGGCCAGTCATCAGAAAGCCACGATCGGTTTGCGGGAACACCTCGAACAAGGTCTCCAGGATTCCGGCGAAGATTTCGTCGATCTTATCGATATTCACCAGGGTATGCGAGACCTTGATGATCGCGGCTAGGCGCTGGGCCAGGACCTCGGGCGACTGGTTGCGCTGGGCGAGATCCGCGACCGACAGGACGATGCTCTGGCTGAGGTCCTCGTCCTGTTCGCGGAAATCAAAAATCGAACTGGATGCCCCGCTATCGTCATCGCCACCCTGGAGCTGATAGCGCAGGCGGGTCTCTCCCAGGCGCACCACGTCGTCGATCTCAAGACGGACCGGCGCGGTCAGGCGGACCTCATTAAGGTAGGTCCCATTGGAGGAATTATTGTCGGCGATCATCACCGATTGACCGTCGAAGATAAATTTACAATGCTGACGGCTGGCGTTGGGATCCGGTGCCTCGATCTGGCATTCCGGACTGCGCCCTGCGATCATGGTCCGATTGACCGTGACCAGCTGCCCCGCGCGCGCGCCCGTCAGGAAGACCAGCTCATGCATCGCAGTGCATCCTAGAAGCCAGCGACTTGGCGGAAAGACCTGAGCACAGGCATGGACACGGGTGATCTCCGGTGGAAACGGCGTAAACGGGTGTTCAACGCATCATATGCAACACCAGGCAGGCTGCCGCGGCAACCCACCCAGCGATTGCGGCGATCATCAGAAAGGCATTCAGGCCGACCTGGGCCTTCAGGCGCGCTTCGAGCTGGGTGATGCGATCCTTTTCGGCCGAGATCACATTCATGATCTGGCTGCGCGAGGTCGGCAGCTTGCCGTCTCCGGCGGCGAGTTCGAGTTTCAATAGCTCCAAATCAGCGATCAGTTCGTCGGAAGTCTGATAGCGATCAATGGGATCCTTGGCCACCATCTTCTTGATCAGGCGCACCATGTCTTTGGGCAGATCCTTGCGCAGCTTGTCGATATCCGGTGGCTCGGTGTCGATATGGTCACGCATCACCTTGCTGCACGAACCCCGAAACAGGGTGTCGCCCGTGAGCATGTGGAACAGGCTGGCGCCCAGCGAATAAATGTCGCTGCGCACGTCGAGATTGCGTTCGCCACGCGCCTGTTCGGGGCTGATGTAATCGGGCGTGCCGATGGTGGTGCCCTCTTGCATCAATTCGGTGTCGTACACGGATTGGATGAAACCGAAGTCACCGAGTTTAACGGTGCCATCCTTGGTCATCATGATATTCGCGGGCTTGATGTCGCGATGCACAATGTCGTTGGCGCTGAGATATTTCAGCGCCTGGCCGACCTGGAGCACGATATCGACCGTCTTTTCCAAGGGCATGCGGCTTTCGTGCTTGATCAGGTCCTCGACGGTGACGCCGTCGATGTATTCCATGGAGAAGTAATATTTTCCCTGATATTTGCCGACGTCGTAAACCTGGATCAGATTGACGTGCGACAGTTTACCGGCCGCGCGGGCTTCGAGCAGGAAACGCTTGCGGAATTCTTCGTCGTCGGCCCACTTCGGATGCAGGATTTTCAGCGCGACCGTACGGTGCATGGTCAACTGCTCGGCAAGGTAGACCTCACCCATGCCGCCTTCTCCGATACGGCGGTTGAGCTTGTAGCCGGCGATCTGCTTTTTGACCAGCAGGCCCCCTTCGGACTTGGCGCGCTCATCGCGGATGATCCGGCGCATCGCCTTGGACAGGCGCTCGGCGGTCTGGGCGTCGACCCAGTTGTTTTTGACCAGGATCTCGGGCAGACCCTTGCCCCCCTGCTTGACCTCGTCCATCGCCGCATCGAACTGGTCCGGCGTGATCAGCCGTCCCTCAATGGCGAGCTGGCCATAGCGGAAATCCTCATCAACTTCGACCGTCGTATCGTTCACGTCGACCAGCCTCGCTTGTGGGCGATCCTGCGCAATTGCACACCCCTGCACGAGTTGCATGGGAATTCCGGATAGCCCTCTAGGTGATTCTAGCCCACGTACGGTCGCCGGCCAACACGGACCTGGGACCCTCGTCGCCGGGTGCCTCCATCTGTACCACGCACCTGCAGTTGCCCAGCGTGGTGGAGACCCCAGGCTTGCCACGCGCACGGGGTCATAGAACGTGCTTCCACCGCGGAGGTTGCATGAGCGAATTCTACCTGAAATCCCACGAATGGGCCCGTCTCGACGGCGATACCGTGGTCATCGGGCTGTCTCCCTTCGCCGCGGGCGAGGTCGGTGAGATTATCCACGTCGAGTTGCCCAAGCTCGGAACCACGGTCAACCGCGGCAAGCCGTGCGCGGAAATCGAATCGGTCAAGTCGGTGAATGACTATTACAGCCCGGTTGATGGCACGGTCATTGCCATCAACACGGCGCTCGGTAATGCCCCTGAGACCGTGAATCAGGATCCCCTGGCCAGCGGCTGGTTCGCCCGCATCAGGCCCGCCGCCGCTGACCCGCTCGACGGCCTCATGAACAAAAACGCCTACGAAGCCCAGATCCGCGCTTGAGCAAGCGCCGGCGACTCGGAGGCCCCCGCGGCGACCGTTCAGGCACCGAACGTGCACGCAGCGTGCGTTCAGCCGCGGCGACTGCGGCAGCGACCGAACCCGCGCCCCCGCCACCACCCCGGCAGCGCATCGGTATCGGCTACGACATCCACCGCCTGGAAGCCGGCGACGGTATCGCGTGCGCCGGGATTCTGATTCCCTGTCCGTATAAGGTCATCGCGCACAGCGACGGCGACGTCGTTTTGCACGCCCTGTGCGATGCGCTTTTAGGTGCAGTCGCCGCGGGTGACCTCGGCGAACATTTCCCCGACACCGATCCGGCGCATCGTGGCCGCGATTCCGCCCAGTTCATCGCTGCTGTGCGTGCCCTGCCGGCGCTGGCCGACTGGCGCATCTTGAATTGCGACATCAACATCATCGCCCAAGCCCCACGCCTGGGCCCGCACAAACCCGCCATGCGCGCCCGCGTCGCAGAATTGCTCGGCATTCCTCTCGACTGCGTCGGCCTCAAAGCCAGGACGAATGAGGAATGTGATGCGGTTGGGCAAAAACAGGCGATTGTGGCGCACGCTGTTATTTTGTTGTCGCGTTAAATCATAGTGTTTTCTGTCCGAGGTCCGAGGTCCGAGGTCTTGTTGGCGAGGTGACCGAATGGGACGGAAGTATTCGTTCAATGACCGTAACAAACCCCATTCAATATGAGGCTGTTCCTAACAATATCTCCGTCCTGGTAAAATCACAAACCGAAGGCCCTATTTGCTGCCTGTAGACCTAGGACTTCGGACCTCGGACATAGGACGGCATTAGACTTAGGATTGCGTTAGACTGAGGACTGCGTTAAACGAATGAAGGCATAAGAATAAAAACACCCCAGCACATTGCTGTACTGGGGTGGGTGTTCCGTCCAGGTGTGGGCTGGACGGGTTTGCCTTCACCGGCGGCGAGCCTGGACCGCGGAGTGAAGATGCGGTGAAGGCCTGACCAAGAAGCGCGCTCAGGGAATGGTGATGGTCTCGGCGTTGCGCAGAAGATTGGCATTCAGGGTCTGCAGCTCTTCTGCATCAGCGAGAACACGCAGATTCTTACCCGGTACCGTGTTGTAGGCGGGCACATGGGTGGCGAGTAAATCGCGGACCTGTTTGAAGTCGGCAATTGCAGTGCGCAGGGCTTCGCGACGGGCGGGGTCGGTCACGGACTTGGCCCGCGTATAGGCTACCACGCCATGGTCGAAAAGGTCACGCGCTTGGGCGATGCCGGCTTCGTGCTCGGCCCGTTTGCTGGCGATTTCCCCGCTCGGAAGCTTCTGTGCGTCCGGGTCCGTAGTGGTCGGCGGTGGATTTTCAGCCGGCGGGCGATTGAGATATGCCTTGGCTTTATCCAACAATTCATCGGCGGTTTCATACGCGGTGTGCGCGGCGCGCTGGGCACCTTCGACATAAGGCTGCGCCTCGTCACGGCCAATGCCCCACCACGTCGCATCAAATACGCGGAAGGTCCACGCCCCGGTACGGCGGTGATTGGCCCAGGTCGCAAAAATCAGAATCAGGACCAATAGGAGCAGGGCGAGCCCGACCACGTTGCGCAACAGGCGCCCCATCAGCGAGGGTCTGGTTTTGACGGTGACCGATTCGGTCATGGCAGGACTCCATTCATTAAGCCACCTTGAACCGGTACTGGTCCGGCAGGGGCGCGTAAGGCGTTTTCAATTGCTTCGGAGAGGCGTTTGGTGGTCTCTTCCGGCGTCGAGCCGACGAGGTCCACCGCGGCAATGCGGCCATCGGCGCCGATCAGGATCAGGGCCGGAATACCATCGACGTGGAATATCTTTTCCAGCTCGCCGTCCCAGCCAAGCAATTCGCCGACAATGGGATATTCCATGCGGTGACGCTTGATAAAATCCGGTAATTGACCAGCGGTTTCCTTGGTATCCAGGCTCACCCCGATGGTGATCAGTCCGCGCTTGGCATAGCGCTGCTGCACGGCGGATACCACCGGCGCGACGGCCAGACATGGCTGACACCAGGTGGCGAAATAATCGAGGAGGACGACCGAGCCTTTGAAGGTGGCCAGATCGATATTCCCAGCCTGACCGTCAATGCGTTTAGCCTGAAACGGCGGCGCGGGCTGCCCGATTAATTGCTGGCCCGCGGTCAGGGCGGCACTGGCGACCTGGGCCATGGCCGGATCTTCCCGATGCGCCTGCAGCCAGGCGGTGATGGCTTCGGGATCGGGCTCTGGGCGCTCCATCGCGAGTAGGCGCAGGAGGTAGACAGGCACCCGATCTTCGGGCGGGGCATCTGCCAACAGGGCCAGGGCGCGGTCATAGGCAGCCAGCGCGTCGGGAATGCGGGCAGCCAACACCTGGCGGGCGGCCTCGGCGGTCAGGGCCCGCACCTGCACGCTGCGGGGCGCTTTGCCCTGCGGCCAGGCGCCGGCCAGCGGGGCTGGCAGCGCTTCCGGTTTCTCGGCCCGCGCCAGAGCCTCTTGCCACGCCGCGATCCACAGCAGGGCCGCTTCTTCGCGGGTTTTCGCGAGTACGCCCGCGTCGGCGACCAGGGCCGCGGCTATCTTTTGGGCATCGTCGGTGGCGCTAGCTTGCAGCCAAGCCTGGGCCAGGGCTAGGCGCAAGGCGTGGACCTCGGCTGCTGGAAGACCCAAATCCTCGGCGACCAGTTCGGCGATGGCCTCTGCCCGTCGGGTATTGTCGGGCAGCTCGGCGGCAACTGGATCGAGACCGGCGTCGATTTCGGCAAGCAGATCGGCGGCGCTCTGGCCCCAGGCAGAAAGTACCATACCCGCGACGAGGAGGATGCGTAGGGCGTGCGCCCAACGCACTGACTGCTGCATCGTGCCCCACTGTTTGTGCGTCAAGTTCTCCGTCACGTTCTGCGTCATGGCCACATCCTTGCCACCCAGGTCGTTGTGGGAATCCGCAATACCGCTGAGTTTCCGGCGCTGGCCATCACCGCTCACGCAGGCGATGGATCAGGGCGATGGCAGTCGGATGCAGGGCGCCATTGCTGAGCACCGCATCGCCCGATCGTAGATTGCGCCCACCGTCCAGATCGCTCCAACGGCCACCGGCCTCCTCGACGATCAGGCTCGACGCGGCGATGTCCCAGACTTGCAGACCCGGTTCGACGCACACCTCGAGGCGCCCGCTGGCGACCAGCATATGGGTATAGGCATCGCCGCCGCCCCGCTGGACATGAGTACCCGCGCTGAACGCGCGAAAAACCGCCTCTAAACGGTATTTCTTGAACCATTCGAAGGTATAATAGCCGAAGCCCGCTTGGCTGAGATCGCTGACCCCGCTGACGCGAATGGGCTGGCCATTACGGCGGGCGCCGCCATCGCGCACGGCGTCATACCATTCTACCAAGGCCGGAAATCCGACCGCGCTCGCCACGACCTGCTCTTCCCCGCCCACGGTTTCAACACAGGCGATCAACACCGACCACAACGGGATGCCGAGGACAAAATTGCGGGTGCCATCGATGGGATCGACAATCCAGGTGCGATTGCTGGGGGCATCCGTGCTGCCATCCAGGCGCGTTGCGGTACCGGTTTCCTCGCCCAGCCAGCCATCGTCGGGACAGGCGTTGCCGATCACCGCGCGCGCGGCGGCCTCGGCGGCGCGGTCGGCATTGGTGACCGGACTGGCGTCCGCCTTGGTCTCGACGCTGAGATCGCTGCGCTCAAACCACGGCAGAGCTGCCGCCCCGGCCGCCCGAGCTGCCGCTTGGGCAATTGCCCCCGCCTGCCACCATGATGCACGCACCGCCATCGGAATCCCCTTCTGTGGGTGGTACCATGCCGCCGGGGGTCAACCTTCCAAGCGGCGGGAGGGCGGAGGCGAGCGCTCCCAATCTGCCCCTCCCCTGACTGGCCTGTGCCCCCACTTTTCCCGGAACTGCCCATGGCTCACTCTACTGACGATCTGGATGCCCACTCGACCGCCGTGGACAATGATCCGGTTGCGGTGTATGCCTCTACTGCCATGGGTAGCGACGCAGTTCAGGTCGGCTCGGAAGTCTTCGGCTATCGCCTCACCGCGGTCCTAGGCAAAGGCGGCATGGGCACCGTTTACCGCGCAGAACAGTTGAGCCTGCGCCGCGAGGTCGCGGTCAAAGTCCTGCACAGCGCCCGCATCCGTAATCAGGAACAGGTCGATCGCTTTCTGGCCGAGGCACGCGCCGCAGGTCGCTTAAATCATCCCAATTTGGTTGCCGTCCATGACGCGCACGCGGACGCCAGCCAGGGCCTGTACTGCTATTCGATGGAATTGGTCCAGGGCGCTACTCTCAGTAAACTCCTGAAGGATCGCGGCCCCCTGCCACGGCCAACCGCATTACACATTCTCTTTCAGGTCGCCAAAGCTTTGGGCCACGCCCATAAAAACGGCCTGGTCCACCGCGATGTCAAACCGGATAATATTTTAGTGACAGCCCAGGGCTCGGCCAAACTCGCGGATCTTGGCCTAGTCCGAGATCGCCTGGAAGGCATCACCCCGTCCAGCGCCGGTGGCCGTCGCCTGACCATTGTCGGCACCCCGGAATACAGCGCCCCCGAACAAAGCCGGAATCCCGAACGGGCCTCGCCCGCCAGCGATTGCTACAGCCTGGGCGCGGTGTTCTACACCATGCTCCTCGGCCGCCCGCCGTTCACGGGTGAGACCATCATCGATCTGATCGTGCGCGTGGCCACCGACGCCCCGATCCTTCCCGCCAATCTCAACCCAGATTGCCGTCGCCTGCTCGAGATCCTGTTGGCCAAGGCCCCGGAAAATCGCTACGCCACCGGCGACGAACTCGCCGCCGCCCTGGAAGCCATCGCCAAAGGCCGCGAAGTTCCCGACCCGCAACATAAGCCCAGCGAAAATGACGAAACCAAAGGCTCAATGACCAGCGTCGACGCCGAACCGACCGAAACGCCCGGGCCCAGTCGTTCCGCCCGCAGGCGGGTTGTGCGCAGACGTAGATAATTATTTTCCCAGGGATTTTTTTGATTCCTCGTCACTTGGAGTGGGAATTGACGATGGGCTTGATTCCGCTCACATATCCGCTGGTCCGGCTGAATTCGAATGTTCGATATCCTCGAGCGCATGCCTTCATGGCCTGCAGGAGACTATTGAACCCTTCCCGGATCCCATTGCTGAGGTGCGTCTTGGTTCAGTTGACGACCATTTTCCAGTGGCGGCGAATAGACGTCGCCGCCGTTTCCATTTCGGGTATTCCCGAGCTGAGGGCTGCCGTAATCCATCCCTTCAATATCCCCTTGGAGGCCACGGGGCCTTTTTGTTTGAAGAAGTCATCAAAGGCCAAGCGAGGCTGGCAGGACCGCGCAGTCTCCCTATTCCGCCGCGTGATATCCCGCAGGATTTCTTGCTCTTCCGTGCTGAGTCGGCTGGGTCCCTTGACGAGGGCATATCGGGAGCCCACGAGACAGGGCTGATCGCGCTGCTCACGGCGGCGGACCGCATTCACGGCGTCACTGACGAGCTTGACGATAGGGAAGCGATCTCGGGTCACTTTCGCGTTGGGCACATGCGCGGCCACGCCGCTTAAGAAGGCCTCACTCATATCGCAGGTCACGTCGCGAATGGACTTCGGGTCCACGCCTTTTCTCCGCAAAAATGCCGCAAATTCCGCCACGGTCGCTTGCCCCTTCCCCTTCGTAATGAAAACCACGCGATGGGTATCAAGGTTTATAAACACCGTGCTCTATTGATGACGTCTGCGCCGGCTGGTCTCATCCATGCCGACTCGACGTAATTTTGACACGTCCTGCGATTCGACCGCCTGCCGCGTATACCACTCTCATATACGCCAGAGCTTCTTGTCGGCTAAGCGGTCGATGCGCGACATCTGGGCCACCGGCATCCCCTTTCCCATCTCCAGCACCAAACCCTCTAAAAGAAGCGTATACCCACTCCCCGGCCGCGCCCACGGCACCTCCATGGTCAGCACATGACCGGCCTCACCGCGCACCAGAGGCACCTCCGCAGGGAGATACGTCTTCTGTTGCCAAAAATCCATATGTCGCCATTTCTGCGGTCGATAATCGTGCACATGAACCCCGGCTTTGCCGCATTCTCGACACACGGGAAGCACATGGCTGCGACGAGAGCGGATGTGCAGCGGATGTGCTGATGCATTTCCTGCTGCTGGGCATCAAAATCCACGGACCCAACTTCCCCGTCAGGACCGAGGCCAAGCGCTGCGGCGAGGAGGTCTCGATTATCCATGACCCACTTACCGGATGGTGAATTTCCACCTCAATTGACGAGGAACCTATAAATGTGGCAGCCGATGTGCTGCTTCAGGCTGAGAAAGCATAAATCCTTATAGGGAATTCCATGGTGATCCAACCAGATGAACATCGACCAGCGAGCCCAGGTTCCACTCCGGAAAGTCATATCCCGGATCGGGAGCCAACGACTCGACCGGCACCCCCAGCCATTCGGCAGCAATGGGCCGGAGCGCCGCGGTGTAGTCGGCGCAGACCCCGGCGAGGTCGACCCCGAAGATAAACGGCGATTCAAGCATGGGAGCTCCCATCGTGAGTATTCCCCTTCAGCTTGCCCAGGAAAGAGGCTGCCGGTATCCTTGGCCTGATCACCGCATCCCTTGGCGTCGTCTTCGTATTGACGCTCCTCCAATGGCACCAACCAGGACCCACATGCCTTCACGTGCCAACCATTCGGGACCGGACCGCTCTCCTCTTTCACGGGCAACCCTGATTCGGCTGATTGATTCGCTCGACCATATTCCCGAAGAATCTGACACGGACGGCGGGATGATTAACGAGGGCAAAGCAGCGTGGATACGCGATCTGAGCATTGGCGCTAAATGCTTCAACGCCATTCTGGGGGAAGATTTCATGCTCGCCTGCCTTGAGCATTTCTTCACGGAAAGTGATCCAATATTCCAGGGGAAGGTGGAGGTCCACCGGGAGAGTTTGTCCCGTCAAAAGGCCAAGAAAGGCCAGCATCGATCTCAAATTGATGCCTGGATCCGCGTCGGGGACGCCTGGTATCTTACGGAAGTGAAGAATTGGAGTGCGCGATCCCTAGGCGGCCGTTCTCAGCCCAGGCAGGAAGTCCGGGGCGTCTCCGAGGAAGAGGGGAACATCATTTGGACAAAACAATATGAGGCTTCTTTCAAAGACTCGAATGACCGTACGTTGCGTAAATTATTTTATGATTATACACCGCCCTCTCCTCCCAAGGAGGAGATACGTCGCCTTCTGGCCGTATGGGACCCGGTCTATCCTGCCTCGGGAACGCTTTGTCCGCCCGGTGCCTTTTTCTGGAAAAACGTCGTAGCCAATTATGTTCCAGACCCTGGTGATCAGTCACCCGCCTCAGCCATGCAGTCGCCACCATTCTTCGTTTTCTCGCTCTCCCGCTACCTTCGTCACTTGGTCAGCAATTCGGAATTTCCTGGCCTTTCGCTCAATCTGGAGCCACTGCGGCGCAGGCTTTCGGTGGTCAATGCGTTGATGCACGAGGCTATTACGCCGCCTGCCGAGATCGATTCACAACCAAACGACAATACCTTGATTGTCTCCATCAGTCAAAGTTGGGGAGCAAATGGGGCTCATCGTTCAGAAACCCTCATCGACGCTGCCCGCGGATGGTGGTCGGTTCGTCGCGAAAAAGCCGAACACATCCGCATCCTGGTGGCGATCCATCAAGGAACCGTCGTTGGTATTTTCTCTGCCACGAAGCCTCAACAAGGTGCCGACATTCCAGGACGAGGAAATGCCCCAGCCGACGGCTATCGCTTCGAGCTGACGAAGTATATCGGTGGACCACTCACGGTGCACACGGCCTCGGGACTCAGCGGAGGCATCACGCTCAACGAAAAGGCGCCTGACTGTTGCCGACTCTATCAGAGCTTTCGGTACGGCCGCGTCGACACCGGAAAGGCTGGAACGACCCGATCAGCTGCCCCATAGAGCCGCGGTCGGGAAGCCGCTCCGTGACATCTGGGTGTCTCCCAAGGCGACCCCTGACGGGTGCTAGGCTCCAGCACCTCACCGATAAACAGCATTACCCCTGACGCCTTCGCGCTCCTTCTTTACCCACTCTCTCGCGGAGGTCCTCCCATCACGACCTCCAGCCCGTCGCTCCACGGAAGACCCGACACCATGGCCAACCCCCTTCGTTTATTGCACACCTCTGATTGGCACCTTGGGGCGAACTTCCACGGCCAGGATCGTTCGACGGACGAACAAGAGGCGCTGGATCAGATCGTTCAGGCCTGCTGCGACCACCAGGTGGACGTTGTGCTTATTGCTGGCGACATTTTTGATATCGCCAATCCGGCTGCCGATGCCATGCAACGGTATTTCAATACGCTCCAAAAATTGGTGACCTCGGCGGGGGTGGGAACCGTCGTGGTTATTGCTGGGAATCACGATTCTGGCGGCAGGCTTGCGGCTCCGCGTGATTTAATGGTGGTTTCTCGCGTAGTGGTTCGCGGAACGCTCGCGCGCAACGATGATCCCCGTGAATGCATAGTAACTCTCACCGATCGTGAGGGGCATCCCTGTGTCGTGGTGGCAGCGGTTCCCTATTTAAGTGAACGCGATTTAGAATTGCCACCCGCAAGTGGCGATATGACCCTGCGCCAAGCGGCGGCCATGGAGCAACGGTTCGCCGCCATTAATGCCGCTGCCCGCCAGGAAGCAGAGCGATTGCAGCTTCCCGTGGTCGCCATGGCGCACTGCTTCGCGCGGTCTGGCATTATTGGCGGCAATGAACGACCGGTAATTTCTGAAGCGATCGGCAATCTCGGCCAAGTCGACCTGGCCTCACTGGCGACGGGAACGGCCTATACCGCTCTGGGACATCTGCATCGACCGCAGCGGGTCGGTGGCAAAGAGCATTGGCGGTACAGCGGCAGTCTGCTGCCCACCGGCTTCGATGAAATTCATCGAACGTGTTCGCTGACCCTGGCCACGGTGAACGAAGGGAAAACGCACATAACGTCTATTCCACTCACGCGATCACGGGCCTATGCCAACCTAGAAGGTGATCCTGATTCGTTGCGACACGCCATTGCTGCCTTACCCAGACCGACGGATCAGGAACGCCCAGGTTTTCTTCGCGCGGTGGTACACCTTGCCGAGCCGCGACCCAATATTGCCGCAGAGATCGCCGATTGGGCCCGTGAACGGAGATGGCAGCTGCTGCGTATCGAACGCGCCCGCGTCGACCCTCGCCGAGATGGTCAGGATCTTCAGGATCGTGCGCCTACCACACAGCTGCCCACGCCAGAAACTATCCAGCCCGAGACCGTTTTTCGCGCCGCGTATAAGCAACGATTTCCAGAAACAGAACCGTCACCGGCCTTGCTTGCCGCATTCCACGAATTACTCGTCGCTGATGCCGCCGAAGGTGATGTCTGATGCGCATTGAATCTATTTCCATCACGTCCTTGGCGAGCCTGCAAGGCGCGCAGCCGACTATTGAGCTTGCCGGTGCGGATTTTGCTGACGCTGGGCTGATCGCGGTGACGGGTCCGACCGGGGCCGGTAAAAGTACCATCTTTGACGCGGTGTGCTTGGCGTTGTATGGCCGCACCCCGCGCCTGCGTAAAAACGATGTCGATCCGCGAGAATTATTGAGTCGTGGGTGCGCCGAAGGCGAAGTGCGCGTGGGCTTGAAACTGGATGATGGTTCTCGGCGTCTGGCAGTGTGGCACGTGCGACGGGCGCGTCAGCGTGCGGATGGCGCCCTGCAAGAAGCCAAAGTGGTCCTGTATGACGTCGCCGATATGGCGAGCCCCATTGCGGCGGGGGTCAAATCCGTTGCGGAGCGTCTCCAACAGGATCTCGGCCTCTCCTTCGATCAATTCACTGCCGTGGTTATGCTCAGCCAAGGCGAATTCGCCCGTTTTCTTAAAGAAAAGGATGATGGCAAAGCCGCCCTGCTCGAGAAACTCACCGGAACCGATATATACTCGCGACTGAGTCAGTCCGCGCATGCTCGTTATACGCAAGCCCAACGGGCGATTGAAGCCCTTCAAGATCGAGCAGGCGGCATCCACATTTTGAGCGAAGAAAACAGCGAGGAGCTTCGGCAACAATGTGAGCACCTGAAGACGGCTTGCGAAGCCATCAGCGCGGAATGGAACGCCGGGCAGAAAATCGCCACCTGGTGGCAAAAACGCGTGGAATTGGCGGCGAACCAGTTGCAGGCCCAAGCGGCTCTCGCCACCTGCGCACACCAATTAACCGGCACCCAGCCCAAACGACAGCAACTTCTGCGCGGCAAAGAGGCGCTCGCCGTCAGCGTAGACATGACGCGCTGGCAAGAAACACAAAAGGCCCAGGTCGTCGCCACGGCAACAGCCGTAAAAACCGCAGATGCCGTCATGCATACCGCACGAACCCACGAACGGGATCTAGAAAAACTGATCCGTGAAACGGCGCGCACCCAGCAGTGGATCGCCTCCGTCGATCAGACCGAACACGCGAGTCGTGCTGATGGCGTATTAGACGCTGCCAGACTGAAAAGTCTGGCTTCACTGCGGCAGAAAACCCTCCACGCGCTCACGGCCGCCACCGAGGCAGCAAGCCATCAGCAACAAGCGCAGGTGACGGTCCAGAAAGAGACGGCACAACACGCAACCAATACTGCGGCCTTGGAAAAGGGGCAGCAATCGCTGGTGGTCATTCAGACGGCAAAATCCGTCAGCGAAAAAACGCTCGCACACGCTCTCGAAGCTGGCGATCTCATTACACAAGAAGCCAGGACCGCTGGCTACGGCAAGGCCATCACGCTCGTGAAAAAGGCGGCGGGCATCGAGGCCACGGTGGTCGGCCTGAGCACCATGCTCACCGATACCGAGGCGCAATCGGGCACAGCGCAGGCAAAACACGCCAAGACCACCAAGGCGTATGCCGCCGTCCAGCAATCCGTCACCACCACCGAAGAATCCCATCAGCGCATCGTTGAAGCAGCCAAGCTGGAGGCCTTCGCGCACCTGGTCGTCGATGGGCAGCCCTGCCCGTTATGCGGCGCGCGTGAGCACCCTGGATTATCCGAAGCGGCGCCGAGCCTGGTGAAAGAATCCGCCGACCTGCTTGAGCGTCTGCGCAAAGAAGCCAAAACGCTCGAAAAACAGCGTGTTCAGGAAACTGAACACCTGGATGCGCTCAAAGAGACGCTCGCGAATACCCGGCAAGACCTTACCGGGTCAGAAAAAGAGCGCAGTTTTCTGACCACCCAGTGGGGCGAATTGTGCACGGTCTGCCCAGACCTCACGCCTTCGTATGCAACCTCAAGCGAAAAAGATCTCACCGCCCAGGGCGCCCTACACACCAAGCGACTCGCCATGCTTCGTACCCTTCTCGCTGATGATCACGCCCTTGAACAGCACCAGAAGACTAGTGAAAAAAATCTCGCCGCCCTGGAAAAGGCCTGCGCGCAATCAGCGGCCTTGCAGAAAGCGGCGCTGGAAGACGCCGAACGTCGACAGAAGGAACGCGAGCGCTTTGATACAGCCTGCGTTCACGCGCATCACGAACTCCGCTCCGACCTGGAAGCCGTAGCCGCAGCACTCGTCGAATTGGCTCCTCCGGAAGATAAACAGGAACCATGGCTGACATCACTGGAAGGTCGCTTTGAGCGGCGAAAGCAGATGATGGATGTCCACCGTCGAGCCCATGAACTTGCGGATCTGGAGATAGCCAGTGCGCTGGGATTGATGCCAGCGGGAACCCTGCTCGCGGGGAATGATCTCACCCTTCCACCACCGACCGTTTCAGAACTCATAGCTTGCCAGGAATCCATTCGACTGGCTCTGACTGAGTGTCGAAGCGCACAGCAGCTGTGGGAGAAAGCCCGCGACCGAAACGCGACCGCTCAGGCCGAAGCGGCCTCCCTGCTCGAAGTCGAAAAGAAAGCGCAGGCTACGGCGCAGACGGCCCTTGTTGCGCGTGGATTTGTCAACGTGGAGGCCTGGACGGCGGCCTCCCTGAAACCGGAAGACCTTCGCGCCATCGAAGCGGAATTGAACGGTCTTGACCAACAGCATGCGCAAGCGTTGGGCACGACGAAACACGTGACCACTCAGCTTGACGCGCATCTCGTGCAGGCGCACGAGATGGCCATCGCGGTGGAGGATTCCGCCCGCACGCTGGCCGAACGGTGTGAAGAAGCCGTTACCGTGGCGACCGATAACGCGCTCAAACGCGATGAATTGCGGACCACATTAGCTCAGACCACGGAGCGGATTACCAACGACAGCAAACAACGCCAAACCCATGCGGACATGCTCGCAGAAATTCAGCAACAGCGTGAAGCCATCCGAGTATGGCAGGATCTCAAAGACATTATCGGCAGCGCCGATGGCACCAAATTCCGGAAAATAGCCCAGGCCATGACCCTAGATCAACTCTTGGAACTGGCCAATCATCGTCTCGACCGCATTGCGCCGCGCTACCAATTATCGCGCTCCCTCGACCAAACCGGTATCGCATCGCTCGAACTCGACGTTATTGATCGCTACCAAGCTGATGAACGGCGATCCGTCGCGACGCTGTCGGGTGGGGAAACGTTTTTGACCTCGCTTGCGTTGGCCCTCGCGCTTGCGGACCTGCGCCGCGGCAGCCTGCGCATCGGGACGCTCTTTATTGACGAAGGTTTTGGAACCCTTGATAGCGAGACCCTCGATCAAGCCTTGGCCGTCTTGGAAAGCCTGCAAGCCGAACAAGGCACCCAGATCCTGTTGATCAGCCACGTCGGGGCCCTTCAGGATCGCATTGAAAATAATATTCAGGTGCAGCCATTAGGCTCAGGGCGGAGTCGCATCCGACTTTTTACATCCCAGGGCGACGTAACCCCAGCAGTCGACACCACGATCCTTCAATCTCCCAGCGGCAGCAACCGCGCGACGTCTTCGCCAGCCATTCCCGATCACGACGATAGCGAAGCCTTTCTCACTGCACTCCGTCAGCAGGGCGGCGAAGCCAGCACCGCCAAGCTGAGGAAGGCCCTGTCGTGGGAACCCGACCAATTTAATCACGTGCGGGCCTATCTCCTGCAGGCTGGATTGATCGGCAATCCCGAAGGCAGCCGCTCGCTGCGCATCGTGAATGCCTAGTGAGGGTATAATGAGGCAAGGCGATTCTGGTCCATCCTGGACTACCCGAGTATATCAATGACCCGCCGTTGGTATTCTGCTGCGTTGATCACCTCATCGTAACGCCATTCGATAAGCGTTATCCCCAATCTTTTGCACAATTCTCGCTTTCTTACATCTCGCTTCTGAACTCCGGCGAGTGCCGCAGCTCCGCCCCAGGCTTCCACTGGAAAATAGTGCTGCTGCCCTTGATGTTCAATGGCCAGGTTACGCTGGGGGACGTACATATCCAATTCCAAATACTCAAGCTCCGGAAGCCGTATGCACAATCGGGTATGGTCATGTCCGAAATGCTCAGCCGTCATCCGCTGCAAGAGCGCCTCGCGCTTCTTGCGTTCTACGTCGACCGTCAAATATCCTTCGGTGTGCACGACCGGATCGCCCGGTTCTGACACATATTTTCTGTGCACAAAGAGAGCTGCCCCAATGACAAGCCTTGGCTCGTCCGGTGCACGTGTAAAATATGAGCTTGGAATATTTTGTGTTTTGGTGTTCTTATCCCGGTTATTGCGCCGGCGCCAATCGGCACCGCCCTTCCAGGATTTATCCAGAAGGTAGCCATCAAGATCCTGAACGACGCCATAGGCTGTTCCATGGCGTTGAAATCCGATTCCTGCCCCACCGCCTACGCAGAGAGCATAGTCAATACCGCTCAGGTAGAGACCATCACCAAGCCTTCCCACTCGGCCGTCTAATTGGGGGCCCGCAAGCAATGATCCGTACTTGTTCGGTTTCTTTTCTTTCATCCGCAGCCGTATGGTCGCCACTGGATCTGAAGCAGAAACGACCACGCCAAGTCGCTCAATCACCTCAACCAGATCCTCTAAGGAATACCTGGGATGCGTGAATCCGCGATGTATGGCGAGGTATCGTTCATGCTGGACAATTAATTCAGGAGATGGCATGGCTAAAGGTCTGCGTTTTGGATGCCGATTCAATCCCCGCTCCCGACATGACCTTCTGCCCCCCCACCAACTTATGCTACCATGGAATTTAAGATAGCCCAATTAGGACAAATCCTCCCGTCTGGGCTAACCATGCCAAACTTCACGCGCAAACGATCGCTTCCTGGGCAAAACATCCACCGTTTAACTCCCGAATGCGTGAACCACTATTTCGGGAGCTCTCCGTCCTCCGTCTCAGCGCATCGCATCGCATCGCTCCTCGCTTCGACGGCTTCCAACGGTCAACTATTCGCGGGTGGCCGAAATAGTGACTCGACGACGATTCCCGAACGGTATCAGTGCAGCTGACGTCACCGTTTTGACCCGCCTGCACGTAGGGGATGGCGCTTATTGGCCCATGGGTTTGCGGATGCGCCCATTTTTTTGTGCGTTTCCGTCCGAGGTCCGCCATTATATGGCAACCAATTTCCGTGCAGCCGCGAGCACCTCCAGATCCCGACGGCGGCCCTTGGCTGACTGGGTCAGCCGGATAAGCGCGTCCGCTTCCTGCCACGTCGCCCATTGTACGCTGGCGGTTTCATCGGCTTGGGGTGGTTGGGTTGATTGATCGTAGACGCCGATGAGGAATTTGGTCGCGGTGGTATCTCCGGCGAACCATCCCGGAATCCAGGTGATGTCGAGAACGGTGCAGCCGAGTTCCTCTTCAATCTCGCGCCGGGCGCACTGTTCGGGGCTCTCGCCGGGGTTGGGCCGCCCTTTGGCAAAGGTCCAGACATAGCCCCCGAAATGGTTGGTGGGCTCGCGCAGAAGAATGCGCTGGCGGTCTTCACTCATAACCACGCCACCATAGGCAGCTTTCATACCCTTGGGGGGATTTACATCGGTGGCGGAATCAAGGTCTTCCAGGACATGCATGGCATCCCAAACCTGATGAGCAGCTATCGTGTGCTGCTTGCTGCACGTCGTTGCCAAACGCGACTTAAAATTGCTATAATCAATTGCCAACGTCATGGCCAGGAGTGCATCCGCTACCTCACGTCGTTCACAGCGGGCTCGTACCGGGTAATCAGTCCCACCGCCATGAATAGTCGCGCTGAGCGTCGGCAGCCATCGTACCCGGAGACGATCCAGGTCCTCGGCGCACCGGGCGCGAATCGTGAGCTGGGTATCGTTTGGTTTCTGAACGATCGAATAGAAGCCGTCTTGGCTGAAAATCCACATGGGGCATTCCTTGGGGGGATGAGGAGATGGGCGGATCATAACAGGGAGCAACGTGGCGTGTGGAAAGTGGGGTTTCCGCAGCAAGGAGCAGAGAAGTACGGTAAAGCGATTCGCAGAGGCCGGCGTTTGCGTGGTGGAACGTGGTGGAATGGAACACCCTGGAGTGGGGCATGCCGTTAGCTACGGTCGGCGGCATGCTCCAATCTGCCAATGACCTGCACCCTATCTTGCGTGATTTGTTACGGCGCGGCCTGTTAGTTCCGGTGCTTGGAGCGGGGATGAGCAAGGGCACGGGAGGCAAGGACTGGGCTACTTTTGTGGCGGATTTAGAAACCGCGGCAGAATTGGTACCTGCCCAAGATGATACCGATTACGCAATGCGAGCCGAGCGCGTATTGCGACTTTTACGATCATCTGATGCATCGGGGGGACGAGTCATTACGGCCATCAAAAAAAGCACGGGGACAGATTCATCAGACACCGCTGGAACCACCCAGCTTGATAATCTGGTTCGACACCGTTGGCCTTTGGTGCTCACCATGAATTATGATGGTTGGTATGAAAAGTCTTTCCGAAAGAAGTGGGGCAACACCTATCCCGATATCGTCACGAAGGGAAGAACGCCAGAAGATTGCTGGAGTGTGATCAGATCCTTAACGACCATCAAATCGCCTTTGTGCTGGGCAATTCATGGGCGCTTCGAAAGTCCAGAGGAGCTGGTCATCACATCGTCAGATTATCGCAACGCATTGCACGACGAACAGCATTTCCGCCGGGCCATTGCGATGGTGATTCGGCAGCGTTCATTGCTGTTTCTTGGCACCAGCATGGATGACCCCCATCTCAACGATGTCCTGGATGAAGACGCACACCATCTTGGCGGCACGTCACTCCCACGATTTGCGATATTTATTGGTAAAAGTATCACCGTAAGCCAAGCGATATACCTGCGCACTGAGCGCGGCATCATTCCCATTCACATGTCAGCCGATGACTTGCCTGAGTGGCTCAATCAACTCTGCTGCACTGAGGTGAGCCGAGGTGGACTCAATGGGATGACCTACGAGCAGACGTTTTCTCAGCAAGGAAATTCCGTAGAAGTCACGTTGAGCAATCGCAAAGTGACACTCGCGGACATTGAAGATACGAACTATTCGTCCCATATCTGGGGCCTGAGTGCGGGTATCGGTGGCACGGGATGGCATGTGGCGGAGTGGGTGTCCAAAATGGGTATTCACCCTCCTGCTGCAGTGGTTCCCCCATCAGGTATATGCGAATCTCAAAAGCATCCCAATGTGTGGTTTGTCCAAAGCCAAAAGCGCTCGGCGGATAAAACGTGGCGCCGTGACCTGCGTGCCATTGGTGAAAATCTCACCCATCTCTTGGATGTCGCCGTAAAGCGGAATGCCCCGGTGCTGCATCTGAATCTGATCGGCGGCGGTGAAGGTCGCGATGATCCGAGTCCGTGGTATCTGATTGCCATGCTGCAAGCGATCCGTTTACATTCTCTAGCGGCACCGGCCTCACAGCTCCGCATCGATATTCATCTCACTGATCGTGACGTGTTGTTCGAACTACTTGGTGGCCGTTTGTCGCCGTCCACGATACTCGCAGGGCCGCCCTGGCCGGTGTGGATTGATGCCTCGCCACTTCGCGAATTGCGCCAGCGTACGACGCTGACGGGACCTGGTGCAACGGTGCATGACCTCATTGCACAGGCTGGTTTCCCTCCTGACAAAATCCGCATTGATATTGAGCCCAGGCCGTCGACAGCCAAAGAATCAATCACCCCACAGAGCACCGTAGCAAGTGCCGGTATTTTGCCCGGGGCCACCCTGAAGCTGAGACATGTCTGACCTTCAACGGACCTTGATCCTGCGGCACCTGCTACGCTTGCTCGTGGGTGAAGATGCCCTGCCGCTCGGCGACATGCGCGATGAATTAGAGGTACTCGGCCTTGTCGAGCCCGCCAGCAGCGCAAAACACCGGGCCACCATAGAGCGAACCCTGCGCAATTACCTTAAGCACCTTCGCGAGGGATGCCTGCGCATCCTCGGCGATCGTTGTGCCTGGATCCAAGGGACAGGTGTCGACGTTGGTCTCGTAGGCGGTGGCAAGGGTCCGTACTATCGTTTGCGCCTACATGACGCAGTCCCGCTGATCGATGCGAACGGTGAGGTTGTCGATAGCGCTGAGGGCGACGCCCTTCTTGCGGCAGGCGGTCTGCTCGCAGTGCCCGGCGGTGGTCCGTTCGCGAACTCGCTCGAACGCCTGCGAACCCGATTGGCTCCAGAGGGACTCCCGATTCATGGCGTTTGGGCCTCAGCGCTGGATACCGGAACCCGCCACGAAGTTTTGCAAGAAGTGCTGCGCGTTCTGCATCGCAATGCTGGTCAATCGCAGAATCGCTCACGGTGCCGACGTTGGCTGCGCCTATCGACCTCAGGCAGTGACCACGTGGTATGGCCCATGGTGGTTCATCCTGCCTGGACGGCCCCGTGCCCTGGCTGGCGGCTGTTGGCCTGGGATGGCGCCTGGAAAGATATTCCGCTCATCAGCGTGGATCGCGCAGTCGCTGGCCCCATGGCCTCGGAACATGGCGTTCATGTACCCGAGAAACTGTCATTAGAAGCCGCCATGCTGCAGGCCTCCGCCTTTATGGGTTCCTGCCCTGGGCCGCTCCATCATGTCGAGATTAGCCTCACCGATAGTCCCGGATGGCTAAGTCGAATGCACTGGGGCGCAGATGAGAAAATGACCACATCGCCGCAGGGCACGATAATCAGTTGTACGACCAGCGATCTCGCTTCGATGCAGGCGTGGATTGGCACCATGGCTGGTGTTCGACTGATCGCCTACAATTTGGCGAATCACGAACTATAGAAAATTTCTACCTGAGCGGTTGTTTGTTGCCAAGTAGGCATCCCTGAAAACGACAGTATCGGTCAACTCGCGCAGATTCGACGACGCCGAGATAGACGGCGGCCTGCCGAATACAGATCCGCCTCCCGAGACAACTGCCATCTACAACAAGGCGGCGCCGACAAGCAGACGTGATTGCGGCACCGGTGTTGGGTTTCCTTGAGGACTGAAATTTCTTGATATGGAAGCATGTTTTGAGTGGGCCCGCTTAAAAAAGGGGCACATCCCATTGGGGAGAAGGTCAGTTGATAGCGAGCTGGGTGATTCTGTGATCGCAGCGTGTTTATTCCCCATATTTTCTGGATCGACAGATCTGAGCGCGGACAGCGAATGGCGCGCGATATAGTGAATCAGCTACGAAGCCATGAAGCACGAGATGAGTTAGAGCCTGTCCCAGAACTGCCTTTTTTCTGAAATCCGCCTTCTCGCACGTGATGCTTGATCTACTCCCTGGATGCAAAACCAACTTTCGCGTTCATTGCGCCGCGCTTTTAGGTGGCGGGGCAGGTCGATGGGGCATTTCGTTTAAAAATCGAAACGAAGGTGCGCGGTGTGGTGGCGTCGCGGTTCGAAGAGCGGGCTTGGGAGTCGGTCAGCTGGCGCTGGCGCGCTGCGACTGGGTACGATTGAGGCGATCCAGGCGGGCGAGGACCCAGAGGTTGTGGGCGAGGGCGGCCCAGGCGATGTATCGCTGTTGGGCGGGGACGCTTTTGGTCGGCAGGTAGTCACCAATGTAGTCACCAATACAGTTTGCTTTGAAGATGCCGATGCGGGCTTCGGTTTGAGCGCGGCGTGTATGGAGTTTCCGGTTGGCCGGGTCAGCGAGATGTTCGTGCATCTCGGCCGGGTTGCGCGGCAGGGTGGCATTGTGAATGCCAAGCGCGGCGAGAGCGGCGTTGTTGGCGGCGGAGGTAAAGCCGCGATCGGTGACAGCGGTGCTTGCGGCGCTGTCGCCCAACGCGGTGCGGATGCGCGTGATGGCAGGCGATAAAAGGGTGCTGTCGTTGACGATGCCGCCGTCGATCAGGTGGCAGTCGAGGATGAGTCCATCGACGGATTCACTCAGCAGCAGTTGCAGGCCGAATTCGACGTCGGATCCCGATTTTCCACGCACGTAAATGCGGGTCTGTGGTTGATAGAAACTGAATATTTTCTGATGGTTGGGGACGACGCGCTCACCAATGATACGCTCGTGCGCTTGGTACACTGCTGCAGGAATTGTGGCCAGGATATGGTCGATACGGGTGATGATGACCTGCGCCTGCGCCCACGACACATCGGTCTGGGACCAGGATTTTTTCAAGAGATCGCAATAGCGACGGCCATGCTGCACCACCGTGCGCATACAGGCCTTCATCTTCCGCAGGGCGCATTTTCGTGCGCGTTTTTTGTCACTCCCCCGCCCACGACGGCTCACTGCGCTCATGGCCATCGTCTGTTGGTTCATCTCGGCGATGAACAATTCGGGCGCGGGCATGCGCGAGATCAAGCCGTGCCGACGGATGGTCAGGATCGCCTTCATAATCGTTCGCGTCGCATCCCGCAGCAATAACCAGTCCACCGGATAATGGATATTCAGCTGGGCGCACGTCGCATCCATCCACACCGCCGACACATCGACGGGCTCGGCAAGCTGCACCCCCGAAACGCCTGCCGCATCGCACCCTGCGGCCTGCTGCAGGAGTCGACGCTGCGCGTCGTGGAGCACCGATGTCGGCACGGACGCCTCCATGCGTTGTCATTGACTCTTGGACGGCACGCGAATGTCACCTCGCAGAGGAATTGCACAAAACCACTGCAGCAAGGGCGATTCAGCCAGATGAACTGAAAACGACCGATGACTCTCATTGCTCAACACCCGGGCGATCGTGCACCGCAACGCCTGGCGCGCACCCTGCTGAAGACGTGCGCGACGGCAATCGGTCAGCGGTAAAGACGTCTTTCCAGGATGTGACTTTTCGTCAGCAGCGCGTTCCCGAGCCATCTGCTGCTCGACAAACTGCGACTCGACCCCGCTGAGCAGCAACAGCTCATCCATCCGCCGCAACAGCGACTCGCGCTCGCGGTAATCGCGATTCCCTTTCACCAACGGCAAGGGCAGCCGGATCATCGTTTGGTGCGCCTGATCGGATGGATATTGCAGCGGCGGGAAGAGCTCTGTGCGGGACGTCATGAAGCTTAAACGGTGCCAATTTGACCATATATGCTGAATTCAGCCATTTTTAGGGGGCCTGAATCACTCAGACGCTGTTGAATTTAGGGCATATTTCAGCGGATTCTGGCTGGGGACAGGCTCTAGATCAACCGGTGCTCTTTTCCGCATATCCCTAGGTATTGACCAAGCGCTTTCCTGCTTAAAATCCTCGTTCTCCACAATGGCGCGGCTGACCAGAGCGGGAAATAAACGGCGAGAAAATACTTCCAGCAATCAATAATCGTCTGTGCTGGGCCGAATGGTGTACCTACCCGGCGGCCCCCAAAACGTAATTACCACTGTGTCCGTACAGCTCGCCTTCATCTGATCCACGTAGCATCCAGTTTTCCCCAATCCCCCTCTGACGAGACGTCTTGTGGCCCGGCAGGGCTTCATGATTCCAGTTCGATATGCACCATACGACCAGCCAAGACTTGATGTACCCAGAGCTGTACCGGATACCCAATGGCCTGTTGGTAGGCGGCCAGTTGTGACGTGTGTTCGAGTGCATCTGCGGCTACAGCAGTCAATCCTCCATTCGATTTGTGGTCGATGATAGCCAGCACGTGGCCATCAGGATTGACTATCATGCCATCGATGATGCCGTTCCAAAAACCTGCGTCTGATCGCGCTCCATCCACGGGAACCTCGGTATGCAGAGTGCCATCGGGCCACTGCGCGAGCACCCAGGTCAAAAAGAAATCAGCTGAAGCAGCAATGCCTGGAGATGAGATACACCCACCAGCGCCCCACGACTGGAGCGTTTCCTCGGCCATCTGTATGCGATCACTGGATTCCAAGTGAGCACGTGCGCGTACTCCGGCGAGATAGACATGAATGGCGTTTCCCAGTATATTGGCGGCTATCTTTCCGGTTGTATTCAATGGAGCTGCGCCGGTGGCATGCTCCGCGACGACCTTGCCAGCTGCCGGAAGGCCGAGCATGCTCGGCGAGGCATAACGCGGCGGGAAAACCACTGCTGATTCAGCACGGGGTGGCTCAGCAATCCAGGCAGAAGTGATTGCAGGTGAAGATGCGCTGTCGACCGCCTCACACGTGCGACGCATGAGATTTCCTACAACTGCATCGACATGTGCCCCCAGGTTTTCAAGCCACTCTGCACCCTTTTCTGGCTGAACGAGCACCAGTCGATTTTTGGCTCGGGTGCACCCAACGTAGAGCAGGCGCCGTTCCTCTTCGTGTTGGGCTGCCTGACTTACGTGTCCTTCATCGGTCGCTAGCGCTGCATCCTGTAGCCCAGATTGGTAGTCATTTGGCTTTAGACTTCTGTTATTAAAACCAAATGGCCACGGCCAATACCGTAGTGTTCGCCCAGCCAGGGGATCTTCATTGGCTGGGTCTCCTCCCGATACAAGTGGTGAGAACATGCGTGGCTTAGACGGCGCGTCCAAATCGAAGCAAATGGTCACGGGCCATTCGAGCCCCTTTGCCTTGTGATAGGTGAAAATTTGTACGGCATCGCTGTCTTCCGGGACCGGAATCGTGTCAGCATCATTCGCCTCAAGATCCGCGAAATACCGAACTAACCCACTTGGGGTTGCCGGTCTTCCATTTCGATGAACGCCATCCTCGAAGGTATTGGCCAATGCGACAAGTGCGTCGATGTTTGATGCCCGTGACTGCGGGGAACCCCACCCGGCAATACGCCCGGGGAGATCCAATGCCGCGACGATGGCCAACACCAGATCTGGAGCCGAGAGCAGCGCAGGCTTAATCGCAGCAACCGCCTCAACGCACGCCACGCCCGAAAATGGGGCCTCGCTGGCTGACGCGTATACTTCCGCTATTCGCTCATGGAACCAGGGCGGGGTACCGATTGTGGGATCGGTCTCCAGCACCTGGCACAGCTCAGCGCAGGCAAGGGTATCGAACCGATCTGCAACGACACGTAGTCCGGCAAACAACGCTGCGCCCTCTCGTGTATGAAGGAGCCCCGGAAGTGGGACAATGGCTTTGATTCCAGCTTGATGGAGAGACTCAGCCACGGCTCCTGCCCGATGGTTCGACCGCACGAGCACAGCGATATCGCGCTGGCGTAGATTCGGCTGCTCGGCCAACAGGGCGACGACACCTCCGGCGAGTGCCTCCATCGTGGCAGCTTTATTTCCGGATACAGGCCAGCATTCGACCATCCCGGGCTCGTCTGTGCGCTTGGACTCGACATGGGATTCGGCGCCAAATACCGGGACGAAGAGGCTATTAACACCGCGAACGACCTCAGGTGCATTTCGATAAGTCTTATTCAATGTCAGCGAAGTGGCAGTGATGCTGCGCCATACACCATCAACCAGACCGGCATCAGTTCCACGGAATCCGAAGATAGCTTGTTTGCTGTCGCCAACCCAAATCGTGTCCCCTGCAACAGCATGGAGCGAACGGAATATGGCGAGTTGAATGGGACTGGTATCCTGGAACTCATCGACAACGAAACATCCAATTTCTGCGGCTAACGTTGTTCGCATTGACTGACTGCGCGCGAGATCAAGGAAGCGGCACTCAAGATCGACAAAATCGACTAATCCCCGCTCTTGTTTGTAAGCGGTATACGCATGGTCCAGATGTTCTACCACCGCACCTGCGAGAATTGAAAAAGTATGGAGATCCGCATGGAGCCCGGGGGCGCTGCGGACGCCACGACCGAGCACACGGAGTTCTTCGAGTAGTCCATCGGCACCGCTCCGCTTGCCTGCGGCTAAAGACGCAAGCCGTGCTGCTTCGGCCCAGGTAGTGACGCCATTTCGAGCGATGGTTCGCAGCGATTCGATTGCCACTAGCGTGTTCTTTTGCGAATCACCGAGCGTCGAAATGCTTTGAATGGCTGCTGTCGCCATTCCTTGTGCCTTGTCGATGCCGACGAATCCGCTGTCCGCAACGCCGATCACTTGTGACCAACGTTGGGCAGAGGTGCGTAGATCTAATTGTACTTGGGGTATTGGAATTGCATTCGCTCGCACCGCCTGCAAGAGATCCAGCGCGACTTTGTCGGAGTCCTCAAGTGACAAGGCACTGCAGACCGCAGAGAATTCATCCCAACAGTCGGTGACCTGTTCCTGGAGAAGTTTACTCAAGTGCCGGGTACCAGTGCCGGTATCTTCACCTTCATCGAGAACCTCTAAACGAGGCGAAAGTCCAAGCTGGAGGGCATGTCGGCATAAGAAGCGATGAGCTACACCATGCACGGTTCCAATCGCAGCGAGGTTTAGCCGATCGAGAATGGCGTCGCGTTGGGCCGATGAGATGTCTGAGGCCTCTTGGATGCGAGTCCGGATGCGCTCTGCCAATTCTGTGGCGGCTTTGCGGGTAAAAGTCGTGGCGACCAGGCGGGCGGGATCAAGACCGCTTATCAGTCTATCGGCGATGAGATTGCAGATCGTATGGGTTTTTCCGGTGCCAGCGGAAGCAGAGATCAATGTCGTACTCATGATTAGGTTCTCCCCTCACGCCCACACAGGGCGCCAAATGAACAATATGAACAGGCCGTCTGCTCCTCTGCTTCCGCGTCGAGCACAAGCTTGCTGCCTGGAGGCCACATAGACGGATCCTCCAAGGGCCGGGCAGGAATTGCTCCTGTAGTCATCCACGCTTGATCTGCATCAAGTGTAGTCGTGAGCGCCGTCCAGGTTTCTTGCCACCCCGGCGCGTCAGGGACGATTTCACAGCCATGACCATCAGCGTTCGGAATTGCTGAGCCCGCTGGCGTCAGTAGGCGACGACCATTTACAATACCATACGCAATGGCCACCGTGCGTTCAGAACGGGTGGCAGCATAAAGGGCCAATTGAATTGCCCGACCCTGAGCGAGGTCATCCCGTCGGTCTGATAGACTACCTAACTTGAGATCTACGATAACTGCCAAGTCACGCCCCGTCCCAAGACAGTCGATACTTCCGGATAACGCTCGATTTCCAACCGATCCACTAATGGGCGCTTCCATGGTCACGTCGGTACACCCGGCCTTGACCAACGTTTCAGCCAATAGACGAGCAATTTCCACTATGCGCTCACGGAGCTTCATGCGTACGGCTTGTCGACGAGGGAGGGCTAATGGCGAGGCATCACGACCAATTCGCTCATCGAAACAGGCACCCGCTCGCGCTGCTGCCACTGCTGGGCTGAGAATGCCCTCTGCAAAAACCGATTCGAGAACTGCGTGGGCAAATGTTCCTTGCAGGATATGTTCTTCTGGAAGCGACACCGACCCACCATCACGGAGTTTCGCCGCATACGTGAGCGTCCATGCCAGTGGGCAAGCCAGTCGCCGTGCTAATTCCGAATAGCTGTGTGTTTCTCGATCGCGAATACCACCAGGGGGTAACTGCCAAGCGAGACGCGGTGGCTGGGGAGGCATCACGGCGACCGTGATGCTGCCGCGTTGCCAGCCAGCCAGGTTCAGCAGGTTGTGTGATGAATCATCGAGACGAGGTAGATGACTCGGCTCTACGCCACCCAATTTCAGCCCACGGTGCAACTCCAGCACTGCCGGATGTCGACGATGGGCTGACGTCGGAGGTAATTCGATCACCAGCAAATCACCCTGGATCCGACAGAGCCCCCGGCGATCACTCTCGCGATGTGCTGCCGCCAGCGTCTGTCCGTCATCAATGGACAGGCCGGCATTTTTTAGCGCTGAGTATTCTTCCGCCGTCCAAGCGGCAGTTTTGGAGTCGTTTGCATGAGGGGCGATCCATATCGCATGGGTGGTCCCATTCGGAATCCGCCATGGGTGATCTACCAGCAATGGTGCCCCGGCGTCAGCCGTATGTCGCTGAACAGCCATGCCAGTAAGGGCATCGGCCATCAATCGCGCTGCTGCCGGTGCCGTAATCTCGCCACCAGCAGCGCCGAAGAGATCAGCCAGGCTGGCTGCGCCACCCGCCAATCGAGCATAGGGCGATACACTGTCTTTGTGATGGGCTGCGCGTGCACTAGCCCAGGCCGCCACGCAGCGGCAACGATTTACGAGCAGTTCCGCAGGAGCAGCATTTCCAATGGCGACTCGTTGATGTGCAAACCAACGCTTCAAGCGTTTATCCATACTTCCGTCAGGATCATTTTCGAGCGATACTAGTTCATCGATGGCCTCATCCCAGCTACGGCTATTGAGCCCAGGAAACTGAGTTAAAGCAGTCGCCAGCTGTTTCCCCGCACGCTGGCCCAATGGCCCATCTGGCAGAAGACAAAACTCAATCAAAAGGCCGGGGTCGACTGGTTCCCAGCACAGTGCCACGACTAATGGTAGGAGGCCATCAAGCGCCGTGGTGGAACCCAATGCAGGCGCTCCAAGCCGTGGCAGCCCGGCACGAGCAAGTCGATCATCAAGGCTTGCCAGTAATTCTGGATCATCGCAAATAATGACCGTCGAAGATCGGCGTTCTTCAGAGGCCGCACCAAGCGCTCCAGCCAATGCTTGGGCGACTGATTGTCTTCCGGAAATCAGCGTGAGCGCCAAAGTGGTATCACAGGAAAGTGGTAGATCAGAGCCAGCCAGTGATAATTGCCAAGATTGTAAGGCGCTGGTTCCCATTGCCGTAAACATTATTGCGCTCGGCACTGCTCCCACGGCCTCTGCGACCATGCGCCACAGCCAGGGCCATCGTTCGGGTTGTTCGATGGTCACCAGTGACATCACGCAGAGTCCGCGGGCCAGAGCTCGTTGGATACGGCGAAGTCGATCTGCCTCGGTATCTAAATCCGTTCCAGAGCCGGTCGCTAAAATAGATTCAACCGTAGCAAGGTCTGCGAGTTCTGGGGTACTCGCCGCTGCGCCATCCCAACCACCCAGCAAGGCGTCTTCACGTCGACGTAACAAATGCATTGCTGTACCGAAACGATCGAGACCTAAACTTGAGCACCACCCCGGGATGCTGGCAGCATCGCACGCCTTGGAGTACCTGAGCGTACGATCAATCATTGGCAAAGGTGGTCTGGCCAAGCCCAGTGCCTGTTCAAGGCGCGAGAGCCCGTCGAGGGAATCTAGCGGATGCAGCGTGATGTCAGTGGTGACGGTCATCGGAAATCGGTCTCGTGTATTTCTGGTGATGGGACTTTAGATCGTTACTTCTGAGACACTGTGGAATCTGCATTTCTACTTAGCCAATTGGTGAGCCAGTTGGATTACAAAGCGATTGGTCCGATACCCCCCCCCACTGATAACGCGGTAATAGCTGCCGGAGCAACGTGATGGGCTCGGACATCGTGTCCTCGCAATATCTCCGCAGAGTCATCGTAAAATGCCCTGCGCCTTGGGATTGATAGCAGGCAGCAATTCTCTGATCCTCGCTGGGCGACCTTGGAAGATGACCGCTAAGCGATCACTCGCACGGGTACATGCCACATACAGCTGATTGCGAACCGGTATCGCTCGCGGGTCATCACTATCGAGCAATTCACATGCGCTTGGACTGACCGAGACAACAACGGCATCGAATTCTAAGCCTTTCACGGACGGAACCTCAGCAATAGAAACCTTTCCCCATTCAATGAGTCGTCCATCCCCGAAAAATTTCGCATCAAGATCAGCGCTCTGCAATCGGTTTCTTAAAGCCTTGACCAAGCCTGCAGTGGAGTGGGACTCGTATCCAATCAACAGGACAGCAACAAATGGCTCCTTCGCACTATTGTACCATTCTTTTATATGATGCGCTATTCGCGGAGCAGCCTTTTCTGGCTTTTCTACGTACTCGACATCAGGCGAAGGGCCCTGTCTGTCGCTTTCCGTAGCCGCTATTGGCGTCTTGGGATACAGTAAGCCAGCAAGCCGCGTGACCCAGGTCATGAGCTGTTTGGTTTGGCGATAATTGCACCGAACCTCGAAACGACGTCCAACTCCGGGCGTGAGTAGCTCAAGGCTTTGGAGTCCATTTTCCCAGCGCATGCGTTGAAAAGGATCTCCAGCAACGGTCACAGCCCGCAAGACTGGTTCTGTGCAAGACATGGCGAAACAGAGTTCCGGATAGCTGAGGTCTTGGGCTTCGTCGACCATGACGTGGTCGTACCGTGGCAAATCACCGGGAAGCAACATCCCAAGCCGGCTGTAAGAGACCACACCGTCGGACTTCACGAAAGTGATATTCCCGTCTTCCTTCTCGACTGGTCCCCGGCCGTGACTGGGAATAACAGATGGAGAAAGGAGTGCTCGGGCAAGGCAAGCAAGGATGGGCAAATCACTCAGGGTGAGGGCACCCTTTCGACGAGAAATTCCCACCCCGTCTTCGTCGCGAGGATCTAAAAGAGGCACGGTGTCTTCCTCATCCTCAATGTCATCTTCATCCTTCTCGCCCATTAGCACGGATTCCCAATCGGTCAACGCAGCATCAATGTCTGAATCAGCCAGACCCGCTTTAATCAGATCCTTTCTATCACCAGAGGCCCGATAGTCAGAAATGACAGCCATGAGCACGCGTTGCGGGTCAATCAAGCGGACCAGTTCTCGCCAGGCGACATCCTCCATGTCCTTTTGGGGCGCATTTGGGCGCCAATGGAATCCATCCGAAAAAGAGCTGAGTTGAAGATCGCTGCGGCCTGGAGTCAACCAGAGTGGAGTTCCGCCAATTGACTCGACTGCGGCATCGGCGGTTCTCTCTGACCAACCGTTAAGAAAAAATCGTATGTGAACAAGAAATTGATCGGATCGGTCGGTCTTTGCTAATTTCGCCAATCGTTCCCTAATGCGCTCCGATATTAATTTCCACGAGCCCCCACCGTTTGCGGCCGCTTGTTGGTGGGCGTGGTAAAAGGCCAAATTCAAGATCTGCGGGTAGGATTTGAGATAGGTCAGGGCAGGGCGTTCTTGGTTATCGTCTGACATGCGCATGTTGATACCAGCACGCCAGAGCTTCAGGGTCGGGTCTCTGAATAATTGTTTCAAATAATTCCCCCGCAGATTTATGACTTGAACGCCGTGCAGCGCCAGTTCGTCGCTGTGTAAGAACGATTTGAGGTATGTCTCAAGATGCTGAGTTACAACAAAGAGCGCCATGCGCTCTTTGCGGAGCATTGGCTTCCCCTCCTTGAGCTTGCCCGTGTCGTCGTCCAGCAATGACGCCAATAGCGTGCTCCCACGCATAAGCGCCACGGTAGTCTTACCTGTCCCGGGCGGACCAACGATGACCACCAGGTCATTGCCTGCATGGGCGCGCAGCGCGGTTTCCTGCACGGCATCAAGGGAGAAGACAATTGAACGGTTGGGACTATCTCCGCGCCGAATCGTCGTGCTGAGACCTTGAAGTGAACGAGATGCCTGGGCTTCAGCGTTTGGCTCTGCTGGCCTTTGTATTTCAACGTTAGAGTTGAGAAACGTCGCTTCACTATACGCCGCAGTATCTGCATCGGACCTCGGAAATTGCCGGTGGACAATAATTTCTTTGCCCTCTCGCTTCGCGATCGCGAACTGGTCGGTCACCGATTCCATTCGAACGTGGACGTGGCGGAGAGTCGCAAACTCCTCTTCGCCCACCTCTATGATCGACCGTACGGACCAATTCCTCCCATTAATCTCCTTTGATTTTCCAACAGATGCGTGCATCAAGGCCGAAAAGGTCGGATGCTGCCAAGAGATCAGGTACAGCTCATTTTTGGATGGGTCTTCGGTTGATATCAGTGGCGGAAGATTTCCGTGTTTGCTGAAATAAAAGTAAACTTGGTTTTCCTCGCCATTCGGAACGTGCTCGATGGCCTCAACTCGCACCCCAAATAGGCCAGTATTCCTTGCGACGTGCTGGGATTGCTGCCAACGTTGTTGGGACCAATTCGCCTGGTCGATGAGTGATTTTCGCTCCGCCGCCGAGGCCGTGATAGGTACCTCGAAAGATGCCGGTGCAGAGGTGGACTTCAACTCCTGACGCAAGCGTTCCGCGGCATCCACATCGTGGATGACAAGTTGTTCTGGAGTGGTTTTTGTCGGCATGGATTTTTCCGTCGAGGGTTACGTGACGCTGAACCAAGTACTACAGATAAAGCGTACTACAGCTAAAGCCCCAGTCTGAAAGGAGTATCACTTCGACTCCGGCAAGCCTAGCCCGGTGGCAGCGCGAATCCCGTGTCTTCGTGGTGGCACGCACGCCCCCCTGCGGCCTGGCGAAGCGCCATCCGTCTCGCAAGCCGCTGACCGACCCGCTGACCAGGCGGGGTGAATACGCTGAATAGTGAATGGAATTCATGGGCACTTTCGGCGTAATCTGGGTGGCAGGTTCAAAGTTTGTCATGGTCAACCACCATTGCGCGCAAGCTGGCTGTCGCGTAACCACCTGGCCAACGTACCATCACCAACCCATCGCTCATCAGTCGTAGGCGGTGGCCGCCTTAGCTTGGGACGAGCCGCCAGGCTGCCGATAGGCCAACGCCATACGCTCGGTCTCGGCCGCAAACCATGCCACAAGCTGTGCGGGGGATTCGACGACAATCTCGCCACCGCACTGCAGGAGCCAGTGTCGGATGGCCTCCATCCCCGAGGTGTTGAACGCCACTCTGGCACCGCCGTCTGGCAGATCCTTCCAATCAAGACTTCCGCCCAGCTTGCGATGCCGAAGGTGCGGCACTGCCGTGGAAGTCAGTCGAAGGATAACGCGACCGCGTTGTCCTGGGCCGGATACACCACGAAAGCCTGCGCTGAGGTTGCCGCGCACCTCCGCATCCAATCCGGTTGGCACGCCCGATAACCCATCGCGGCGGATCACCGACTCGATGCGTGCCACCTTATAGTTTTTCAGCTTTTTGGCCGCGCCGTCCCAGGCCCACAGATACGGTTCGCCCTCGACCAGCGCCACGCGGATGGGCTGAACGATCACCGTTTTGACTGGCTTGCCGAGCGAAAGATAGCGCATTTCCACGGCGTCGCCCAGGCGAATCGCACGTAGAATCGCTAATAAATGTGCCGGTGCATACGGTTGCGGTGCGGCCTGGGTCACGGCAAGAATATTGGGAATGCGGCCGTCCTTGGCACCCAGACCCAGCCTGCCAATCAAAGTATCGAGCGCATCTGCCAAAGGCCCCGCCGTGGTATTCAGTGCGCCTGGAGTTGCTGGCGTGGCCAACTGCGCGCGCGCTGCAACCAGAGCAATCGCCTCCATCTCAGAGAGAAAAACCAAGTCGGCCGTAATGGGAATGAGATCTTCAGCACCGATGAGGCGATAGAAAATACGATAGCGACGGAACTCCGCTGGTGGCGCTGGTTGCAGCTCCGTCCGCGCCACGCGCTCAATGCCGGCCGCGCCCAAATGTTCTCGTAGCCACTCCAGATCGTGCTGCAGTGTTCGTAGGCTGATCTCCGAGATGCCTACCGATCGAAGGGCGCGATTCAGCTGTGGTAGGATCACCTCTGCCGGCAACGGCTGGGTTCGCACGATTTCCACAATACGGGGCAGCCGTAACGAACGTAAGGCATTGCCGGTGGTTGAGACGGTAGCCATACGGACTCCTGATCTATGAATCCTGCCCGCATCGTTTCCAGAACAAAGATCTAATATGCAATGTGTTTGGCGCACAGTTAGGTGGGGGCAGAATATAATCTTGAGCATGGAGATCGCCATGTCGCACTACTTCGCTACCCACCACGCCGTCGACCGTCTCATCGAGCGCTTCCCAGCTCTGGTGCCGATTGCCGGTCGCGGTCACGCAGCCGCACGGTGGCTCGGCCGCCTCGCTACCCGCGCCAAGGTCGCCGCCCAACAATCGGAGATGGATCTGATGCTGTGTGTCGAGGTGACCGTAGCCGACGGCCTGCTGCGAATGTACCTGCCCGTGACGCCGCAATCGGGAAACCGCTGGATCATTCGCACGGTGCTGACCGAAGAACAGGCGCAAGCCAACCAGGCGCAATTTTCCACCAAGAACTGCTTAGAGTGGCGCGCTCGCAAAGGGTTTACGCGGCCCTTTGCCCAACGTCAGCGCCGCGCCCAGCGCCTGACTCGCGTGGCTGCGTGACGAGAAATGGCGCCCATTTACAGGGCTCAGAATGCAAGGGGCGACGCGGGCCCCGACGTCGCCCCTTGCGTATAAGTGGCGCCAAGGCGATCCTTCCCAACTCATGCCCACGCCCGAGCCCTGGTTCACTCTTAGCAAGACAGCAACCCATATCCAGGTCGCCGAAGACACTGTTTCAGGCTCGATCACCAAGAAAAACCTACCCGCGCATCGCGCTGGCCGAGTTTGGCGCTTCAAGCTGAGCCAGGTCGACGCCTGGATGCAATCTGGCGGCGGCGCTGCCAGCGTAGGCGGGGCAGGCGCGGACGACGACTCCTCCACAGGGAAGCCGTGACCCCCATGCGCGTCCCGGCCAAATCGCAGCCGATCTACAGCGCCCAGATCACCGGCGGCGGCCTGCTGATCCCCGAGTCCCACGTTGTCGCCGGCCTGATGCTGGCTGGTGCGCACGACGACCTCAAGCGGTGGCGAAAGGCCATCCGCGACGACAACGTTCTGCAAAAGCGCTCTTGGCGCAGCGCCGACCGCATGGCCGGGCTGATCCGTAACCGGCTATTGCTGCTTGATGCCGAAGGCTGGCGGTTGATCAGTCGCGGGTCGGCCGAGGTCCGCATCCAGCTGGTCTTGGGCTCGGCCCTGCTGCATAGCCGGCTACTGCGGGACTTTCTAACCGAGATCGTCTGGCCCAAGTATCGCCGCTTCGACAAGACCCTGGAAATCCAAGACTGGACCGTATTCTTCGCCGAGTGCGTCCACCGCGATCCCACGCTGGCGGACTTGTCGCCTTCAACCGTCAAGAAAGTGCGCGAGGTAGCGTTCCGGGTATTGGCCGAAGCCGGGATTGTGCCCTCAGTGCGATCGCTGCGGGTCGCCCCCATCTCCATCACGCTCACCGTCGCGGCCTATTTCGAAGCGCGAAGCCATCTCGACATTATCCATGCGATTGATCCCATGCAGGTAGGCACCCGATGACCATCGACCTTCTCACTGCTCGGCTGAATCAGATTGAGGGCCGCATCACCTCGGCCACATTTCTCAAGGGCCAGGGCCTCGGCAACGAAGTGCCCTTTCACATCTTCGACTATCCGGCTGAGCACGAATTGGCAGTCCGCGATTACATCCAGGTCCTGCTAAAGGCCCTTCAACAGCGTCATGGCCACCTGCGCGTGGCCGAGGCCAATCTCTTTCAGGCCATCGTCGATCTCTTGAAAGGACGCGGCCTCTATGACCGGGTGGTCGAGCTCCAGCGCACCAAGGGTGACGAAGCCACCCTGAAAAACCTGCGCGGCGTGCTCGACGAAGGGAAAATTGCCAAGTCCCTGGCGGAACTGGTCCGCCCCGATCAGCACGACCTGGTCCTCGTTCACGGCATCGGCACGGCGTGGCCACTGATCCGCGCGCATCAGCTCATCAAGAGCCTGGAACCGATGACCAGCGGCACCCCCTTCGTCTTCTTTTATCCCGGCACCTATTCCGGGCTCAATCTTGTCCTCTTTGACCGCCTGAATTCGAAGGATCACTACCGCGCCTTCAGGTTGATCTCGTGAATGTTTTTCTGACTCGCCCACTGACTCGCCCCCAGACTTGGAATCGAACCCCATGACCAAAATAGCAGATCTCTACGTCAAGCCGGTTGATCGCCCCATCAACGGGGTCATCAAGGCCGAGCAGATGTCCGAAGCCATTGTGTGGCAGGAACTGTCTGAATACGTCGTCACCCGCGAACTGAACGATCGCATGCGGCGCTTCCTCGCTGCCTACACCGCCGTTCTCGATCGTGCCGGCGATCCCAACAGCACCGGCAAGATGGGCGTGTGGATCAGCGGCTTTTTCGGCTCCGGCAAATCCCACTTCCTGAAAGTCCTCGGCTACCTGCTGGCCAATCGCGAGGTCCTCGATCCGCATGCTGGCAGCCAGCACAAAGCGGTCGAATTGTTTCAAGAGAAGCTCGCCGATCCCATGCTTTTTGGCGATCTCAAGCGGGCTGCCGCCCAGCCGACCGACGTGATCCTGTTCAACATCGACAGCCGCAAAGACAACAGCGACAAGGATTCGCTGCTCGGAGTCTTCCTGCGCGTGTTCAACGAAATGCAGGGCCTGTGCGGCGAATATCCCCACATCGCCCACCTGGAGCGCTATCTGCAGAAGAAGAGCAAGTACGCCGCCTTCGAAGCCGCCTTCACCAAGCGCACCGGTTCGAACTGGGTCAAAGAACGCGTAGCGTTCGCCTTCTTGCGCGATGAAGTCATCGCCAGCCTGATCGAAGCTCTGGGCATGAGCCAAGAATCCGCCGCCAAATGGGTAGACAAAGAGGGCGACGACTACGGTTTATCCATCAAGCGTTTCGCCGAACTGGTGAAGGCGTACCTGGATGAGCGCGGGCCCACCCAGCGCATCGTGTTCCTGGTCGACGAAGTCGGACAGTTTATCGGCAGCAATGGCGCCCTGATGCTCAACCTGCAGACCATCACCGAAGAACTCGGCACCCACTGCCAAGGTCGGGCCTGGCTTATCGTCACCTCGCAAGAAGACATCGACGCGGTGCTGGGCGGAGCAAACAGTAACAGCACCAAGTCCAATGATTTTTCCAAGATTCAAGGCCGCTTCCAGACCCGCCTGTCGCTGTCGTCTAGCCATACCGACGAAGTCATCCAACTCCGCCTGCTCGACAAGACCGACGCCGCCACCGCCCAACTCAAGGCCCTGTACGACGCCAAGGCGATCACGCTAAAAAACCAACTGCGTTTCGATGCGGGTGGCCCAACGCTGCCGTTCTGGCACGACGCTGCCGACTTCGCCCGCTGTTATCCCTTCCCCCGGCATCAATTCGAACTGGTCCAGAAAATATTCGAAGCCATCCGGCGCGCCGGAGCCACCGGCCTGCACTTAGCACGCGGTGAACGGTCGATGCTTGACGCCTTTCAATCGGCGCTGATTGCGAATAGCAGCGAAGACGTCGGCATTCTCGTGCCCTTGTCGGACTTTTATTCCTGCATCGAAAACTTCCTCGATACCTCGGTGTCGATGACCATCACCCAAGCTGCCGACAAACTCGATCCCTTTGCCCTGCGAATCCTGCGCACCTTATTTCTCATTCGCTACAACGATCAGGTGGTCAAAGCCACGGCTGACAACTTAGTCACCCTCTGCATCGACCGCATTGATGCCGACCGCATTGTTCTCAAGCGCAAGATCGAAGACGCCCTGGCTATTCTGGAACGCGAAAATCTCGTTCAGCGCAATGGCAGCCTGTACCAGTTTCTCACTAACGAGGAACAAGACGTCAAACGTGAAATTGCCCATGTCGATGTCAGTACCGCCGAAGAAGTGGCACTGGTGGGGGAAATCCTGTTCAAGGATCTCCTAAGCGACAACGCCAAGCACCGCTACAAGGCGAACAAAACCGACTACGCCTTCAGCCGCATCTGCGACGGGCAGGTGATCGGCAGAGCCGACAACGAATTGACCATCGAAGTCATCAGTCCGGTTGGCGATGATTATCCAACTGCCGGCCCCAGTTACTGCGTCAAGCGCAGCAACGACGATCTCGGCAAGATCCTTATCCGCCTCAAAGACAACGCTGCGCTCGGCTCTTCGTTGGGCAAAGAAGTCCGCACCTTCCTGCAAACCCGCAAATATATCGCTAATAAAAGCGATGCTGCCGCGTCGGTGTCCCTGCAGAAAATCCTCAAAGATCAAGCCGGCAGCAATTCCGAGCGCCGCAAACTGATTGCCACACTGCTGGAAGAATCTGCGCTAAATGGCGGTATCTACATCAAGGGCGCCCAGCGCGAGATTATCGCCCCGGATCTAAAGCTCCTTTTTGCGCAGGCCGCCGACTACCTGATCGAGAACCTCTTCACCAAGCTGACCTACATCAGCCAGTCGACCCCCAATATTCAGGAAGAGATCAAGCAGACCGTGATGTCGGCCGACAACGCCAATATTCGGGTCATCTTGCAACAGTCTGAAGGCAATCCCCAGGCCGTCACCGACCTGCGCGCGTATTTGGCGCTGGCCTTCACCAAGGGCAAGGTGCAACTCGGCGATCTTGTCGAACGCTACAAGCGCAATCCCTATGGCTGGCAGGACTGGGAAACCGTCTTGCTGGTCGCCCGCCTGGCGCGGGTCGGCGACTTCCGCTTTATGCACGGCACTGCCGCTGTCGAATTGACCGACAGCCTGGACTGTCTGCTCAAGGCCAACCGTTGGCGTGATCTCGCCCTGGTCGAACGTCGGGCCACCGGCCGCACCGACCTTGATGCTGCCCGCGATCTTGGCAAAGACCTGTTCAGTAAGATTGGTCCTCAGGACGAAGATCAGCTGGCTGAATTTCTCCGCCTGCATCTCGTCGGTTGGCAGCGGCAGTTGCAGGATTTCCGCACCCGTGCTGACGCTGGCGGGTACCCCGGCAAGGCGGATATCGACCACGCCCTGACCATCGTCGACGCCGTTCTGGATGAAAAGGATAATTTCGTATTCTTCGCTGCCCTGAAGAAAGCGAAAGACGACCTGCGCGCGCTCGCCGCCGAAGAATTACACGACCTGATCGACTTCTTCACCACCAAGCGCGACATCTGGGACCGGCTCCGGCGCGGCCTGGACGTGATCGCCCCCAACCGCGATCTCTTGGCCCTGGACGGCGCGGCCTCGACCGCCCTGACCGAGTTAGACGGTATTCGCAGTCACCTGCGGCCGTATGGCCAGTTGCACCGCATCGACAGCCTGCTGGCCACCGTCGCCAGCGTAAACGATGCGCTGGTTGCCCAGCGACGTACCACGGCAGCCGCCGACATTGATGCCCAGGTGGAACGCCTTTTGGCGCAACTGAAGGCTGCGGGTGCCACTGATCCGCAGTGCAACGACGCCCTGGCGGGCCTCCAGCGTCTGAAGACTCACATTAGCAGTGAAACCAGTGTTCCTCGCATCACCATGCTGGCTGGCGAGCATTTGGATCAGGCGGTTGCCTTCGCTTTAACCGGTTTGCAGGCCATCGTGAACGCTGTGAGCGCAAAAGCAGCCAAGCCGGGGACGCCACCGGCCCCGGTAGTTCCGCCGGCACCGGTGAAAGAGCCCATGCGGGTGCGTGCCGGGCTGGCTGGCCTCAAGCCCTACCTCGAATCGGAAGACGACATTGAGCAATACCTGGACGTCTTGCGCGGCATGCTGCGCGACGCCCTTGAAAAGAGTGGCCGGGTCCGTGTGCAATGAATACCGGACATAATCAGCCACGGATGGACACGGATGGACACGGATACTCGAATCCATGTGTTGCCATCCGTGTTTATCCGTGTTCATCCGTGGCCAATTCCTCAAGAAAGCTATTCACATGAATACCGGACCATTGAAGAGCTACGCCATCCAGGCGCGCAAGGATTTTATCCAGGCGGTCACTGATCGGGCGGCGCAGTTGGGTATTACCGAAATCTCTATTGCGCCCGTTCAGGCCCAGAGGGCGCAAACGGCGGTGGCATCGGCTGCGGATACGGGCGTGGTGGTTATCGCTGGCACCCCATTTCCCGCTAGCGTGGTCCATGCCCGTGAGCTGGTGGTGGCGGCTATTGAGCGCGATGGTTTTCGGGCCGTTATCGAACAGGTCGCCTATACGTGGTTCAATCGTTTAGTGGCCCTGCGCTACATGGAAATTCACGGCTATCTGGACCACGGCCTGCGCGTGCTGTCCGACCCCAATGGCGGGGCGGTGCCCGAGGCGGTTGCCCGCCTGCGCGATCTGGATCTGCCAACGCTCAATAAACCCAAGGCCGTCGAACTGGCCATGGCCGGCAATCAGGACGAGGCGCTTTATCGCCTGATCTTGCTTGCTCAGTGCAAGCATTTGGCCACGTCGATGCCGTGGCTGTTCGACACCCGACTTCACGAGGGCGTGGATTTGTTGCTGCCAGATCATCTGTTGGCCACCGACTCATTGGTGAACGAGCTGGTCACGGCCATTCCTGAAGATGATTGGAAACAGGGCGTCGAAATTATTGGGTGGTTGTACCAGTTCTTTATCAGCGAACGGAAAGACGAAGTCATTGGATCGGTGGTGGCCCCGGAAGACATCCCGGCTGCTACGCAGTTATTCACGCCCAATTGGATCGTGCAGTATTTGGTGCAGAACTCGGTTGGCCGGTTGTGGATGGAATCCTATCCCAACTCGACCCTGCGGCAGCACATGCCGTATTATATTGAGCCCGCCCCGCAGGATCCCGAGGTGCAGGCTGAGTTAGATAAGTTGATCGTGCGCGATCGGACACCAGAGAGTTTAACGGTTTTGGATCCCGCCTGCGGCAGTGGACATATCCTAGTTGAAGCATTTCGATTGTTGTTCCAGATATACCTGGAACGGGGACATCGTGAGCGTGAGATTCCTCGCCTGATTTTCGCCAATAATCTATTCGGTCTGGACATTGATGATCGTGCGGCGCAGTTGGCGTGCATGACGCTGCTTTTTGAAGCTCGTCGGTATGATGCTCGGATCTTCATCAGTTCGCCAACTCTGCGGGTTCTGGCCATTCAGCAGTCACGAGATAGCGATCGAACATTCATTGAAGGGAGTGCGTTTTCGGCAAGGACGGAGGCAAAGGCTCTGATCAATCTTTTCCGTGAAGCCAAGACCTTGGGATCGCTATTGCGGGTCACTGAGCCCATTCGCGATTTTTTACCGAAGATTCGTGCAGCTTTCCCAACGAACCTACAGCAGAAGGATTTCCTTGCTGATCAGGTCACTGACGTCATTCGCCCGCTACTGACACAGTCAGAATTGATGAGCCGCCGGTACGACGTGGTGCTAGCAAATCCGCCTTACATGGGCGGCAAGGGGATGACTAAGGAACTCAAGAACTTCGCGAAAGATGAGTATCCTAACTCCAAATCTGATGCCTTTGCAATGTTCATCGAGCGTGGCTTTGAACTAGCTAATGACCATGGTTTCAACGCCATGGTCACTATGCAAAGCTGGATGTTTTTGTCATCGTACGAAATGATGCGTGAATCTTTATTGAGCGGCAGAACCATTTCTTGCATGAGCCACATGACCAATGGTGTCATGGGTATAGCTTTTGGCACAGCCGCCACTGTTATCAGAAATAAACATTTATCAGATTATAATGGATCCTACTGCTATACAACAATTGATGATATCGGAGACGATGCGCGCCCAGTTTCGTTTCCGATAAAGAACGGGAGATTGAGGAATGCTAGACAATCTGACTTCGCAAAAATACCAGGCATGCCGGTGGCATATTGGGTGAGTGAGCACACTCGCGAGATCTTCGGGCGGGGGGAGTCCCTTTCGAGCGTTGCGAAGCCGCGCGTCGGCATGAGGACCGGTGACAACGAACGCTTCTTGCGGCAGTGGCACGAGGTTTCACTCGCAGATTCTAACTCGACTAGCACCAGCGCATCAGAGGCATCGAATAGCGGCCAGAAGTGGTTCCCGTTCGTAAAGGGAGGTGATTTCCGAAAGTGGTTCGGAAACATTGAACAAGTAGTCAATTGGGCAGACAACGGTCATGAAATTAAAAAGGCGACTCTTGCGAAGTACCCGCAGCTCTCTTGGGACAATCTCGGATGGAAAATCTCTAATGAGGCTTACTACTTTCGTTCGGCGATCACCTGGACCGCTGTAAGTTCGTCCTGCTTTGGTGTTCGATTCGTCGATGCAGGGAGTATTTTTGGTACTGGCGGCTCTTGCATCTTCCCTGATGGCTCCAACGTCGAAATGTTAGGAGCACTGCTGTGTTCAAATGTGGGCCACTACTTTATGGGAATCGGAAACCCAACGCTCAATATCAATATTGAGGATGTAGCGGCAATTCCCATCCTCCCAGGATTGCCAGAATCAGTCATCGAACTTGCCCGAAGCTGTTGGGCAAGTTCGCGCATCGATTGGAACGCCTACGAACGCTCCTGGGACTTCCAATCCCTCCCCCTCCTGAAGGCCGCCTCCGACCCCACCCTCGAATCCAGCTACACCGCCTGGATCACCCAGAACAAGGGCACCATCGCCGAGATGAAGCGCCTCGAAGAGGAGAACAACCGCCTCTTCATCGACACCTACGGCCTGGCGGACGAGCTTACGCCCGACGTCCCGATCGAGCAGATCACCCTCACGGTGAACCCCGCCTACCGCTACGGCGGCAAGCTCACCGACGAAGAACTGTGGACCCGCTTCCGCCAGGACACGATGCAGGAGCTGATCTCCTACGCCATCGGCTGCATGATGGGCCGCTACAGTCTGGACGCGCCGGGCCTCATCTACGCCCACAGCGGCAACGAGGGCTTCGACCCCAGCCGCTACGCCAGTTTCCTCGCCGACGACGACGGCATCATTCCACTCACCGACGACGCCTGGTTCGACGACGACATCACCGAACGCTTCGCCGAGTTCCTATCCAAGGCCTGGCCGGGAAACAGCAATAAGCCAAGGATAAACACGGATACACACGGATCAGAAAATGAATCCATCCGTGTTCATCCGTGTTCATCCGTGGATAATAAAAAATTAGACGAAAATATGAAATTCGTCGCTGATGTCCTCGGCGCCAAGACGAACGAATCCCCCAAAGACAGTATCCGTCGCTACCTGGCCAATGACTTCTACAAATATCACTGCCAGACCTATAAAAAGCGCCCCATTTATTGGCTCTTTTCGAGCGGAAAAAATCAGGCATTCGAGTGTCTCGTTTACCTGCATCGCTACAACGCCGACACGCTGGGCCGCATGCGTGCCGACTATGTCATCCCCTTGCAGGGCAAACTCCAGGGCCGCCTGACCGCATTAACCGAAGACGTTGCCAGTGCCGGCAGCACCGCCCAGCGCAAGCAGACCCAGAAAGCGCTCGACCTTATCGCCAAGAAGATCCGCGAACTCGCAACCTTCGATGATCAGTTGCGCACCTACGCCGACAAACGCATCGAGCTGGATCTCGACGATGGCGTCAAGGTCAACATCCGCAAATTCGGCACCCTGATCGACCTCGGCCCGCTCGGGGGTGCCGACGAATGAACCCACGGCGTCACTTCTTCACGTCGCCCACACGGCCCGCCAGTAGGTTGGTGTTCCGTTTTTCTGCCACATGCTGTGGCAGGAATAGCCCTGCCCTCAGCCGCAGCGGAGACGCTCATGGCCAGTAAACGACCAGTGACGAACGCGCCGCGCACTGCCCGGAAGGCAGCGAAGACACGGATGCTGGCGGCCGCGACAAGGCCAGCCCCCGCGTCTGCCTTAACGGATGATGGCGCCAGCCTTTTGTTCAATCGGATCGCCGCCATCTTGGATCAGGCGCGATCCCATACCGCTCGCACCATCGACCACGCCATGGTCTTCACGTACTGGCATATTGGTCAGGAGATTACTCATCAGGTGCAAGAGGGCTCGGCTCGCGCGGCCTATGGCCGGCAGGTGCTGGAGTCGCTATCGAGCAAGCTGCGGCAGCGCTATGGCCGGGGTTTCTCCGTCGCTAATCTGTGGCTTTTTCGCCAGTTTTATCAAGCTTATCCCAACCGCCGGCCAATTCTCTACATGCCACGTAGAGAATTGGCGAGCCCGTCAATTCGCGACACGACCTGTAGCGAATTGGCCCCAGTCGGTTTTCTTTCGGGATTAGGCTGGTCGCACTACCGCCTGTTGATGCGCGTCAGCGATGCCAGTGAACGGCAGTTCTATGAGATCGAGGCTGACCGCGAACACTGGACGGTTTCCGTTTTAGAGCGGCAGATCCACACCCAGCTGTTTGCCCGTCTGCGCAAAAGTCGCAACAAGGCTGGCATGTTGGCGCTGGCGACCAAGGGCCAGGACGTTGTTCGCCCCGAAGATCTGATGAAGCATCCGTATGTGTTGGATTTCTTAGGGTTGGAAGGCCGCAGTGATTGGCACGAGAACGACCTTGAGACGGCCATCATCCAGCATGTGCAGCAGTTCCTATTGGAACTCGGTAAGGGTTTCGCCTTCGTGAAACGGCAATACCGCGTCGATACAGAATCGTCGCAGTTCTTCGTCGACCTGGTGTTCTACAATTATCTGCTGAAGTGCTTCATGCTTATCGATCTGAAAATTGGCGCGTTGACGCATCAAGATGTTGGCCAGATGGATATGTATGTCCGTTTATTCGACGACCTGAAACGCGCCAAAGACGACAATCCCACCATCGGTCTGATCTTGTGTGCCGAGCGCGATGCGGTGGTCGCGAGATATTCTGTGTTACACGACAGCCAGCAGCTTTTCGCCTCGCGATATATGCTCTATCTGCCGAGCGTGGAAGAAATTCAGCGCGAGCTGGAGCAAGAACAACATCTGATCGCCGCGCACCAAGCCGACCTGCAAACCGACCTGCAAGCTGGGCACAGCGCTGACCGCCCTGGAAGCTTCGACCATGAGTGACGATCGCATTGCTGACCTGCTGGCCGAGGTGTTCGCTCAAAGCGGTGCCCATGGAACAGCCACGCATCGCTTGGTCTTTTGGAATGACGCCGAAGCCGCCTATGAAGATCAGGTCGCGACCTTGGTACCTGCCGGGGTAACCCTGATTCGCGTCGATCACGAGCCTGCCTTGGCCATTAAGCACCGCTTGGAGATCGACGAACCAGCCAGCCGCTTTTTGCTCTATGCCGCTACCCCCGAGCCGGCGTATGAAGTCGACTGGCTGCTCGATATTCGCCTGTACAGCAAAACCTTTCGTGCCGATCTCGCTTCCGCGCATCTGGATGAATTGGGGCTGACCAATGCCGCCCTGCACGCGCACCTGGCCCTGCGCCGGCCGTTCCTCAAGAATAAACAGCGGTTGGCCAAGCTGCGGGAGCGGGTGCAGCCCGGCGACCAGGAAGCTGACCTGGATCTGAAAATGCTGGCGGTGCTGACCGAGGCGGACGGCAGCGACTTAGACAGTGTCGTCCGGGCGATGGCAGAGGGCTGGCATACGGGCACTCGCGAAACCGGTGCGGGCGAAGTCCCGACCGTTGACCTGGACGCAGCGAACCCGACCTGGGATCAGGTTGCCAAGCTCGACCTGGCCCCGGCTTTCTGGAATAGGGTCAACGACCGTTATGGGTACAACGCCGAGCACCCGAGCCTGAGCGACCTGCTGAGCCGCTTACTGGTGACGGATTGGGCCGCCGCCTGCGCCGCCCACGTTGGTACACATGGTACACATGGTACACATGACTCCGATGGCACCGGAGTGCCGGTTGCCCTGAAGCACCTAGCCCTGCCCAGACGAACTCTGTGGACCAATGTGGCGGTGCTGTGCAGTCATTGGCGATCGCACCAGCGACGGCACATAACCTACCGAGCGGTCAGTGATCAGGTCGCCAAGCGCCTGGATCTGGACCGCCATGTCGACCGCCATGGAGATGGCTGTGGAGGTCAGGCGTCGTGGCTGACCCTGCTGCGGGTACAGACCTTTGAGATCATTGAACAGGTGATCGTGCATCAGATTCGCGAGCTGCTGCGCGCCGTTGCCGGTGTATCCGAATTAAAATCCATCCGCGATCATATTGCCGCCCGGCGCGATGGCTTCTGGGCGAGCCGTCCGCCCTACAGCGACATCTACCAGGCACTGCGGGCTGCCGAAGCCTTTCTGAATCTCCGCTGGACGTACCATCATGGGTTTGCGTCATCCAGCCTCCAGGCCTTGACGACGGCCTATGTCACCGACCTGTATCGCTTCGATCAAACCTACCGCCAGGTCATGGCTGCTGCGGACGCGGTGGAGGCCTCGGGCAAGGATGTTCTGAAGCCACTGCGCGAACAGATCGAGGGCCTGTATGTCGATTGGTATCTGGCCCATCTTGCCGAAGCCTGGGACGCCATGGTGGCCAAGGACGGATTCCTTGAATCGGGCCGCATTGGCAAAGAGACGGCGCAGCAACAGCATTTCTACCGCCATCACGTCGCACCGCTGTTGAAGCAAAACAGTCGCATGCGCGTATTCGTGGTGATTAGCGATGCGCTGCGCTATGAAGTGGCGACTGAAATTGCTGCCGCTGTTAACGCCGAGGATGGATTAGTCGCTGACCTCAAGCCCATGATTAGCGTCTTGCCCAGCTATACGAAGTTGGGCATGGCAGCGTTGCTGCCGCACCAGGAGCTGCGCTATAACGCGGATGCCACCCACGTGCTGGTCGATGGCGCGGGCTGTGGCGGATTGGAACCTCGCAACGCAATTCTCAAGAAGCACCAAGGCATGGCGATTCTTGCCACCGAATTGATGTCGATGAAAACGCTAGATGCCCGCGAGGCCACGAAAGACGCTCGCGTCGTGTATGTCTACCATGACCTCATTGACGCCATTGGTGACAAGCGGGCCACGGAGGGCGGCACGTTTAAAGCGGCGGGCGAAACCATCACCGAACTGGCCAATCTGATCCGCTTCATCCTGAAGAGCTGTAATACCACCAACCTGATCCTGACCGCCGACCACGGCTTTCTTTACCAGGATGGCGCGCTGGATGCGTCAGACAAAGACGCCATCGGTGAAATGCCCGAAGGGGCGCTGGTCGGCAAAAAACGGTTCATCCTTGGCCGCAACCTGGGTGAACGGGCCGGCACCTGGCATGGATCCACCGCCAGTACCGCCGGCATGCCAGCAGACGGTGCGATGGAATTCTGGTTACCGAAAGGTGCCAACCGCTTTCACTTGATTGGCGGCGCACGCTTTGTTCACGGTGGCTTGATGCCCCAGGAACTGATTGTTCCGTTATTGTTGGTCAAAAATAAACGTGGCGATACCGAGACCGGCCCCGTTCGCCGCGTCGGCGTTTCATTACTTGGCCAAGTCAATCGCGTGGTCAACAGCCGCCAGCGTTTTGAGTTTATTCAGACCGACCCCATCAGCGACAAGGTGCGGCCACGTACGGTGACGGTCGGCCTGCACGACACCGATCAGGCCGACAAAGTAATCAGCGACCTGATCACCATCAGCTTGGATAGTTCTTCGGCACATGTGAATGACCTGAAAAAGACCATCATTCTGACGGTCGCCCCAGGGGTATCTGGCAAACGCCCCAATGCCGCATTGGTGGTACGCGACGCGGAAACCCACGTTGAGATCCACCGCTTTCCCATGATCATTGATATCGCCTTTTCGGCAGATTTCTGAACGGAACCACGATGACCACCGACGCAGCGCCTAACTCTCCCGGAGAACCAGCCCAGACCCAAGACCGGGACCTGGACCGTCTGCTGATCGAGCAGTTCCCCGGCAAGGTGGTTCGCAAAGATCTGACCAAGCTGATCAAAGAGGGCGCGAACGTGCCCGTCTATGTCCTGGAATACCTGCTGGGCATGTACTGCGCGACCGATGACGAAACCGAGATTCAAAACGGCCTGGCGACGGTGAAGCGGATTCTGTCCGACAATTACGTCCGCCCCGACGAAGCCGAAAAGATCAAGTCCAAGATCCGCGAGCAGGGATCTTGGAAAGTCATCGACAAGGTGACGGTGAAGCTTAACGAGAAAAGAGACTGCTACGAGGCAGTCATGGGTAATCTCGGCGTCAAAGGCGTCGAGATGCCACGTAGCTTCGTGAAGCAGTTTGAGAAACTGCTGACCGGCGGCATCTGGTGCATCATCACGCTGAATTATTATTACGATGAAGACAGCAAGTCGTCGCCATTCGTCCTGGCAGATCTCAAGCCTATCCAGATGCCCAATATGGACATGGATGATTTACTCACGGCTCGGTCGCGGTTTACCGAAGATGAATGGATCGACGCCTTGATCCGCTCGATCGGCATGGAGCCATCGGTCTTGGACCAACGGGTGAAGTGGCACCTGCTGGCACGCTTAATACCAATGGTAGAGAATAATTATAATTTGTGCGAATTGGGTCCCAAAGGAACAGGGAAGAGCCATGTCTATAAAGAGCTCAGCCCGAACTGCATCCTGGTGTCAGGCGGCAAGACCACAGTCGCCAACCTGTTTTACAATATGAGTTCGCGCCAGGTTGGACTGGTCGGACTATGGGACGTCGTGGCATTCGACGAGGTCGCCGGCATCACGATGAAGGATGCCGATGGTGTTCAGATCATGAAAGACTACATGGCCTCTGGCAGTTTTGCCCGCGGCAGGGACTCAATCGAAGCAAATGCCAGCATGGTCTTTGTCGGTAATATCAAGGACATAGAAGTTTTAGTGAAAACGAGCCACCTTTTGGCGCCATTCCCTGAAGAAATGATCGACTCGGCCTTTTTTGATCGCATGCACAGCTACATACCGGGGTGGGAAATTCCAAAGATGCGACCCGAGTTCTTTACCAACCGATACGGCCTTATTGTTGACTATTTTGCTGAATTCTGCCGAGAGATGCGCAAACGCAGCTTCTCCGACGCCATCAACCAGTTCTTCCGCCTCGGCGACAACCTTAACCAACGCGACACCATTGCAGTCAAGAAGACCGTCAGCGGACTGCTCAAACTGCTCTACCCCCACGGCCTGTTCGACAAGGAGGCGGTCCGCCGTTGCCTAGTTTACGCCCTGGAAGTTCGCCGACGCGTCAAAGAGCAGCTCAAGAAGATCGGTGGAATGGAATTCTACGACGTCCACTTCAGCTACTTTGAGAAAGACAGCAGCGAAGAGCAATTCGTCGCTGTCCCCGAGCAAGGTGGCGGCAAGTTAATCCCCGAAGGCCAACTCCAGCCGGGATCACTGCACAGCATTAGCGCTGGCGACAAAGGCATGATGGGCCTCTACCGTACCGAAATGCAGTGCATCAGCGGCGGCGGCAAGTTCACTATTTCCGGCATGGGCTCAAGTTCATCCGCCAAGGAATCGGCAAAGATCGGCTTCGACTACTTCAAGGCCAACGCCGGTCGCGTCAGCCAGGGCATCAAGGTCGGCGATCACGATTATCATCTGCACACGGTTGAACTGCAAAGCCAAGGCGCCAGCGACACCATGGCCCTAACCACTTTCGTCAGCCTATGCTCGGCTGTCATGAAAAAGCCGATCCAATCGCAGATGGTCGTCCTCGGCACCATGAGCCTCGGCGGCAGCATCGTCCCGGTCCAAAACCTAGCGGACACCCTCCAGATATCCTTCGACGCAGGCGCCAAGCGCATCCTCATCCCAATGGCCAGCGCCAAGGATATCGCCACCGTCCCGGCCGAGCTATTTGCGAAGTTCCAAATCAGTTTCTATGCAGATCCAGTTGATGCGGTGTTCAAGGCGGTGGGTGTCGAATGATTATCACATATCAATCCACTGGGACAGAGAGGCCTAAACAATATGCCTGAATCAGAATCAGTGACATCGTTCTCGGCTGCAGACTCAATGCTCGGGTACCTCTACCAGGTGCGCGTAGCACTTCATGTTGCCCTAAGGCAATTACGGACTGACGAGCTATTCACTATCGGCATCGAAACCATTGATGATATTGCGATAGCGCGTATATGTTCAAAACCTTTCAGGCGGCAATTCGCTGATAATGCCGCAGAATCCCACCCAATCGCGAGGTGCAGATGACCGGTGCATCGGACGTCGCGTTTTCGGTGTGTTCTGCGGATGGGTCGATGATGGCACCGTCCAGGCCTTGGTGGGGGCGCTCGGTGTGGTAAGTATTCCGCCATATGAGCCAGAACCATGAGATGCCTGTCCACGAGTTCGTCCACCGTGCGCCCCAACGCCCTGCATCGCAAAAATAGTCTCTTCAGCGCCTCCGTCGAAGGCGCCGAAGCCTACGCCACGCTCTCGACGGTCATTCAATCCGCCTGCCTGCACGGCCTCAACCCCGAACGCTACCTCGCCGACGTCATCGACGACCTGCACTTTCGGCGCCGCGCCCCCAGCGAACTGACCCCCGCCCGCTACGCGGCCCGAAAAGAAGCCGAAAACGCTGTCAAGCAACCGCGGTGAACCGCTTACATGGTTGTTTATCTAGTTTCATTCCGCGTGGACGTCTTCGACATAGTGTTGCCATTGACGATTTTGCGCTGCGCGAACTATTTTGCGAAGTACGGATATGCCCAGAGAGAATGGGCCGCATTATTAGAACTACCTACGGTATTTACTATAATTTGAATTCGCTTAGCCCCTTCCGGTATCATGACGTTAACCGGGATATTTTTACCCCCTGGCTCTTGCGCAAATTTCTCCTTCCCGTCAATCATAACTATAAACCTAACGGCCTGCGATGATTGTGAAAGTGCATACGCTGTAAACTGTTTCGATCCAGACGGGATTTCGAATACCAAATCCGAAGGAGCATGCGCCCAGATATACTCAAAGCATCTGGCGTTATCAATCATCACAACGCGCTCTGCATCCTTTTCGTTTTTTACGATTTTAATGTCATACCCCTCGGACTTTTTTGGATTGAGTGATCCCAAGTAGATGCCCCCTTCTGGTTTAACTACAAACGGCCGATCCGGCTCCTTCATGCCCGCCAAAGTGGAAGCGCTAGCGTCCTCAAGCCCTTTGATTAATTTATCACATGCTGCCTTGATAGCCAATGCGCCAGTTGTATTTCCCTTCTTTGTCTCCTCCGCTTGAAGAGACGAGAGGGATCGATTCATTTTCTTGCGCTCTTCGATGACGGCTAGAGCAGCCTTGCCAATAATCGATCTTCTGGACTTCTTGTATCGCTCCATTGATGCAGCGGCACTCTTTGACAGCCCTTTCTGATCCTGATCTAAATCCTTGGCTTGTGTCTGGTGTGCCAACATGACATCAAGATCGCCTTTGCGTTGTGCTGTTTCTGCTTCCTTTATTAAAACATCAAGAACTTTGGATCGTTCCTTGCCCATTTCTGCCCCAGCCTTGCCAGTTATGACGGAAACTAACTGATCCGAAACTGCGATGACCTTCTGAGCTATTTCTGGCATGTCGGCGGCGGTGACTGTGGGAACTTTGAAGTCTTCGCCAAGTAGATCACCGCTTGCTGATGAAGGCATTAGGGCTGCTTTTTGCATCGCATCGAGACTGACTCTCTGCGCCTTTAAACTGACAGGAGTTCCAGTAAAACGGTCAGCAACCTCAAAGAAGCGCACGGCAATTGTGAGACTGTTCTTGGGATTTGCTTTTGCGTAGGCATCTGCCCTGGCGAAATACACCTCGGCTTGATCCTTTGGCACATCCGTTGAAACAACTTCTTCCGCTCTTGCTGCCAATGCCTGGGCTGGTGCACCTTTTGCGGCAACGTAGACCTTAAGCGCGTCGAGGTTCATCCGCTTCTTACACCAGTAGACATACGCCTGCATCTCGCAGACCTGATCGTTGTCCCCCTTGGCCTTATAATAGTCCAGCAACTGGGTGAATTCGAGTGCCGCCGCCACCGTCTTTTGCGGATCGTTGTCGCTGGCCTTGAGGTTAGCCATGGCCTGGGCCGTCGCTGCTTGAGCGTCGGCCTCGGTGGCAATGGAATCCGCCCCCATGAGAGGCGTCGCCCCAGCAAGAGTCAGGGCGAGGAGCAGGGTCGTGCAACGGCGCAGCATGGAGATCTCCGAGTTGAATGGTTCGGGCATCTGCCACACCATCGCGGTTAACAAGATTACCAGATCCTGGCGCTTGTGCCATGCCCCCGTGTCCTGGTTGGATAGGGAGTTGGCGGTCATGCCTAGGCGGTTAGTGCTCATCTATGGTGCACGGCGTAAGCCGCCATCGCAAGCGGCGGGGTAGATACCACCAGCGAATCGACCCCTTCTTGCAAAGGCGAATACTAGGCGAATACTGGACATGCATCCAATTTCAAAGAAGAGATATTCACGTGCCCGTCCTGCTATGACGCGCCGCTTTTAGCCCAAAATATAGTGGCCTGAAACCGGATGTGATGCCCTTGGAGGCATTATTTGCTCTCCGATACTGGCTCTAATGACGTCCAGTTTACGTGGCCGCTGCCGCCTTATGGCGGCTGATGGTTCGGGCGTTATGGGCAGCGATTAAATTGCTAAGCGGCGTGATGAGTGGTGCCGTATAACCCGCAGGTCACGTCGACGATCCATCGTGCGCCGCGGCGCACCGCCTCGCGGGCGCGGGCGGCGACGCTGCCAAACGCGCTGCCGTGAAAAGAGCCAGCGTGGTGCATGAGCTCTATCCATGCTGCGAGGTCGAGGTTGAGGCGTTCTAAAATAGGTACCAATCGCTGGGGAATGGCGCCACGCTTGCCGCCGCGCACGCAGCGGCCGGTTTCGTCAACCAAGGTGAGGTAATCATCGAGGGAGATCACCGGGTAAGCGGTTCACGGCCGTTTTCCCAGCCCAGTCCCCCGTCCGCTAGAACCGCGCGCCGGAGACAAGATCCATGCGCACGAGTCGCGAAGAACAACACCGAATGGTTGCGGACTGGCGGCTAGTGGCCTGAGCATCGCGGCATATGCCCGCGCAGCGGGCATCGTCTATCACCGCTTGGTGTACTGGGTGCGGAAGCGGGACCAGATGGTCGACGATGGTGCGGGTCCGTTTTTTGAGGAGCACCGATTATCGCAGAGACCGACGGCGAGCGCAGATGCCGTGGTGCTACAATTTACTGGCG